>Ga0070741_10003205_pt1 | contig 41253 bp, 29 predicted proteins | sample Coa_R1_4_FD_66440 | JGI IMG/M metagenome (GOLD analysis project Ga0070741, IMG submission 66440) | Surface soil microbial communities from Centralia Pennsylvania, which are recovering from an underground coalmine fire - Coalmine... | ecosystem: Environmental > Terrestrial > Soil > Unclassified ... | reverse complement strand
CGCCGCCGACGAAGGTGGGCCAGCTGCCGCAGCTATCGGTGACGGTGAAGCTCACCGTGGTTGCCGCCCCCGCGACCGCGCGCCGCACGTAGAACATGTAGGTCATCGTGCCGGCCGGCAGCGTGACGCTAACGGGCAGCACCGCCGCGCTGAGGACCGGCGTAGCGGGGGCCGGCGCGTCGATCAGCCCGTTGCCCACGGCGTGGCCGTCGGGTGCGAAGCTGAGCGCCTGCAGGGTTGGGCCGGCGCCGGTCTCGGTCACGATTACGCGCAGCCGCCCATCACCATTGGGCGTCGATTGGACATTCACTCGCCCGGTGAGGGTGCAGGGATTGGGCGTCGGCGTGATGGTCGGCGTGAGGCTGGGGGTCGGCGTGGCCGTCGGGACCGCGGCGCCGGGCCAGAAGCCGCCATCCACCGCGAAGGTGCCGCCTAGCATCGGGGTGCCGGCGTCGGGCTGGCCGGCGCTGCCGCTGATGCTGAAGCTGCCGCCGGCGCTGGTGGTGCCGCCGCCGTCGACGCTGGTCCAGGTGAGATCGAAGCCGCCGCCGGTCTGCGCGAGCGCCGCTTCGGTGCCGAGGAGCAAGACCAGCGCGAGGCTGGCGAGCGCGCGCACGCACGAGTGCATCATGACCTCCTGCGCGCCCGGCTACTGGCCGGCCGCCTGCTCCAGCGCCGCCAGCCGCGCCTCCAGCGCCTGCCGCCGCGCTTCCTGCGTCGCTACCGAGTTCTTGAGGGCCGCGATCTCCGTGTCCTGGGCGGCCAGCTGCTCCTGCTGCGCGGTGAGCTGCTCTTGCCTGCCGGCAAGCTGAGCATTCTGGTCCTGGACGAGCTGGTAGAGGCCCTGAATGGCGGCAAAGGCCACGCCGTCCGCGTCGATGGTGCTGATGTGCGTGTCGTCCTCGCCCACGGCGAAGGCCGCCGCGAAGTCCTGGGCCATCGGCCCAATGTGGCGAATCGCGGGGTCCTGGCTCTTGAGATTCCAGGTCTCCACGGGGAGGCTGACCAGACGCTGCAAGATGGCGCGGGCGTCGACAGGAACGAAATGCTCTTTGGCGGCGCGGTCGCTGGTGGCTGCCCAGGCGTTGCCCCCGGCCGCGAGCTGCACCCCGGTGCCCCCGCTGTTCACGAAGCGAGCACCGCCCGATACGCGGGCGTTAAACGAGTTGGCGCCGATCGATGCGAACTCGGCGTCACCGGAATCGGCCCAGACGAAGGTGCCGTCCTGGATGGCCCTGGCCAGCCGCCCGGCCGCGAAGGCGTAAGCGCCCTGGGCCGTATTGCTGTCGCCACCGGGCACGGTCGAGTGGTTGCCGCTGGCGAGGTTCGCGCCGCCCCCGCCCACGGTTGCAGTGTCGCCACTGGCCCAGTTACTCCAGCCCCCGGCCACCGTGGTGGCGGCATTGGGGCCGGCCGCATTAGTGTAGCCCCCGCCCACCGTAGCATAGTTGCCACTGGCCCCGTTGCTCTGGCCCCCGCCTACAGTGGGGTAGCTGCCCTGAGCCACGTTACTGTCGCCCCCGGCGCTGGTGGCATAGTTGCCACCAGCCCCATTGCTGTGGCCACCGCCCACCGTGGCGTAGTTCCAGGTGGCCACGTTGACCTCGCCGCCGGCCACGGTGGCATAGTTGGCGAGCGCCCCGTTGCTGTGCCCGCCCCCTACGATCGCATGGCCGAAGCTGGCCGTATTGCTCTCGCCGCCGCTGACAGTAGCAGCACTACCGCTGGCCTGGTTGCTACTGCCACCGGCGACAGTAGCAGAGCTACCGCCTGCCTGGTTGCTGCCGCCGCCTCCGACAGTGGCCCGGTTGCCGCCGGCCTAGTTGTTAAAGCCGCCGCTCACGACGGTATGTAGTTGGCTGGCCGTGTTGCTGTCGCCCCCGCCCACGGCGGCCCCACCGCCGCTCGCCCCGTTGTTGGTCCCCCCCGCTACAGTGGCAACGTTGCCGCTCGCCGTGTTGCCGGCGCCGCCGCCGACGGTGGCGAAGTCATAGATGGCCTTGTTGTTCCAGCCCCCGCCCGCCGTGGCATAGCTATGGCTGGCCACATTGCTCTGGCCTCCGCCCACCGTGGCGTACGCTTGGTCAGATGCCGAGGCGGCGTCGTCTCCCGCCCGGTCGTTGCGGCCCCCGCTTACCGTGCCGTAATCATCCGTGACTCGGTTCAGGTAGCTAGCGGCTCCGCCGCCGCCGATGGTGGCACCCGTGACACCGTTGGTAACGGTGTTGCCGATATAGCCGCCGAGCACATTGGGACTGGTGGGCTTGTCCTGGGTGCGCAGGCCGGGCAGGGCGAGGGCGTAGGGCGTAGGAGTGAGCGGCTGACGAGGGGTGAGGGTGGTGCCGCCCACGGCGAGCTCCAGCCAGCGCGCCTGGCCGTCGAAGGCGCCGGCTCCGAAGTCGAGGGGCGTGGTGAACAGCCCGTTCGTGACCGGCACGGTCTGGGAGAGTGTCGAGCCGATCTGTCCGCCGCCACTGAGGGCGTCGTATAGCTTAAAGGTTATGCCGAAGCTGCCAGTCGCCGGGGCGCCGCCCTGTAAGAGCCGCCCCTGGTAGGTGAAGGCGGTGCCCAGCGGGCTGGCGGCGAGCGGCGCGGCCGGGCTGCTGCCCTGGACGGCAGGCGCCACCAGCAGCGCGATAGCGAGCGCGAGACCGGGGATGACGGCGAAACGGCGGTACATGGGGGCCTCCTGGCTCGCGCTGTCCCGCCTCGGCGCGGGATCAGCGGTCGCTCTGCGGCGGCACGCCCGGTGGAGCGCCCGCGCGACCGGCAGAATGCCAGTCGCCAGACGTCTCGCCGATTGCCGCAATTCACGGACGCCGTCCCCGGGCGCCCGCTCTGACCTTGCCTCCTATGGTGCGCCGGGCCCCTTGCCCTGGGGGTTGCTGAACGTGAATTGACGGTAACTGCTCCGACCCCAGAGCAGGGCTGATTCAAGAATCGGGTGGGGCCAGTGCGAGACAGCGAAAGAGCGCCGCGGGATGGGTGGCGAAATAGGCGCGGGCGGCGGTGATGGCGGGGTGGCGCCAGCGATGGAGCAGCCCGATAGCGAGGTTGCGGAAGACAGCGAGGGCGTGAGGGGCATGGCCGGTGCGGGTGGTGGCGCGGTCTTCACCGAAGACGACATCGCGGACCCAATGAAGGGGGTTCTCGATGCCCCAATGCGTCTGCCACAGGCGCAACAGGTCCCGCGGGCTCGCTTGCTCAGGGGAGAGGGAAGTTACGGCGTAGCGGGTCTCGGCGCTCAGCACCTGCCCGGTGCGCTTGTGGATCATGCGCTGTGCGAGACGGAGCACCTGGTGGGCAAAGGGCCAGGCGATGGCCCGCGCGTCCGCAACGGTGAGTTCCCGCGTCTCGATCCGCCCGTGGGCGAGCCGGCGCGTGCGTACCTCCCCGAGATAGCGGGCCGGCCAGCTGGTGGCGCGCTGAATGTCGGCCCGCAGTGTGGGCTGGTTGCCCTTGACGACCATCAGGTACGCGCCTCCGTGCTGCACGATTTGGGTGGCGACCCAGTACTGCGTGAAGTGAGCATCAACGGTCACCGTCTCGCCGCTCAGCGGCAGGCCGCCCAGCAATGGCTCCAGCGCCGCGAGTTCATGGCTCGCATCCGCGACGGCCACTTCGCTCAGCACCAGCGTCCACCGCTGACAACACGCGCTCACCAGGTGCGTGTCGGCCGCGCCCAGCCGCCGCGCCCCCCGCAGCGTCTTCCCATCCACCGCAATGCCATCGAGCCAGCGGGCCGCGCCATGTCGCAAGGCCGCGCGCACCTGCTGCAGCCACGTCCCCAGCAGCGTTTCGAGCGGCGCCACCTCCACGTCCCGCAGCACCCGGTGGAGCGTGGACTGACTGGGCCCGCCCGCTCGCGTGAACCCCAGCGCCCGCAACCACGGCCACGGCAACTGCTGCCCCCAGCGGGCCAGCGCCCGCTGGCTGTTCGCCCCACTCAGCAGTCCCACGACGATCAATAACAACAACGCCCCCCACGGGTGTTGCCGCCCCTGTGGCCGCCGCGGATCCGGCACTTGTGCGAGAATCGAGCTGAGCGAACAAACCGACGCGGTCATGAAGCCCTCCAGCAGCGAGTGTGTGCATCTCGCTCTGTGAGGGCTTCACCCGTCCCGTGTCAAATTCCCGCGCCCGGCTTCGCCTCCCGCCGTTCTTGAATCAGCCCTGGACCCCAGAGCAGGGCTGGCTCAAGGTCGGGGAGAACTGAGGCCGAGTTGGCGGAAGAGGGCAGCGGGGTAGCTGGCGAAGTCGGCCCGGTTGCGGTGATGTCGGAGCGGTGCCACAAGTGGAGCAGGGAGATCGCGGGGCTGCGCAAGGCGGCGAGCGCTTAAGGTGCGTTAGCCATGGGGGTGGCGTGGTCTTCGCCAAAGACCACCTCGCGCACCCAGTGGAGCCGGTTCTCGATGCTCCAGTGCGCTTGCCAGAGCTGCAAGAGGTCGGCCGGGCGCGCCTGCGCGGGAGTGGGCGAGGTGACCGCATACACGGTTTCGTCGCTGAGCACGTGGCCGGTGCCGTTGTTCACGAAGCGGGGGTGCAGCAGCAGCATTTGACGGGCGTGAGGCCACGCGATGTCCCGCGCCTCGGCGACGACCAGGGTGCGGGTTTCGATCCAGCCACGGGCGAGGCGCACGGTCTGCGCCTCGCCTCACCGGCGCCTGGGCCAGGCGGTCGCCCGTCGGATATCGGCCAGCAAGGGGGGCTGGTTGCCCTTGACGACCGTGCAGTGGTCTCCGCCTTGCTGCACGACCTGCGTCGCGACCGCCCACTGGGTGAACTGAGCATCGAAGGTGACCGTATGTGGCGTGGCAAGGTTTGCCAGAGCCGCGGCTTGATTCCCCGTCGTTATCACTCCAACGCAGGATTTGCCCGGCCCGGACGGCCTTAAACAGCGCTTAACGTGCGTCTAAACGTCGCTTAGCCAGAGCACACGGCTCCTCCCGGCATACTGCCACTGTAAGCGCCGCGGGCTGGCCGCCATCCTAGCAGTCGACTCTCCAGAAGCCACCGGGACGCTACAGCAGAAGGAGGAGGCAGTGACTCGCGGAATCGCCTTGTTGATCTCCAGTGGCCTGACCGTTTTCGTGCTGATCGTGGGTGTAGGGGTCGTGTGGCACCTGCAGACAGCTGACAACCCCAGGGGCACCGTCAACGCGGCAGACCTCACCGTCGCCGATACCGCCACGACTATGCCCACCGACGCGTACGTGCCTGATGGCGGGCGACCGGCGGAAAGTGCGCCTGCTCGTGGAGACGACACGGCGTCGTCGGCTCGCCCGTTGCTGCGGCAAGTCAGGTCGGGCGCCGTCGGCGAGGAACATGCCCCGGCGCGAGAACGTGAGCGGCCCACAGGGTGGCCGGCGGGACGCGCCAGGGCGGATGAGGCCGATTCCATCAGTCGCATGCACTCGGAGCGGCCTGGCTCGCGGGGTGATCGCAATGACTAGGTTTGGGTCGAAGGCGACCATCCTTGCTCTCTCGCTCGCGGCCACGGTGGGCGGCTGGGCGGTCCTGGCCGGACGGGAGCGTGTGGCGGACCTGGCGGGCACTGTGCCCATCGCCACGACGGCGCTGGCCACTCGTCCCGATGTCGCGCAGCAACCAGCGACGCTAACCTACCCTACCGCGGCGCCAACCCCTACGCCCGGGGCGGCGAACACGACGAATAGCGCGGTGCGGCCACTCGCCCGCACCCGGTCGTCCCGCTGATGCAGGAGACGGCACCGATGACGACTACTGCCCGTCAGGCTACCGAGCACTCGCTGGCCTGCTCGCCCGCGACCGTCGCGCTCCAGTCGGCGACGTTCCGCGCGATGGGGTGCGAGATGACCCTCTGGCTGGGTGCCGACACGGCGACGGCTGAGGTGCAGCTGGCGGCCGCACGCGCGTTCATCGACCGCGCCGAGGCGTGCCTGAGCCGCTTCCGGCCGGAGAGCGAGCTGAGTCACCTCAACGCCCGTTCGGGGGAGACCGTGCGCGTCAGCCCGCTGCTCTATCAAGTGGTCCAGCTCGCCCTGGCAGGCGCGCGGCGCGCCCAGGGGCTCTACGACCCGTCGGTGCTCGCTGCGCTGGAGGCGGCCGGGTACGACCGCGCGTTCGCTGATGGCCTCGATACGGAGGCGCCCCCTAGTCTGGTACCGCTCCCGCAGGCCGACTGGCGCGACATCGGGCTAGATCCGACAAGCGGGAGTATCGCGCTGCCGCCTAACCTCACGATCGACCTGGGCGGTGTGGCCAAGGCCTGGACCGCCGAGTGCGTGGCGGATCAGCTCGCGCCATACGGCCCCTGCCTGGTCGATGCGGGCGGCGACATCGCCCTGCGGGGGGCGGCACCCGGCTTACCGGGTTGGCCGATCGGGGTGGCCGACCCGCGGCGGCCGGAGGGGGACCTGGCCTGGCTCCTGCTGCGGGAGCGGGCCGTGGCGACCTCGGGCGTGGACTATCGGCGCTGGCAGCGCGGGGGTATTTCGCAGCATCACCTGATCGATCCGCGCACGCGCTGCCCGGCCCGCACCGACCTGCTCTCCGCCACAATCATCGCCGCCGAGGCCGCCGAGGCGAACGTCCATGCGGTCGCCACACTCGTGCTCGGCGCCCAGGACGGCCTCGGCTATCTCGGAGCGCAGGAGGGCGTCGAGGGGCTGCTCGTGTGCCAGAGCGGCGAGCTCCTCCCGACGCGGGGATTTCCCCTGTATGTGTACGCGTGGGGGGCGTGATGGTCACCAATCCGCGACCGCAAGCCGCTCCGGACGCGCTCACACCGACGCTCGCCCTGGGAGGCGCCCTGCTGCTCCTCGTGGGTGCGGCGCTCGGGGCGCTGCTAGCCGCGGTCGTGGCGCTGCCGGCGCTACCAGCCCTGGCCTCGTCCTTACTCGGGTCCAGCCCGAAAGCGTACTGGTATCTCGCGCGGGCTGCGGGCTTCGTCGCCTACCTCCTGATCTGGCTGTCCGTGGTGTTGGGGCTGCTCATCACCGGCAAGCTGGCGCGCCTGTGGCCGGGGGGGCCGACCACCGTGGATCTTCACCAGTTCAGCGGGCTCCTCGGACTGGCCTTCGCCGTGTTCCACGGCGGCATCCTGCTCGGCGACCAGTACATCGGCTTTACGCTAGTGCAGCTCCTGGTGCCGTTCGCCGGCGCCAGCTATCGGCCGCTGGCGGTGGGGCTCGGGCAGATCGCCTTCTACGTCGGCCTGCTCGTGGCCCTGAGCTTCTACGTGCGGCGGCAGATCGGCTACCGGGCCTGGCGGCTGCTGCACTTCGGCGCCTTCGCGGTGTACGTCCTCGTCACGGCCCACGGGCTCGCCGCGGGTACCGACGTGGGCAGCCCCCTCGTGATCGCCCTGTACGGCGGGACCGGGCTGGTCGTGTTCTTCCTCACCGTGTTTCGTATCCTCACCTCGGGGGGGCAACGTCAACCGGGGTACAGCCGATGAGCCAGCCCAGTCACCCCACGCGCATTCTCCTAGTGGAGGACGACGAGGAGATCGCCGAGCCGCTCGTTTTCGGGCTGCGGAAAGAAGGCTGCGAGGTGCTGCACGCGGCAGACGGCACGCAGGGCCTGGCGCTCGCCCGCGGCGGGCAGCCCGATCTCGTCCTCCTGGACGTCATGCTGCCGGGCATCGATGGCTTTCGCCTCTGTCGGCTCCTCCGCGAAGAGTCGGCCGTGCCGGTCATCATGCTCACGGCCCGGGGCCAGGAGCTCGACCGCGTGATGGGCCTGGAGCTCGGCGCCGACGACTATGTCGTGAAGCCGTTCAGCTTCCGCGAGCTAATGGCCCGGGTGCGGGCGACCTTACGCCGCCGGGAGCTCGATCGCGGGACGGCGCCGCTCGTCGCCGAGCGGGTCGTTGTCGGCGGGATCGCCCTAGACCGCGCGGCGCGCCTGGCCTGGCGGGACGGCCACCCGGTCGAGCTCACCCCGCGCGAGTTCGACCTGCTGGCCGCGCTGATGGAGCGCTGCGGCCAGGCGGTGCCCCGCGCCGAGCTGTTCGACCGCGTCTGGGGCGATGGCTGGATCGGCGACCCGCGCACGCTCGACGTGCACGTCCGCTGGCTGCGCGAGAAGCTGGAGGCCGACCCATCGGCACCCCGCTACCTGCAGACCGTCCGTGGCTACGGGTACCGCTTCGTGGATCCCGGAGCGCCGACCGATGCCCCGTAGTCTCCGCGGGCAACTGCTCCTCACCTATGTTCTGGTGGTGCTCCTCGGCCTGGGTGGCGTGATCGCCTGGACGGGGCAGCGCCTGCAGACCGCGACGATCAGCCAGGCGGAGCGCGAGCTGGAGCTGCAGGCGCACCTGCTCGCCGAGGCACTGCGCGACCCGCTGGAGGAGCGCGGCGATCCCCGTCGCACGTCAGGCACCCCCCTGGCGACGCTGCTCCAGAGTTACGCCCAGACATCTGGCAGCCGCGTGACGATCGTGGATCCGCGGTTTCAGACGCTCATCAGCTCCGACCCGCAGCAGGCGGGGACCAGCCTGACGGAGGCACCTGAGCTGCTCGCGGCGCGCGCGGGCCGCTCCGCGCACGATATTCGCCGCGATCCGGTCAGCGGTGAGGAGCAGCTGTTCGCCGCGGCCGCAATCGCCGAAGAGCGGCGCGGCGCGCTGGGCTTCGTTCAACTCGCGCGGCCCATGAACCCCATCTACGCGGAGATCGGCCGGCTGTGGCTCAGTCTCCTCACCGCAGGGGCCGCGATCCTCCTCCTGACGGTGCTCGTGAGCCTGGCGCTCGCGCGCCGGCTCACCCGCCCGATCCTTCAGCTTACGTGGGTCAGCGAGCGGCTAGCCCACGGGGATCTCGACGAGCGCGCACACGTCGACGGGCCTGCGGAGATCCGCCACCTGGGCCAGGCCTTCAACCACATGGCCGAGCGCCTCCAGGATATGCTGCAGCGCCAGCAGGCGTTCGTGGCCCATGCCGCACACGAGTTCCGCTCGCCGCTGGCCAGCGTGCGCCTGCGCCTGGAGATGCTGCAACGCCCCGATACGCAAGGCGATCGCGCCCTCATGCAGCGCTACCTCGGTCAGATGGAGCGGGAAGTGGATCAGCTGCGCGAGCTGGTGGACCACCTGCTGGCGCTGGTCTCCCTCGACGAAGGACAACAGCCGTCCCGCGTCGCGGTGGATCTGGCGCCGCTGCTGTATGAGGTCGCCGACGAGGTGGGGCCGGTGGCACGGGTAGCCGGCGTGGACCTGCGGATCGACGTGCCACCGCACTTGCCGGCAGTGCAGGCCAGCCCCGAGCAGCTGCGCGTCGTGGTGCGGAATCTTCTGGACAATGCCATCAAGTACAGCCCCGCCGGTGGGCCCATCACGCTCGCTGCTCGGGCCGACGACCACACGGTGCAGGTGGAAGTGCAAGACCACGGCATCGGCATGCCGGCCGAGGCGCTCCCGCACATCTTCGACCGTTTCTACCGGGTGGACCCGGCCCGGTCGCGGGGACAAGGGGGGGCGGGTCTGGGCCTGGCGCTGGTCCGCGCGATCGCCACGGCCCACAGGGGCGACGTGTCGGTGGAGAGCACCCCCGGCCAGGGAAGCACCTTCCGGGTTCGCCTACCGGTGGTGACGCAGTTGCCGAGCGGGGCCGTGGTGGACGATGCTGCGGCGACGAAGCGCGCCGCTACCGACGCCGGTGTGGGGTTATAAACTCTGGTAGCCGTTCGGGACGGTGGCTGGCACGAATACGGCCATGCCGTCTTCCGGTCGGGCCGGCGGCAAGTCTGCAAGCAGCGGGCGCCGGGGCAGGAGTCGGGGATGCTGAAACTTACCGTCCTCTGTGGGCACCCCTCGGACCCTGAAGCGTCCGAGCGTCACTACGCTCGGACTCACATGCCTCTGGTCACGAAGATCCCTGGATGTCACCGTTTCGAGCAGGCCTGAGTGGTGAGTACTCCGGAGGGCAGCAGCCCGCCCTACTACCGCATGTTCGAGTTTTGGTTCGACAGCCCAGAGCAGATGCAGGCCTGCCTGGGCTCCCCCGGAGGCCAAGCGGCCGTCGCTGACCTGCCCAACTTCGCGATCGGAGGCGCCACGATCTTCATCTCCGAAGTCCAATAAGTTGGGACCGTCGATGAATGCAACGTGGGAAACCACCGCAGGCCTGCCAGTGATTGAGGGCGGGTGCGCGGTTTACCTATCCGTGCCGGGATCAACAGTGGCCCAAGAGCTGCGGGATGAGCATTCCGGGCAAGGTACCCACCCCCATCCGACACCGCGCCGACGACCTCAAGCACACCCCACACCAGGTTGAGCTGGGCCACCCTGCCTTTGACGACGCCGATGATAACGAGCGCGACGAGTGTCAGGGCGAGAGGTAGAGCGGTTACGTTAGAACGGGGCTACCGCGCGAAGGAGGTCGGATGGCCGAGAGCCACACGCGTCAGCCGTGGCACCGCAGTCCGCGATGGCACCTGTCCATCGGGGTGGCATTGGGGTTAACCCTCGCAGCGCTTCTCGGCCTACTGATCTTCGCACCGATAGCGCTGATGCACCACGACGCGGGGGCGCTGGAGACCGCCTACGGCGCCGCCGTGGTTGGGCTGGTTGCGCGTATCCAGGGGGCGGGCCTGGGGGCGAACCCCGTCGCCACCACCTCGCGCACGCTGGAAGCAGGGCGGCAGTCCTACACGGGATCGTGCTCGGTGTGCCACGGGGGGCTTGGAGAGGGTACGGGCACCTTCGGCGTGACCAGCTTCCCGCCGGCGACGGATCTAACGAGTGCCTCGACCCGGGACCTTACCGACGGCCAGCTCTTCTACATTATTCAGAAGGGCCTGGGCTTCACTCCCATGCCGGCCTTCGGCAGCCAGTACTCCGAGCAGCAGATCTGGGAGCTGGTCACGTTCGTCCGCACCATGCAGACCGGCAACCCCCCGCTGCTCCCTGTCCCGACGCCCACCACTGAGCAGCTCAGCGTGGCGGATCTGACGCCGGGCGGCGATGCGCAACGCGGGGCCGCCGTGTTCAGTGCCGCCGGGTGTGGCGGCTGCCACGTGCCGGTCGGGCCCCTGAGCATCTATCCGGGCAATGACAGCATCGCCCAAGCCGTGCGCAACGGGCGCCCCCAAGGCATGCCCTGCTTCACGACGATGACGATCTCCGACGACGCGCTGCGCGACCTGCAGGCCTCCATTGCGACTTTCCCCCCGACGGGCTTCCTCGGGGGGCCGGAGGATCAGCCGCCGCCCAGCGCGCCCATCCCGCCACCGGGCGAGACCCGTCCGGGTAATCGCGTCCCCAATAGCCCCTGCGCCGCGAGGCCGGCAGCCAGCGGATCTGGTTGACGCAGTGCGACGGGACGTCTCTCTAGGCCGCACCCCGACCGCTATGGGCAGCCGCACTGACTGAACAACCGCCAGACGCAAGCGTGCATAATGCGATGGGTCCATATTATGCGAATCATTTTCTCAGGGATAATCGCCCGAAATCCAGTCGTGCCTTCTCCTGCAGCTCATCGCTGCAGGACGCATAATGGATCAGCCTGTTGAAAAAGGGCTTGGCGGCGCGGGCGGCTCGGGTAAACTGTCAAGTAGAATCCGGGCCGTCTCGCCGGGCACGTGACCACTGCTGTCTTGGCTTCTGGTGTTCCTCGGCCCCTAGGCAGGACCTCTCTCCGTGCTGGGTCCCCCGAAACTCCGTGCGCTCGATCAGCCCGTCACTGTCTCCCTGGAACAGCTTGTCCCGACCGACCATTTCTACCGCCACCTCGATGCCGCTCTCGACCTGTCGTTTGTGCGCGAGTGGGTCGCCGATCGCTATGGCGCGCGTGGGCGGCCCTCCATCGACCCGATCGTCTTCTTCAAGCTCCAGCTCATCCTGTTCTTCGAGGGATTGCGCTCCGAGCGCCGCTTGATCGAGACTGCCAGCCTCCACCTCGCCCATCGCTGGTACCTGGGCTATGGCCTCGATGAACCCCTGCCGGATCATTCCAGCCTGACGCGGATTCGGCAGCGGTTGGGCGTGGCGGTCTTCGAGCGCTTCTTCGAGCACGTCGTGGAGCTGTGCCAGCAAGCCGGCCTGATCTGGGGTCGGGAACTCTTCTTCGACGCGACCAAGATTCGCGCGAATGCTGCTCTGGGTAGCGTGGTCCCCCGGTTCTACCTCCAGGCCAAAGAGCAGGCGCACGAGCATCTCGCCGCCCTCTTCGCCGACGAGCCGGCGCCCCGTCCGGACGCGGCCGGGGTGCCCAGCCCAGCGGCGCCCACCGATAACCCGCCATCTACGCCCCCGACACGCCTGCCGACGGGGCTGAGCGCCGAAGCGGAAGCCGCCCTAGCGGAAGCGAATCAAACGGCCTGGAAGCTGCTGGAGCAGCGGCGGCTCGATCCCGCGCGCCAAGTGGGGCACGGCTACCAACGCCTCAGCGATCTGCGGGCCAGTCCGACAGATCCCGACGCCGCGCTGATGAACGATGGGCGGCGCTCCGCGTTGGGGTACCACGACCACTACGTGGTGGACGGGGGCAAGCAGCGCATTATCCTGAACGCCTTGGTGACGCCGGCCGATGTGATGGAGAACCAGCCGATGCAGGACCTATTGTGGCGGGCCCACTTCCGCTGGCACCTCCATCCCAAGCGCGCGGTCGGCGACACGACATACGGGACGGTGGACAACATCCGCGCCCTGGAGGACGCCGGCATTCATGCATACGTCCCGCTCCCGGATTGGGACCGCACCGCGTATTATGGCCCCTCCCGGTTCCGCTACGACGCAGAGCGCGACGAATACCGGTGTCCGCAGGATTACCCTCTGCGCCGCCTCAAGGCCAAGTACGCCGACGCGGTCGTGGTCTATCGCGCCCAGGCGGCCACCTGCAACGGCTGTCCGGTCAAAGCGGCCTGTACTGCCAGTGACCAGGGCCGGACTCTGCAGCGCTCGTTCCACGCCGAGTATCTGGAACGGGTCCACGCTTATCACGCGACGCCCGCTTATCAGAAGGCCATGCGCAAACGCTCGGTGTGGGTCGAACCGCTGTTCGGGGAAGCCAAACAATGGCATGGCTTACGGCAGTTCCGCCTGCGGAGCCTGGCGAACGTCAATATGGAGGGGCTGCTGGTGGCAGCCGGGCAAAACCTCAAACGGTGGCTGGTAGCGACGGGGTGGGGACGGCGACACGGGCCTCTGGGGAGCCTGCTCGCCCTGCCAGCTCCGCCACCAGTTGCGCTCGGGGTCGGCTTCTAACCGATGGGGCCTCGGGGAACAGGCCCAGCGCGAGCCGACCGCCCCCTTTGCCTCAGCCGGGTGGCAGCACGCCCGGGGCCTTTTTCAACAGGCTGGGATATTATGCGACTATGTTACGCGCCGCTGATGGCGCGCTTCTCGGCGCGGTCAAGTGCTGAGCCATAGCAGGGGGAGGCAACAGCAGCTACAACTTTACTCGGACTGTGCCTGGAAATCCCAAATCCGCCAGTGCATTGCGATCATCGGTGAGCCTTGCGGCTACAACTCGGGACAGTAATGGGAAATAAGTAGCCGCGTCAGCTGCTCACCTCGCAGGCTAATCGCAGCCAGGTTTTCAGGCAACATCGCTTTGAAATCTGTCGGGTAGCGGCGAACGCGGTCTGCAGGAATTAGATCCGTCGTAGGCAGTGGAAGCTTGTCGTCAGGCATGCCCAGGTACGGGTGAACCACACCGCGAAGAAGCCCGGCGCTAACTGCTTCGTACAAGCGAGCTCGCGCGGCGTTCTGGGAACGACGATGAACGATGTCAAAGCTTCGCTTCAACCTAAACGGTGCAAAGTGCCCAAAGCCCAACGCGGGAGGGCCCTGGCCGGCATCGCAGGCAATGATGTAGTCAACTCTGTAGACGTGGGCGGTATGGCCCCCAGACCGTCCGGGTTCAAGAACGCTCAGCCCGAGGTTGTCGTATACGCCACCGTCGGTCATGAGCACAGGCACTGTCCTGGTAGAACTGTCTGATTGCTGTCGGAAGGTATAGTGCCGCTCGATTGCTGGCAATCCAAGCGGGAAGGCTGCGCTCGCCGCAACAGCATCGGCCACGTCGATAGGTTCCTCAATGGTGCCGTAGGCCGAGCAGGAACTGCGTGTACTTCCGAACCTAACCGCATTCATGGAGATCAGATCGGTAGCAGAGAGCACCACCTCAAGGCCGGCATGAGTGACGCAATTCATGGTCTTACGCCCAAAGACACCGCTCGCAAGCGTAGCACGTAATGCGTCGGTACGGTTTCGACTTCGCAATTGTGGTATTCGTCGCCTGATGGTTGCGAGCGAACGGCCACTACGCAAAAGATTCGTTGCAAGTGCGTCGGGCTGGAGTGCCCGCATAATGATCTCCCATTGGATTCCTCGCCGGAGCAGGCTAACGACCTGGTCATCGAACGCATCAAAAGCCGTAGGACCATATGCATACATTGCCGCGATGAGGCTGCCCCCACTGATCCCCGAGATCACGGCCACTCGTGACAATACGCCTTGGTCATGCAGCGCGCGTAGGCAGCCTAAGCCGAAGCAGGTTGCTCGAAAGCCACCGCCGGAAAAGGCTAGGCCAATACGCGGTCCGCTCATGGTCGTCCCAGTATCCGGCGACAAAGTTGCGTCAGGGGATTTGGGGTCGGCGTTGCGTCTCCCGCGGGCATCCGCCAGCCACCTGGCCAGTCACGAGGGACGAGACGGAAGGGGTGTAAGTAGACCATGTCGGCAGGCTGCTGCCGAGCGCGCGACACCAGCTCTACGTAAATGTCCGGCTGTTCAGCATCCTTCAGCCATGCATCCCAGCGGTGGCTGTTGCCGCCGATAATGAGCAACAATGCCGAAGGTGGGTCGCCGACCTCGGCACCAACGAGTCTGCGTCTGCTTGCTCGGTCGCGCTCACTCGGAGCTGCTTCGCCGAATGGATGAGCGTGCCACATGCCAAGATAAGAGATGAGTGTGCCGCTCCAACTCCGGTGATGGTCGATGAGCTCTCGCACTCCCTCGATGCCGTGTTCGAAGTAAGTCTCGTGTAAATGACTATCGGGGGGCGGTCCTGACGCGCGGTCCACCCAGACGCAGCGGCATGCATCATCGATCCGGCCGAATAGCGTGCCACCAGTCTCGACCAGTGGGCCCCTCAGCCGAGCGCCTCGCCGACATTCTGCCCTCATAGTGGCCAGAGCGGTCGCGCTGATCCTCACCTCATAGCCTGCAGCTGGGTCGGCAGCCAAAGCATCGTTAGGCCATCCAAACCAGTCGAGGCCCGGCAGCTGGGGCATCTGCGTGTTCGTGCCAAGCCGCACGACGCCGACCGACATGGGATCAGTGGGTGCTTCCGGACAGTGACCCTGGGCCGCGCACAAGCCGGCATCGAGCAGCGCTCCGGCCAAAGCGCTGACCTCGGCAGCAGATCCGACAAATGTGGGGGACGAGCATCCTGGCTCTGGCTGAAACCGGTGAGCTGGAATGTCCTGGGGGAACATCTCGGCCGCAACATCGGCCAGGCGAGCGGAGTAGTGACCGCGTGCTGCAAGGCCCAGCTTGCGTAAAATATCGCGGCCCGTCCCGGTTGCGCCGTATTGAGCTACGCAAACTACTCCCCGCCTGGCGCTCTGACCTATCACAACGGTGAGAGTGACTGGCCAGTTGCCGCGATTCGCCGATCGCAGGAGCTCGACCAGCGACGCAACCGCCGAGTCCGCAGTCGCGTCGATGACCAAGTCCATACCGGCCACTGCCCCGATACCGCTCTTGAACAGGTTCTGGACCGAATCGCAGACGGCGGTTACTGGCCTCGCTTGAGTGATGGAGTTCAGTCGTTCGGCGAGTATGCTGGCTTTGCTTTCGCCAATGTCGGAGTCGGTGTACGGCTGGCGAACGATGATCCCGGGCGTGACAATGCCTTTGTCCACGACGACCACGTTCGCGGAGCCAGCTCGAACGCAATACTCTGCAATAGGCGCCCCCAGCGCGCCACAGCCTAGAACGAGGACACGCTTGCCCTTGAGCCACTCACTAGCGCTGCCGACATCACGGCGGACAGTTACCTCCGGGCGGTCCTCATAGACTCGCTCCCAGGTGGCCGAGGATAGGCGAATCCAGTCGTCGGCGATCTCAAGCACTTTTTCCTGGATCGCCGCTATCAACTCATTCGCGTCCTGGCTCCCTCGGAGAACCTCCCCAATACTCCTGCCGAGTTCATCCACTTGCCAGCACACCAGGTGCTGGCGACGGGACCCACTCGCAGTGCCTCGGGACGGCGTCCCCAAGAACACTCGCAGGGCAGGACTCTCGCTGCCATCGTCGCCTTGGACGATGGCACGATTCAGCCAAGCGACCAGCCCGAGGTGATAGAGCAGGTCCGCACGCTCAACGCCCAGGCCAGCGAGACCGTTGAACAAGTCGCTGAGCCGCTCAGGATACTCGAACGCAAGCTCCGCGTCGGTGAGAACCCCTAGTGCTCCGATGAGCCGCTCCGTTGGCCGCGGACCGGTGAGGCGACCATCTATGAAGCGCTCCAGCCACTCGAGCGGGCTGATCCACTCGACTAGATCTACCCGGGTCGGCGTGCGCCGCCTGCACAAGCCAACGATGAACCGGTGCTGGTGGCCACGAGGACGGGGAGTCGCTGCCCGCACCTGCGGGCCCGCTGGGGGCGCCAGATCCCCGATGTCGGCGCGCATGACCACGATCCCAGCACTTGGCTTCGTGTAGGCCACGGGCGGATGGAGGGGCCGATCGTCAGGATCCAGTCGGCCGAGCGAAGCCTCTTCGAGCCAGAGCACCAGGCGTTCAAGCAGCCCCCGAATGCCATCAGCCGGCACCCATTCTGTTGAGGGCGCTGCATAGAGGCACAGAGACCTACCCCATTGAACGTGCGGCGTGCCGGCCCACCTGCGATGCGGAACCGTGACTGATGGCAGGCGGAAAGGAAAGTCCGGTGGGATATGGATCGTGAACCGCTCACGAGCGCGCAGGCGAATTCCACTGATATCGTGGAGCGTGCCGCTGCAGTCGATCGCAATCTCTGCGCGCGCCGACTCTCCGTCAGCGGCCGGGTCCGAAAGGCCGAGGATCTCGATCGCGGTGCCCCCGGCAGCCGCAACGTCGCGCAACTGTTCGATGGCGAGGTGTTGACCCGAACTGAGCTCAGCCAAACTAGCGCTTACCGCCCGAAGCCGACCGGCTGCTGAGGTGCAGCATCATCGCCGCGCGCAGCACGGATCGCCTGGCGAGCACGCTCGAGGCCGCTGTCACGGGGGCGCACCACGCGCGAGCCGTAGTCAAAGCGACGCGCCAGCCGTGCCAGCACGCCGCCGGTGAGGCCGCGCTCCATAAGAGCCTTGCTCAGCCGTGCGGTCGCCTCCTCCAGAGTATCACTGGACACCCGAGCCAGCCCACTCTCGCTGACGGCGAACACGATGGGTTGAGGAGCGTCGACGCTTGGCTCCTCGCCCGTGCAGAGGACGCTCTCGACGATCTCCTCGTAGCGGTTACGAGCGATGATGTGTGGCGGATTATCCCCAGGGTTGTTGCTCGCCGGGAACTCCTTGCTGCTCGCCACGACGATCGCTGTCTCCGAGGCGTGCCTCTCGAGCGCATCAAGCACATCGCGCTTGAGCACATCGCGTCCGTTCTCCGGCACGTACATCACCTTCTTGCTGCAGTGATGCGGCGCAAGCAAAACGTCCCACGCCAACCTCTCCGGTCGTTCATGACTCTCACTGTAGTCGAAGATCTTCATAATCGTGTCGTGCGCCAGGTCACCAAAGAACAGCGCGTGGCCTTCCTTATCGATCTCGTCGCGCAGCACGATCTGCATGGCGAGTGATGTCTCATTTCGCGCCCCCGCGCAGTCGTCTTTGAATGGGGCATGGATGAAGGCTTCGAAGCTGTCGGCCATGTCCTCACCGTCGATGGTGGTGATCGCCTGGCCAGGACGGCTCAGGTATTCGGTGGGCAGGTCCGCGTAGGGGTAGTCCGGCTGATTGGTGTCGTAGCCAATGATTCGGATTCGATCACCCGACTTCGGCTTGCTGCCCTGGCGCACCGCCTTCCGAGTTGCCGCCACACGCCGCTCGGCCTCCGCGTGGAAAGCCGCGGCGTCGTCGCACAACGCGACGCCCTCTTCCTCATACTCTCGCCAGAGGCGCGGCGAAGCCCACAACTCGCCGATCGTGACACGGTCGAGTAGGTCCGCGAAGCCCAGGCAATGGTCTTGGTCTGCATGGGTCAGCGCGAATAACGACAGGTACGGTTTGCCGTCGCGTTCCGGCAGTACGTCTACAAGGCGGTCGACCACGGCTGCGACGATGGGCTCGTCATCAGCTGCCTTCGCCATGTCGTGAATATCGATCTGGACGACGTGGCTGTCGTCGATCACAATCGTGGTGCTGTCCCCGGTACCAACCGGCCAAAAGATCAACCCTTGATCAGGTAGCTCCGCGCTGATCATGACACGCTCTCCCCGCGGCTGCATCCACTGGACGAGTTCCCAATGTGGAACATTTGAGCTAATGGCACTATACCACGGCCGCTGTGGATTCGCAGCGGGATAGTTCGGTCGAAGGAAGTCTGCGTGGATCGGCCTTAAGATTACTTGACCCGTGCCTAAGCCGATAGCCGCAGCTATATGATGCAGAATGAATATTGGCCGCACCGGTTATGTGACATGGGCCTGCGAAGGGATTGCTGCACCACAACTCGTTCGCCCGGCGCGGCCGTAATGCACCATACTGATACCTGTGGCATCCCCGTCCGGGGGCGAGATCTTTTCGAAAGTGTGGTGTCGTGCCACGAGGTCAGCGATGCCAGAGCACGTAGATCCAGAACGGCTCATCAGGCTCAGACTCGTAGTCGCGCGGGTCGGCGAGATGGATCTGGCTCGCTGGTGGAACACACAGGGCGTTCTTGGGCCGCGGGGTGGTCAACTGTTTCGCCGCGGCTTTCCAGCCACGCGGTCGTTCGCTCAGGCTCGGGTCGTGTTTGCCGTCGCCCGTTCCCGCTGTGCCGAAGTGTTCGACCCACACGACGGCGTCACGCTCTGGAGCTTGCCGCCCCAGGTGGAGGATCAGCTCGAGGATCGCTGGCAGTCCTGGCTGGACAATGCCGAGGGGTGGGCTACCTTTTTCGGTCGCCTAGCCAGCTTAACATCGCCCGACCTGCTGGCTGCCCTCGCCAGCTTTGAACTCCTGACGCCAGCGCAGGCCGAGACGGTCAGTCGCCTCCGCCGTGGTGCCGAAGGCCGATCGGTGGTGTTGCCCGAAGCCACCGAACTCGATGACGAAGTACTGACCATCCTGGCGGCGGGCTTTGCGCGCGGTGAAGTCGGAAGCCCGGCCGTACCCTACGCTCGCCTGGGGGGTATCTTGTGACCCAGGGCCGGTCGCGCGTCGTCTCCTCCTTCACGATCATAAAAGGGTCGCTGATCGACGAGACGTACGCCGCCTTCTCCACATGGGATCTCACCCTGCCCCAGACGGACAACTTGCAGCGGATACGGGAAGAGAACCCGATCGGCGCTCGCAGTCAGAACTGGCTGCGGGACGTGATCTTCGTACTGAGTCGGCGCTTCGACACCGACGGTCGCGACCGTCCGCTAGTGGAGTTGGCGAAAGCCAGGGTTGACCGCGAGGTCTGGAAGCCGCTCCTGCTCTGGCACCTGACGCGCGACGAGTTCCTCGTCCGGGATTTTCTGGTCAACTGGCTCTATCTTCGCTTCATCGAGGGCACATATAATCTCGGATCCGGCGATGTCGCCGCGTATCTTGGCACGCTCGCTGGGCGGGAGGGCGTGGAGTGGTCCGGCGCCTGGACCGCGGCAACGACCGGAAGAGTTGCCTCCGGTCTGTTGCGAATGGCGGCAGACTTTGGCCTCCTCACGGGCGGCACCATGAGGCGGTTCGCTTCGTACCACCTGCCTGAGGCCAGCTTCCTCTACCTTGCGCACGCGATCGCCGAGAGCGAGGTGGGTGTTGGCCAACTCGTCGCGTCGCCTGAGTGGCACATGTACTTGCTCGACCGCGACGATGTCGAGCGCCAGCTTGTGCACCTGCATCAGTTCCGCAAGCTCCACTACGAGGTGGCCGGCAGCCTGACTCAGCTGACGCTGCCCTACCGAACGGCGGCCGATTACGCGCGGGAGCTGGTGGCGTGACCGACTGGAAAGACCGATTGGTTGGCACCCTCGAGCCGGCCCTCTCGCAGCCCGATCCGCGGGAGTTGATCAGCGCCTACCACGACATGCCGTACGCCGTCTTCCGCTATCCACCCGAAGCTGAGCTGGCGGTCCGCCAAGAGACGGCCCTGCTGGTCACGCGCCTGCAGCACGCCGGCAAACGCGTCACCATCGTCTCGCTGGCTGAGTGCCTGGCGGAGGCGCTGGCCAGCGCCGGCGTTACCATCGAGCAACTGGCGGATGCGGAACGAACCGTCGGGCTTGACCTAGTCATCGACACGATCCACGCGGTGCTTGATGGCGACCCGCCGCTCGACGCCCTGGTCGCGCGACGGCTCCCCGCAGACGCCGACCCGCTTCGAGACGTCGTGCTGATCGTCCGCGCCGGCGCCCTCTTCCCCTGCTACCGCACGTCGTCACTGCTGGAACAGCTCAAGGGTCAAGTCCACGTGCCGGCCGTCCTCTTCTACCCAGGCGTGCTCGACGGGATCGGACTCCGCTTCATGGGAGTCCTCGCCCCCGAGCACAACTACCGACCGAAGATCTTCTGAGGTATGCCGTGATCGACACGACCACCATCTCGTCGCTGTTTGCCCATAGCGTCGACCGCCGCATCGAAGAGGTGATCAAGGTCGACCAGACCGACGAGCACGTCATCGGCGAAGAGCTTGACGAATACGTGGTGACCAGCTCGATCCGGTCGAACCTCCACAAGGTACTCGATCAGTATTGGATCACGCCCAACAACCCGCATGAGGGGATCGGGGTCTGGGTCTCGGGCTTCTTCGGATCGGGCAAGTCCAGCTTCGCCAAGTACCTCGGGCTTGGCCTGGAGAATCGCCCGGTGCTTGGACGCGGAGCCGGCGAGCGGCTCGGCGAGCGCACTGGCGACAAGACTGTCCAGCTCCTGCTCCGGAACATCGCTGAGCGCATCCCGACTGAGGCCGTCATCTTCGACGTGTCGACCGACCGCGGCATCCGCTCCGGCAATCAGACGATCACCGAGATCATGTACCGGCTCTTCCTCCGCGCCCTCGGGTACGCCAGCGATCTCGACCTGGCCGAGCTAGAGATCACCCTCGAAGCTGAGGGCCGACTCGCCGCGTTCGAGGAGCGCTACCGAACCACCTACAAAAAGGAGTGGAATGAGGGGAAAGGGCTCGTGGCCCTCGCAGTCGGACAGGCCAGCCGCGTGATGCACGAGCTCGACCCTGCTACCTTCCCGACGCCCGACTCCTGGCGAGCCTCGGCGTTGAGGCGGGCCGATATCACCCCCGGCCTGCTCGCCGAGCGCTGCCGTGAGTTGATGCACCGACGGCGACCGGGCAAGAGTGTCGTCTTCGTAATTGATGAGGTCGGTCAATTCGTCGCCCGCGACATCCAGAAGATGCTGGACCTCCAGGCGGTCGTCCAGAGCCTGGGCCGGGTCGGCCGAGGCCAAATGTGGCTGATGGTGACATCTCAGGAGCGCCTCAACGACCTCGTCGGTGGGCTCGACGACAAACGCGTCGAATTGGCTCGGTTGATCGATCGCTTCCCGCTTCAGGTCCATCTCGAGCCATCTGATATCTCCGAGGTCACCAGCCGACGCGTACTCTCGAAGCACGCCGAGGCCGAGCGAGCGCTGCGCGACCTTTTCGAGCGGCACCGGGGTCGGCTGGCTGACCACACCCGCCTCGCAGCCGATATCACCCTGCCTTCGCTGACCGCCGAATCGTTCGTCGACCTCTACCCACTGCTGCCGTACCAGATCGACCTGATCGTTCAGGTTGTCTCGGGCCTGCGCACGCAGGGCGGGGCCATGCAGCACGTCGGCGGTGCCAATCGGACCATCATCAAGATTGCCCAGCAACTGCTGATCAATCCGGCCGTTCGGCTGGCTGAGAAACCTATCGGCACGCTCGCTACAATCGACCAGGTCTACGACCTCGTCTCCGGAAGCATCGACAGCCAGCTGCGCGGCCGGATCGATGAGATCGGCCGGCAGGTGCCCCACCCGCTTGCCCATTCGGTCGCGAAGGCGATCTGCCTCCTCCAGTTCGTTCGGAGCATCCACCGCACGGCTGAGAACCTCGCGGCTGTCCTTCATTCGGCCGTGGACGCTGACTCTCGACTGGCCGAGGTTCGCGCCGCACTTGAGGCGCTGGAGAAAGCCCACCTCGTCCGACGTGGCGACGACGGCTATCGGATCCCGACTCCAGCCGAGGACGATTGGGAGCGCATCCGAGGCGGCTTCACTGCGCGGCTGGGCGACGTGAATCGTCTACACTGGGAGGCGCTTTCGGCGGTCTGGCAGCCCCAGCCGTCGCACTCACTGTTGGAGGTTCAGCCGTTCAAAGCCGGGCTGGTCAGCGGACCGAATCGGCTCCCCGGCGACGTCATGTTCCAGGTCACACTAGCCGAAGCAGGACGCCCCTACGAAGACGCGGTCGAGCAGGCTCGTCAGCGCAGCCGTGACGAGCCGGGAGCAGTCTTTTGGGTCGCGGCAACCGACGGAGCGATCGACCGGGAGACCGCCGAACTTCATCGATCCAAGAGCATCCTCGATATGAAGGAGCGTTCGGCCAAGACCAAGGACGAGACGAACTTGGTAGACGAAGAGAAGCGGCGCCTGTCGCGTCACAGCAGCGATCTTCAAACGCTGCTTCGACAGGCGCTCCTCGGTGGCACGATCTTCTTCCGCGGCAACGACCGCAGCCCATCCCCCGGTACGACGACGGTAGTTAGAGCTGCCGAGGGCGTGCTGGCCCAGGCACTGCCGGCCGTTTACGACCGCTTCGGTGAGGCGGCTGCGCGGGTCCGTCAGCCGGATCTCGATGCGCTTCTGACCAACGACAACTTGCGCGGACTGCCGCCGGTCTTTTCGACGCTCGGGCTGGTGCGGGACGAGGCCGGCCGGCCGATCATTGATGCGGACCGCAACCCGCTGGCTGAAGTATTACAGCGCATCGCTAACAAGTACGACTATGGCCAGAGCGCTACCGGCGCCTTCCTGGCCGACGAGCTTGGACGGGAGCCATTCGGCTGGAGCTTCGACGCGGTCCGTCTATTCGTGGTGTCGCTGCTACGCGCGGGCCGGATCGTCGCGACCAGCCGCGGACAGGAAATCGAGAACGCGCTCAGCACCGAGGCGAAGGCCACTTTTTCAAATAACAACCTCTTCCGCCAGGCCTCGTTCCGACCGAAGGTTGGCCTAGACGTCACTCAGCTGATCGACGCATCCACCAACTTCGAGACGGTGTTCGGTCGGCAGATAGCCGACTTGCAGGAAGCCGCCGTAGCCGCCGCCATTCGTGACGCCATCCAGCAACACGAGCCGTCGATCCAGGATGCTTACACCACCCTGGTGCGGCACGGCCTGCCCGGTGCCGATGTCCTGGAACGCGCGCTTGACCAGGTGCGGGCCATCCGAACCGGCAGTGATGCCCAGGCGATCCTCGGCTTCAACGGGGCATTTCGCGAGCTGAAGGAGGCGCTGACCCGCGCTAACGATCTCGCGCAGGCGCTTGACGCCCCCCACCTCAAAGACGTGGCACGCGCCCGACAGGCACTCGACGTTCTCTGGCCTGTCCTGCGCGACGAGGAGGACATCTCGGACGCCGACCGAAATCACGCCGAACGGCTCGGAGACCTACTTGCCCGCGAGACGTTCTTCCGCGAGCTTCCCGCCATCGACCAGCATGCGCGGGCGCTGGAGCAGGAGCACGCGCGGCGCCATGTTGCCGCCGCGGACGCCCGAGCTCAGGCGTACGCCGACGCGCTGGCCCGCCTGAAGGCCACCCCAGGCTGGGAGCAGGTGACTTCGGAGCAGCAGAATCGCGTCGCGGCGCCCCTGGCCGGGTGCGCCGGTGGCTCGGCTGATGCCGTCTCGATCCACCAGCTACGGTCGGACTTGGATGCCTGCCCAGCTCGTCTCAGTCGGGCGGTGGAAGAGCTGCTCAAGCTCGTAGACGGTAAGAGAGTCGAGTGGATCACGGCAGCGAACTACTTTAGCGGCGGCGTCGAGACCGAAGAGCAGCTCGAAGCAGCACTGAACGGCTTGCGTGAACGGTGCGTCGAGCTGATCGCGGCCGGCAAGAAGGTTCTCGTCCAATGACCGCCTGGGCATAGGGGTAGAGAGTCACGATGGACCGTGAAACCCGCAACCGGCTCCAGCGAGCCACCCGCGATGTGCGCGCTCTGCTGGAGCGTGAAATCGGCGAGCAGCTCGAGGGTACGTTCGACATCCGCCCGGATGGTCGGATCGGCACGGAGCCCGGCGCCCACCTGAGTACCGCCGAGCGTCTGACGCGGGCGAAACTGGTCGCCGCCGTCGATCATCACCTGGGAGGCGAGCGGGACCGAGCAAGGGCCGTGGCAGTGTATCTCCGCGAGGCCGCCTTCACTACCCTCAACCGCTTCGCCGCGCTGAAGATGCTAGAGGCGCGCGGGCTGGTCCAGGAGTGCGTCTCGCGGGGAGAGCAGTCGAGCGGCTTTCAGGAGTTTGGCCTGCTGGCCCCGGGGCTGGGGTTGCTGCCCGACCGAGGCTATCGCCTATACCTGGAATCGTTGTTCGACGAGATCGGCCGCGAGGTCCGGGTGTTGTTTGACCGGCGCGACCCAGCCAGCCTGCTCTGGCCGCGCCGCCCGGCCCTGGTGGCACTGTTGGAGATTCTGAACGCCTCGAAGCTTGCGGGCGTCTGGGGCGAGGACGAGACGATCGGCTGGGTCTATCAGTACTTCAACGACGATGAGGACCGTCGTCGAGCGCGCTATGACGAGCACGGCAAGCCGAAAGCGCCGGGCAACAGCTACGAGCTGGCAGTCCGCAATCAGTTCTTCACGCCTCGGTACGTCGTGCAGTTCCTGACCGACAACACCCTGGGACGGATCTGGTACGAGATGCGTGGCGGCCGTACAGCCCTGACCGATCGATGCGAGTTCCTGGTCCGCCGGTCCGACGAGGTGTTCCTCGGCGAAGAGGGAGATGGGTTTCTAGACCCGACCGAGCCCGACGGCGCGTTTCTGCTCGGCAAGACCGACGAGATCGCGCCCTTTGTCGTGCCCGGCGGCAAATGGATGCCTGAAGAACAGACCGGCGATGGCTCGCCGGAGCGTCCGTATGAGATGCCGTGGCACGAAGGTGATGAAGCCGAGGGCCGGCTGACCCGGTTCGCCCACTTCGCGCGCCCGTTTAACTGGACTGACGACCCGCGAACCGCAGGCTGGCAGGCACTCCTCGCCGCCCTGGCTGACGGCGGCCCGGCGGACCCAGTCGAAGGGACGACGCAGGATCTGTGGGACTGCCTGCTCGCGGTGTCACGCGCTCAGCGATTCAACGAGGGCGTGATCTCAGGGCATGCCCTCGCCCTGACGCGGATCGCGAACGAGATTCGTCGGCGCCTGATAGCTGCTCGCAGTACGGACGCGAGTCTGCAGGAGCTTCCGAGTGCGCCGACGCTAGTTCGAAACCGGGCGCCCAAGGACCCGCGCGACCTCCAAATTCTTGATCCGGCCTGCGGCTCGGGCCACTTTTTGCTCTACGCCTTCGACCTACTCAAGAGGATTTACGAGGAAGCCTGGGCGGACGAATACGGCCCGGAGTTTGGGGGGACCGGCGCTCGCCTCCGCGAGGATTATCCTGATCTCGACGCTCTTCGTTGCGCGGTACCAGAGCTGATCTTGCGGCACAACCTGTGGGGGGTGGACATCGACGCCCGCTGCGCCCAGATCGCGGCGCTGGCGCTCTGGATGCGCGCCCAGCGAGCCTATGACGAGCTTGGTATCCCACGTGGCGATCGGCCGAGGATCGCGAAGACCAACATCGTGGTGGCCGAGCCGATGCCTGGCGAGCCGGCCTTGCGTGCCGAATTCCTGGCCTCGCTTGCCGATCCTCGGTTGCGTAGGCTAGTTGAGCGCGTGTTCGCGCACCTGGAGCTTGCCGGCGAGGCTGGCTCGCTCCTCAAGATCGAGGAGGAGATCGACCGCGACATTCGAGAGGTTTATCAGGTCAAGCTGGTGGAGGGGCAGTTATTCGCCCAGCTCGAGGAGGAGTCCTGGCGCCAGGCCGAGCGCGATCTACTGGCGGCACTCAACGCCTACGCCGAACTGGCTCAGGACGCCGACGCTTATCGCCGCCGCCTCTTCGCCGACGATGCTGCTCATGGATTCGCGTTCGTGGACCTCAGCCGACAGCGCTATGACGTGGTGCTGATGAATCCGCCATTCGGAGCCTGCGCGCTGGGATGGAAGCGCGACTTCGAGCGAAGCTACCCGCGTACGAAGAATGATGTTTACGCTGCCTTTGTGGAACGGGGCATCGAGTGGCTGCACCCGCGCGGAACGCTTGGGGCCATCACCTCGCGAACGGGCTTCTTCCTGTCGAGCTTCCAGAAGTGGCGCGAAGAGGTACTGTTGAAGGAGGCGCCGCTCCTGGTCGTCGCTGACCTCGGCTACGGTGTGATGGACTCCGCGATGGTCGAGGCTGCTGCCTACTGTCTGGAGCGGGTGGCATGAGGACAGTCTTCCTGCGCGCCGTCGAAGCCGACGACAAAGAGGCGGTCCTCAGGATGGCCATCAATGCACCGGACGTCGCACGAGGCAGGCAGCGCTTCGAGCTTGATCTCGCAAGCTTCGCCGCAGTTCCCCGCTCACCACTGGCGTACTGGGTGAGTAAGCGCCTGCGCCGAGTGTTCGTTGCGCTGCCCCCGTTGGAGGCCGAGGGCCGCACGGCGAAATGTGGGTTGGGGACGCTCGACGACTTTCGCTTCTTGCGTGCCTGGTGGGAAACGCAGCCCCAGCACGAGCGATGGGTGCCGATTGTCTCTGGAGGGCGCCATTCCCCTTGGTACTCGTCTGTCAACTTGACACTTGCGTGGCTCGAGCAAGGTAGAGAACTGAAGACCTTTGTCGAGGCGAAAGTAGGAAGCGCCAGTCGGAAGATTCAGAGCGAGGGCTTCTATTTCCGCCCTGGCCTCACTTGGCCTCTGCGGGGAATCCGATTCTCGGCTCAGGCCGTGGCTTCCGGCTGCGCCTTCAGCGTGGCTGGGAAAATGACCTTCGCGCCGCCGGATCAACTTCTGCCGCTCCTGGCCCTGTTCAACTCAGCTCCCTTTGACAGATTTATTGCCTTCTTCGCAGGGAAAGTCGGCGGTGTCCAGTACGAGGCCGGACTTCTTCAACGTATACCGGTGCCGCCACTTGAACTCGGGGATCAGAGTTGTCTCGCTGGCCTCGCCCGTCAAGGGTGGCGGCTAAAGCGCGAACTGGACACATGCACCGAGAACAGCCATGCTTTCATCCTGCCGGCACTGCTCCAGGCCGAGGGCAAAACTCTGGGAGAGCGCGCCTCCGCCTGGAATGACTGGGTGCGCGTCGTCGAAGCTGAGCTAGCCGCGATCCAGGCTGAGATTGACGAGCATTGCTTCGAGCTGTACGGAATCGGTGAGTCCGACCGCCAGGCCATCACCGAAGGCTTCGGTCCGGCTAGCGCGAGTGTGGACGGCGCAGAGGCCAGTGACACTGTTGACGAGACCGAGGACGCCGACGACGAGGGGGGTGAGGAAGCCGAAGTCTCAGCCGATGCCGCCACGCTGGTTGCCGAGCTGGCGTCCTGGGCGGTTGGCACGGCGTTCGGGCGCTTCAACTTGTGGCTGGCGACCGGCGCCCGCCCAATCCCTCCTGAGCCGGAGCCGTTCGACCCGCTGCCAGACTGCTCGCCGGGCATGCTTGCCGGCGAGAACGGACTGCCGGAGATAACCGCGCCGGGCGGTTACCCGCTGGAACTGCCGGACGATGCCATCCTAGTGGACGATCCCGGCCACCAGCGCGACCTTGCCGCCGCCGCCCGCACCGTCTTCGAGATCGTGTTCGGCGGAGAGAGTCAGGCCCGCTGGGATGAGGCTGCGACTTTGCTCGATTCGAGGATATTTGACCTTCGCGCCTGGCTCGCGCGAGACTTTTTCGAGCTGCACGTACGTCGATACTCAAAGAGCCGGCGCAAGGCGCCGATCTACTGGCAGTTCAGCACTCCGTCGGCCAGCTACTCCGTCTGGCTGTATATCCACCGCACGACATCAGACACGCTGTTCACCGTCCTCAACGAGTACGTCGGGCCCAAGCTCGAGCATGAAGAGCGCCGGCTGGGGGCGCTGCTCCGCGAGGTCGGCACCACGCCCTCGGCCAGCCAGCGTAAGCCGATCGAGGATCAAGAGGCATTCGTCGAGGAGCTACGGACGTTCCAGGCGGAAGTGACGCGGGTGGCGCCGCTCTGGGACCCGGACCTGAATGATGGCGTCATCGTCAACTTCGCGCCGCTCTGGCGTCTGGTCCCCCAACACCGCGCTTGGCAGCGCGAAGTCAAAGCGTGCTGGGACGCCCTCTGTGCCGGCAAGCACGATTGGTCGCACCTGGCGATGCGGCTCTGGCCGGAGCGGGTCGTCCCGAAGTGTGCTGAGGACCGCGCGCTTGCCATTGCCCACGATCTGGAGGACGATTTCTGGGTCGAGGGCAGCGACGGCAAGTGGCAGAAGCGGCCGGCCGATCCAGGCAGGATCGCGCGGCTGGTCGAGGAGCGTACCTCGCCAGCCGTCAAGGCGGCGCTGGCCGAATTGCTCGCGGCTCCTGTGCCAACGAGCGGGCGCGGTAGTGGCCGCCGCGGGACGGCCGCCAGATGAGGGGCTACGTAGATTCTCGGCTGACTTCCTACATAGCCCGCCGAACCATTCAATCCGGCACCCAAGGCGGGAGGCGGATCCTCGTCGGAGGGCCAGCCTGATGCATGCGCTCCACGAGCACCTGGCACGCGAGCTTGCCGACCGCCTGGACAGCCGGCGGATCGTCGTCGTCTACGATCCGCGGTCGGAGCTGGTACCGTTCTTCGACCGCGAGCTGATGCCGGCCGCAGATGCTCCTACCCTAGACCCGACCCAGCAGGCTGAGGTCGCCCAGCTCTCGGCCGTCCACGTCGGGCGGGTTGTCGCCCGATTGGCCCGCTTCGATGGCTCGTTGATCGGGCTGCGCGCTGCCGTCGAGCCGTTCGCCGGAGTGCCGCGCCCGGATCCGCTGGTGCTCTACCTGCCGGGTGTCACCCGAGATCGGACGGGCTCGCCGCTCCTGGAGCTGGAGCTGGCCGGCGTTGTCCACGACCATCCGCTCAGGAGTATCGCCCGCAACGTCCTTCGCCAGCGCTTCACGGACGGCCAGATTGACGATCTGCTCAACCGTGAGATCGTGACCTACGATGATGTCGTGGCTTTCCTTCGACAGAGCGAAGAGGGTGATGGCACGCCGTCGCTGCTGCGGACCCTCTTCGAGGGTCTCCAGAGCGAGCCGCTCCTGGCCGGCTGGCTCGCCGCGGACGATCATGACGAGCAGATAGTCGGCCGAGGCGCTCTGCCAGAGCTGACCCGGCTGATCGAGAGCCGACTGGGACTGACGTTGCCGCCGGACGCCACAGTCGACGAGGCTCGCGCTGGGACCGCGCGCTACCTGCTGGTCGCCGAGTTTCGTGCCGACCTGGCGGGTGAGCCACCGGCCGCGATCGAAATGGTACCGGCGCCGCGCACGAAAGAGCAGCTCGGCCGCATTCGCGATGTTCTGAACAGGCTGCGGCACGACTCCGCCGATGCCTACGTCGGATTGGCCGATCTCGTCGAACGGGAGCTAGGACTGGCCGATGCCGACCTCGATGCCGCCCGCCTCGGCTCGATCGACACGTTTCGCTTCGAGGAGCGCCGCCTGCTCGGCCACACCGCTGGGCTGATCGTTGCTAAAGACTACAACCAGACGCTTGCGATCGCCACTGAGCGTGGCCACAGTTTCTGGCTCGACCGTGACCTCTCGCGGCGTGGTCAGTGGGAGGCCATCGGTCTGATGGCCGAACTGGGGCGGGAGGTAGAGCGTGTCCGGGCCGAGATCGACCGCGTTGGTCAAGACGCTGCCTCGTGGCTGACCGCGTACACCGCCGACGGCGGCTGGCACCGGGTGGACGGCCTGCAGCGAGCTCTGGACGCCTGGATCGCCCGCATGGACGACGACCCGGAAGGCGACTGTGACCGGGCACTTGCCCTGGTTCGCCGCGAGCACGACGTGCTACTCAAGCGCATGGCCGAAGGCTTCTCCCGCGCGTTCCAGCGCGCCGGGCGGATCGTGCCAGGCGTGCTTCATCAGACGCGGATCTACCCGGACGTCGTCCGCGCTGCTGGGGGACTTACGGCGTACGTCTTCGTTGATGCCCTGCGCTATGAAATGGGCGCGGAGCTCGCCCGCCAGCTCGAAGGACTGCCGGAGGTGGCCGTCCAGCCGGCCGTGGCGGCTCTGCCGTCGATTACGGCGGTCGGAATGGCCGCACTCTTGCCTGCCGCTTCGGGCAGTTTCTCGGTCGTAGCCCAGGGCAAGAAGCTCGCGGCGCGAATCGAGGGCACCGTGATGACCGGCCTGGCGGATCGGATGAAGGCGCTCGAAGCCCGAGTACCGGATGTCGTCGTTCTCAGCCTCGATCAGGTTGTTCAACGAGCGCCTTCCTGGCTGGCGCAAAAGATCGACCGGGCCCCCCTCGTCGTCGTGCGTTCCCAGGAGATCGACCAGATGGGTGAGTTAGGCGAGGACCTGCTCGCCCGGCGGGTGATGGACACCATCATCGCCGATCTGGCGCGTGCCGTCCGAAAGCTGGGGGCAGCCGGAGTCGAGCGATTCGTCGTCACGGCCGATCACGGTCACTTGTTCTCGCTGCGTCGCGAGGATGACATGCGTACTGACTCACCCGGTGGTGATCAACTCGAGCTGCATCGCCGTTGCTGGATAGGCCGAGGGGGCATGACACCGGCCGGCGCGGTGCGCGTCTCGGGAGCGGAACTGGGCTACGACACGGAGCTAGAGTTCGTCTTCCCGACGGGCCTCGGTGTCTTCCGCGCGAGTGGTGATCTCAGCTATCACCACGGCGGGTTCAGCTTGCAGGAGCTGGTGATCCCGGTCGTGACGGCCCGTGCCTTGGCCGCCCCGGCATCGAAGAGCGGCGGTCGCCACGTAACCGTGGAAGGTGTGCCCGCCACCATCGTCACCCGAACGTTCGGAGTCCGAGTGACAGTAGCCCGGGAGCTGTTCGAAGACGAGCCGCTTCGGCTGCGGGCGCTGGTAATCGCGCCGGATGGCAGCCTGGCCGGTCGGGCCGGCATGGCGCTGAACGCCGACTTTGACCGCGCGACCCGCGTGATAACCGTCGCGCCGGGCGTCGAGGCAACGATCGGCCTGGTGCTGGACCGTGAGGATGTTCCCTCAGTGCGTGTGGCTATCCAGGATCCTGCCACCGACGCCGTGCTCGCTCAGACCGCCGAGATACCCGTGAAGCTGGGGATGTGACCGTGGTCTTTCTCTCGACCCCGACCCGCGATGCGCTCGACGACAAGGTGAACCGGGTCTTTGCCGGCAAGGTCGTCAGGAAGGATCTAGTCCGCAAGGTGAAGGTCGGCGCGAACGTGCCGGTCTTCGTCCTAGAGTTCCTCCTTGGGAAGTACTGCGCTTCGTCAGATGAGATGTCGATCCAGATGGGGCTGGATGTCGTCAACAGCACCCTGGCTGACAACTACATCCGTCCGGACGAGGCCCAGAAGGCGCAGAGTCGAGTGAAGGAGCAAGGCCGCCACACGTTCATCGACAAGGTGCGGGTGCGGCTGGTCGACTCCCAGTACTGGGCCGAGGTCGCCAACTTCGGCCACCGCTACGTCCACATTCAAGATCGCTATGTCCGGGACTACGATCGCCTCCTGACTGGCGGAATCTGGGCGCAAGTTGACATGCGTTGGGAGTACGACGAGGAGACGAAGGGGAAATACCCGTTCTGGATCGACCAACTCTCGCCGATCCAGCTCGCTACCTTCGACCTCGACGAGTATCGTCGCCTGCGCGCCGAGTTCACGGCCGACGAGTGGCTCGACCTGATGGTTCGCAGCATGGGGTACGAGCCCGGCGTGATGGACCGTCGGCTGAAACTCCTGCTCCTGGTCCGATTGATCCCGCTCTGCGAGGCGAACTTCAACCTAGTTGAGCTCGGTCCGCGCGGCACTGGTAAGAGCTACGCTGTGCAGGAGATCTCGCCCTATGCCGCGCTACTGACCGGACCGACCACCGTCGCTAATCTGTTCGGCCAGCAGCAGGGACGATACAAGGGGATGGTCCAGATCTGGGACGCCGTTGGTTTCGACGAGGTGGCCGACCTCCAGAAGATGCCAAAGGAAGTCATCACCACCCTCAAAACCTACTGCGAGTCGGGGCAGTTCCAGCGCGGCCAGGAGGCGCTGGCCGGATACTCCAGCGTCGCAATGTTCGGCAACACTCAGCAGCCGGTCGACGTGATGGTCCAGACCGGCCACCTCTTCGCTCCGCTACCGGATATCATCCGCGACGATATGGCGTTCATCGACCGACTCCACTTCTATCTGCCTGGCTGGGAAGTGCCGAAGATGCACAACGACCACTTCACCGATCACTACGGCTTCGTGGTCGACTACCTGGCCGAGGCGCTCCGCGACCTCCGCAAGTTGAACTACACCGAGCTGCTGGACCGCCACTTCTCGCTCGGTGCTCACCTGAACGCCCGCGACCGCAAGGCCGTCCGGCGGACCGTCTCGGGTCTGATCAAGCTTCTCCACCCCCACGGCGAGGTAGAGCGCGAAGACCTGGAGGAGATCCTCCAGCTCGCCATCGAGGGCCGGCGGCGAGTGAAGGAACAGCTCAAGAAGATGGGCTCCTTCGAGTATTACCAGACCTCGTTTAGCTACCTCGTCAACGAGAGCGGCGAGGAGCGCTTCGTGGGCGTGCCCGAACAGGGCGGGCGTGACCTGATCTCAGCTGATCCACTCGCGCCCGGCACTGTCTACACGGCCTCGGTCAGCATGGACGGGACTGTCGGCCTCTACCGCATTGAGGTAAGCCTCCTGACTGGCACTGGCAAATTGCGGCTCGTCGGCGGAGTTCGCGGCGATATGCGGGGATCTGTCACGCGTGGCTTCAGCTTCCTGCTATCTCACAAATCCGCACTCGGCGTGGCCCGCGAAGTCGATACGTCGGACTTTCACGTTGAGGTGATCGACTTGCTCGGCAACCAGGTCGAGGCCGAAATCGGCGTAGCGTTCTTCATCGCGGCCTACTCGGCCATCCGGAAGTCCCCTGCACAGGCCGGCCTGCTCGTGCTCGGCGACATGAGTATCCAAGGCAATATCAAGCCGGTCCGCTCCCTCACTGAGCCGCTCCAGGTCGCGATGGACAACGGTGCTCGACGCGCCCTGATCCCAATCGAGAACAAGCGCCAGTTCCTCGAGGTAAATCCGGAGGTGCTAGAGCAGGTCGACCCAATCTTCTTCGGCGACCTCCGCCAAGCTGCATTCAAGGCTCTGGGCCTAAGCTGATCCGCCGAGACTATAGTAAGGCTAGGTGCCGGCGGATGAGCGATACTAGCCCGGAGAATGGGACATGGACGGCCAAGCGATTACCAACCTTGCACAGATGGCAACAAGCGTGCTGCTGCCGCACCTACCCGCGCTCGCGAACAAAGCGAGTGAGGGCGCGGCGGGCGAGTTGGGCAAACGGGCGTTGGGCGGTGCCTGGGAGCGCGCCCGGAAATTGTGGGATCTCCTACGGCCTTCCATGCAGTCGTCGCCCGCACTGGAGCGCGCCGTGAGCAGAGCATCCAGGGCGCCGGACGATCCTGACGTGGTGGCCGCACTTCGCCTGGAGCTGAGCGAGCTGATTGAGGCCGAGCCGGCGCTCCGCATGCAGGTCGCGGAGTTGCTGCCTGGATCGTCATCGACAGTGGTCAACGTCCATGGTGATCGGAGCGTCGGTATCGGCGGTCACGCCGTTTCTTCCAACATCCAAACCGGCGATGTCTTGCCCCAGTAGACCGCGACGTCGGTTTGTGGGACGCTTCTCGGTGTTTAGTTGGACACGGCTGAACGGCGCGAGGTTGAAGGCCGCAATCAGTCGTCTCGCCGGCAGGCCCGGAAGTGCATTCGCCAATTCTTCGTCCGGGGTGGCGACTGCTGCGCACAACGAGATCGTCACGGCTGGCGAGCGGTCCGTGGCGATCGGCGGAAATGTCGATAAAGCCGCGATAGTCACCGGAGACATCCACCAACCTGTCCTGAACGCCGTCCTCAGCGCGGACGCGGCTGCGCAGATTCTAGGGGAGGTGTATCCACCTAGGCTGCACCAACTACCGCCACCGCCTGCCGACTTCACGGGCCGTGAGGCCGAGCTACTGGAACTGCGCGCCGCGTTTTCTGACCCGGGGCCTCTGTTGTGTTCCATCGTTGGAATGGGTGGCGTAGGCAAGACTGCGCTCGCTCTTGCGATGGCCCAGCAGTTCTTACCTCGGTACCCTGATGCTCAGTTGTTCATCGATCTGCAGGGAAGCAGCCTCATCCCCGCGAGCCCCGCCGCTATACAGTCCCGCGTGATCTCCGCTCTCAGCCCACAGGCGTCGTTGCCCGACGAGGATGTGAAGCTCGCCGACCTGTACCGGACGGTTCTCCACGGGAAGCGCGTGCTGTTACTATTCGACGATGCTCGTGACACGGACCAGCTCGCCGCTCTGCTACCTCCCTCTTCGTGCGGGCTGCTCGTGACTGGGCGGCAGATGTTCGCTTTGCCAGGCCTACACAGCCAGAGGCTGCACGGGCTGGCGCCCGATGACGCGCGCCGATTGCTCTCGAGGATCGCGCCCCGAATTGCTGCGCTGGCCGAGCCGATAGCCGAGGCGTGCGCTTACCTCCCGCTCGCGCTACGCATGGCGGCCAGTACGCTGGCCACGCGGGTAAATCTCGACCCACAATCTTATCTGGACCGGCTGCGCGACACACGCGCTCGTCTCGATCTCGTGAATGCCTCGGTAGCGCTCAGCTACGATCTTCTCACCGCTGAGCAGCAACGCCTGTGGCGATGGCTCGCCGTCTTTTCGACTGGCTTCGGCCCCGCAGCGGCGGCCGCGATTTGGGGAGTCGATCGCGAGCATGCGGAAGCGACGCTCGGAGACCTCGTCCAATGCAGCCTGGTAGAGTGGGATCCTACGGCTCGGCGATACCACTTGCACGAACTTCTGCGGTTGTTCGCTGCCGCTCAACTCTCACCACAGGAAACTGAGGACGCCGGGCTACGGCACGCGGCCTACTATCAATTCGTGCTGTCCAAGGCGCAGGATATCTACCTCACTGGAGGAGAGGGGGCGCTCACGGGTCTCCGTCTTTTCGATCTGGAGCGCGCCAACATCGTTGCCGGCCAGGCTTGGGTTGCCGCCCGGCTCGGCTCCAGCGAAGATGCCGCACGGCTGTGTAGCGCCTACGCCGGACAGGGCGCGCACATCCTCAGGTTGCGGCTCCATCCGGAGGAGCGTGTAGCATGGCTGCAGGCCGCTATGGCAGCTGCCCGACGTGTCAGCAATCGTCAAGCCGAGCTGGTACACAGTGGCAACCTCGCCAATGCCTATCGGGCACGCGGCCAGCCGAGGCTCGCGATCCGGATATACCAGCAGCAGCGGAGTGATGCTCAAGCTGATGGAGATCTGTTGAGCGAAGCAACGGCTGTTGGTAACCTCGGGAGTGCCTTCGCCGAGACGGGTGAAATGACGCGTTCCGTATCCCTATTTCGGCAACAGCTACAGCTCGCACGACAGATCCCGGATCGCCGGCAGGAACTACAGGCCCTGCACAATCTTGCCGTCGCCTGTACAAGACTGGGCTATCTTCGCCGCTCAGAAACGCTCTTCATACGAGCTCTCGGCATCGCGCGGGAGGCCGGCGAGCGCTTAGAGGAGGCGGAGATACTCGGTGGTCTAGGGAACGTCTGCCTGGAGCGTGGCGAGCGCAAGCAGGCTAATTCGCTCTACGAGGCGCAGTTGGCGATCGCGCGAGAATTCGGGGACCGGCGCCAAGAGGCCGCGGTCTTGGGAAATCTCGGGCATCTGGCCGAAGACCTGGACCGATACGATCACGCGCTCGAATTGCATCAACAGCAGATCGACATCGCGCGTGAGCTCGGCGACCGGAGGCGCGAGGGATCCGGCCTACACAATCGAGGTCACTTGTGCTTGCGGCTTGGAGATCTCGACCGAGCCCAGGCGGATCTCACGGAAGCACTGGCGATCGCCCGTGAAGTCGGGGACCGCGGCGGCGAGGCGAACGCGCTCGGCAATCTGGCACGCGTGGCGCTGGCACGGGGCGACTACCGCCAATCAATAGAGCTCTCCGATAGAACAGCCGGGATCGCGCACGAACTCGGCGACCGCCGAGATGAGGGAAACGCGCTCTGGAACCGGAGCCTGGCGTTCCAGCAGTTGGGCGATTATATGGAGGCTGTCGGCAGCGCGAATTCGGCCTTGGCGCTCTATGAGGCGATCCACTCTCCACGAGTTCCATTGGTACGAGAGTACCTGGAGCGCTGGCAGCGACGACTGCATCCGCCGTGGTGGCAGTTTTGGCGCAGGTAATTCTTGAGTCCAAGACCTCGGAGGACGGGGGCGTCGGATGTCAGCATCGAACCGTCCGGTATGCAAGACCGCCCGTGCCAGTCTAGCTCAGACCGTCGCGGGCGTGGCCCGGCCGGCGCTGATGGAGCGTGCGGGGGCGGAGGCGCATGCTATGGTTGCCACAGCGCGTCGTCTCCTAGCCTCATCTTGGCCCACAGGGTACAGGATGATGCCGGCGGCGCGTCCAAGTAGGCGGCGCTGAGCCAGCCGCAGTTGTCGAACCTCAGTAAGCGTTCAGGCCGGCGGCGCGCAGGCTAGCTGAACACTGACGGTACTGCAACGGTCTGGACGTGTCGGGGGATACCACGGTGGATCTGCGAACACACCTGCAGCGATTCGGGATTCAGCATTTCGAGAGTCCGGACGAGTACTGGCGATGGGGAAGACAGGTCCTGGGCCGAGAGACGAGCCGACGCCTCAATCGTCTGCGGCGGCCGCTCGAATCGGGGGCATCGACTAAGCGGGATCGCCACCGCTTCTATGACTTCATCGCGGAGCCAGTCGTTGCAGCCGTCGTGCACTCCATGAAGGCTGACGCCATCCGCGCATCCGGGGAGGCTGTGGCGGCTCGAATCGCGGACCGCAAGAGTGTTCTCGATCTCGGCAGCAGCATAGGCTACCTCACGACCTGGTATGCCACTGTCGTTCCGGGTAGGCGCGTAGTGGGGATTGACAGCTCAGAGGAATCGATTCGAGCCGCGCAGGAGTGGACCGCACAACTTGCAGTGCCGCACCCGGAATTTCTCTGCATGGACCTCGATGAGGCCATACCGGCAGAGAACTTTGACGCGGTAGTAGATACCCAGACGAGCGACTATGTGTCGGATCCGAATGGGCTATTCTCGCGGGTCTCGGCGGCCCTAGCTGATGATGGGATTCTCGTCTCGGTTCCTGCGCTAGGGATCCCTGCCGCGGCTGGGCAGTTTGTGGGAATGCTTCAGGACCACGACCTACTAGTGACGAGCTTGGAATTCATCTACTTCTCAGATCTAGGTGGCTCCTCCGCATACCCTGTGATTACTGCCGCACGGAGCGGTAAGCACCTCACCATTGACTTTGAGGGGGAATATGAGCGCGTGCTGAGAAGGCTCCGCGATCTACAGCAGGAGGCGACGGACAAATGGTATGACGCGTCGGAGGCCGAGTAAACGGAGCTGCGCACTGCAGCGCTCGGTCCGGGCGCGCCACGATTGACACCAACGTTGACACCAACCCGCACGCACGACTACGCTCTGATGTGAACGCCCGTGGACAGGATTGCAGTATTTTCTTGACTTCCCTGGTAGTGGTGGATGCGTATGGACGTACTGTTTCGGACTCCTAAGCCCTTGGTCGGTGAGTCGAGAAATACCGTGGGGCCACTATCCACCGGGCGCCAGCCTCGACCTGCGGACCCCGATGAAAACGAGACTGGCCGCGCAGGGGCACTCCAACTGGCCACGGCTAAGGTAGACTTAATCATCATTATATTTCTCATGTACTGTGAAGCTAACTCCACATAATGGAAAGTGCACTAATTGACCCTAAGACTCCGCGCGAACACACTGGCTTTGCTCCACTCATCCCACTTGACTGCCCGAATCTTCGAGGGTTCTATCAACATGAGTCGGTCATAGGCCGATGGGCAGCGGATGTAAATAGCATGTTCGGCAGTGTCGGCAGAGAAGGATATAGTATTCGCCTTCACCAACTGGGCGACTAACCGAGCAAGTTTCATCCGCTCGATGATCAGGAACGCCGCCGGCGTCTCATACGCAATGAGATCGGCCTGACCGCCTAGGAGCCATACTGGATCATTTGGTCTGCCCTGGGTTCAGAGGAGCCATAATTCTGGACCGAAGCGCTGCTCATCTCAGAGGAGGACAGCGTGGGCAGACGAGGTGGACCGGGCAGGCGGGGGTATCCGGCTGAGTTCCGTCGGCGGGTGATCGACTCGCTGGAGACCGGCCGGAAGGTGGCGGATGTGGCGCACGATCTGGGGATCAGCGAGCAGGCGATCTACGGCTGGCGCCGACAGGAGCGGGTCGACCGTGGGCTGGAACCGGGGCTGAGTACCCTGGAGCACGCAGAGCTGGCCGCGGCGAAGCGGCGAATCCGCGAGCTGGAAGCGGAGCTAGCCGTGCATCGGCGCGCAGCGGAGCTGTTGAAGGAGACCAGCGCCCCAAAAGGCGGTTCGCGGCCATCGGCGTGATGGCGAGCGAAGGGCAGGCCGTCCAAGTCGCCTGCCGGGTGCTGGGTGTCTCGGAGTCCGGCTACTACGCGTGGCGAACACGGCCCTGCTCGGCGCGCGCGGTGCGCCACGCCTGGCTGACCGACCGCATTCGCGCGGTCCACGCGGCCTCGCGGGGCACCTACGGCGCGCGGCGTGTGCAGGCGGAGCTGGTCCTCGGGCAGAGCATCAGCGTCGGCCATCAGGCAGTCAAGCGGCTGATGCGCGCCGCCGGGATACGGGGCCTCTCCGGCCGACCCCGCTACCGGAAGTCCGCCCCGCAGGCTGCCGCTAGGGATCGGGTCGGCCGGCAGTTTGCGCGCGAGGCACCGGACCTGTTGTGGGTGACAGACATCACGGAGCACCCCACGCGGGAGGGCAAGGTGTACTGCGCGGTCGTGCTCGACGCGTACTCGCGCCGCGTCGTCGGCGGGGCCATCGATGCGGCGGCCACGGGGGCCCTGGTGACGAACGCTCTGAGCACGGCCATTGAGACTCGACGTCCTGACGGTCCTACGGTGATCCACAGTGACCAGGGCACGCAATTCGGCTCATGGGCCTTCACGCGCCGCGCCCAGGACGCGGGCTTGCTGCCTTCGATGGGTGCGGCGGGGACATGCTTCGACTGCAACGCTTTGATGGAATCATTCTGGAGCCGCGTGCAGGTCGAGCTCCTGGACCGGCAAACCTGGTCCACGAGGCTGGAGCTGGCCACCGCGCTGCTCGAGTATCTGGAGCTCTTCCATAACCGGCAGCGCCGACATTCGTCGCTTGGTATGCTGACACCGCTGGAGTTCGAGGCCCGACGGGAGGCAACGGCGACGAACACGGTAGCGTGAGGCCAGTTTCGCCCCTCCACCGAACCCAGGGCACCCCACCGAGCTGGTCTCAGGGCGCCCGCCGCTGCCGCACCGCGACCGTCAGCCTAATCAAGGAGACCTTCCTCAGCCTTTGGGCGCAGGGAGTCCATGGCGAGCCTGCGCGGCACTCATCTCTAGATCAGCGAAGACTTCCTTGAAAAGTGCGACCGTCTCCGGCTCCGGTTGGTAGAACTCGGGACCATCATCCGGATTGTCGGGCTCGTAGTAGGCGTCCCGGAGCGCTTGCCGGAGGTTACGATCCTCGCGGATCAGCGAGCCGAGGTCTCCGAGCTGTTGGTAGCAACGGTAGAGGTCCCTGACAACATCCTCGAGCGTCGGCTCCGCTTTCAGCAGCCGCTTGTATAGCGGGACTGCTAGAGCAGCCTGGTCCTCCCGGTAGTACAGCCGGGCCAGTTGCTGGGTCGCCTGGTAGTACTCCTCGCGGTAGCATTCCCGAGGTGAGAGCCCGTTGTCATCGCGCTCGTCGATCCACTCGTGAGAGCGATCGGTCAGCAGGTCGCCCTGGTACAGGGGAAGCGCTCGCTCGTAGGTGGCTGTGGCCTCGGCCGGCGGCAACTTCCGGGCCGCCCGGCAGAGTGCGAGAAATTGGTGGACGTCCACAGCGACCAGCGTCGTGTCCAGCCGACAGGTTCCGTCTCGCTCGGCACGCACCACCTCGGAACGGAGGCCGGGAACCTGCTCGGCGAGCACGGCGCGCAACCGGGCCATCGCCACCCGCATGCGGTTCGTCGCCCGCTCTACGTCGACGGACGGCCAGATAGCCGCGAGCAGCTTGTCCCTGGGGACCGCGCCGGCCGGCTGGGCCGCGAGAAACGCCAGCAGCTCCCAGGCTTTGAACTGGCCGCCCTGGTTCCCAGTCGGCGAAATCTCACGGTCCCCGCTCCGGACGACGAAGGGCCCGAGACACTGTACCTGCAGGAGCGAACGCGTTTCTGGCATCGACGCGCCGCGGTCAGCCGCTCGATCGGGTGCTGCCACGGCAATGGTCGCTACCGACTCTGCCTGCTGTTGTGCGGCTGGCTGCTCCCGATCTAGCGTTACGACCGGCGACGACACATCGCTAGACGGTGCCAATTCGGGCCCTTCGTGCGTCATGCGACCGAGCGGCTCGTCAGAAGGGCGCTCATCGTCGATCATGCCTGCCGCTGCAAACGTCGCCTCGGCGACCAACTGCCGTTCCCGGTCGCCAGGAGAAGCCGGCGAAGGTGCATCTGGGACAGGACCTTCGTCGGCCTGTGATCGAGAGTCGTTGCCGGGCTGGCGGTCGTTCGCCATATCGGGAAGATGGCTGTCGTTCGCTGGTGGCGAGAGTTCCTCAACGGCGGCTAGGGGCTCCTCAGCCAGGACATCCGCAGGACTCGCATCGGTCTCACTAGACGTATCCCCAATTGGCCCTCGGGCTGCGCCCCAGGGCCGGTGGCCATACGCTTCGCGCATCAGCCGTACGAGCTCATCCAGGTGGTCTACCGAGACACGGAAGCTATGAGCACGGGTGGGCACCCGACCACCGATGCGCGCCAGCAGCTCCCCACTCGCCAGCTCGGCGGC
>Ga0070741_10003204_pt1 | contig 41254 bp, 38 predicted proteins | sample Coa_R1_4_FD_66440 | JGI IMG/M metagenome (GOLD analysis project Ga0070741, IMG submission 66440) | Surface soil microbial communities from Centralia Pennsylvania, which are recovering from an underground coalmine fire - Coalmine... | ecosystem: Environmental > Terrestrial > Soil > Unclassified ... | reverse complement strand
GAGCTGGTGCTCGTGGTCGACGCGCCGCTGCTCGACAGGTGCGGGCAGCATCGGCTCCTCGTACCCGTCTTCGGCGGCCATGCCGGCCTCGGCGGGTGACCCCGCGGCGGCCGCCATGGCCATCGCGCCGGCAGGCGCAACGCCGCCGGAGTAGGACACGCTCCCGCCCCGGGTCGATGAGCTCGAGCTCGCAGCAGGTCGCGAAGGGACGGCGGGCGGCGGGACGCCGTTGCCGCCGTCGGGCCCCTCGATCACCACCTGGACGTGGAAGATCATGCGGGCGAAGTCACCCCAAATGTTGTTCATGAGGTCGCCGAACAGCCGGAAGGCGTCGTTCTTGTAGGCGACCAGCGGCTCCTCCTGGGCCGCGGCCCGCAGCCCGATTCCCTGTTGCAGGTAGTCGAGGTCGTAGAGGTGCTCGCGCCAGCGCTGGTCGATGATCTCCAGCAGCAGGTAGCGCTCGAGCTCGCGCATGAGCTCGTCGCCGAACTCCTCTTCGCGCTGATCGTAGAAAGCCATGGCCTCTTCCTGGAGACCGCTTGTGAGGTCCTCGCGGTCGGAGCGATCGGGAGCCGCCTGCATCAGCTCATCGCTCGGCTCGAAGATCTCGCGCACGCGGTTCAAAAGGCCCTCGACGTCCCAGTCCTCGACGAAGTCCGAGGCGGTGTACTCCTCCACCAGCCGCTCGAGCAGCTCCGTGATCTGCTCGCGGGCCGCGTCGCTCATGTCACGGCCCTCGAGCACGTCGTCGCGGTAGCGGTAGATCACCTCGCGCTGCTGGTTGGCGACGTCGTCGTACTCGAGCGTGTGCTTGCGCATGAGGAAGTGCTGCTCCTCCACCTTGCGCTGCGCCTTCTCGATCTGCTTCGAGAGGATCTTCGCCTCAATCGGCTCCTCGTTGCCCTCGTCGTCGACCGTGCCCATCTTTTCGAGAATCTTGTAGATGCGGTCGCCGGCGAACAGGCGCACGAGGTCGTCCTGGGCGCTCAAGAAGAACCGCGACTCGCCCGGATCGCCCTGCCGGCCCGAGCGGCCCCGCAGCTGGTTGTCGATCCGCCGAGCCTCGTGGCGCTCGGTGCCGAGGATGAACAGGCCGCCCTCGTCGAGCACCTGCTCGCGCAGGTCATCCACGCGCTCCTCGATCGTAGGCAACACCTTGGCGTAGTGCTGCTCGTAGTCGGGGTCGCCCGGCGAAAGGCCCAGCTTTGCCACCTCGAGGCGCGCGAGGTGTTCGGGGTTGCCCCCGAGCTTGATGTCGACGCCGCGGCCGGCCATGTTGGTGGCGATCGTCACCGCGCCGGGCGCGCCGGCTTCGGCGATCGTTTCGCCCTCACGCTCCGCATGCTCGGGCTTGGCGTTGAGGACCGTGTGCTTGATCCCCTTGCGAGACAGCCGGCCCCCGAGCAGCTCCGATACCTCGACCGAGATGGTCCCGACGAGTACGGGCTGACCGCGCTCGTGGCGCTCCTCTATCTCCTTGAGCACCGCCGCCCACTTGCCGTCCTTGGTCTTGTAGACCTGGTCGTTGTAGTCCTCGCGGACCATCGGCTTGTTGGTGGGGACCTCCACGACGGGCAGCTCGTAGATCTTCATGAACTCGGTGGCCTCGGTCAGAGCCGTGCCCGTCATGCCGGCGAGCTTGTCGTACATGCGGAAGTAGTTCTGAAGCGTGATCGTCGCGAGGGTCTGGTTCTCCTCCTGGACGCGCACGCCCTCCTTGGCCTCGACCGCCTGGTGGAGCCCTTCCGACCAGCGCCGCCCTTCCAGAATGCGGCCGGTGAACTCGTCGATGATCTTGACCTCGCCGTCGACCACCGCGTAGTCGACGTCGCGCTTGTACAGCGACTCCGCCTTGAGCGACTGGATGAGGTGGTTGACGAGATGGCCGTTCTCGGCGCGGTAGAGGTGATCGATCGCCAGAAAACGCTCTGCCTTGCCCACGCCCCGTTCGGTGATCGAGACCGTCTTGTGCTTCTCATCGAACTCGTAATCGAAATCGGCCACGAACTCCCGCTTGGTGCGCGGGTCAAGACCCTCGGGAGTCTTCCCGGCCTCCATCGTGGGAGCCAGCCGGGAGAACTTCCCGTACAGGTCGGCCGCCTGCTCCGGCGCGCCGGAGATGATCAGCGGTGTGCGGGCCTCGTCGATGAGGATGTTGTCGACTTCGTCGACGATCGCGTAGGTGTGGTACGGCGAGCCGCCCCCCTCGGGCTTTGGCCTTCCGCCGTTCTGGACCTTCTCCTCGAGCGACTTGGCCATGTTGTCGCGGAGATAGTCAAAGCCAAACTCGGAGTTGGTGCCATAGGTGACGTCAGCCGCGTATGCGTCTCGCTTCTCCTCGTAGGGCTGCATGTTCTGGAGCACCCCGATCGTCACCCCGAGGAGGTCATAGATCGGCTTCATCCACAAGGCGTCGCGGCGAGCCAGGTAATCGTTCACCGTGACGACGTGCACGCCCCGACCGCCCAGGGAATTGAGGGTCACCGGCAGCGTCGCCACCAAGGTCTTGCCCTCGCCCGTCTTCATCTCCGCGATGGCCCCGTCATGAAGCACCATGCCGCCGACCAGCTGGACATCGAAATGGCGCATGCCCAGAGTGCGCCTGCCCGCTTCGCGGACCAGCGCGAAGCACTCATTGAGAAGGTCGTCGAGTGGCTCGCCGTTGCGTGCCCGCTCGCGAAGCTCGTCGACGGACTCGCGCACCTCCTCGTCCGAGTAGAGCTCTAGCTCGGGCTCGTAGGCGTTGATCCGCTCGACGCGCTGCTCATAGACCTTGTATTTCTTGGCCTCGCCGATACGAAGCGCGCGGTCAAGGAATGACATCTTGCGTCAATCTAGCAGCGGACCACTGGGCTCCCCAGCGGTACCCCGGCTGCTCACGCGAGTGGTCCCGCTGCGGAGCCCAGGGTCCTTAGCAGGGAGGAACGAAGGGCCCTTACCGTAGACCACGGAGGCAGGCTACGAGGCCGGCGAGATCCCCCCGGAGACCCCCGGCGCGGCGGCAGAGGGTGGCTGGGCCGCCGCCCGCGACTCCCGCCGCTTGCGCCGCTTGTCGCGGTGGCGTTTGACCTGGACGGCGAGCTCATCGGCGACAAGGTTGATCGAATGCATGAGGTCCGGAGACCTGTCGCACGCGCGCAAAGTGACCCCCTTGAGGTGCAGCGTGCACTCGGCGACCTGCGCGTCGGCGATCGCCGGGTTGCGCTCCTCGGAGAGTTCTACCTCCGCCAGGGCCAGCTCAGAGACCTGGCGCGCGATCTTCCTGAAGCGCTTTTGCACGTGCTCCTTCAGTTCGTCGGTGACGGTCACGTTGCGGCCCTTGACCTCGATACGCATCGGCCGACCTCCTAAAAGGAACGGTGCTTGTGGGGAGCTGAGCTTAATGCCGCCCGGAGCTTTTGTCACGGCCCCCGGCGACGCGTGACTAAGTGTTCGGGCCCGCGTGCGCGCCGAGGCTGTTCAGCCATGCCCGCATCGACTTGCCGGCCGGCGTCTCCTGGCCCTCTTCGTACCCCGTCGTCGCCATCGCAAGCGTGATCCCGTTGATGGTCGACCACCCGTATTCGATCCCCGTGCCGCTGGCTGCAAAGCGGGCGATCGGTTGGCCCTGCTGGAGGGTGCTGCCGGGTCGTGCGAGCTGGGTGATCTCCTCGGCCACGTACTGCACCTTGCCGGCGTCGGGACCTTCCAGCAGCTCGAAATAGATCAGCGGCTGCCCCGCGTACCAGTTGGGCTCGATGTCGAGGATCTTGACCCTGCAGGGCGCGAGGATCGGCGCTCCCGTCGGCATCGTCGCGTCGACCCCCTGGTCGGTCCGCTCCCACACGCCGCAACAGGTCACATAGTGCAGTGGGTTGATGTAGGTGGCGTTGGTCTTCTTCACAGACACCAGCTCCAGGCGCAGCTCGTGCCTCACGTCCGACAGGGGTGGCGCGTGGGCATTGGGATCGCCGACCGGAGTGCCGGAGGGCCCGGAAGTTGGGCCCGGGCTGGAGGGGCTGAATGTCTGCACCGATCCGGCGTTCGGCTCGACGGCATGCGGCCGCACGCGAACGCCAGAAATGGACGCGGACGTTGAGGTGGTCGCCGTGGTGCGCGAAGCGCGGGTCGCGGTCACATGCTCGACGGTGGTGGCCCCGCAGCCGGCGACAGCCAGCATGACGATCAAAAGCGCAGCTCGGCGGATCAACCGGGTCAACCACCCCAAAGCTAACAAGCTGCTTGCCAGCCGGCGCTGATACGGGCCTCGAGAGCCCCTACACCGCTCCCGCGAGCAACGCTCCGGCTAGGCCGATCAACACAAGCGATGTTCCGCCCGTGGCGATGCGGCGCCAGGGAAGGGTCTTCTCGAGCGCGATCAGGGCGGCCACAGCGGCCATCCAGCCGAGGCTCATGATCCCCAGCGCGAACAGGGCCGCCATCAGCGCCCAGCAGCAGCCAAGGCACCAGAGCGCGTGGCGCGCGCCCATCTGGAGCGCGCCCACACGGCCCTCGCGCCATGAGCCGAGGATGAACCCCAGCGGCCCGCGGCACCTGGCCAAGCACGCGTTTTTGAACGGAGTCAGCTGATACAGCGCCGCCAGCGCGACCACCCCCGCCGCCACTGCGCTTCCCGCCCGGTTCCACGCGAGCTCCTGCCCGAAGAGGCTTCTCCCCGCCTCAAACAGGCCATAAGCCAGGGCGCCGGCGATGCCCCAGACGAGCAGGTAACCACCCGCGAAGATGACCGCCCTGTCGGTCCCGCGCCCGCGCGTGACGCGCGCGTAGAGAGCCACGGTCGGCGCCAGAGAGGGAAACATCATCGCGGCCATCATCACGATCCAGGTGATGACGAACCAGCCCAGCGTCCCGAGTTCGCTACCCGCGTTTTGAGCCATCGTCTTGGCGCCGGCTGAGCCCATGGCATGCCCGCCCATCGAGCTGCCATGGCCACTCATCGAGCCCATGCCGTGCATGGTCGCCGTGCCCGAGCCCCCCATCGTGGTCATGCCCCCCATCCGCACCGCGGATATCCACCATGCGGTGCCGGCTAATGCGAACAGCAGCGCGACGAGCACGAGGCGACCGCGCATCGCGGCCAGGGCCATGGCGAGCTCGCGCCGCTCACGCTCCGGGCGCCTCTCGACGCTGAGGGACTGGGCCGAGGCGAAGCTCACGCCGCCCAGGAGAATGCCGACGAGAACGCCGATTTGCCCTCGTACTGGACGCCGAACGCGTCGACCTTCGAGCTGGTCGCACGCGCCACCGTCAGCTCGCGGCCGGCGGGATGAAAGACGCCCACGAGCTTGACCGGCTGCCCGTCCTGGGCGCCGAACGGAACGACGTCCTCGACCTCGAGCTCGACCGCGTCGCCGATCTTGACCGAATGGCGCAGACCGTCGTCGCGGAATTCGATCGGCTCGCGCTGCACCCCGAGGTTCTCTGACACCAGCGGGCCGAGCGCCGACATCGGCCCCCCGAGCGAGCCCGAGAACACCGCCCCGAGCTTTTGCGCCTGCTCGTCCGAGGCCGCCGCGTCGATAAAGACGCCCAGCTTCCAGTTGCCCTCGCTCATCACCTTCGGCGTATCCGCGACCGCCGCCACCGACAGATCGCCTACATCTACGCCCTCAATCTCGCCCCGTTCGACGTGAAAGACCAGCACGACCCGGCAGTAGTCCTTGGTGGCACCGAGCGAGAACGACGCGGTGCAAGGACAAACGACGTCGCAGGAGCAGGACTCAAAGTAAGAACCCTGGAGCTTCCAAGACATATCGATCTCCTTGATCCTTGTGCGGTGAACTCAATCATCGCGGCGAGTGGAGCCGGCGTCAACTGTTTTCCTTGCACCTCGAGGCACCAACAGCGCCGCCCCAAGCGCGCCCCCCAAGTCGCCCAGCGCCGCCACGTGCACGGCGGGAGGTCTCCAGTCATTGAACAAGTGCGGAGTCATGGCTTCCGCGATCCGCTTCACCATCGGGGCGCCGAAACGGACGCCGAGTCCACCGCCGATGACCACCGCCTCGATGTCGAGCAGGTTGACGGCGGAGGCGATGCCCGTCCCCAGGGCCTCGATCGCCTCGTCGATGAGCTCCGTGGCGAGCTTGTCGCCAAGCTCAAGTGCGTGGCCCCAGATCGAGCTGGTCATCCGTGTACGTCCCCGCTCTTCCATCAAATGAAAAAGGTCGGTGTGCTTGCCTTTCTTGGCGAGCTTACGAGCGCGGGCCTCCATGGCCCCGCGCCCGGCGTACGCCTCGAGGCATCCGCGCCGTCCGCACGGACAACGCCTGCCGCCGGACTTGACCACCGTGTGACCGATTTCGCCCGCGGCACCGCGCCCCAGCCACGGTCTGCGGTCCAGGATCAGCCCCCCTCCAACTCCCGTCCCCCAGAAGACTCCGAGTATCGAGCGGTAGGGCTTGCCGGCACCGAGCTTGAACTCCGCGTCGGTGGCCACTTGGACGTCATTGCCGACGCGCACGGAGGTACCGAGCTCGGAGCTCAGCGTTTCCGCCAGCGGGAACGAGTCCTGCCATCCCGGGAGGTTGCGCGCGTTCGCGACCGCTCCGGTCTGCGGATCGACGGATCCCGGCGAGCCCACCCCCACCCCACTGAGCGCGTGCGGCTCTATCCCGGCCTCGGCGCAGGCCTCGGACACCGCCCGGGCGAGCTCCGCGGCTACATCGGCGGGTCCGCCGGAAGTCGGAGTGGGCCGCCGCGCCGAGCCCAGCACGCGATTGCGGCGATCGACCGCGATCGCCTCGATCTTGGTGCCGCCGAGGTCGAGGCCACCCCGGACAGGTCCCTGAACGCGCCGGGCCCTATCGGTTGCCCCACTCGCCACCCGCCCTGTCGTGTTGGTGCTCATGCTCACGCCCAGGACTCACGGTACCCGGATTGGTCTGCGGTGGCCTCGTCGATCGCCACATCGAGCGCCTGCAGCTTGAGCCTTCCCACCTCGCGGTCAATGGCGGCGGGGACGGGCAGCACTCCGCGCTCCAGCTCGCCGCGCAGCCGCACCAGCTCCTGCACGCACAGTGCCTGTAGGGCGAACGAAACATCCATCACGGCAGCGGGATGTCCCTCGCCGGCCGCGAGATTGACGACGCGGCCTGAAGCCAGCAGGTTCAGCCGCCGCCCGTCATCGAGGACGTACTGCTCGACCAGCGGTCGCACCTGACGGACATTGCGTGCAAGCGCGCCCAGCTCATTGAGATCGATCTCCACGTCGAAGTGCCCGGCGTTGGCCAGAAGCGCCCCGTCCTTCATACGCTCAAAGTGCTCGCCCCGCAGCACGCGGCGCGAGCCTGTCACGGTCACGAACACATCCCCTCGCTCCGCCGCGCTGAGGGCCGGCATCACCTCGTAGCCCGCCATTCGCGCTTCCAGCGCCGCCAGCGGGTCGATTTCACAGACCACCACGTGGGCGCCCGCGCCCCGCGCGCGTTCGGCGATACCCCTGCCCGCCCAGCCGTATCCCACCACCACCAGGGTGTGTCCCGCGAGCAACACGTGGCTAGCCCGGACGATTCCGTCCAGGGCGGACTGGCCCGTGCCATGACGGTCGTTGAGCGAGCGCTCGGTGCGGGCTTCGTTGACGGCGAAGACCGGGCAGGCGAGCCTCTCCTGCTGCTCGAGGCGCCGCAAGCGCACCAGTCCGGTCGCGGTCTCCTCGGTCCCGCCGATAAGGCCCTCGAGCATCGCCCCTGCTCGCTCGTGCGCGCCCACCAGCAGATCTGCGCCGTCGTCGAGCGTCACCTGTGGATCGCCCTCGAGGAGCGCCTCGACATGACGCGAGTACGAGGCCAGGTCCTCTCCGTGCCTCGCCCTCACTTCCGTTCCGTCGACGGCAACCAGCGCGGCCGCGACGTCGTCCTGGACCGACAGCGGGTTGGCCGAGCACAGAGCCACATGGGCGCCCCCTGCCCCCAGCGTCCGCACGAGGTTCGCAGTCTCGGCTGTAACGTGCAGGCAGGCCGCGAGCGCGATCCCTTCGAGCGGCCGCTCGCGCTCGAACCGCGTCCGCAGTTGTGAAAGCACGGGCATCTGGTCGCGTGCCCACTCGATCCGGGCCTCGCCTTCGTCTGCGAGCGAAAGGTCGGCGACTTCAAATTCTGTCTTTCGGGCGCGCGCATGCGCGCGCCCGCCGGCCGGAACATGTTCCGGCCGGGGCCGGGCCGCATGCGGCCCGGCCATCCTTAGTACCTGTAGTGGTCGGACTTGTAGGGGCCCTCGACGGGAATCCCCAGATACGCGGCCTGATCGGGGGTCAGCTCGGTCAGCTTGGCGCCAAGCGCATCGAGGTGGAGTCGCGCAACCTGCTCGTCGAGGTGCTTGGGGAGCGTGTAGACCTGGCGCTCGTATCGCTCGGGGTGGGTGAAGAGCTCGATCTGAGCGATCACCTGATTCGTGAAGGAGTTGGACATCACGAAGCTGGGATGTCCTGTGGCATTGCCAAGGTTGAGCAAACGGCCCTCGGAAAGCACGATGATCGAGTGACCGTCTTGGAAGACCCACTCGTCGACCTGCGGCTTTATGTTCACCCGCTCGATCCCGGGGGAGCGGACCAGCCCCGCCATGTCTATCTCGTGGTCAAAGTGGCCGATGTTGCCGACGATCGCCTGATGCTTCATCCGCGCCATGTGCTCTGCGGTGATCACGTCGCGGTTCCCGGTGGCGGTGACGAAGATGTCGGCGATCTCCACCACGTCCTCTAGCCGCAGCACCTGGTAGCCGTCCATCGCGGCCTGCAGCGCGCAGATGGGGTCGACTTCTGTGACGACCACGCGCGCGCGCTGACCACGCAGCGCCTCCGCGCAACCCTTGCCGACATCGCCATAGCCACAGACGACCGCCAGCTTGCCGCCGATCAGAACATCGGTCGCCCGGTTGATGCCGTCGATCAGCGAGTGGCGACAGCCGTACTTGTTGTCGAACTTGGACTTGGTGACTGAGTCATTGACATTGATCGCGGGAAACAGCAGGCTGCCCTGCTCTGCGAACTGGTATAGGCGATGAACGCCGGTGGTCGTCTCCTCGGTCACGCCGCGGATGCCGGCGGCGATCCGCTCGAAGCGCTGGGGGTCGTCGTCCAGCGAGCGGCGAAGCAGCTCAAGCACGACGCGGCCTTCCTCGGAGTCGGCGCTCGCCGGGTCCGGCACGGCGCCGGCTCGTTCGTACTCGACCCCCTTGTGGACGAGCAGGGTCGCATCGCCGCCGTCGTCGAGGATCATGTTGGGGCCGTCGCCGTCCGGCCAGGAGAGAGCCTGCTCGGCGGCGCGCCAATACTCCTCGAGCGTCTCCCCTTTCCAAGCGAATACCGGCACTCCGCAGGGCTCCTGCGCGGTGCCACCGGGTCCAACGACGGCCGCGGCCGCCGCGTGGTCCTGGGTGGAGAAGATGTTGCAGGAGGCCCAGCGCACCTCCGCGCCAAGTGCCACGAGCGTCTCGATCAGCACCGCGGTCTGCACCGTCATGTGCAACGACCCGGTGATCCGTGCGCCCTTCAGCGGCTGGCTGTCGGCGTACTTGCGCCGCGTGGCCATCAGGCCGGGCATCTCGTGTTCGGCCAGGCGGATCTCGTTGCGGCCGAACGACGCGAGACGCAGGTCGCTGACCTGAAAATCGGCGGGCGCGGTGGTGGTGGCGGTCATCAGATCTCCGTTGTAGTCGTCCTCAATTACGCGGCCTGGAGGAGCCGCTCGTGTTTCTCCTGCTCGAATGCAAGCCAGTCGTCGGGGTTCACGTGCTCCGGCCGGCGTGGCTGATCGTGCAGCCACGCCTGGATGGCCTCGCGCAGCTCGGAATCGTTCTCGAGCCTGGCCGCAAAAGCAACCTCGGATAGCCCGAGGTCGAAGCGGCCAAGCAGCTCCTTGAGGGTCCGGAGCCGCTGCAGCTCACCGGGCCCATAGACCCGGTAGCCGGACGCGGTTCTCGCGGGCATGAGCAGGCCGGTGCGCTCGATGTAGCGCAGCATGCGTGCCGACCAGCCCGTGGTGGCAGCAGCCTCGTGGATAGTCAGAGTCTCCATTGCGGCCAACGTTACCACGGGAGTGTCAAGGTTTTGGCGCTTTGCCCGTCCGGCTCAGCTCCGCGCGAGCTCGCCTTTGAGCCGGTCGAGAAGCGCGACAGGCGAGGGATCAATGCCCCTGAGCACCGCGAGGTACAGAGAAAGGAGGTCGCCGAGGAGCAGCAGCGAAACCACTCGCTCGGTCGGGGTCTCGCCAATGCTGTCGATGCGATAGGTGGCGGCGGCGTGCGAGGCGATCAGCCCGCGGGTGAGCTCGATCCGCTGGCGAATGCGGGGGTGAAGGTCCGAGTCATCCAAGAACACCGCGCTGAAGGCGCCAAGTTCCGCCGCGCCGCGCCAGCCCTCAATCTCGTTGTGATCGATCTCCGGCAGTTCGCCGACGAAGCACGGCGTCTTGGCGTTCTCGTTCATCTGCGTCTTCCAGCGGTATGCGATCGGCGCCGTCAGGCCCGCTCCGGCGACCTGAACGATGGTCCCGTGCAGCCCGCGGGCCAGATCCTTGGGGAGGGATTCCTCCGAGGCGTCAGGGCCCCACTCCGCCAGCAGCCGCTCGGCGTTGGCCGCGGCCACATCGATCTCGGAGTGAAGTCGCTCGCCGGCACCGCACAGCCACGCGACCTCGAGCGCAATCACGAACGTATAGGCGACCGCCGCGCGGGGCTGAAAGCCGCCCGGCACCGGAACCACGGGCACGCCCTCGGCGCGGGCGGCCTCTGCCAGCTTGCCGCCGGTGGTGACGGCGATCCGCCGTGCTCCGAGCGCGCCCGCCGCCTCGTAGGCGGCAAGGGTCTCCTCAGTGTTGCCCGAGTAGCTGGCGCATAGGACCGTGGTGTCGGTGGCCGTCCACGCCGGCAGCGCGTAACCGCGCCTGAGCATGATCGGGCGTGAGGCGCGGTCTCCCAGCGCGGCCCGGGCCAGCGCACCCCCGATCGCCGAGCCTCCCATCCCGGCTACGACCAGTCCTCCAGGCGCATCGTGTGGCCGAAGCTGTGCAGACTGAGCCCGCCACATGGCGTCGCGAAGCTGCTCGGGCAGCCCCAGGATGTCCTCGAGCAGAGCGGACTTGTCGATCGCCGCGATCGCCTCTCGCGTGAGCTCGCCACGCTCGGGCGTCACGGTGATGAATTCACGCTTTCGGTGACCACCACCCCGGGGAAGATACGCGCGCCGGTGGCTACGGCGCTGCCCGAGGCCACCGCTGCGCCCTCCCCCAACACCACATCTCGTTGGAGGTGGCAGTCATCGCCGATCCGCGCGCGGGGCCCGACGATCGCCTCACAGACGGTCGATCCTGCCCCGACGGCCGCGCCCTCGAGCAGCACGGCACGCTCGATCCGGGCACCGTCGCCTACCGAGACACCGGGTCCGAGCACCACATATGGCCCCACGGTTGCGTCCTTCCCGATCTTTGAGCCGGCGTCGATCAGAACGGGATCCACAGCTTGTGCTGGTCGCTGGGCGGGGGCCGCGGCAGCCTTGCGCCCGGCCGTTCCGTCGAGGAGATCGAAGGTCGCTTTGAGATAGCGCTCGGGCGTGCCGATGTCCAGCCAATAGCCGTTGGCGACGTGGCCAAAAAGCCCGTTGCCCACGAGGCGAGGGAAGACGTCGCGCTCGATCGAGCTGACGGTTCCCGCGGGCGAGATGTATTCGAGGACGTCGCGCTCGAGCATGTAAACGCCAGCGTTGATGAGGTTGGGACCGCCCGCGCCGTTTCCGGCGCCGCCCGCGCGCTTACGCGGTTTCTCGACGAACGCCCGCACCGAATGGTCATCGCGCAAGACCACCAGGCCGTACGCCGAGGGGTCGGCGACCTGTACCAGCGACAGGGTGGCGCGGGCGCCGGTCGCCTCGTGCTGCGCAAGCGCAGCTGTGAGGTCGATGTCGGTCAGGACGTCGCCGTTGAGCATCAGGAATCGCTCCTGCAGCAGGTCCTGGGCGAACTTGAGCGCCCCGCCGGTGCCCAGGGGGCGCGGTTCTTCTACGTAGCGCAGACGCAGCCCGAGCGCCGTGCCGTCGCCGAGCACGGCACGCACGTCATCGGCCATGAAGCCGCAGGCGAGGATGACCTCCGTGACTCCGTGGCTGCGTAGCCATTCGAGCATGTAGACGATGAAGGGCTTGCCAACGAGCGGGACCACTGGTTTGGGGATGGTCGAGGTCAGCGGCCGCAACCGCGTCCCCTCGCCGCCCGCGAGAACCAGGGCCTGCATTAGTCGTCACCCCCATAGGTGTCGTCGCACCGGGAATGGGATGCGGGGCCGACCACTTACCGTCCGATCCCTTCGTACACCAACCCGGCCTCGCGGACGACGTCCGGGTCGAGCAGGTTGCGCCCATCGATGACGGTCTTTCCCTGCATCAGTTGGGCGACGCCCCGCCAGTCGAGCTCGGCGAACTCCGGCCATTCGGTGACGATCACGCACGCGTCGGCGCCCGCGAGCGCGTCGCGCGCCGAGTCCGCAAAGCTCACGCCGACCATCAGCCTGCGCGCTTCCTTCTCCGCCACCGGGTCATACGCCGTCACCTGGGCGCCATCTGCAAGTAGACGCGCCGAGAGCACCAGCGAGGAAGCCTCTCTCATATCGTCGGTATGGGCTTTGAAAGCGAGGCCCAGCAGCGCGATCCTGCGCCCGACGAGCGAACCGAGGTGCTTCTGCAGCTTGGCCATCACGCGGCGCTTCTGCAGCTCGTTGACCTCGATGACCGCGCTCAGGAGCTGGAAGTGATAGCCAGAGTTGCCCGCGAGCTGTTTGAGGGCCGACACATCTTTTGGGAAACAGGAGCCCCCGTAACCGATCCCCGGCTTGAGGAAGTGTTCGCCGATGCGGTGATCGAGACCCATGCCCCTGGCGACTTCGCGCACGTCGGCGCCGGTCTCCTCGCACACGTTCGCGATCTCGTTGATGAAGCTGATCTTGGTCGCCAAGAACGCATTGGCCGCGAGCTTGATCATCTCCGCGGTGGGGATATTCGTTCTGACAAGCACCGCGCCCAGGGGCGCATAGAGCGCAGCCACGGCGTCGCCCGCCGGGTCGCCATCGTCGCCGACGACGACTCGATCGGGGTGCAGAAAGTCCTCGAGGGCGGAACCCTCCCTGAGAAACTCGGGGCACGAGACGTAGGCGAGCGACGCCTTGCCGGCGGCAGCGAAGTCGCGCTTGATCGCTTCGCCGGCGCCGACCGGCACCGTGGACTTCATCACCAGGGCGTGACGGTCTGAGTCCGGCATGGCCGCCACCACCTGACGGACGGCGGTGAGGTCGGCATCGCCCGAGTAGGTCGGCGGCGTGCCCACCGCGACGAACAGCAGGCGAGCGTGTTCCAGGGCCGGTGCGAGGTCGGTGGAGAAGTGCAGCCGTCCGCGGTGGCGCTGCACACACTCGCTCAGGCCCGGCTCGTGGATGGGCATCTCGCCCCGCTGCAGCGAGCCGATCTTCTCGGCGTCGATGTCGACGCACCAGACCTCGTTTCCCAGCTGCGCGAATCCGGCGGCGGTGACAAGGCCGACGTATCCCGTGCCGATCACCGCGATCGGTTCGCGCGTCATGGTCATCGGAATCGAGAGGCTAGCGAGGCCCTGGGCGACAGGACCGGCCGGCTATCCGGCCCGGGTCAGCGACGCGGCGATTGCGATCATCTGCCGGCTGGAGAGGGTGCTCGTGAGCGTATTGGAGATCCAGTAGACGCCCTGCGGCGTGCGCCAGGCTACCTGCGTCACGCTGCCGCCGCCGCTGAAGACCTCGAGCCGCTTGCCCGAAACCACACGGATGTACGACGGACTCGATATCAGCGGGGGACTCTGCCAAGTCGTGCCTTGAACTCCGTAGTACTCGCCAAGCACCGAGTTGAGCTCGATCGTCATGCGGTAGGCGCGATAGTGGTGGCCGTTGCGGCTCATGATCGTGTACGCGCGCGGATAGGAGCCCGGGCTTGGAGCCTCCAAGTAGCAGTTGGAGCCGTCGTCGTAACAGTAGGTCGATCCGGCGGCCAGGAGGCGCGGGTAGTAGACGGGCATGCGTGCGTGCCGAAGGGCCGCCGCCTGCGCCTTGCCGGCGCTCGGGTTCGCCGTCACGGCGACCGGACCGGGACGGCTGGTTCGGTGATGATGCCTGGCGTGGTGCGAAGACCCGCTTGAGGGATGGCTAACCGTCGGGGTCATGAACTCGCGGAACACCCTGTGCTCGCCGGCCTTGGTGGCCGTCACGAAGCAGGCCGGCTCACACGGTGGAAACAGCGCGGGGAAGTGGATTTGCTTGATCGTGTGCCCATCCATGAAAGCGACCAGGTTGAACAGGTTGATGAGCCCGTCGACGGTGTGCAAGTCGTGGTCGGTCTGGGTGTGTTCGCCGAAGATCCGCAGCAGACGGTCGCGGTTGGAGATCAGCGCCGACTGCGGATACTGCTCCTTTGCCCAGCGGATGAAGTCCTGCTGACGGGCATTGCGGACTATGTCCGAATCGGTATGGCGGAAGCGCACGAACTGCAACGCCTTGGTCCCGCAAAGCTTCTGGTAGCCGGGCTGGAGGTTGATGCTCGAGTAGTCGGTTACCGCCGTGTTGTTGTAATAGCGGTGGTCGACATCCGAGTAGACGCACCCGATCGCGTTGACCAGGGCCTGGAACCCGCCGAAGTTGATGTCGACGATGTGGTTGACCACCAGACCGGGGAAGACCTGCTGGCGGATCGTCTTGATCAGGGAGTTGGGGCCACCGAGCGAGTAGGCCGCGTTCAGTTTGCCCGTGAACTGGCCACCGGGTCCGTGGAGCTGAACCTCGAGGTCGCGGGGCACCGACAGCACGTTGATCGTCGAGGAGTTCGGGTTGAGCCTGACCAGCATCATGGTGTCGGTGTTGGCGGCCTTCCAGGGCGTGCCTGCACGATGGTCAGAGCCGATCACGAGGATCGTCTGGGAGCTTCCAGGGGTGGCGACGGTCACCCGCGCCCGTTTCAGCGCAGGCGTATGCGAGATGTCGGCGGCGAGCTGGCGGAACTGCATCAGTCCGGCGACCGCTGTGGCGGTGGCGGCAAACAGGATCACGATCACCGCACCCAGCGCGAAACGGCCATGGGTTCCCCGCTTCGTCCTCGGCAGCCAGCTCATGCGACGCCGCCCGCATAGAGATCTGTTCGCGGATCGCGGCGCCGCAGCTGGACAGGAAGCGAGCGGACAAAGTCTCGGAGCGCATGGCGGTAGCGCTGCAGCGAGGAGAGCGACACCCACTCATCGGGACCATGATGGCCGCCGCCGGTCGGTCCGAACTCGACGGCCGGGATCCCGGCTTCGATGAACGAGGCTGCGTCCGAGGCGCCATCGCGACCAACGCTCAAGATCTCGATCTCAGGCGCGACACGAGCGACCGCATCGCGGAGCGACTGCACATAGGGATCCGCGGTCGAGACCGTGACGGGCGGATGGATGAACGTCCGCGTCACCTCGGTGCCCTCGATCGCCCCAATCTCCTCGAGCAGGTGGGCCGGGTCCTGCCCCGGCAGATAACGGATATCGACCACCATCGTGCACCAGTCAGGCACCCTGTTGACGGCGTCGCCGCCGGCGATGCGACCGAGATTGATCGAAGGACGATCGAATAGTTCCGAGGATTCGCGAGTGAAAGGCAGGGACTCGATCGCGCGGAAGACGTCGATCGCCTTCAGTACCGCGTTGTCACCCAACCAGGGGGTGGAACCGTGGGCGGCGCGGCCGTGGACCTGGATGCGCAGGGCTAGGACACCCTTGGCTTGAATCCCGATATGTAGGTCGGTGGGCTCACCGGTGATCGCGAAGTCCCCACCGAGCCCGCCTGCGACAAGGGCGTCGGTGCAGCGCTCATCGAGCTCTTCGGATTCCTCGTCGGGCACGCAAAGCAGCCTGACTCGGACAGGCGCAGAGCTTCCAAGATCCTTGAGTGCGCACATCATCGCGGCGAGGCCGCCCTTCATGTCGTAGGCGCCTCGGCCGATCAGGCGATCGCCCTCGAGCCGGGGGCTGAACTGCTCGGGCAGGCCCGGGACGACGTCGAGGTGACCGTGCAGGACCACGCAGGGGGTCCCGGGCGCGGCCGGAGGCCCCACTTCGGCGACCAGGGCGGGCATTCCGTTGTGGTCGTGCTCGTGCACCTCTATCTCGCGGGATTCGAGCCAACCCTTGACGAATCCTGCGGCCGCGACAAGCTCTTCAGGCCGCGAGGTGTCGTAGGAGATCAGCCGTTCCGCAAGCACACGCTCGTTGACCATGGGGTCAGATGCTATGTGCCGCTCTTCACGCCGGCCTAAGCCGAGGAAGCGATTCGGAGGAACGCCTCCCATCGGCGTTTGTCTCTCTGCGCGACTCGCCGGCGCTCGGAGTCCTCGCCCGCGTCTTCAAGCTCGCGCTCGGCCTGCTCGAGCCGCGCCCGTAGCGACCCCTCGTCGAGCTCGGACGGCGGATGTGCCTCCTCGACCAGCACCATGACCCGGCCGCCGGCAACCTGCATGTAGCCCTCCGCTTGCGCGAAGCGGACGATTTCGGATTCGGTCCTGTACAGCCGCAGCTCGGTGGGCTCGAGCATCGCCAGCACGGGCTCGTGGTTGGCGAGGATGCCGATAGAGCCGATCGTGGTGCGCGTGGAGACCATCTCGACCTCTTCGTTGAACACCTCGCCCTCGGGCGTGAGGACCTCGGCGGGGAACTTGGTATGGGCCACAGAGGATCACTCCGCCGATGGGTCCTGCGCGTCTGCCTCCCCGCCTTCGGGCTGGCCTTCGTCGCCCCCAGTGCTGCCCTCGGACCGCTCGCTGTCACCCTCGGAGCGCTCGGCGTCACCCTCGGAGGGCTCGGCGTCACCCTCTTGCTCCGCCTGCGGGCCGGAGGAGTCGCGTCGCCGACGACCGCCGCCCTCCTCGCGGCCCTCCTCGACGACCTGATCGATCGTGCCCTTCATGAAGAAAGCCCGCTCAGGCAGGTCGTCGTGCTTGCCTTCGAGGATTTCCTTGAAGCCACGGATCGACTCAGCGATCGGAACGTACACGCCCGGAGTGCCGGTGAATTGCTCGGCGACGTGAAACGGCTGGGAGAGAAAACGCTCGATCTTGCGCGCCCTGGCAACCGTGAGCCTGTCCTCGTCGGAGAGCTCGTCGATGCCGAGAATCGCGATGATGTCCTGGAGCTCCCGATAGCGCTGGAGCACCTGCTTAACCTCATTTGCGACGTTGAAGTGCTCGTCGCCGAGAATCTCCGGCTTGAGGATCGTGGAGGTGGAGTCCAGCGGGTCAACCGCCGGGTAGATGCCCTTCTCCGCGATCGAGCGCGACAGCGTCGTCGTCGCGTTGAGGTGGGCGAACACCGACGCCGGCGCTGGATCCGTCAGGTCGTCGGCCGGCACATAGATGGCCTGGATCGACGTAACGGAACCCTTGCTTGTCGAGGTGATCCGCTCCTGGAGCTGCCCCATCTCGGACTCGAGCGTGGGCTGATAGCCCACCTGCGAGGGCATGCGGCCGAGCAGCGCCGAGACCTCCGAGCCGGCCTGCACGAAGCGGAAGATGTTGTCAATGAACAGCAGCACGTCCTGGCCTTCGGTGTCGCGGAAGTACTCGGCCATCGTGAGGCCGGAGAGCGCGACCCGCATGCGCGCACCGGGGGGCTCGTTCATCTGCCCGAAGACGAGCATCGTCTTGTCGAGCACGCCGGACTCCTTCATCTCCAGCCACAGGTCGTTGCCCTCGCGCGAGCGCTCGCCCACGCCGCAAAACGCCGACAGGCCCTCGTGCTCCTCGGCCAGGTTGCGGATCAGCTCCTGGATGATCACCGTCTTGCCCACGCCGGCGCCGCCGAACAGGCCGACCTTGCCACCCTTGGCGTACGGGGCCAACAGGTCGACCACCTTGATCCCGGTCTCGAACATCTCTGTGGTCGGCGTCTGCGCCTCGACGTTGGGCGAGTCGCGGTGGATCGGCCACCGCTCGGTGTCATCCGGGAGCGCCTCCAGCTGGTCGATGGGCTCCCCCAGCAGATTGAAGAGACGCCCTAGCGTGGCCGGGCCAACCGGAACCGTGATCGGGGCCCCTGTGTCGACGACCTCGGTGCCGCGCGCCAGGCCGTCGGTGCTGTCCATGGCCACCGCGCGGACGCGGTCGTCTCCGAGGTGCTGCTGCACTTCGCACACCAGCCAGTGATCCTCGGCGGCGGCGATGTCCTCGTCTTCCTCCGCGCGCGCTGCCTCCGGGCGCCGCACCCTGATCGCATGGTTGATCTCGGGCAGCTTGTCGGGGAAGACGGCCTCGATGACCACGCCCTGGATCTCTTCGATCCGGCCTAGATTCTCTTCGCGGGACTCAGCGTGGGTTTCGCGTTCTTCTGCGACGGCCATGTGTTCTCCAGTCTAGGGGGATTGAGGGACTAGCCGGCCAGGCCCTCTGCCCCGGCGACTACCTCCATGATCTCCTGCGTAATCTCTGCCTGGCGGGCGCGGTTCATCTCCAGTGTCAGGTCTTCCATCAACGTCCCGGCGTTGTCGGAGGCATTGCGCATCGCCGTCATGCGGGCACCGTGCTCCGAGGCGGTGGACTCAAGCAGGGCACGGTAGATGGAGACCTCGACGTAGTCGGGCACGAGCCGGGTCAGAATTTGCTCGGGGTCGGGCTCGTACTCGACGAACCCGCCCTGCCCGCCTGTCCCGCCCTCGTCCTGGTCGGCCCCGTCCTCGGGCTGCTCATCGAGCACGCTCGCCTGCTGGAGCGGCAGCAGCGTCTCGCGCTTGACCTCCTGTGAGATTGGCGAGATGTAGGCGTTGTAGAAGACCTCCACGCGGTCGACCTCTTCGTCGATGTAAGCCGCCATCACACGCTCGGCGATCGCCCGGGCATCCGCGTAGGACGGCCGGTCGGAGAACCCAGTGAAGCTCTGTGCCGGCTCGAGTCCGCGGAAGGTCAGCGAGGAGGCGGCCCGCCTTCCGGAGGCGAAATAGACCGCGCCGCGGCCGTCGGCATCGTTGTCACGACCGGCCTGGACGCCGGCACGGACGATGTTGGAGTTGAACGCTCCCGCCAACCCGCGGTCACCGGCGATCAGCAGAAGGCCCACATTGCTCACCTGCTCGTGCTCCGAGAGGATCGGCAGGCGCGGCAGCCCACGGGCAGCGGTGGCTGCTTCGCGCGTCATCCTGCGGATCGCGGAGGCGTAGGGTCGCAGCGCCTCGATTCGCTGCTCCGCCCGCCGCAGCCGCGCGGCTGCGACCATCTCCATCGCACGCGTGATCTTCTGGATGTTGCGGACCGAGGCGATCCGGTTGCGAACGTCGCGCTGAGAGGTCGGCATCGCTGACTGGCAACCGCGCCGGGGCTAGGCCGCCGCACGCTCCCGCGCTCGCTCGCCCTCCTCAGACCGCTCGGAGTCTCGATCTGACCGTTGCCGCCGCTCCCCCTCGGCCTCCTCGAGCGGATGACCCTCTTCATCGAGATCGAAGCCGAAGTCCTCGGCGTACTGCTCCACCGCCCTCTCGACGGCGTTCTGCGTCTCGTCGTCCCAGTCGCCCGAGGCGATCTTTTTCAGCAGCTCGGGCTCGGCTGAGCGAACGGCATCCGTCAGGCCTTCGAGGAACCGCTCGATCTTGTCGACGACGATGCGGTCGAGGTACCCGTTGGTGGCAGCGTAGATCTGGACAACCTGATCCTCGATCGGCAGCGGCTGGCGCTCGCGTTGGTTGAGCGTCCTGACCAGCCGTTCCCCGCGCGCAAGAGTCCGCTGGGTCGCCGTGTCGAGTTCGGAGCCGAACTGCGAGAAGGCCTCGAGCTCGCGGTACTGGGAGAGCTCGAGCTTCAGCCGGCCCGCGACCCTGCGCATCGGCGTGATCTGGGCGTTGCCGCCGACGCGCGAGACCGAGATGCCCACGTTGATCGCCGGCCGCACACCCGAATAGAAGAGCTTTGGCTCCAGATAGATCTGCCCGTCGGTGATCGAGATGACATTGGTCGGGATGTACGCGGAGACGTCACCTGCCTGGGTCTCGATCACCGGCAGCGCCGTCAGCGAACCACCCCCGAGCTCGTCCGAGAGCTTGACCGCGCGCTCGAGCAGCCGCGAGTGCAGGTAAAAGACGTCGCCGGGGTACGCCTCCCGCCCAGGCGGACGGCGCAGCAGCAGCGACATCTGCCGATACGCATAAGCGTGCTTTGTCAGGTCGTCGTAGATGACGAGAGCGGCCTTGCCGTTGTAGAGGAAGTACTCGCCCATGGCGCAGCCCGCGTAGGGCGCAAGGAACTTGATCGGCGCGGCCTCGTCGGCGGCGGCCATGACGATGATGGAGTTCTCGAGCGCGCCCGCGTCCTCCAGCACCTTGGCCAGCGCGACCACCGTGGACTTGCGCTGACCGATCGCGACGTACACGCAGATCAGATCACGCTCCGTGTTGTTGATGATCGTATCGATGCCGATCGCGGTCTTCCCGGTCTGGCGGTCGCCGATGATCAGCTCGCGCTGGCCGCGGCCGATGGGGATCATCGAGTCGATCGCCTTGAGACCGGTCAACATCGGCTCCTTCACGGGCTGCCGCTGAACGATGCCCGGGGCCTTGTGTTCGGCCGGACGCATCTCCGTTGTGTTGATCTCTCCCATGCCGTCGAGCGGCTGGCCCAGCGGATCGACGATGCGGCCCAACAGCGCCTCACCGACAGGAATCTCGAGCAGCCGCTCGGTGCGCTTGACGGTGTCGCCCTCGACCACCTTCTCCCATTCACCGAATAGCACCGCGCCCACATTGTCCGATTCGAGGTTCAGCGCCAGACCGGTGACGCCGTGGGGAAACTCGAGCATCTCGAATGACATGCAGTTCTCGAGGCCGTGGATGCGGCAGATGCCGTCGGCCACAGAAAGCACCGTGCCCACCTCGGTCAGCTCTGCGCTTCCCTCGTCGAGTCCTTCGATGCGGCTCTTGAGGATTGACGTGATCTCGTCTGGCTTGATCTGCATTTAGTAGAAGACTCCTTGTAAGTGCCCCAGGCGATTCTAGGCGCGTGCGAGCTGGTTTCGAAGTTGGTTTAGCCGGCTCCTCAGTGACGCGTCCAGGATCGAATTACCCACCCGCACGACGATGCCCCCGAGGATCTCGGAATCAGCCGATGCCGTCAGCTGTACGGTCTGGCCGGTCTGCTCACCGATGCGGTCGCCGATCTCCTTGACGACTGATTCATCCAGAGGCACGGCGCTCGTGACGGATACAGGCAGCACCTTGTTGGCCTCGTCCCACAGCCGCTCATACTGGGCCCGGATACGGAACAGCACAGGCATCCTATGGCCCTCGATGAGGGTCTCCAGGAACCCCACGAAGATTGGTTGCGCCCCCTCGATGACCTTGTGAAGCGCCTGCTTTTTCTCCTCGGCCGAAAAGTAGGGCGAGAGGAAGAAGATATGAAGCTGACGGTTGTCGCGCAGCGCTTGGACGAACTGGTCGAGCTGCTCGCGGATGGCGTCGAGCAGTCCCTGTTCATCGGCCACCTCGAACAGGGCGCGTGCGTAGACCTGCGCGATCTCCTCCATCAGTGCTCGCCTCCGTAAGTACGGTCACGCCGAGAGTGGGCCACTGTCTCGCTACTCCTCGCCGCCAAGCCCGAGCACGCTGAAGTCAAGTTCCTGCACGGCCTCCTCCACCAGCCTGCGTTGGTCCTCCTCGCTCAGCGTCTTTCGAGTGACCTTCTCGGTGGCCAACACGGTGAGGTCCGCGACCTCGTTTCGGATCTCCTGGATGGCCCGGCGGGTCTCCGCTTCGATCTCACGCCGTGTCTGCTCCATCATCTGCTCGCGCCGAACGTGGGCGTCCGCCTGCGCGTCGCGCGCGTGAACCTCCGCTGCCTGGCGGGCGCGCACGACGATGTCCTCTGCCTGACGACGGGCCTCCCGGAGGCGCTCCCGGTACTCGGCAAGCAGGTCGTCGGCCTCCTCGCGCGTGCGCTGCGCGGCGTCGATCGATTCCTCGATCGTCTCCCTGCGGCGATCCAGCGCCTTGCGGATCGGCGGGAACACCCACTTGATGAGGATCACCATCGAGAGCAGGAACACCACGAGGGTCCAGATCGTCAGCCCCGTGCTGGGCTGGACCAGGAACGAGCCGCTGGACGCGAACGAGATCGTATGGGCGAGGGCGGGTTGCATGGTCCAGGTCTAGAGGAAGAAGGCGATAAAACCGCCGACCAGGCCATAGAAGAAGGTGGCCTCAGTCAGCGCGAAGCCGAGCCACTGGTCACGCTCGATGTCCTGGCGCAGTTCGGGCTGGCGCGTTTTGGCCTGGATCGAGGCGTTGAACACCATGCCGATCCCTGCCCCCGCGCCCGCGGCGCCGCCGCCGGCCCCGAAGCCGAGGGCGACCGACTGCAGGCCCTTCTTGGCGATGGTGTCACCGGCGGAGGAGGCAGCGCCGATCAGAGGATGGAAGATTGAAAAGAGGTGGATGAGCATTGGTGGAGGACTCCTTGTCGAGTTGTCAGTTGTGGCCCTGAACCGAATCTCCGATGTAGATGGCGGTAAGGATCGCAAAGATGAAGGCCTGCAATCCCGCTATCAGCGTGGCTTCGAAGACGAAGATCAGGACTCCGAGCGGCAGCAGAAACCAGGAGATGAACGGCAGTCCCACCAGCACTCCCAGCTCGCCGCCCATGAAGGCGATCAGGAGGTGGCCGGCGAGTAGGTTGGCCCAGAGCCGAATCGTCAGTGAGAGCAGGCGCAGGAAGACCGAGAGGATCTCGATGACGACGATCAGCGGCAGGATCGCTCCGCCGACGCCCCCGGGGATGAGGCTCTTGACATAGCCGGTCGGGCCGTAGTGGCGGACGCCCTCGTAGTTGAACAGCAGGAACACCATCGCGGCGAGGATCAGCGGGAAGGCCACGTTCGTGTCCGCCGCATAGATCTGGAAGGCGGGCACGTGGACCCCGAACAGGTTGAACGTATTGCTCGACTCGAGCGGCAGCGGGATGTAGCCGATCAGGTTCGTGACGAGGATGAACACGAACAGCGTCGCGATCAGCGGGAAGTACTTGCGGGCGAGCGGGTCGTCCATGTTCTCCGAGGTCATCTGGCGGGTGAAGTCGTAGAGCCACTCGACCGCCGCCTGGACGCGATTGGGGCGCATTTGCATCTTGCGCGCCACCCAACCCATGACCCCGATCGTCAAACCGGCCGCGAGCAGGATGAACAGCACGCCCTTGTTGATCGCGATCGGGCCGATCTTGAACCACGTGTCGAGCTTGAACTCGTCGATCGGCGAGAACTGGCCCGACACAATCGAAGCCGCCTTGTGCGAAGTGATGCCGTAGGCAATGGCGAACACGATCGTCCCGCCGATCCAGACGATCACAAAGCCCCACAGGACCTTTGCCCGGGTGCTCATGTTCTGAACGAAGCTCACGACGCGTTTGCCTCCGGCGGCGCCCCGCTCGCGATCCGGATCGCGAACGCGATCGAATACGCGGCGAAGATCACGATCGCCGCGGTGAGGCCGTCGGCCCGCCCGCCGATCACGCCGGCGGCGACGATGGCGCCCGCCAGCAGCCAGATCCTGCCGAACGAGGCGAACAGTCGCGCGCCGAGGTACCTGCGAGTGTCATCGACGCGCACCAGATAGCGCCGCTCGCCGGCGGCGATAGCGCGCTGAAGGATCCAGACACCGCCGCCGATCGCGTAGCCGAGCGCGGGCGCACCCAGCAGTAGCGCCGGGATCGCCGCGATCAGCACGGCCACGACGTCGAGGTACTTGGTGACGTTCATGGGGCGTGCTTGCGAGACCGCCTCGGCACCTAACGCCAAGGCGGACTCCCGGCGGGACGCAGGTGCACCGAGGGCAGCGACAATGCTCGCGTGTAACTATGGGCGCGGTCTGTCAAAGCGAATTCAGGGTACGCAAACTGCGTCGGCGGACGGCTTGATCGTAGCCGACAAAGGAGGTTTTTGACCCTGAGGACAACCGGCGTCCTCAGCGCGCGCTGTAGCGCCTGATGACGAACGCGATCGCGACGCCAAAGCCCACGAAGAAGCCCACGAGCGCGAGCGGGACGATCGCGCCTATCGCTGCGCCGACTGCCGCGCCAATGCCTGCGCACAGACAGTTGACGGTGAGCATCAGCATGCCCGCCTTGGCTGCGTCGGCACCGGTGATCGGTGACCGCGACCCCGGCGATCCGGCTGGACGGTGGGACTCCATGCGCGGCGAGCTTAGAGCTCTGCGCCCCCGGGATTCGTAGGCAGTGCCGGCCTTTGGCGCCCCGGACGTCCTCCGTTACTGCGCATATCCTCTGCGTGTGCCCCTTTATGAGTTTCGGTGCCGGCGTTGCGGGGCGCGCTTCGAGGCGCTCACAGCGCCTACCGAGACCCCTTCTTGCGCCAATTGCGGGGCCGCGACCGACCGGCTGTTCTCGCCCATATCGAGACCGCTGAAGTTCGGGCTTCGCGGGAGCGCGGCACGGCGGTCGGACGCGCTGCGGCGTGTGCGCGAGGAGCGCAGGCTCCAGGAGCGCGCCAAGCGTCGTCAGGATCGCGGTTAGGATGCGCCCGTCTAGTTAGCGCGTCTTGAGCGCGCTGAGCTTCTTAGCGCGTCCTGAGGGCGCCGAACTTCCTAGCGCGTCTTGAGCGCGCTGAGCGCTTCCTCGATCCTCCCGGTTCGCTCGAGCAGCTCCTGCTCGAGGCGTTCAAGCTCGCTGCGCCGGCCGCGCACGAGCTGTAGCTGCGTCGAGATGTGCTCGAGCGCCTGCTCGAGAATCTTCTTACGCTTTCTGGGATTGTCGGTGCGGTGGTACTCGCGTCGCAGCTCGGCCCGTGCGGCCTCTGCCTCCAGCAGCTGAGAGAGCTGCTCGAGCGAGAGCCCCAGAAGGTCCTTCAGCCGCACAATCTCCTGGACCCGCTCCACGTCCGCCTCGGAATAGCAGCGGTGTTTGCCGTGGGCTCGCTCGGCGCCGCTCAGTAGGCCGATTTCCTCGTAGTAGCGGATGGTCCGCGGCGTGGTGCCGGTGAGTTCGGCGACCTCGCCGATCCTCAAGGGCTTATCGATAACAGAACTCACGTTAACGTAAGATTAGCAGCGGCATCTGCCCTGCGTTCAGGTCTCGAACGCGGCCACGGCGGCGAGGATCACGAACACGCACACGAGGGCCAGCCCTTCGAACAGCGTGGCCTCCCCATCGCCCGTGATCTGCCACACGATGACGGCCATGCCGAAGAGCGCGCCGATATACACCGGCGCGAGCGCGAAGGTCAGCGAGATCGCTGTCAGCAGCGAAACCAGCACGAGGGCGGGATAGAGGAAGGCGGCGATTTGAGCCACCGAGTTCTTGACAACGGAGATCGCGAGCTCGGACCGGCCCTTGGCCGCCAGCACGATCCCGGTCACGTTCTCCACCGCGTTACCGGCGATGGCCACGATCACGAGGCCGGCGAATGCCTCCGAGATGTGGAGCGTGTGGATGGCCGGCTGAAGCGCATGAATGAACCAGTCCGAGACGAACGCCGATTGCACCCCGGCGGCCCCCAGCAACGCGACCGTGGTGAAAAGCGAAAGCCGCGCCGCTTCGGCCGGCTCGTGCTGATCGCTACGCAGATACTGCCGTAGCCAGGCCCCATATACGAGCAGGATCGCGACCGAGCCGACGATTGAGATCGTCTGCACATGGTGGCTGGCGGGGTCATGTGCCGCGATGGCCAGCCCGATCAGCACGATGATGAAGATCGCGACCAGTAGCAGCGTCGCGGTGTCGTTTGGCAGCCGCGGGCTGAAACGCATCACCCCGTCTTTTGCCCGCCAGGCGCCCGCGATGATCACGAGCCCGAGAACGAGCAACGCATTGACGAGGATCGAGCCGATGATCGCGGTCTCCGCGACGATGCGCTCACCCGCCTGAAGCGCGAAGATCACCACGAAGAACTCGGGCAAGTTGCCCAAGGTCGACTGCGCGAAACCGGTTACAGCCGGGCCCGAACGCTGCCCCAACTGCTCGGTTGAGAGCGCGACGACCCAAGCTCCCCCCGCGAGCGCAAGGCCAGCGATCACGAAGGCGCCGACGTCGGAGATAAAGCTCGTGTAGCGGGCGACGCCCGCGAGCGCCGTCACGAGCGCAACAGCCCCGAGCAGAATTAGCTCGAGCCGGCGCAGTCCGCCGCCACCGTCGTCGGGAGCGCGGGCATCCGACCCGCTTCCGCCTTCCGGGCCGCCGCGCTTGCGCTCGGTGGTGCTCAGGTCGTCACCCTCTCGAACTCGCCCGTCTCGAACTCCTGACGGACGCGGGCGTCGATCTCATGCTCGCTGGTGGCCGGCTCGAGAGTCTGCAGCTGACGCATGCGCACGCGCTTGAACTTCAGGATCTCGAGCACGAACACCAGGTAGACGCTGGCCGCCAGCGCCGCGACCGCCAACGCTATGACCAAGAGCAACCAGCCAAGGTGGTAACGGTGAGGGTAGGCGTGATCGTGGTAAGGAACGAACCGCAACGCGACGGCCAGACCTGCCAGCAGCACCGTCCAGCCGTACAGGTAGGCGAGCGTCCGTCGCTGACTGAAACCGATCCGTGCCATGCGGTGATGAAAGTGGTTGGCATCCGCAAGCCAGGGTCTGCGGCGGTCCTTAAGCCGCTTGGCAATGACGAACCCAGAGTCGAGGAACGGAACCGCGAGGATCACCAGCGGCACCACCAAGGCGACCACGGCGGTCGACTTCAGGGTGCCGCCGATGGTCACGATGCCGAGCAAATAGCCCAATAGGTTGGCCCCCGAGTCCCCCATGAATACCCGGGCCGGCGGAAAGTTGTGGCCGAGAAAGCCCAATGAGGCGCCGGCGGTGACCGCGGCCAGCGTCGCATACGAGTGCTGGACGTTCGGCAGGTCGAAGATGATGACCGCGAACGCGACCCCGTCGATCGCGCACAGCCCGGCCGCCAGACCGTCGACGCCGTCGGAGAAGTTGACCACGTTCATGAGGCCGACCAGCCAGATCACCGTCAGGACGCGGCCCTCGTTGGGAAATGCGAGGTGACCGAAGAAAGGCAGCGTGACCTCTTTGAGGCTCACACCGCCGGTAACGGCTATCACGGCGGCCCCAATCTGTCCCAGCAGCTTCAGCCAGGGCGGCAGATCGAAGACATCGTCGAGCGCTCCGACGGCGGTGATCGCGACCGCTCCGAGCAGGATCGACTCCGTCGTCCCGGACGACGGCAACCAGATCGAGCCCGCCACCAGCACGCCGGCCAGGATCGCCAGCCCGCCGAGGGTCGGCGTCTCCTTGATCGCCAATCCGCGATCGCGAGGCTTGTCGAGCGCTCCGATCGACCGCGCGAGCCGGGCCGCGAGCGGCGTCAGCACGGCTGCCAATGCCATGGCTACAAGCAGGGCAAAAACCGCGTGCCAGTAACGCATCCTCAATTGGAAGCATGCCAGCAGTGGGGGACTGGTGAGAGAGGAGCGTGTCCCGAGGGCTCAGAGCCTCTAAGCGAGGGCGGCGGCGGACAGCCCCGCGTAGAGCGGATAGCGCTCGGAGATTGCTGCGGCGCGCTCGGCGAGGTCCGCGCGCTGGGCCTCGAATTCGTCCCCCGCGACCAGCGCCGCAGAGAGGATTCGCCCCACCTCGATGAAGTCATCGACGCCGAGCCCGCGCGTGGCCAGGGCCGGCGTGCCGATCCGCAGTCCGCTCGAAACCGCCGGCGGGCGAGGGTCGAAGGGCACCGCGTTGCGGTTGACTGTGATCCCCATCGACGCGAGCCGGTCCTCTGCCTGTTTGCCATCGAGCTCGGAGTTGCGCAGATCGCACAGGACCAGGTGCACGTCTGTCCCGCCGGTCAGTACGTTCACACCGTGGCCGGCGGCAAGCAGCTCGGCCGCCACGGCCCGGGCACCGGCGACGGTGCGCTCCTGGCGCTCCTTGAAGGCATCTGACATCGCGATCCGCAATGCCACCGCCTTGCCGGCGATCGCGTGCTCGAGCGGTCCGCCCTGCTCGCCCGGGAAGACCGCCGAGTTGATCTTCTTTTGCAGCTCCTCGCGACAGAGGATCATTCCGGCGCGGGGGCCGCAAAGGGTCTTGTGAGTCGTGGTCGTGACGACGTCGGCATAGGGCACAGGGTTGGGATGCAGCCCTGCCGCGACCAGCCCCGCGAAGTGGGCCATGTCTACGACCAGGCGGGCTCCCACGTCGTCGGCGATCGCCCTGAAGCGCTCGAAATCCAAGAAGCGCGGGTAGGCTGACCAGCCGGCCATGATCACCTTGGGGCGATGGTTGTGGGCGAGCCGCTCCATCGCGTCCATATCGATGAGGCTCGTTTCGGCGTCGACCCCATAGGCGACGACGTTGTAGAGGCGGCCCGAGACATTGATCTTCATTCCGTGGGTGAGATGACCCCCGTGAGCCAGCTCGAGCCCCATGAAGGTGTCGCCTGGGTCAAGCAGGGCCATGTAGACGGCCGCGTTGGCCTGAGCACCCGAGTGGGGCTGGACGTTTGCGTGCTCGGCCCCGAACAGCTCCTTGGCGCGGTCGATTGCCAGCTGCTCGGAGACGTCGACGTGCTCGCAGCCCCCGTAGTAGCGCTTCCCCGGATAGCCCTCCGCGTATTTGTTGGTCAGAACCGACCCCTGGCACTCGAGCACCGAGACCGGCACGAAGTTCTCGGAAGCGATCATCTCGAGCGTGCGCTGCTGACGGGCCAACTCGAGCGAGAGGATCTCGGCGATCTCCGGATCGACCTCGCTCAGGGGCTGGTTAAAGAAGTCGGGCGGCAGCTCGGGCGTCACGCTGGGGCCGACGATACCAGCGGGGGAGGCTTCGTCTCAGACCGTCTGCTTCTCGGCCACGACGACGGCCAGATCGCGGTGCGCGAACGTCAGCCGTGGCTCGAGGCCGGCAGCCCGCAGCCAATCGAGCTGGTCGGCGACCGGGCTGGGGCGGTCGAAGTCCGGCGTCAGGGAGGTGACCGCGTCCGCCGGGTCGGCGGGGACAACCACATCCGCGAGCACGAATCTTCCGCCCGGCTCAAGCGCGCGCGCAATGCGCGCAAAAAGCTGCTCCTTGTCGTCGTCCTTCAAGTGATGGATGGCAAGCGCACTGGCCACCAGGTCGAACCTTCCGACCGGCAACGGCTCCTCCAAACGGGCCATTCGTAGCTGTACCCGGTCGGGAGCGAGCGTCTCACGCGCGGCCGCGAGCATCGCGTCGCTGGCGTCGACGCCGAGCAGGAAAGCATCGGGGTGGCGAGCGAGCAAGCGGCGCGCCGTCTCGCCCGTTCCAATGCCGAGCTCGAGGATCCGCCTGGCACCGCTGCCGCTCGCGTCGATCAGTTCCTGCTGCAGGCGGTCGAAGACCGGGATATCTGCTCGGATCTCGTGTGGGTAGGTGCGTGGATCGAAATGAAACTGACCTTCGACCGCCGTCCTGACGGCGCTCTCCCCCACCGCTCCTTGCCGCACGATTGACCACGATCCCGTCTGTTCGTATGAGCGCAGGTCGACGACCGTCGAGGGGGTGCCCGGCAGCTCGCCGCCATCGATCACCAGGTCTGCCCCGACGCGCAGCAGCGCCGGCACGTCGTTCAAGCGGCGGGGATCCTCGCCTCCCGCTCGATTTGCGCTGGACTGAAGCACGGGCCGGCGCACAGGCGCCAAATCCGGGACATCGGGCACGCGTAGCCCGAGGGTCGACGTATCTTCCGCGCAGGCCAACGGGAAACGCTCGGCTCGGTTTTCAAGCAGGAACGTCACCGCACCGGGTGCAAGCCGCTCAAGCACGTCGCGCGTGCTTGGGCCGAGCTCGGGCAGGTCCTCCATCGCGGCGTCGAGATTGAAGTACATGATGGCCGCGGCCTTGGCGCGCGGCCTTCCCTTGAGCAGGTAGAGCCGCTCGACCGCGAGTTTGTTCTCAGGATCGCAGGCGAGCCCGTAAACGGTGTCGGCCGGGAACACCGCCAGGCCGCCGCCGGCGACGCAGCGGACGAATTCGTCGGTCAGGGCGCTGTTTGCAGTGCTCACCGGCGACCGACGACGACCCGCTCGTGATCGGCGAGATCGCGGTGGATACGGATCGTGTCCAAGCCAACTCTGCGCAGCAGCTCGCCGACCATTTCTCCCTGTCCGGCCCCGACCTCGAGCGCCGCGAAACGGATACCTGGGCGAGCTCCGACTGCAGTCGCCAGGCGGCGCAGGCTGTCCAGGCCGTCGCTTCCTGCATACAGCGCTTCGCGTGGCTCGAAGAGAGCAAGCTCAGGTGCGAGCTCGGCGGCGTCGGCCACATAGGGCAGGTTGGCGACAACCGCGTCGTAGGCGCCGTTATCGAGCAGGTCCGTGCACACGAATGTGACCTCGACCCCCAATCGGTCGCGGTTCTCAGCAGCGACGACCAGCGCGTCCTCGCTTGAGTCGATCCCGGTGACGGTCAGATCGGGGCGCTCGAGCGCTAGCGCAAGGGCTACCGCACCGCAGCCCGTTCCCACATCCGCGACACGGGCGCCTCGGGGAAGCGACAGTGCCACCTCCACAAGTAGCTCGGTCTCGGGGCGCGGAATCAGGACCCGGCCGTCGACGCGCAAGCAGATTCCTCGAAACCACTTGTGGCCGAGGATGTAAGCGACCGGCTCGCGGCGTTGCCGGCGGGCGAGCAGCCGCTCATAGTCGGCGAGCCCCGCGTGGTCGATGTCCTCCTCCGAGTCGAGCACCAGCCGTGCGCGCGATCCATGTCCAAGCGCAGCCGCCAGCAGCAGCTCCGCATCCAGCCGTGGCGTGTCCGAGCCCGCGGCGGCAAGGGACTCCGACCCAAACGCAATCGCTTCTCTGACGGTGCGCGGCGCGGTTGCCAGCTCAGGCAAGCGCCTGCTCCTGGAGCCTGCGACGCTTCTCGTCGTCGGCGAGCGCCGACGTGAACTCGTCCAGCTCGCCCATCAGGATCCCATCGAGGTTGTGCGAGAGCACGTTGATGCGATGGTCCTTGACCCGTTTCTCGCCGAAGTTGTACGTGCGGATCTTTTCGGCCCGTTCGCCGGTTCCAACCTGGGCCTGACGGTTTGCGGCAAGCTCGGCCTGCTGCTCGGCGTGGGCACGCTCATATAGCCGCGCGCGAAGCACCCGCAGCGCGCGCTCGCGGTTCTGAAGCTGGGACTTCTCATCCTGCATCGACACCACGATCCCGGTCGGCCGGTGAGTGACGCGCACCGCTGAGTCGGTCGTGTTGACGGATTGGCCTCCCGGCCCCGAGGACCTGTAGACATCGATCTGGAGATCTGCAGGATCGATTTCCACCTCCACGTCTTCCGCCTCCGGCAGCACCGCGACGGTCGCGGTCGAGGTGTGAATCCGTCCCTGCGACTCCGTCTGGGGCACACGCTGCACGCGGTGCGTGCCGCCCTCGAATTTGAATACCGAGTACGCGCCATCGCCCTTGACGGCGAATGTGTAGGTGCCGTCGCCAATCGATAGCGGCTCGACCTCGAAGCCGCGCCGCTCGGCATAGCGGCTGAGCATCCGGTACAGATCGCCGGCCCACAGGGCCGCCTCTTCTCCGCCCGCGCCGGGCCGGATCTCGACGATCACGTTCTTGTCGTCGTTGGGGTCGGGCTCGACCATCGCAAGCCTGATCTCCTCCTCCAGGGACGCCAGCCGCTCCCGTGACGTGACGAGCATCCCGCGTAGCTCGGGATCGTCGCCATCTTCGGCCAGCAGCTCGCGCGCACCCTCGAGATCGTCGGTGGTTCGGCGGTACTCGGTCGCCAGCCTGGCGGCCGGCTCGAGATCTCGATAGGCGCGGCTGAGCTGCGCGAATCGGGCGCGATCCGCGATCACGGTTGGGTCGGACAGGTCGCGCTCCAACTCGCCGAACCGCTCTTCAATCTGGGTGACCAGCTCGTCGATCATCTCCCGTCGAGTTTAGGTGCGATCAACCCTTGCATCGGCGGCCCGCGAGTCCTAGGGTCGCGTTCAAGCAAAGACCAAAGGAGGGACCGGTGCAGCTATACGCGATTTTGCGAAGGAACGGCTGGCGTTCGGGCGAGGAGCTCGAGCAAGCGGCCGCCCGCTCAACCGAGGTGGGCAACGAGCAGATGCCGGAGGAGGTCCGCTGGATTCGCAGCTACGTGCTCAACGAGGGCGGCGGTTCGGTGGGGACCGTCTGCATATACGAAGCAGTGAGCCCCGAGGCGATTCGCAAGCACGGTTCGCTTGCGGATCTACCCGTCGATGAGATCATCCCCGTCGCCGACACGGTGGTAGTCCGTCCCGATCCCTAGCCCGCAGCCCAATAGAGCCGCGCCCTAAGCCCCGAGGGGCTCTCGCTCGCGCGCATAGGTGAACTCGTATTCGCTCGGGTCAAGCCGCGTGACGGCCCGTTGGTACTCGCGCATGTAGCCGGGCCAGTTCGCGACGATGCGGCCGTCGCCACCCTCTCGATACCAAGACTCGCACTGAACCCATGCGGTGCCTTTGAAGCGAGCCTGCAGCTTTCTGTCCGAGGTAGCCTCGACCTCGGGGCGGACTTCGACCGCGTCGGCGCCGCGGGTGACGACATGCTCGAGCGCCTGCCGGATGTAGGCGGCCTGAGCCTCCTCATAGAGGATGATCGAGCCGCCGGAGGTATTCGTGTTCGGCCCGTAGATCAAGAACATGGAGGGGAAACCGGGAACGGTGATCCCGAGATGAGCGTGGGGCGCGCCCGCCCAGGCCTCGCCGAGTCGGCACCCGCCTCGACCCACCACCTCCATCGGAAGCATGAAGTCAATCGCGCGAAACCCTGTCGCGTAGATCACCGCGTCGACCTCGCGCTGCACCCCGTCAGCGGTCACCACCGCGCCGCTCGTCAGGCGCGAAATCGGTTCGGTGACCAGTTCAACATTCGGACGCTGAAGAGCCGGCAGGTAATGAGAGCTGAACAGCACTCGCTTGCAGCCGAAGGTGTAATTAGGCCACGCCTTACGTCGCACCTGGGGGTCTCTGAGCTGCAATCGCATGAACGTCGCGGACCAGGCACCTCCGATTCGGCCAAGCGTCCGCGGGTTGCGGATCATGCGGGTGAGCATTTCGGCGTAGTGGTAGATGTAGCGCCGGCGGCAGGCTTGGAGGCCCGGCAGGTAGCTGATCGCTGCCCTCAACCAGGCCGGGTAGGCGCGATTTCGCCGCGGCAGAAACCAGTTCGCCGTGCGCTGGAAGACGAACAGCCGCTGCGCTTGGTCGGCCAGCGCCGGGATGAATTGGATGCCGCTTGCCCCTGTGCCGATCACCGCGACGCGCTTGCCGCGCGGATCGAACCCGTCGGGCCAGCGCGAGGAATGGAAGGATTCGCCGCCGAACCGATCTGCCGCCGGTAAGGGCGGGACGGACGGCTTGTGTAGCTGGCCGGTGGCGACCACGAGCGCGTCGGCGTCCCAGACACGGCCGTCACTGCTCGAGACGGTCCACCGACTCGCGGCCTCATCCCATCGGCACGCGCTCACCTCGGTGTCGGTGACCAAGTATTCGTCGATGCCGTGGTCGTGCGCGACCCCCTGGATATAGCGCAGGATCTCCTCGCGCGGCGAGCAGATGCGCGACCAGTCGCGGCGTTGCGCGAACGAGAACGAGTACAGGTGCGACGGCACGTCGCAGGCGCACTTCGGATAGCGGTTGTAGAACCACGTGCCGCCAGGGGCCGGCGCCTTTTCGAGGATCCGTATGTCGTCGAAGCCGTGCCTGCGCAACTCGATTGCGGCGGCTATGCCGCCGAGGCCGGCACCGACGATTACAACGCGCAGCCCCCCTCGCGCCATTCACCGGAAGGGAACTTTAGGCGGGGGTTCGGGCCCGGCGGCCCTTGGCGACCCGGCGCTGGAACCGCTCGACCCGTCCACCGGTGTCCACCAGCTTCTGCCTACCGGTATAGAACGGGTGACACGCCGAGCAGATCTCGACATGAATCTCGGGTTTTGTGGAGCGAGTCGTGAACTCGTTGCCGCATGTGCAGCGCACATGGGCTTCGACGTACTCAGGATGAATTTCGGTCTTCATTACATATCCGAGTCTAGTCGCTGCTTCGTCGGACGCCACCTGAACCGCATCTGCGGGAGCTCGCGCGAGCGCCGGTCCGCAGAGGTGGTTTGGTGGCGTCTGTCAGGTAATCGTGTACAGAGGCCCGTCGCCGCCCTCGGGAGGCGTGAGCCGGCCGCCCTTGGCCGTGATCGCGCCGCACTGGACGCAGTTGGTGTAGTTGACGGTCACGTCGACGGGGCCAGACTCGGGCGCGTCATCGGGGATCTCGTAGACGCCCGCCGGGCACATCCAGCGCCACGCCTCCGCGATCTCGCGCGGCACCTGACGATGAAGCCGAATGTGGTTTGGTGCGTCGTCGCGCGTCGCATTTCCCGAGACGTAGACCGACGAGAGCTTGTCGAAGATGTACTTGCCGTCGGGCTTGGGGTAGCTCTCATGGCTGTCGCCGATGAACAGCGGCTTTTCATCGTCGCGGTGCCAGCGCATCCGCCCCGCCGGTAGCCGGCCTTTGGTCGCGATCGCGACGTTGACCATGGGTCCGCCCTGAATGAACCCGCGCTGGAACGGCTGACGCGTATTTCGCACCAGCCACAGCTCCTTGCCGATCGAGGACGCCTCCACAGCCTGTTCGTAGTCCGAGAGCGACTTTCCCCCGGTCAGCGAGGCGTAGATCGCCTCCGCGGCGAGGATCCCGGACTTGATGCAGTGGTGAACGCCCTTCAGCGAGACGGTGTCCACCATCCCGCCGGCGTCGCCCACCAGCATCGCCCCGGGCATCGTGAGCTTCGGCATCGACCAGTAGCCGCCTCCCGGGAGGGCCTTGGCGCCCCAGGCCACCCGCTCGCCACCCTCGAGGATCTCGCGCACGAACGGGTGCGTCTTGAAGAGCTGCAGCAGGTCGTGGGCCGAGGTTGTGGCGTCGGCGTAGTCCAGATCGACCACAAACCCGATGCTCACAAGGTCCTGGTCGTTCTTTTCGTCCTTCATCGGATAGATCCAGGTACCGCCGATCTGGCCATATTTGGCCGAAATCTTCAGCGGCCACGGCCCGATCGTGTGGATGATCCGGTCAAGTGGCTTGGGGACTCGCCAGACCTCCTTGACCCCGAGCTCCCAGACCTGCGGCTCCCGGCCCTCGGCGAGGCCGAACTCGCGAATCGCGGCGCCCGTCAGGTGGCCCCAGCAACCCTCGGCCAGCACGGTGACCCTGGCCTTGATGTCCGTCCCGGGCTCGAAATTGGAAAGGGTCTCGCCCTCCTTGCCCCTGCCCTTGTCGCCGGAGCGCAGGCCGAGCACCTGGCCGTCCTGCACGATCAGCTGCGAGGCGGAGGTCTCGGTGAGGATGTAGGCGCCGCCTTCTTCGGCCTTGGCCTGCTGGTAGCGGGCCAAGGCGGAGACCGAGACCACCTCATTGCCGTGGTTCTTGAACGGCGGCGGGGTGGGGATGCGCAGCTTGGTCTTGGCGCTCGGAAGCATGTAGACGGCTTCCTTTGTCACCTCGCCAAACGCGAAGCGCTCCTTGCGCCAGTCCTCGCGAGTCAATTCGGGAAAGAGCTCCTGCAGCGGCCCCGGGCGCATCACGGCGCCGGACATGTTGTGACCGCCGCATGTCTTGGCCTTTTCGATCACGGCGACCGGCACCTCGCCCAGCCGCTCCATCGTCTTCTCGTCGTCTCCGAGAAGCTGAAGCAGCCTGTTTGCGCACGCTAGGCCGGCCGTTCCGCCACCGACGATCGCGACGCCAACCTCGATCCGTTCGTCTTCGGCGTCGAGCTCGCGCTTGATGAACTCGCCAGGGGAGGAGACCGGAGGCGGGTACTCCGAGGGCGCCGGAAGTCCGTTCGAGGAGGCGCTCACCTCACACCTACCCCCTCTTCGCCTTGATGGCCTCGGTTAGCTTGGGCAGGATCTTGTTGAGATCGCCCACGATCCCCAGGTCCGAGAACTCGAAGATCGGCGCATTGGCGTCCTTGTTGATCGCCATGATGTTTTCGGAAGATTGCATCCCCACCTTGTGCTGGATCGCGCCGGATATTCCGGCGGCGAGATACAGCTTTGGGGATACCGTCTTGCCCGTCTGCCCAATCTGAGCGGCGTACGGATACCAGCCGGCGTCCACCACCGCCCGCGTCGCCGCCACGGCCGTGTTCCCACCGAAGGCGCCGGCGAGCTGCTCGCATAGATCGAAGCCCTCCGCCTTGCCCAATCCGCGGCCGCCCGCGACGAGGATGTCGGCGCCCTCGATGTCTACGTCGGCGCCTCTCTGCTCACCGCGCGTGACCATCGTGGCCTGCTCCGACCACGGCGAGAAGGAGACGTCGACGTCCACCACCTCGGCCGAGCCACCGTCACGGGAGACCATCTCGAAGGCGTTGATGCGCCCGATGATGATCCCCAGGTCTCCCCTGTAGCGAGAGACCGAGATCTTTGAGTCCTGGAGGATCGGACGCTCGGCGACAAGTTTCCCGTCCTCGGCACGGACGTTGGTCACCTCCATCGTCACGCCAGCGTGCTTTCGCGCCGCGAGACCGGCCCCGATCTCGAAGCCAAGCAGACCGCCGCCGAACAGCGCGTAGGAGTGGCCGTGTTCGTCGATCACCTTCGCCATGACGTCGACGACGGGTTGCGCTAGGCCCTCCGGTCCGCGCGCACGAAAGACGCGGGTAGCCCCGTGGGCCCCTAGCGAGGAGCAGAGCTCATCGGTCAAGTCGTCGCCGCCGACCACGACGGCATGGCACTGGCCGCCGATCTCCTCCGCTCGGGCTGCGCCTTCCGAAACCGCACCAAGCGAGTTCTTGTTGAAGGCGCCCTCGTAGTGCAGGACGTAGGTCAGAACATCGGCCATCAGTGGTTCCTCCAGGAGGTCATGGCACGTTCGGCCACCATCAGATCAGCTTCCTTTCCTCGAGCCAAGCGACGATTTTTTCGACCGTCTCGTTCGTGTCCTCGTCTTCGATCACCTGCCCTGGAGCTTTGGCCGGTGGATCGTGGAAATCGCCGCACTGGACGCGCGAGCCCTCCTCGCCTACGAGCGCCGAATCGATCCCGATATCGCCGGGGGCCTTCTGCTCAAGCGGCTTTTTCCTCGCGCCCATGATCGCCTTGAGCGAGGGGTAGCGCGGCTCGTTGATCGCGTCGCCGACCGAGATCACGGCGGGCAGCTTCACCTGGACGGTGTCGTAGCCGTACTCAGCCTGCCGCTCACAGCGCAACGCTCCATCTTCCACGTCCAACTGGATCACCTGCGTCAGCGACGGCATGTGCAGGTGGTCAGCCACCACCGCCCCGATCGTGTAGCACTCGCCGTCGTCCGACTGCTGGCCGAGCAGGACCAGATCCGGTTGTTCAGACTCGAGCGCCTTTGCGAGGGCATAGCCGGTCGCGGCCACATCTGAGCCGGCCAACGCGGCGTCGGTCAGATGCACCGAGCGGTCAGCGCCAAGCGAGACCGCCTTATGCAAAGCGCGCACCGCTGACTCGGGCCCCATCGTCACCGCGACGATCTCCTCGACCTCGGCATTTCCGCCCTCGCGGATCTGCATTGCCGCCTCGATCGCGTGCGTGTCATAAGGGTTGAGGTTCTTCTCTCCGGAGCGGTCCATCCGCCCGGTCGACGGATCAATCCGCTTCTCGACGGCGGCATCCGGGACCTCTTTCACCAGGACGCAAATCTTCAACTGCAGCCTCCAATCGCTTGACTCGGGGATATTACCCTGCGAGTTGACTGACTAGTCAATCGATCACCAGAGGCGGATGCAGCCCACCTAGGTCTGTACGGGGCCACCCTTCGCACCCACCTTCTCGCGAAGGAAGTCGACGATCTGCTGAGTGTTCGCGCCCGGGCCGAAGACCTCGGCCACGCCCAGTTCTTTTAGCTGCGGGATGTCGTCGGCGGGAATGGTGCCCCCCACCGTCACCAGCACGTCGTCGATCCCCTGCTCGGAAAAGAGCTCGAGCACCCGCGGGACAAGGGTCATGTGCGCGCCTGAGAGGATCGACAGCCCCACCGCGTCGGCGTCCTCCTGGATCACGGTCTCGACTATCTGCTCGGGCGTCTGGTGAAGACCCGTGTAAATAACCTCCATGCCTGCATCGCGCAGGGCGCGGGCGATGATCTTGGCGCCGCGATCGTGGCCGTCGAGGCCGGGCTTGGCGACGACGACGCGGATTTTCTTGCCGGAGGTCATGGACCCCAAAACTATATGTGCGAGCTGCGCTTTGGTATCTTGTCGCGCGGGGTCGGCCAGCACAGAGGGCAAGGAGAGAGCATGCGGGGCAAATGGATCTCCACGGTCGCCATGGCGCTTGCAATTACGGCGTGGTTGGCGCTCGCGGCGCCGGCTGGGGCGACGACTATCGCCCACACGCACATAACCGCGCCTGCGAAAAACCCCACTTACCTCACGTACAACTACAACACGGGAAACAGCTTCAAGGTGGCGGGGACGACCGATTCGACCGCCCCCACGACCGATACGGTCGACATCCTCTGCTTCTACGGCGACTACGGCCAATACCTAACCGTTCAAGACGGGGTCACGCTTAGCAGCAATAAGACCTTCTCGGTACCCAAGGCCCCGTTGAGCGCGGTTGCCGACCACCGGTGCCGGCTCGCCGCTGTCCCCTCTGGCACGACCACGCTCGGGCCCGGGTACAGGGGCCCGTGGATCAATGTCAGCCAGCGCAAGACGTATTCGGTCTCCGGCGGTCCCAATGACGGCATGCCCTACGACCTCTATGCCTTCGGCCAGCAGACCGCGGTTGCAGACGACTACGACTCGATCGGGACCTGCGGGCTGTGCGACTCCTACCTCCAAGACGTCGCCGGCGGCGTCACCTCGATCGTTTTTTACGCCAACTCCTTCCTGTGGTACGGCAACGAGGAACAAAACGGGAACACGCGCTCGGAGATCCAGGTGAACGGGCGAAACGCCTACGTGCCTGCCGCGGCCCAGGCGCTGTTCACCAATAGCGACGACAACCCCGGCTTCCCCGCTTTCAGCTGGCATTTCTCGCAAAACTCCCTCACCGGCGACGTCACGATCACGGAGACAGACGGAATCGCCCGCTGCACCGGGTCATCCTCGTCATCCTCTTATCCCCCGACTGCGACCTCCTGCCCGAAGTTCAAGTCGACCGGGGTCGAGGTCGATCGCAAGATCGTCCAATCCGCCTCGGGTCACGTGGTCTCGATCACCGACACCTACAAGAGCACCGACGGCCATAGCCACCGGCTCGACCTGCTTTATGAGAACGCCCAGTGCTTGGGCAACAACGGTTGCCTCGCCGGGTCCGTTGGCTACCGGTTCCCTGGGAAGCCTGCCTACAACTCACACGCGCCGGGCGACGTCGTGAATGTCCGCGCCGGAATCGGATCGATCTACGTCAGATCGCGCAGCGCCCCTGACGGCGATCCATACGCAGGTCAGGGCGCGATCACTTACGGGCGGGCGCCCGACGAGGTCCTGTTCATTCAAGGCTTCAACACAGGCTTTGGCCCCGTGAGCGACTTCACCGCACACTACGTGGGTAAGGTGCCGGCCAAGGGCAGTCTCACCTACCGGTTTGTGTACTCGACCGCGTACACCTACGCCCAGGTGCATCAGGAGGCTCTGGCCGCGCAGCGGGCGCTCAAGAAGGGCGGGCCGGTGGTCGCACCAGCCGACGCCCAGGCGGAGCAGCTTCCGGGATCGACCCCCGCCGAGGTGCCTGCCCGGACGGCAGCCCTAAAACACGGGCGCTTCTGAGTAGCCCCCGAAGACGTCCTGCAGCGCCTGGACCATCTCGCCCTCGGTGGCATCGGCCCGCGTCGCCTCCAGCAGGTGGGGCATGAGGTTCTCGTGCTCGTCGGTGGCGGCCCGGCGCAGCCGCTCGAGCGCCTCCGCCGTCGCGCCCCCGTCGCGCTTATCGCGCACGGCCTGTACGCGCCCGATCTGCTTACGCTCGAGCTGGGGGTCGATGCGCAGGATGGGGATCGCGCCGTCGGGGGTTCCCTCGGTGAATGAATTCACTCCGACAAGCCTGCGCTGACCCGACTCGACCTCGCGCTGATACCGGAATGCGGCGTCCGCGATCTCGCGCTGCGGGAAACCCCGTTTGACCGCTTCGACCATTCCCCCCAGCTGGTCGATCTTGTCGAAGTACTCGTAGCAGCGCTGTTCCATCAGATCGGTCATGGCCTCGACGAAGTAGGAGCCGCCGAGGGGGTCGATGGTGTTCGCAACGCCCGTCTCGGAGGCGATGATCTGCTGCGTTCTGAGCGCGACCCGAACCGCCTCCTCAGTGGGCAGGGCCAGCGCCTCGTCGAAGCTGTTGGTGTGTAGCGATTGCGTCCCTCCCAGCACTCCCGCCAGCGCCTCGATCGCCGTCCGCACGATGTTGTTGAGGGGTTGCTGGGCCGTCAGCGAGACGCCTGCCGTCTGGGTGTGAAAGCGCATCAGCAGGGACCGCTCGTCCTGGGCGCCGAACCGCTCGCGCAGCTCGCGCGCCCAGATGCGCCGGGCCGCGCGGTACTTGGCGATCTCCTCGAAGAAGTCGATGTGCGCGTTGAAGAAGAACGACAGACCCGCGGCGAAGTCATCTACGTGGAGTCCCCGGGCCACGGCGTGCTCGACGTAGGTAAGCCCGTCCTTGAGCGTGAAGGCGAGCTCCTGCGCGGCCGTCGACCCCGCCTCCCGGATGTGGTAACCGGAGATCGAAATCGGGTGCCAGCGCGGCATGTGCTGCGAGCACCACTCGATCATGTCGGTCACCAGCCGCATCGCGGGGTCGACCGGGAAGCACCATTCCTTCTGGGCGATGTACTCCTTGAGGATGTCCGTCTGGATCGTGCCGTCGAGCTGCTGCGACGATATTCCTCGGCGCTCGGCCGCGACCACGTAGAAGGCGAGCATGATCGCCGCCGGGGCGTTGATGGTCATCGAGACAGAAACCCGGTCGAGCGGGATTCCCTCAAACAGAGCCTCCATGTCCGAAAGCGTGTCGACTGCGACACCCTCGCGACCGACCTCGCCCAGCGAGCGGGGATGGTCCGAGTCGTGGCCCATCAGGGACGGCATGTCGAACGCCGTAGACAATCCGGTCTGACCATGGTCGAGCAGGTACCGGAAGCGCAAGTTCGTCTCTTCGGCGGTCCCGAAGCCGGCGAACTGACGCATCGTCCACAGCCGGCCTCGATACATCGATCCGTACACGCCGCGCGTGTAGGGATATTCGCCGGGAAGACCGATCGCCGCGTCGACATCGACCGGCAGATCGGCATCGGTGTACAGCGGCGCCACCGGCTCGCCCGAGATCGTCTCGAA
>Ga0070741_10003203_pt1 | contig 41272 bp, 30 predicted proteins | sample Coa_R1_4_FD_66440 | JGI IMG/M metagenome (GOLD analysis project Ga0070741, IMG submission 66440) | Surface soil microbial communities from Centralia Pennsylvania, which are recovering from an underground coalmine fire - Coalmine... | ecosystem: Environmental > Terrestrial > Soil > Unclassified ... | reverse complement strand
GATATCGAAGTTGAACGGACCGACGCGGAAACCGTCGTGCTCCTCGTCGCTGGAGTAACCGAACGTCACGCCGCGCGCTGCAAGAGAGACGAATGCCTCGGTGTCGCGCACGCTGGGCGCACGGCGCTCGCGCACGGCATCGAGCTTGAGCTCCGCGAGCCGTGCGAGCCCCACCTTTGCCGCGTGCACGGTGCGGAAAGAATTCATGAGAATGGTCAGCGGGCCGACCATGTAGAAGATGACCATGATGAACGTCGTCACGGCGCCGCCCGTCGCGCCCACGACGCGAGCGAGGAACGGCAGCGCGCCGGCGCCGATGAAGATAACGGCGGTGCTCCAATTATTCGAGAGATTCCAGAAAAGCTCCGCCGCAAGCGTGGCGTCGCGGTATTTTTCTGCGTGCGCGCGGAAGTCGCCCTCGACGAGGCGCTGCTCGCGCAGGCGGTTCAGGCGCAGCTCCTTGTTGCCGTCGATGATCGCTTCGTAGCACTTGAGAAGTTCGTCCTCGGCGCCGCGGCGGGCGTGGAATTTCTTCTCGGCGCGATCGGCGATCGCGAACTTGGCCACGCCGAGCGCCAGCGCGAGGAAGGCGACGACGACTCCGAACAGCGCGAGCGACACGCTGCCGAGATAGGCCAGGCACGCGAGTACGACCGTCAGGTTGAACACGTACGTGGGCAGCACGATCAGCAGGTCGTGGATCGCCGGCACGTCCTTCGTCAGCGCTGCGTGCAGGCGGTGACGGCCGATCGCGTCGATCTCCTGCGTCGTGAGTGCGCCCATGCCGTGCACGAGCTGTTCGCGCAGGCGATAGAACAGCGCGGCGCTGAGCTTCGAGAGCACGAGCTGCGAAAGGAAATTGATCGAAAACATGCACGCGAGCGCCGCGGCGAACTCCGCGGCTTCGAAGACGCCCGGGGTCGCGAGTTGCGCGTTGCGGCCGATCAGGGCGAGCAACCAGATGTTGGCCACGCCTGCGAGCGCGCTGATCGCGCTGACAGCGGCGATGCGGGCTCGGCTGCGGTGGAGAACGGCGAGGATCATGTCGGCATGCTCGTCAAAGGTCGATGTGGCTCGTGCACGCTGCCTCGTCGCGCGCGCCGACCGCCGCGAGCATGCGCGCGAGACCGAGCTTGCGTTCGACGAGCGCCGCCTGTGCTTCGAGAGTCGGCGCCGCGAAGAGCGCAGAAGGATCGAGCCGACCGATGCGGAATTCCGCTTCGAGCGCGGCGGCCAGCTTGACGAGCAGCAGCGAATCGCCGCCGAGCGCGAAGAAGCGATCGCGCGCACCGACGCGCGACACACCGAGCAGACGTTGCCAGTGCGCAGCGACGGCGCGCTCGACGTCGCCGGCCGGCTCGCGGTCCCCGGGCTCGTGCGGACTCGCCGCATCGGGTGCGGGCAGCGCGTTGCGATCGACCTTGCCGTTCGGTGTGAGCGGCAACGCGGCCATCTGCACCACGAGCGACGGCACCATGTGCGCGGGCAGCGTTTCCGCGACGAAATTCGCGAGCGCATCGGCCTGCGGCAGCGCGCCGGGCCGACGCGGCACGACGTAGGCGACGAGCACCTTGCTGCCGTCGGGCACCACGTCTTCGCGGGCGAGCACGGCGCACTCAGCGACGTCGGGATGACGCAGCAGGCGCGCTTCGATCTCGCCGAGTTCGACGCGGTGGCCGCGGATCTTGACCTGCGTGTCGCGGCGGCCGAGGTACTGAAGGCTGCCGTCCTCGAAGAACCGCACCCAGTCTCCGGTGCGATACAGACGTGCGTTCGCATGCCGGTTGAACACGAAGCGCTCGGCCGTCAGCGCCGGCCGATCGAGGTAGCCGCGCGCCAGTCCGGCGCCGCCGATGTAGAGCTCGCCGGCACAGCCGATCGGCAGGGGCTCACCCGCGGCATCGAGCACGTAGACCTGCGTATTGGCGATCGGACGTCCGATCGATTCGCGCCCGTGTTTCGTGCGCAGGCAGAACGTCGAATACGTCGTGTCTTCCGACGGGCCGTAGAGATCGTAGACCCGGGCGCGCGTCGCCTCGTACAGCGCATCGACGAGCTCCTGACGCAGCCGCTCGCCGGCGAGATTGATGCATCGCACGCGAGCCGGAAGCGCCTTCGCATCGAGCAGCGCCTTGATCGCCGACGGCACGGTGTTGATGAGCGACACGTCCTCAGGCGCGTGGACGAGCGACAGTGCGTTTTCGACGAGCACGACGCAGCCGCCGGCGGCGAGCGTCACGAAAATCTCGAACACCGAAAGGTCGAAGCACACCGACGTCGAGGCGAGCACGGCGCGTAAATCTTCGGCGGAATAGACCGTGAGCGCCCATTCGATGAGCGCGGCAGCATTGCGATGCTCGATGAGCACGCCTTTCGGCAGTCCCGTGGAACCCGAGGTGTAGATCGCGTAAGCGAGGTTGTGCGACGCGAGATCGCTGCGGGCGCGCGGCGGAGGCGTCGCCGAATACGCCGTGAGCGCAGCGCCGGGATCGAGCATCGTCGGTTCGCGCCCGGCGAGCGCCCGCCGTCCTTGCGCGTCCGCGAGCACGAGCTCGACGCGGGCATCGTCGAGGATGTGCGCGATGCGCGCAGCCGGATACCCCGGGTCGATCGGCACGTAGGCCGCGCCGGCCTTGAGCACCGCCAGCAGCGCGACGACGAGATCGGGCGAACGCCCGTGGCACACACCGACGAGGCGTTCGGGTCCAGCGCCGAGCTCGATGAGCCGGTGCGCGAGCCGGTTCGCACGCGCGTCGAGCTCGCGATAGCTCAGCACCTGCGTGCCGCAGCGCAGTGCCACGGCGTCGGGCGCGCGGCGCGCCTGCTCCTCGAAGAAGTCGTGAATGCACGCGTTCTCGCGCAAGGCGGCGCCCGTGTCGTTCCAGACGGCGAGCTGGCGGCTCCACTCCGACGCGCTCGGCAAGCGATAGCGGTCGATCGGCAAGTCCGCTTCGGCGATTTGCTGCAGCAGCTCGTGGATGCGCACCAGAATCGCATCGGCTTCCGGGCCGTCGACGTACGCCGTGTTGTAGTCGAGATGCAGGACCGGTTCCTGATCCGCCGCGTATTCGCAGAGCACGAACGTGAGCGGCGTACGCTCGCGCTGATGCGAGAGATAGTGCGTGGCGACCGGCGTGCCGTCGACGCTCAGCGCGAAATCGAGCTTCTGGTAGTTGAACGCGAGCTCGTTGAGGCGCTCCGCAGCGACCGGCTCGCGCTCGCGCAGCGCGCGCACGAGCGCGCCGAGCGGCAGCCGGCTGTGACGATAGTCCTGCTTCTGCAGCAGAGCGATGTTGCGCACCAGCTCCGCGAAACGGACCGCGCCGTAGGCGGGGATCCGGTGCGCATTGACGTTGACGAAGGAGCCGATCGCTTCCTTCTCCTGCGCCGTGCGGCGGTTGTGCACGGGCGAGCAGACGACGAGCCCGTCGAGATGATGCGCGCGCGTGAAATACACGTACAACGCCGCATGGAACACGGCGACGAGATTGGCGTGCGCCGCGTCGGCCACGCGCCGTAGCGCGGCGAGGAGCGTCGCGCCGATCGTGGTGCTCACGCGGCGGCTGCACGCAGCGGCGGCCGCGATGCGATCGCGCGGCGGAAACAGCGTGGAAGACGCACCGGCGTGTCGGCTCAGCCAGTATGCGAGGCTTTCGCCGTGGTCTTGTGCCGATGACGCGCGCTCCGCTTGGAGCTGCATCTGCGCCGCGAACGAGGGATAAGCGGCCGCCTGCGACGTATCTTCGGCGGTCTCGGAAAGACGCGCATAGTGCTCGAGGAATCGCTGCATCTGCAGCGCAAAGCCCCAGCCGTCCATGACGAGATGATGCGCCTTGGCGAAATACCAGTATTCGCGCGGCGCGATCTTGATCAGCGCGTCTGCGAACAGCGCGCCGTCGAGCCGCGCGAACGCGGTCTCCATCTGCTCGTGCATCCACGCTTCGGCGAGCGCGGACGCGCCCTCGAAAGCGGAGTAGTCGCGCACGTCGAGCTCCGGATACATCCCTGCGCCGAGCATCGCCGTACAGCGGCCCTCCACCTCGACGAAACGCAGCCGATACGCGTCGTTGCCTTGCAGGACGAGATCGCGCGCACGCCGGAAGCGCGCCACGTCGATCTCGCAGGCGTAGCGCTGCACGCCGCCCAAGTTGTTGACGACTTCGCCCGACAGCTTGCCGTCGAGGTAGATCTCGCGTTGGGTGGGTGTGAGCTCGAGCATGGCGGCCCGTTCCATGGCGTGATTCAGGCGTGCAGCGGCCATCCGGGTCCTCAGACGACCTTCTTGAGCAGCAGCGAGGAAATCGTGTCGTCGCTGCTGCCGGAGATGATGCGCGCGTCTTCGATGCTGAAGCGCTCGAGCATGTCCGGCGACATGACCGTCGGCTCGTAGATCACACTGCGCAGCCCGAACGAGGTCCGGCAGACGATCTCGCAATCGTCCTTGGCCGAGGCGTAGATGTTCTCGAGGATCGCCATCTTCGGCTTGGCGAGCAGGGCGATCAGAATCACGTCGTACGCCGAGACGTCGTAGCTGTGCGACGTCTCGTGGATCACGCTGATCGAGCGGTCGAGGCCGAGCTTCTCGAGCATCTCGCGCGAACGCTGCACGGCGTCGAACGAATGATCGAGCCCGTCGACGGGAATGCCGAGCAGACGGTGCAGCCAGATCGAGCTGATCGGGAACGGACCCGAGCCGATGAACAGCGCACGCTTGTGCTGCCGGCCGCGCAGCATCGACGTCTCGCGCTTCAACAACCGCTGAAAGCGACTGTTGAGGCGGTAGTCGTTGAGCGAGTTCGCGTCGTCGAGGCAGATGCGTTTGGAGAAGATCTGCTCGAGCGCGGTTTCCCACGCGCAGTAGGCGTCGTTGAGCAGCTTGACGCTCTCGCGGTTGTGCTTGAGGTTGAAGACGAGCTCGTCGGCGGCGTTGGCGAAGAAGATCTTCGACTCGATGTGCGAGATGAGCGGATCGAGCACGGCGAAATTCTGTCGCGGATGCTCGAGCAGCTGCCGGTTCGCGCGGATCACGGCCGCTGCCTTGTCGACGTTCACGTGGAACGAGGACGTGCAGCGCAGGACCGTCTCCAGAGTCGCGCCCGCTGTACCGCGTTCCGCGACGGCGTCATCCACATTGTCGACTTCGCACAATTCTGTTTGCATGACTTTCTCCTCTACGTTCGCCGCGTCGCCGGCACGACCGTCCGCGCTGCGCGGACCCGACGTGAACCCGTGTTAGGGACCTTCGGCCGCGCGGTCCAGGCCGCTCCGACCGTCTCGCGCCATGCGGTACCGGCGGCATCGCCGCTGCGGGCCGGCGCGTGATCCGCCGACGGCCCTTTCGTCTCTTCGTTCTTCGTCCGCATGGCGCACGCTACTCGGGGTGATTTCAGAGGCTGCTCTCGCCCGCGACGAGGCTCTGATCGCCGTCGTTCTGGGCGATCGCGGAGACGTCGCGCACCTGAGCGACGGCTTTCGTCGCTTCAGGCAGAGCGCCGACGCGCACGACGAGCACCTTCTGCGGCGACGATGCGCGCAGCGAGAACGTGAGCTCCTTGCCGGAGCACGAGTCGCCGCGGCAGATGAACGCCTGGTAGTCGCCGATTTGTGATTTGCCCGATGCGTAGTCGAGCGCATGCCCGTCGAACTTGATGCGCGCGAGCTTCGCGGAATTCGGTACGAGCACGAGCACGCCCGCAGCGCCGTCGGCGTCGATGCGCGTCTTCACCTCGCGTGCGTCGTCGGTGCGCTGTTCGTCGACTATCGTGAGCTTGGCCGTCGGCAGCTCCGCGCTCGGCGTCGCGGCCGCATAGAACCGGGTGCGCGTCCACGGCAGCACCTGTTTGGGAGCGGCGTCCTTGCCGAGCGCGCGCAGCACGGCCGGTGGCGGCGGACTGTAGGGCGTTCCAGCGAACGCCGTCGCAGCACCGTCCTGGTCCTGGAAATACATCACGTCGAGCGCTTGCGGCTGTGCTTTCGTATAGGCGCTCGCCTGGATCGACAGCACCGCACTGACGGTCGCGACGCCGGCCGTCGCATAGCGGAAATACCGATGCGAATGCACGACCTGGCTCTTGACCGAAAGCGGCGCCAGGAACGTGGCGAGCAAGCCGAGCAGCATGCCCGTCGCGAGCGCGCCCGGCAGCGCGCCGAACCCGATCATGATTTCGATGAGATGAATCGCCGGGAACACCGCGACGAACGCGACGAGCGCCGGCACGAGGAACAGCACGCGGTAGCCGGCGTCACCGAACCGCGACGCCGCGAGGGCGGCAAGCGGGAATGCCACGGCGAACGCTGCCGCCGGCAGGATGAAGAGGTAACTCGGCCCGGGCAAGATTGCAGCAAGCGCGACCGCGACGATCGACCACGCGAGCGCGACACCGACGGCCAGCCCGATCGGGTCCGATTTGCGCGCGAACAGACGCTGCACCGAGAACGCGACGAGCAGCACCACGCTCCATAGCAACAGGCGGTTGAACAAGCCGTCGACGTGCCAAGCGCTCGCCGGCCCGTTCACCATCGCGAGGAGTGTGGTCAGCAGATAAGCCGCGAGACCGCCCGCGAAAATCGACACTACGAAGCACAGAACCCCGAGCACGACGCTTCCCGCCGAGTACGCCTGACGCCGGCGCAGGCGCCACGCGCCGAGCGCAAGTCCGATCAAGGCCACGGCGGCGATGCCGACGCTGTACTCCGTCGGCCAGCGCACGACGAAGAATCCGAGCACGTCGGTATACACGCGCGTGCCGCTCGCGCCGGCGGGAATATCGGTGTCGAGCAGGGAGAGCACGAGATCGTAGGCGTTGTCGCCCTGCTGCTGGAGGCTGCCCGGATCGAGCTCCTGCACCGTGTCCGCCGGCGTGTGGTAGTACGAGACGTGCTCGCCGTAAGCGAAGTTGAGCCCCTGCAGTCCGTGCGCCTTGAACACGCTGAGATCGGTGTCGTTCGGCATCAATTTGTATACCGTGCTGAGCAGCGAGTTCGCGAGCGGCCGCTTCGCGCTGGCCGCGTACTTGTCGATGAGCCAACCGCTGGCGTCGCCGGTCTCGAACATCGCGCTCTGGCCCGACGTCCCGCGCGCTTCGAGATTGATCGCGAATGCGATCTTGCTGGCGAGCGGATGCTCGGCCATGAACGCGCGCGCGCCGAGCAGGCCGGGCTCCTCGCCGTCGGTGAAAAGCAGCACCACGGGATTCTTCGAGGGCGGCTGCTGCTTGAGCAGGCGTGCGATCTCGAGCAGCGCGGCCACTCCGGAACCGTCGTCGCTCGCACCGGGGCCTGCGGGCACCGAGTCGTAGTGCGCCGAGAGCAAGATCGCGCGGCCCGCCGTCGTGCCTTCGCGCAGCGCGACGATGTTGCGCACGCGCGCGCAGGTGTGGACGGGTATCTCGCGGCACGCGGTGGCGTCCTGCACGTCCGCGTGGTAACCGATGCGGTCGAGCGCGCCGACGATGCGCTCGCGCACCCCGGCTTCGGCGACGCTGTCGATGGGATGCGGACGTTCGTCGCCGAGCACGGTCGCGAGCACTTGCTTCGCGCGCGCCGCGGAAAAGCCCTGCGCGGCCGCATCCGCCGGCGCGATCGGTTCCAGGCGCCAGCGCGCCACCACCGCCACGATCATGAGCAACGCGAGCAGCGCAAGAAAGGTCTTGCCGTACCAGGTTTGGTCTTTCAAAGGCAGCGACATTCGGAACTCCCTTAATTCTTCGTCCTGAGGCTCACGCGAACCTCGCCCTGCGCCGACGCAAGCGCCGCCGCCGATCCGATGCCGATTGCGAGGGCGCACCATTCCTGCAGGCAGCAGCGAGCCGCTGCCCGATCGGCAGAAAATGAAATGCTTTTCCCTTCGCGGGCTGCGATCAGGCCGGCGCCCGTGAACGGGCCGCTCGACGTCCGGTTCAGACCCGGGTCGTCTCAGCAACCGGCGGATCGCAGCAGAAAGGTTCGACACCCGCGGCGCGCCACTCAGTCTTGCATCGCCTCCGTCGCACGACGTTGCAATGCACCCCTGTTTTCGCATCGTCCGTTGCGCGCCGCAACTCTAATTTTCGACGATGTGATTAATTCGATTACAGCGAATTCGCGCGAGCAAGTCTAGTACGCAATTCACGTCGATTTTGTGACGCGCTCCGAGCACGTCTTGCATCGGCGAAGTGGATTGCGTCATTCTAGGAATGTCTACTGGCAATGCTGACAGCTTTCAGCATTTCATTCGGCGATGTTAAACAAGGGGCGCCGAACCGCGCAGTAGCAGCGTCTCGCAGCATTCGCGATATCTACGAAGCTTCGTGAATACCGTCGCATTCCGCTTAGCGAGCGCATCCGGTTGTATCGAAAACTGAGCCGCTTTCGGCGGGAGATTGCAAATAATTTTGAGCCACGTGTTTCACGTAATTTTGAGCCGTGGGTTTCATTTAATTTTGAGCCATGCTTAAAGCTAGGGAGGCTTAGAGTGATAGACATGGTTTTGCTCAGCGTGGTGCGTCGCTGGTACTTTCGCGATGGCTTGTCGATCCGCGAGATCTCTCGCCGGACGAAGCTCTCCAGGAACACGATCGCGAAATACCTCGACAGCAAGGTGGTCAAACCGAAGTACTCGAGACGCAAGACGGCGACGAAGCTCGATCCGTTCGCTGCGGAGCTCACGGAATGGCTGGAAGGCAACCCGCGCCACGTGTCGAAGCGGCGCATGACCGTGCGGCAGATGTACGCGCGGCTCGTCGAAGGCGGCTATGCGGGCTCCTACGGCCGCGTGGCGGCATTCGTACGCGCGTGGCGGCGCAAGCGTGACGAAGCGGCCCGCGTGGCGAGCTTCGCCGGGTTCGCTCCCGTCCCGCTCGGCATGGGCGCGTTTTCGTTCGATTGGAACGAAGACCGCCTCGTGATCGGCGAAAGAAACCCCGTGCACGACATGCGGCAAAAGCTCTCCCGCACCGCGTGACGCGGCCTGGCGAGTTACGCCGTCAATTCGTCGTTCGAATCCAGCCTCACGCACGACCGTACCGACGCGCCCTCACGGGCGCGCCGGTTCATTACGCGGACGTTTCGTTTTCGCGGCAGCGGCATGGTCTAGTTTTTTCCTGCATTCGCCTGGCTTGCGCTCGCGCCACTCGAGCGAACCGTCGAGAGGTGCCGTAACGGCTTGGATTTTTATCCCTGTCGCTGCCGCTTTCTTCGAGTTGTAAACGTTTACGCAAAAGGTGTGTTTCAGACCCGATTTTATCGGCCTAATTCGCGCCAATTGGAACGATTTATTTCCATACGTAAAGACGTCCAATTGCGGCCGTACTCCCGTATCGGGCGAGTTTGTGCCGCTTCGATGCGCGCAATACACTGAGGCGTCAGACACGCCCGAGGAGCTTCCGTATGCACCGCACGCTCGTTTGCATCGCATCGCTTTGCGCGGCCGCGGCTTGTGTGGCGGCCGATGAAATCCAGCCGCCGAACGTGCCCGCGCCGCTGCAGCCGCCGGCCGGCCAGTCCGTGTTCCTCGCCGCGACGGCAACCGGTGTACAGATATACAAGTGTACTCGGAAGCCGGATGGCGCCTTCGAATGGGCGCTGCAGGGGCCCGAGGCGACGCTGTCCGCGGCGGACGGCAAGGAGATCGGCAAGCATTACGCGGGCCCGACCTGGGAATCCACGGACGGCAGCGCCGTCGTCGGCGAGGTCAAGGCGAAGGATGCGGGCCCGTCGCCGACGGCAGTGCCTTGGCTGCTGCTATCGGCGAAGTCGACGCGCGGCAGCGGCGTGTTCGCCGCGACGAAGAGCATCCAGCGCGTGGCGACCGCCGGCGGTGTCGCGCCGGCGAAGGCTTGCACCGAGGCGAGCGTCGATGCGATCGAGCGCTCGCCGTATTCGGCGACGTACTACTTCTATCGTTGAACCGCCTTACGGCGACGAGACGAGGGCCTCGAGTCCGGCGGTGCGCAGCTTCGCATTGAGCGCCGCCAAATCGTTCTGCTCGAGCGCGTGCCATTGCGCGAGCGTCGCCGCGGCGATGGGGCGCAACTTGGCGAAACCTGCCTGCACGTCGGGCGACGGGGCCGCGTCCGCGTCGTCGGCGGCTTGCTGCAGAGCCTCGAGCGAGTCGCCGACGAAGCGCAGCGTTTCGGTACGAACCGGCGGGAACGCCCAGGCGTTGTGCGGGTTCGGGGCGTCCTGCGTGCCCGCCAGGGCGTGTACGCGCGCGGCGAACGCATCGAGATCCTTGCGCGGTGCGCCGTCCCGTTTGCGCCGATCCTCGATCGCTTCGAGCAGCTTCTCCGCGCGTTGCGCGGCGGCGACGATCGGCTCGCGCGCCTGTTCGATGGCGCGTGCCACCGCGAACTCCTGCGCGTAGGCGCTCTCGGCGACGTGCACGCGCGGGTCTGCTTCGACGCGCAGCTTCTGCGTGAGCCGCTGGCCGTCGACGAGCAGGGCGATCGTGTAGTCGCCGGGCGGTGCCCACACGCCGTCGGCGAACGGGTTGCCGTCCGCGAGTGCGGCAGGTGCGGCGTAATGCAGCGGCCAGACGAAACGATGCATGCCGGGTGAGGCCGCGAGCGTCGCCGGTCGCGATACCCATTCGTCGGCCATGAGGCGCTTGGTCGGATCGTCCTTGGGCGGCGCGTCCTCGCTCGTGTAGCGCCGCACGAGCGTGCCGTCGCCGTCCAGGATGTCGAGCGTCACCGCGGTTTTCGGCGCCGCCGCGAGCACGTAGTCGATGTGGGCGCCGTCGGGCGGGTTCGCTGCAAGCGGCTCGTCTTTCTGCAGCGGCGTGCCGAAGAACGGCGGACGATGCACGCGCACCGCTGCGTGCGGCGCGTAGAGCCACGCCGGCGCCGCCGCGACGGTCGCGTCGGCTTGGCGCAGCGCGCTCACGTCGTCGAGGATCCAGAAGCCGCGACCGTGCGTGGCGATCACGAGGTCGGCATCGTGAATGTCGATATCGCGCACCGAAGTCACCGGCAGATTCTTCTGCAGCGATTGCCAGTGCGCACCGTCGTCGAACGAGACGTACACGCCTTTTTCGGTGCCGGCGTAGAGCAGACCACGCCGCGTCGGATCGGCGCGCACGACGTTGACGAAGCTGCCGGCGGGAATGCCGCTCGCGATCGCCGACCAGTGCTTGCCGCCGTCGTTCGTGCGGTAGATGTACGCGGCGAAGTCGTCGAGGCGATGCCGGTCGACGGCGATGTAGGCCGTGCCGGCGTCGAATGGCGAGGGCTCGATGACGCCGATCTTGGACCAGGCCGTAAGCGCGCGCGGCGTGATATTTTCCCAATGTATACCTTCGTCCTGCGTGCGCCAGACGAGCCCGTCGTCGGTGCCGACCCAGATGTCGCGGTCGGCCGTACGCGAAGGCGCGATCGCATAGATCACACCGCGCCGCGGCCCCTGGCCTAGGTTGTCGGCGGCGGTGCTCGCATCGAGCGTCTTCGGCACGTCGGGAGCCTCGCGCGTGAGATCGCCGCTGATCGGCGTCCAGTGCTCGCCGCCGTCCTCGGTGCGGAACAGGCGCTGGTTCGCGAAATAGAGCACGCGCGGATCGCGGCGCGAGAACGCGAGCGGCAGCGTCCACGTGCGCCGGTACAGATCGGGTTCGGCGAACGTGGGATCGACGTGGCGCACCTGCTGCGTGCGCAGGTCGAGCCGGTCGACGCGGCCGCCGAACACGAGATCGGGGTCCGCCGGATCGGGCGCGATGTTGTCGCTCTCCCCGCCCGCGGCCACTTCCGTGAATTCAGTCATGTTGATGCCGTCGTTGCCGCCGCCGCGGCTCGGCAGGCTCAGCGCGCCGGAGTCCTGCTGCGCACCGTAGAGCCGGTACGGGAAGCGCGAATCGGTGCTCAGGTGGTAGATCTGCGCGGTCGGCTGGTTGTGCCAGGAGCTCCACGTGGTGCCGCCGTCGAGCGTCACTTGCGCGCCCTGGTCTGAGCCGAGGATCTGCCGCTCGGGCGCGGTCGGGTCGATCCACAGCGTGTGATAGTCGTCGCCGGTCGCGTCGCCCTTGAACGGCGTGAAGGTGGCGCCGCCGTCTTCGGAACGCAGCACGAGCGTGTTCATCGCGAAAACGCGGTCCGCGTTGCGCGGATCGGCCGCGAGGCCGCCGAAATACCAGCCGCGCTGCCAGATGCGCGGGTCGGCCGAGCCGCGATGCCACGTCGCACCGGCATCGTCGGAACGGTACAGGCCGCCCGCATCGCCGTCGACGAGCGCGTACACGCGGCGCGGCGCAGCCGGCGACACGGCGAACCCGACGCGTCCGACGCTCGCCGGGAAGCCCGCGCCCGCGATGCGCGTCCAGGTGTCGCCGCCGTCGGTGGATTTGTATACGCCGCTGCCGGGGCCGTTCGAAGGTGGATACACGTTCCAGGGCGGCCGCCGGGTTTGCCACAACGCGGCGAACAGCGTGCGTGCATCGTCGGGCGCGAAGACGATGTCGATCGCGCCCGTGTCCGCATTCGGCCCGAGGACCTTTTGCCAGTGCGCGCCGCCGTCGCGCGAGCGGAATACGCCGCGCTCCGCGTTGGGTCCGTACGGATGGCCGAGCGCGGCGACGTAGACGAAGTTCGCGTCGCGCGGATCGACGAGGATCTTGCCGATCTGCTGCGTGTCGGCGAGTCCGATATGGCGCCAGCTGCGGCCGCCGTCTGTGGATTTGTATACACCGTCGCCCTGCGCGATGTCCGAACGCATGTCCGCTTCGCCGGTGCCGACGTAGAGCGTGTCCGGCGCCGAGGGCGCCAGCGCGATCGCGCCGATCGTGGCGATGCCTTGTCCGTCGAAGATCGGCTGCCAGGTACGGCCGGCGTCTTCGGTCTTCCACACGCCGCCGTTCACGGCGCCGAAATAGAAATGCCGATCGTCGCCGGGAATGCCGCTGACCGTGAGCACGCGCCCGCCGCGAAACGGACCGACGAAACGCCAGGCCAAGCCGTCGAATAGGCGGGGCGGAACCTGCGCGGCGGCGAAGCCGGCGGCGAGCAGCGGGATCAGGACGAGCAGACGGCGGAACGGCATGAACGACTCCGGAATGGATGGCCGAACGCGCATCATAATCGCAGCGTGCGGACGTCGAAGGTGCCATTCGTCGCGCGCCGCATGGTATCGCTTCAGCGCTACTCCGCGCGGGCTCCGCGCAAGCGCGCTTCGATGAAATCCACGAACGCACGCACCTTGGCCGGGATCAGCCGATGCGTCGGATAGACCGCATAGATGCCCTGCTCGGGCGTCTGCCAGCGCGGCAGTACACGCACGAGGCTGCCGTCGGCCAGCGACTCTGCGAGCGCGAACGTCGGCAGCAGCGCGATGCCGAGTCCCGCCGCAGCCGCCGCGCGCACGGCGAGCACGTGGTTGGAGCGCAGCGGTCCGCTCACGCGCGCCGAGTGGCGCGCGTCACGCGACACGAGCGGCCAGACGTCGGGATGCACGCCGATATCGAGCACGAGGCAAGGGTGCTCGGCGAGCTCGCGCGGATGGCGCAGCGGCGCGCGCCCGGCGAGATAGCCCGGCGCGGCGACGAGCACACGGCGGTTCGCACCGAGCTTGCGCGCGGCGAGCCGCGAATCGCGCAGCGTGCCGACGCGGATCGCGACGTCGTAGCCCTCTTCGATGAGGTCGACGAAGCGGTTGGACATCTCGAGCTCGAGGGTGAGCCTGGGATGGCGGCGCAGGAATTCGGGCAGCATCGGCGCGAGGTGCGTGAGACCGAAACCGCTCGGCACGCTCGCGCGCAGCGAACCGCCGAGCGCGCTGGCGCGCTCGCTGGTCGCGGCCTCCGCCTCGGCGAGTTCCGCGAGCAGCGCCTCGCAGCGCGCGAAGTGCGCCCGGCCGGCCTCGCTCAAACCGACACGCCGCGTGCTGCGCTGGAGCAGGCGCACGCCGAGCCGGGCCTCGAGCGCGGCCACGGCGCGGCTCACGGCGGAAACGTTGACGTCGAGCTGCTCGGCCGCGCGCACGAAGCTCAATTGGCGCGCGACTTCGACGAACGCGGCGATTTCACCGAAGCGGTCGGACATGTTTATTGTTGCGATTTCCGCAATAGTGGTTTGCTTCTGCGACAGTTTATCGCAACGGTGCTGGGACGTAGAGTGCTCGCCGACGCAGGAGATCAGACATGGACGGAACCTCTTCGACGCTTGCCCCACCCGCACCGACGATCGCTGCCGCATCCCGCACGGCATCGAGTCTCGTGCCGAGCCTCATGTTCGTGCTCGTCTGGTCGTCCGGGTACGTGGCGGGCAAAACGGCGCTCGCGCACGCGGGCGCGTTCAGCCTGCTCGCGGCGCGGTTCGCCGGCGCCGCGCTCGCGTTCGGCGTCGCCGCCGCGCTAGCGCGTCCGCGCTGGCTGGGCCTGCGCGCGCTCGCGCCGAGCGCCGTCGTCGGCCTCTTGTCGCTCGCGCTTCAGTTCGGCGCGATCTATGTGGGCGTGCAGTGGGGCGCCGAAGTCGGCGTTGCCGCGCTCGTGATCGGGGCGATGCCGCTCGTCACCGCCGCGCTCGCCCCCTGGTTCGGCGAACGCGTCGGCGCCCGCCAGTGGCTCGGGCTCGCGCTCGGACTCGCGGGCGTGCTGCTCGTGCTCGCCGACCGGCTGGGCTTCGGCCACGCGAGCGCCGGCGCGTACGTGCTGCTGCTGCTCGGGCTCGTCGGCATCAGTCTCGGCACGCTGTACCAGAAGCGACACGCCAGCGCGATCGATATGCGCCTCGGCCTGGCCGTGCAGCACGCCGTCGCCGCTCTCGCGATGCTGCCGTTCGCGATCGGCGAAGGCTTCCGCTTCGACGGCAGCAGCGCGCTCGTCGCCAGCCTCGCCTGGCTCGTCGCGATCAACTCGATCGGCGGCTTCGCCCTGCTGTTCGTGCTGCTGCGCCGCGGCGCGGCGAATCGCGTCGCGCAATTGTTCTTCCTGATCCCGCCCGTCACGGCCGTGCTCGGTTTCGCGCTGCTCGGCGAGGACTTCACCGCGCTCAAACTCGCGGGTTTCCTGCTGGCCGCGATCGGCGTATATCTCGGCACGCGCCCCGTCGCGCCCTGAAAGGAACGCGCATGACCACGGCCGTCACACGACTGCTCGACTGCGAACATCCGATCCTGCAGGCCCCCATGGCGGGCGGCGGCGACACGCCGGCGCTCGTCGCCGCCGTCGGCCAAGCCGGGGGTTTCGGCTTCATCGGCGCTGCGTATCTCGGGCCGCAGCAGATCGCCGAAACGGCCGCGAGCGTGCGTGCGGCGACGCCGCGCTTCGGCATCAACTTGTTCGCGCCGCAGGCCACGGCGCCGCCCGGCGACCTCGACGCCGCGCGTTCGCGCCTCGCCCCCTACTACGCCGAGTTCGGCTTGCAGCCGCCGCCGGCTCCGGCGATCGCCGACGTCTTCGAGGCCCAACTCGCGGCGGCGCTCGACAGCGGCGCACGCGCCATCAGTTTCACGTTCGGCATGCCATCGGCGGCAGCGCTCGCTGCGATCAAGCAGCGCGGCATCGTGCTCGTCGGCACGGCGACGACCGTCGCCGAAGCGCTCGCGCTGCGCGAGGCCGGCTTCGACGCGATCGTCGCGCAAGGCAGCGAGGCCGGCGGCCATCGCGGCACGTTTCTCGGCGACTTCGCCGACGCGATGATCGGCACGATGGCGCTCGTGCCGCAGATCGTCGACGCCGCAGGCATCCCGGTGATCGCGTCGGGCGGCATCATGGACGGCCGCGGCGTCGCCGCGGCGCTGGCTCTCGGTGCGGGCGCCGTGCAACTCGGCACCGCCTTCCTGACCTGCGAGGAAGCCGGCGTCGCCGATGCGTATAAAACTAGCATTTTACACTCGGCCGAGAGCGACACGCGCATCACGCGCGCGTTCTCGGGGCGGCCGGCGCGTGGCATCGTCAATCGCTTCATGCGCGAGGTGGAAGCCGACGGCAAGCCCATTCCGCCGTTCCCGATCCAGAACGCGCTGACGCGTACGCTGCGCAGCACCGCCTCGACGCAGGGTCGCGCCGAATTCCTGTCGCTGTGGTGCGGCCAGGCGCCGCGGCTTGCGCGCAAGCAAGCGGCAGCCGAGCTCGTCCGGCGCCTCGCCGAAGAGACGAGGGCGACGATCGCTTCCCTCGGCGCCGCGCGTTGACAGCACTCCGCAAGGCGCGCGTAGTATCGTGTGCCGAACACTTTCCGCACGCGCGATGCCCATGCAGAGATTGCACGTCCTCGAAACCGACATCACGACGCTCGCGCTCGATGCGATCGTCAACGCCGCGAACGAAACGCTGCTCGGCGGCGGCGGCGTGGACGGCGCCATCCACCGCGGCGCCGGGCCGGAACTGCTCGCCGCCTGTCGCGCGATCCCGCAAGTGCAGCCGCGCGTGCGCTGCCCGACCGGCGAGGCGCGCATCACGCCCGCCTTCCGCCTGCCGGCGAAGTTCGTCATCCACACGGTCGGGCCGGTCTGGCACGGCGGCCGCAGCGGCGAGGCCGAGCTCCTGGCGTCGTGCTACCGCGAATCGCTCGCGCTCGCTCGCCAGCACGGTGTCGCCTCGCTCGCCTTTCCCGCGATCAGTTGCGGCGTGTATGGCTATCCGCTCGACGCCGCCGTGGCGATCGCGGTCGATACGGTCGTGGCCGAAATCGACCAAGACGCGTCGATCCAGCGCGTCGTGTTCGCCTGCTTCGGCGCGGATGCCGCGCTAGCCTACCGGCGAGAGCTCGAGAAGCGACGCCGATCGGCGTCGTGAATCGTCGGTGCTCGTTCCGCCCCGGTCAGGCGGCGCGCTTCCACTGGCCGAGCGCCGCAAGTCCGTTCTCCTTGGCGCGCAAGGCGACGGTCTTCTGCGCCTCTGCGAAGTTGGCCTTCATGTCCTTGGCCCAGAGCTTGAGTGCGGCTTGCTGCATGGCGCGGCCATACGAGAACGAGAGCGGCCACGGATGCGGACCCATCTGGTTCATGGCGTTGAGATGCGCGGTGGCCTGCTCGTCGGACTGGCCGCCCGAGAGGAACACGATGCCGGGCAGCAGCGCCGGCACGGAGGCCTTGAGGCAGCGCACCGTGGCTTCGGCGACTTCCTCGACGCTCGCCTGGTCGGCGCAACTCTTGCCCGAAATGACCATGCTCGCCTTGAGGATGCTGCCCTCGAGCAGCACGTTGTGCTCGTACATCGCGCCGAACAGCGAGCGCAGCGTCGCTTCCGTCACGTCGTAGCACACTTCGATGTCGTGGTCGCCGTCCATGAGGACTTCGGGCTCGACCATCGGCACGATGCCGGCTTCCTGGCACAGCGCCGCATAGCGTGCGAGCGCGTGGCAGTTCGCTTCGATGCACGTGCCGCTCGGCGCGTCCTCGCCGATATTGATGACCGCGCGCCACTTCGCGAACTTGGCGCCGAGACGTGCGTACTCGGTCAGGCGCTCGCGCAGACCGTCGAGGCCCTCGGTGACCACCTCGCCCGGGAAGCCGGCCAGCGGCTGCGGACCCTTGTCCACTTTTATACCGGGCAGGATGCCGGCATCCATCATGACCTTCGTGAACGGCACGCCGGCCTTGGTCGACTGGCGAATCGTCTCGTCGTAGAGAATCGCGCCCGAGATGTGCTGGTTGAGCGCCGGCGTCGTCAGCAGCATTTCGCGGTAGGCGCGGCGGTGCTCTTCGCTGTTCTCCACGCCGACGGCGTCGAAGCGCTTCTTGATCGTGCTGTTCGATTCGTCGATGGCGATGATGCCTTTGCCCGGTGCGACCATCGCCTGGGCGATGCTTTCAAGCTGCTCGATGCTCATGTCGGACTCCGAAAATCTTGGCTCCGCGCCCGCCCCTGTGCGGCCGCGCTGAGAGGGCGCGGATTATACGGCAATCCGGCGGGAAGGGGGTCGTCAGTGGACGCGGATCACGTCCTCGCCGGGCTTGCCGCCGAAGCCCTCGAGCTTGCACGACGCCAAAACGCGCTCGCGCGTCGCGCGGTCGGCCGGGTCTTTGGAGGCGGCGTCGGGCAGGTTGAACGGGATCACCACGTAGGTGTAGATCGAATCCTTGCCGAGATTCTGCTTGGCCGGCACGAAGCGCATGCCCGCGACGATGCCGACGGCAGTCTTGCCGAGTTCGCTCTGCGGCACGAGGCGCATGAGCTTGACGTGGCTCGTGGAGCCGTCCTTCTCGATGACGTAGGCCACGGCCGCACAGCCCGAGTCGTGGATGTTGTAGCCCGAATTCGGCACGTTGGCTTCGGCCGAATCGGGATCGAGCAGCCAGTAGTTGGCCACGCGCTCGGGCGGGATCGTCTGCACCTTGTCGGCAGCTTGCACGGCGGCGGCCACGACGGCGGCCGAAGCGAGGAATATCCAGCGTGGCATCGTCATGCGTTCTCCTTTGCGTCGTCGGTTTCTTGCACTGCTTGCGGCAACCCGCGCTCGCGGAAGCTGCGGAGGATTCCGATGAGTCCCTGCGCACGCGTCACCAGGGTGACGCCCAGGAGCATGCGCAACACATCCGTGATCAGGTCTCCGATCAACCGAGAGCGCGCCGGACCAGCAACGCCCCAAGAGGTTTCGCCGAGCAGATGCTCCACGAGCACGTCGCGCAACACGAGATCGGCGGCGCCGATCAACCCCGCGAGCAGCACCCAAAGTCCTACGATCGAGAACGCAATCTGCTGCAGTTCCTCGGGGCTGATGGGGCTTTCGAAGATTTGCTGGCTGGCCTTGCCTGCCGCGAGGCGCGCGAGAACGCCGGGGTACACCCATAGCCAAAGCGCAAACAAAAGCACGAGGCACCAGATTCCGACGAACGCTCCGATCTGGTTCGCAGTCCAGTCGCCGCGACCCGCCGTGACGTACCCGGTAGGAACGAACAGCACGGTATTGACGACCAATAACAGCGCCGCGAGGCGAACGCCGATGCAAAGGATCGAATACAGCGACGTACGCATGGCTTCCCCCGTTTCCGTCACAAATCGCTGAGCCCTTCGGCCACCCCGCCCGGGCCCACGCGCAGGAGCTTGAGCGTGTTCGTGCCGCCGTGCTGGCCCGTATGGTCGCCGTGGGTCAGGATGACGCGCTCGCCCTCGGCGAGGCGGCGCATATTGAACAAGTGCTGGATCGCCGCCTTCGCCGCGTGCGTCGCGTCGACGCCGTGCGGGTCGAAATCGATGGGCGTCACGTCGCGATAAAGCATCATGCGCCGGCGCGCGGCCTTGCGCCGCGACAGCGCGTAGATCGGCACGCTCGAGCGGTAGCGCGACAAGGACTGCGCCGTGCCGCCCGATTCGGTCAGCGCGACGATCGCCGCGACGCCGATGCGCCCGGCCAGGAACATGCTCGCCATGGCGATCGCCTGGTCGGTACGGTCGAACTGGTACTTGGTTTCGAGATCGCCATCGGGCTCGAACTGCCGCTCGGCGCCGAGGCACACGCGCCGCATCGCCGCGACGGCTTTCTCGGGATGCTTGCCGGCCGCCGTTTCCTGCGACAGCATCACGGCATCGGTGCCGTCGAGCACGGCGTTCGCGACGTCGAGCACTTCGGCGCGCGTCGGAATCGGCGACTCGACCATCGACTGCATCATCTGCGTGGCCGTGATCACGACCTTGTTGCGCGCGAGCGTCTCGCGGATGATCTTCTTCTGGATGCCCGGCAGCTCCGCGTCGCCGATCTCGACGCCGAGATCGCCGCGCGCGACCATCACGGCGTCCGAGGCGTCGATGATCTCGGCAAGGGCCGACACGGCCTCGGCACGTTCGATCTTGGCCACGAGCGCCGCACTGCCGCCGGCCGCACGCATGAGCTGGCGGCTCTCTTCGATATCGGCGGCGCACTTCGCGAACGACACGGCGAGGAAGTCGGCGCCGAGCCGCGCGGCCAGGCGGATGTCGTTCTTGTCCTTTTCGGCGAGCGCCGCGAGCGACAGTCCGCCGCCGAGCCGGTTGATGCCTTTGCGGTCCGACAGCGGGCCGCCGATCGTCACGTGCGTGCGGATCGTCGTGCCTTCGACGCGGTCGACCTGCAGGGCGATGAGGCCGTCGTCGAGCAGCAGCGTGTCGCCGGGTTTTACATCTTTATACAAATCCAGATAGCTCACGCCGATGCGCGTGACGTCGCCGGGCGGCGCATTGGCGTCGCACTCGAGCGCGAACGGCTGGCCGGGCTCGAGCAGCACGGGTGCCGAAGCGAACTTCGTGATGCGGATCTTCGGCCCTTGCAGGTCGGCGAGGATCGCCACTTCCTGGCCGAGCTCGGCGGCTACCGCGCGCACTTCCTCGGCGCGGCGCAGATGATCCTCCCCGGCGCCGTGCGAGAGGTTCAGGCGCACCACGTCGACGCCTTCTTCGAGGATGCGCTTGAGCACGCCCGGCCGGTCCGTCGCCGGGCCGAGCGTGGCGATGATCTTGGTGCGGCGCAGATGCGAGTCCATGCGGCAGTCTCGTCGTAGACCAAGCGCTTAAACTAGCACAGCGCGATGTCCGCCGCCGACACGTCCTGCGCAGGAACTTCAGGACGAGGCCGGCGCCGGCGACGAAGCGGCGCGTCCGCCGCCCAGGGCGAGCGCCACGCGGCCGACGATGCCGCAGCCGGCGAGCGTCCAGACGATCATCGCGCCGCTCGGCAGGTCGAGCAGCGCCGACAGCACGAGGCCGAGCACGTAGCCGCCGATGCCGACCGCGTACGCGGCGGCCATGCGGCGCACTCCCGTCGCGCCCGTCGTGGCGAGCGCGGGAACGATCAGGCTCGCGAACACGAGATAGACGCCGACGAGCTGCACAGACGCCGTGATCGCCAGCGCGAACACGGCGTAGAACAGCGGCCCGCCGAGGCGCGCACGCTGCCACCACATGACCGCGAGCAGCGCGCCCGACAGAATGGCCACGGGCACGAGCTGATGCACGCTGACCCAGAGGATCTGGCCGACGAGCAGGTCCTTCAGATGCTCGCTGCCATGCGGATTGTTGGCCAGCAGCAAAAGGCTGCCTGTGGCCGCCAGCACGAACAACGTGCCGATCAGCGGCTCCTGATGTTCGGGCATCTTGCGGTCGGTATAGGTGAGCAGTGCGCCGCCCGCGAGCGCCGCCACGGCCGCGGCGATTTCGACGCCGTAGCCCTGCTCGTCCATGCCGAAATATTGGGCGACGATGACGCCGAGCGCCGCGACCTGGGCGATGGCGAGGTCGATGAAGATGATGCCGCGCGCGAGCACTTGCTGGCCGAGGGGCACGTGCGTCGACAGGACGATGAGCCCCGCCAGGCAAGCCGGACCCAAGATGCTGAGTTCGAGACCTTGCCAGTTCATTTCGCCACCGCGAGCAGCTTGTCTATCGTCGAGTCGAAGAGCCCGAAAAGATCCTTCGAACGCTCGTCGCCGCCCACCGTGAACGGCAGCGTCACGGCCGGCACGCCGGTCTGCTCGGAAAGCCAGTCGCCGGGCTTCGGGTCCTGGTACGCGGCGCGCAGGATCGCCAGCGTGTGCGAATTCTTCGTGAGGTCGACGAGGCTCGCCAGATGCGCGCTGGTGGGCGGCACGCCGGGCTTCGGCTCGAGCGCGCCGATCTGCTCGAGACCCAGCCATTGTTCGAGATAGACCCAGCTCAAATGGTGCACGACCACTTTGCGGCCCTTGAGCGGCGCCGCTTTCGCCTCCCAGGTCTTGATCGCGGCCTGCCAGCGTGTCGTGAAATCCGCCAAGCGCTGCTGATATTGTGCGGCATGCGCGGGGTCGAGCTCGCCGAGGCGCGCCGCAAGCGCCTTGGCGATCACGAGCATGCGGTAGGGATCGAGCTGGAAGTGCGGATTGCCCTGCGGGTGGATGTCGCCTTCGGAGCGGTCCAGCTTGGACGGCTTCTCGAGGGTCGTGATCTGGTCGGAGGCCAGGAAATATCCGGGCCCTGAGCTCACCTTCGGATTGCCGGCTTGGCGGATCAACTGCGGCAGCCAGCCGACCTCGAGATCCGCGCCCGTGCAGACCACGAGATCGGCGCGACGCACTTTGGCGATGAGGCTCGGCTTGGCCTCGATGACGTGCACGTCCTGCAGCGCGCTCGTGCCGACGTCGATCGAGATCGCGTCGCCCGCGAGTTCGTGCAGCAGCGAACCCCACTCGGGTTCGCAGGCGAACGCGGCGAACGCCTGCGCGCGCGGCGCAACGCAGACCAGGAGCGCCGCTAGGATAAAAATATACTTTTTCATGTCGACAGCCTGCTCAGAATTTGTGCGCGCCGTGCGCGCCGAGGGCGACGTCGTACTGCAGGAACAGCACGTTGTCGATGAGGCCGCGCGCGACTTCGTCGCGGCTCAATTGCAAACGGAAGAAGCTGAACTCGCTGTTGCGCCAGGTGAGTTCCACGCTGTGGCGCATCGGGTCGAAGCCGCTGCCGTACGGATCGCCGGCCCCGGCCCAGAGCTTGTCGTAGCGGTAGCCGAGGTCCCAAGTGCGACTCAGGCGATACACGGCTTCGAGGTAGGCGCCGCGACGCTCGCCGACCCAGGGCTCGGCGAGCGCGGGATCGGTGAGATCGACCGCATCGAGGGCCGCATCGTCCGCCACCGACGAGGCGACGAGCTCGCCGCGCCGGCGGTCGAAGAAGAACTCGCTGCGCACGGTGACGCCGCCGTCCTTCGTATTGCCGTTCGGCGCCCATTTCCACGTCGCGTCGGCGAGATACAGCGTTTCGTCGCCGCTGAAGCCGTCGTCGGCGCCGTTCGTGCGCGCCTTGAGCATCGACACCCCGGCGAGCCACGAGCTGTCCGTGCCGACGTCGCCGCCCGCGTGCGCGAACAGCGTGTGCGCGCCCGAACCGCTGTGCTCCGCGCCCGCGGTCGGGAAATTCTCGCCGCGGAAGATCTCGCCGCCGAGCTCGAGGAAAAGATCGAGCGGCGCCACCCAGCGCAATTGCACGCCGTCGTCGCCGTACTGATCGCCGAGGAACGCCTGGTAAGCGAGCGGCCGGTCGACGAAGTTGTCGGTATGCGTGTGGTGGCTGTTGAGATAGCCGATGTTCGAGTAGAACCGGCCGGCGCGCACGTTGAAGCCCTCGGGAAGGGTCAGCGTATCGATGTACGCCTCTTCGATGTTCGTGCTGATCTTGCCGTTGTCGTCGTCATAGCTGACCGTGAACTGGCCATAGAATTTATCGTCGATGTTGGCGGCGAACGAGATCTCGCTCTCGCCCAACGAGAAGCCCTGCGGACCCGTGCCGAAACCGTCGACGACCGGGAATCCCGCTCGCCGCGCATCGACCGGAAATTGCGAGTGATGGCCGTAGAGTCCGTTCAGGATCACGGCGATCGCCGGATTGAACGCATTGCCGTTCGCGCCGCCTGCCGACGCCGATGCCTCGGCGGGCGCCGCGACGGCCGCGAGTTGCGCCTGCTGCGCAGCCTCGGCCTGCTTCTGCTCCGCGCCTGCGAGCGTCTCTTTCATTTTTTCGAGCTCGGCGCGCGCGGCGTCCGCCGCGGCGAGCGCCGCCGCCGCTTGCTGGCGCAGCTTCTCCCCATCGGCCTCGAGCGCACGGATGCGTGCGTCGAGTGCGCGGATTTGCGCCTCGGCGTCGTTCTCGGCGGCCACCGCGGCGGCGGGAGCCAGCGCCAACGCGGCGAAACAGTAAGGTAGCAACAGGTTTTTGGGCATGAGCGGCAGTCCCGCGCCGGAAAGAGCTAGACGTTATAACGTAACCTGCAGAGTCTATCCATTCCTCGCGTGCGGTTCGAGTCAACCTTCGGCCTATCGGCAACTGGCAGTTACAAACGATTACACTTCGACGTCTCGAATCGGAGCACGACGATGACCGATTCCATCGAAGGCCGCCCTTTGGCGCTGGCCGGCTCGACCGCGCGTCCGCTGCGCTGGATGGTGGCGTTGAGCTTCCTGCCGCTCTTGATCGCGATAGGCGTGCTGTTCCTCGTCGTCGCGCAGACGGCGAACACGCGCGCGGGACCGCCGCTGCCGATCCTCGTCGCCGTGCCGGTCCTCATCGGTCTCGTGCAGTTCTTCATGGTGAGCCGTTTGACGCGCATCGGCGTGAGCGTCGGCCAGGGCGACCTGATCGTCGAAACGGGCTTCGGGCGCAAACGCGTGCCGCTTTCGCATCTGCGCAAGCACGGCGTGCGCATCGTCGATTTGCGCCACGACAACCGGCTCAAACCGTTCCTGCGTCTCATGGGCACGAGCCTGCCCGGCCTCACCGCGGGCCGGTACCGGCTGCGCAACGGCGAAAACGCCATGTGCCTCCTGCTCGAACGCGACCGCGTCTCGTATCTGCGCAGCGACGCCGACGACGTATCGCTGCTCCTGTCGCTCAAACAGCCGGAAAGCTTGCGCGCCCTGCTGGAACGCTGAGCGCCTCGCCCGTGAGCAGGAGTTCGGCGAGCGCGGCCGGCGATGCAGCGATCGCGTGCGCGCCGGCGTCCTCGAGCTCCTCGACGCTGCCGAAGCCCCAGCTCACGCCGAGCGCGCGCACGTCGTTGGCGCGGGCGCCGGCGATGTCGAAATGGCGATCGCCGACCATGACCGCCCCGCTCGGCGGCGTACCGAAGTCGGCGAGCGCCTGCGCGATCATCTCGGCCTTGGCACTGTGCCGCGTCTTGTGGCCGGCGCCATAGACGCGCGCGAAGGCTCCGCCGAACGGCAGATGCGCGGCGATGCGGCGCGCTTGCGGCTCGATCTTGGTCGTCACGATGGCGAGCTGGCAGCCGGCGGCATCGAGCGCACCGATGAGATCCGCGATGCCCGGATACACCTCGTGTTCGGCCCAGCCCGACGCCTCGTAATGCTCGCGATAGTGAGCGATCGCGAGCTCGATGCGCGCCTCGTCGTCGCCTAGCACCTGCGGGAACGTCTCGTGGAACGGCGGACCGATCCAGCCGCGCAGCACGGCTTCCTCGGGCAGTTTCGCCTCGATGCGCGCGAACGCGTGACGCAGCGAGCCGAGAATGCCGGCTTGCGAATCGATGAGCGTGCCGTCGAGATCGAACAGCACGAGCCGCGGCAGCGCCATCTCAGGCGCGCGCCGCGAGCGCCGCCACGGCCGGCAGCTCCTTGCCTTCGAGGAACTCGAGGAACGCCCCGCCGCCCGTGGAAATATACGAAATGGCATTTTCCACTTTGTATTTCTCGACCGCGGCCAGCGTGTCGCCGCCGCCCGCGATCGAGAACGCCGGCGCCGCCGCGATCGCCCGTGCGACGGCTTCGGTGCCCTTGCCGAACGCGTCGAATTCGAACACGCCGACGGGTCCGTTCCAGACCACCGTGCCGGCCTTCGCGATGAGCGCCGCATAGCGTGCGGCCGTCGCGGGACCGATGTCGAGGATCATGTCGCCGGGGCCGACGTCGGCGACCGCTTTGATCGTCGCCGGCGCATCGGCTTTGAACTCGGGTGCGACGACGACGTCGGTCGGGATCGGCACCTCGGCGCCGCGCGCCTTCGCATCGGCCATGATTTTCGTCGCCGTACCGACGAGGTCGAGTTCCACGAGCGACTTGCCGACGCCGTAGCCGGCCGCCGCGATGAAGGTGTTGGCGATGCCGCCGCCGACGATCAGCTGGTCGACCCTGGCGATGAGACTTTGCAGCAGTTCGAGCTTGGTCGAAACCTTCGAGCCCGCGACGATCGCGAGCAGCGGACGCGCAGGGTGCTCGAGCGCCTTGGCCAACGCGTCGAGCTCGGCCATGAGCAGCGGACCGCCGCAGGCCACTTTTGCCGCGCGGATCGCCCCGTGCGTCGAGGCCTGCGCGCGGTGCGCGGTGCCGAACGCGTCCATGACGTAGACGTCGCAGAGCGCGGCGTATTTCGCCGAAAGGTCCGGCGAATCCTTGCCCTCGCCGACGTTCATGCGGCAGTTCTCGAGCAGTACGATCTCGCCCGCCGCGACCTCGACGCCGCCGAGATAGTCGCGCACGAGCCGCACGGGTTTGCCGAGCGCGGCGCCGAGCCAGTCGGCGACGGGCTTCAGCGATTCGGATTCCTCGAACACGCCCTCCTTCGGCCGGCCGAGATGCGACATGACGATGACTTTCGCGCCGGAATCGCGCGCGCGCACGAGCGTGGGCAGCGCCGCCTCGAGCCGCTGCGCGGCGGCGACCTTGCCGTCCTTGAGCGGAACGTTGAGATCCTCGCGGATCAGCACGCGCTTGCCGGAAAGATCGAGGTCGGTCATGCGGAGGATGGCCATGCAAGAGGATCCTGGGATATGGACGATGACCGCGTATTGTACGGCCTGCGCCGAGGCCGCGCGCGCCTCGCGCCTGTGGCAGACTGGGCCGACCCAGGCCGCGTAAGATCGCCATGTCGACGATAGTGAGCCGAGTGTTCGCCGCCGTGCCCGACGCGATCACCGCCGCGGTGTTCTGCGCGGCCTGGAAGGCGCCCGCGGTGCTCGGCAACACCTACGTCGACGACCTCGTGCTCGTCATGTTCCTCCAGGCGTTCATCATCTTCCTCGGGCTCGTGTTCATGATCCTCATCGCGGGCGACGGCCGCGGATCGCGCCTCGGGCGGCTCGGCGCGCTCGCGATGATGACCGTGGTGTCGCTTTTCATCCTGACGAACGTGCTGCACCAGATGGAGGCGGATCACTCGAAGCCGACCACGATCGGGTTCGATGTCGCCCGGCCGGAACTGCTGTACGCATTCGGCTGGCTCACTGCGAGCAATTTCGCGCATCTGCTCACGCACCCGGCCGGCAGCGCGGACGTCGAGAACCGCCGCATATCGGCCCTCGCGCTGTACACGTTCGTGTCGTATATCGCGGCCTTCCTGGCCGCGATACTGCTGCCGCTGCCACCGCTCGGGCTGACGCCGCAAGTCGTCGCCGACATGCACCGCGTCGACGATGTGTGGGGCGCGAAGCTCTACATCCCGATCGCGTTCGGCGCGATCTATTTCGGCGCGCTCGCCTGCGTCAAAGCTGCGCTCGTCGGACGCACGCCTGCCGCGGTCATTTGACCCGGCGTTGCGGTCAGGCCGCAGCCACGATGCGCTCTTCGCTGCGCCGCGACGCCGGCGCAGGCTCGCTTCGCGCCCGTTCGCGCGAGGCGGCAAGCACGTCGGCCAAGACCGCGGTCGCGGTGAGGTCGATGCCTGCTCCCGGACCGGCGATCGTGAGCGGAGCGGCGCTGTAGTAACGGCTGCGCAGGATCAGCGCGTTCTCGCAAGGCGCGAGCTTGGCCAGTGGATGATCGGCGGCCACGCGCTCGGGCGCGGCGCGTACGCGACCTTCCGTGAACGTGCAGCGGTAGATCCAACGTTCGTGGCGCGCATCGGCGATCGCGGCGCGCGCGCGCCAGAGCTCGTCGGCCTCGCGCAGCGCATTGGGCAACTGCGTGACTTCCACGCCATCGAGCACCGCCGGCTCGACGAGCGGAACGCGTTCGACATCGGCGAAATCGATCTCGTAACCGAGCGCGCGCGACATGATCACGAGCTTGCGCGCGGCGTCTTCGCCGGAAAGATCGCGCGCCGGATTCGGCTCCGCGAAGCCGAGCGCGACCGCGTCCTGGACGGCGGCCGACAAGTTCGTGCCTTGCTGCACGCGCCCGAGCACGAACGAGAGCGTGCCGGACAGCACGGCCTCGAACGACTCCACGCGATCCCCGGCCTGGCGCAGCTCGCGCAAGGTGCCGAGCAGGGGCAAGTGGGCGCCGACCGTGCCCGAATCGCGCACCAGCGTGCCGCCGGAGACTTGCGCGGCCACCAGTGCGCGCCACAGCGGGGCGTCGGCCGAGGGCCCGAACTTGTTCGGGGTCGCGAGCTCGATGCCGGCGGCGAGCCACCGCGGATAACAACCCGCGACCTCGGCGCTCGCCGTGCAGTCGACGACGATGAGCGGCCGCGGCAGCGTGGCGACGAGCCCGGCGAGCGCGTCGGCGCGAGTAGGCGGCGCCGCAAGAAGGCGGGCCGTCGCGTCGCGCGGAGCGAGGCCCTCCGATTCCGCGCACCAGGCCCGCGAATTGCCCACGGCGACGAGCCGCAGCCGCGGCGCCCAGGTTGCCGCACGCTCCGCCACGAGCTCGAGAAGACGCCTGCCGACGCGCCCGGTGGCGCCGATCACGGCGAGATTGACCCACTTGGCGCCGCTTGCGTCGTGCGCTTCGCTCATGACAGCCCCTTGTCCCGGAATGTTTGTCGGAATATTTGGATGTTTAGACGTCTATACGTCCAAATATGAACATATTCGCGATGGTATGTCAAATGCCGGACCTTTGCCGCCCCGCCGCCGCCGTTGCGTCCGGAGCGGCAATCCGTCAGGATGCCGACAAGGACCGACGCGGACACGGAGCCGCATGCACACGATCGCCTTCATCCACGACCTCGCCTTCATCATGTTGGCGGCGGGCGTGGTCACGGTCGTGTTCCATCTGCTGCGCCAGCCCGTCGTCCTCGGCTACATCGCGGCGGGCGTGCTGATCGGGCCGCACACGCCGCCTTATTCGCTCGTGACCGACGAGGAAACGATCCAGACGCTCGCCCAGCTCGGCGTGCTGTTCCTGCTGTTCTCGCTCGGCCTCGAATTCTCCATGCGCCACCTGCGCCAGGTCGGCGCCACGGCGCTCGTCGCGGCACTGGCCGGCATCGTGCTCATGCTCTGGCTCGGCTACGAGCTCGGACTCGGCTTCGGCTGGCGCACGATGGACGCCCTGTTCCTCGGCGCGATGCTGTCGATCTCCTCGACGACGATCACGATCAAGGCGCTCGACGAGCTCGGGCTCAAGCGCCAGCACTTCGCCCAAGTCGTGTTCGCGATCCTCATCGTCGAGGACGTGCTCGCGATCGGCATGATCGCGCTGCTGTCGGGCATCGCGGTCACGGGCTCGGTCGACACCGCCGCCGTGCTGCACACGCTCGCTGCGCTCACCGTGTTCCTCGTGGCCTCGCTCGTGATCGGCATCTTGACGGTGCCGCGCCTGCTCGATTTCGTCGCGCGCTTCAACAGCAACGAAATGCTGCTCGTGGCCGTGCTCGGCTTGTTGTTCGGCTTCTGCCTCATCGTCGCGCGCCTCGGCTACAGCGTCGCGCTCGGCGCGTTCGTCATCGGTGTGATCGTCGCCGAGGCCAATTCGCTGCGCCGCATCGAGCGCGTGATCGCGCCCGTGCGCGATATGTTCAGCGCGATCTTTTTCGTGGCGATCGGGCTGCTGCTCGATCCGAACGTGCTGCTCGGTTACGCCTGGCCGATCGCCGCGGTGACGGTCGCCGTCGTGATCGGCAAGGTGCTCTCGCGCAGCTTCGGCGCGTTCGCCGCCGGCCAGGACAGCCGCACCGCGATGCGCGTGGGCATGAGCCTCGCGCAGATCGGCGAATTCTCGTTCATCATCGCCACGCTCGGCACCACGCTCAAAGTGACGAGCGATTTCCTATACCCCGTCGCGGTCGCGGTCTCGGCCGTCACGACCTTGCTCACGCCGTACCTGGTCCGCGCCTCCGACCCGCTCGCGCGCCGGCTACGCATCCTATTGCCGTACGGGTTTCGCCGGATTTTCCACTTGTATACGGAATGGCTGCAGGGCTTGCGTCTGCAGGGCGACCGCGCCGTGCTCGCCGCGATGGTGCGGCGCATCCTGTTGCAGACGTTCGTCAATTTCTGTCTCGTCGTGGCGATCTTCGGCGCCGGCGCCTACCTCGCGAGCGCGGGCGGCCTGGACGTGCATTCCTGGCTGCCGAACCGCGCGCTCGCCGACGCCGTGGTCTGGGGCGCGGCGCTCGTGCTGTCGCTGCCGTTCCTGATCGCCGCGTACCGCAAGCTCAAGGCGCTCGCGATGATGCTCGCCGAAGCGAGCGTGCGCGCCGGGCGCCACACCGAACGCGTGCGCCGCATCGTCGCCGAAGTGCTGCCCGTGGTGTCGGTCGCGGCGATGCTGCTCCTCGTCTGTGCGCTGAGCTCGAGCATCCTGCCGCCCGCGGAGCTGCTCGTCGCCGTGCTCGCGATGGGGGCGCTGATCCTGGCGTTGCTCTGGCGCACGATGGTGAAATTGCACTCGCGCCTGCAGATCGCGTTGTTGGAAACGCTGCAGTCGGAGAAGGAACCGCACTGAACGTCTAGTTGCGTGGCGCCTCGGGCGTCCGCAGCCGCTGCAGTTCGTAGAGGATCGACGCGCGCAATTGCGCATAATGTTCTTTGGTCAGCGCACGCAATTCCTCGTCGCTGACGTAGCCGATCGACTGGCGATGGCGATTGCGGTGCTCGCGCTCGATCTCGCGCAGCCGTTCGTAGCTGGCCAAATCCGTGACGCGCTCGATGCGAGCGCTGCGATCGCGCGCGAGCTGCTTCTCGGTGCGTCCGCGATGCGAGGCGAGTTGCGCCTCGAGCGGCGTGTCCTCGGGCAGGCGTGCGGTGTCGTAATCCGCCGGTGCGCTGAACGGGTTGGCTTGGCCGCTGTTCGACGTCGTGATCACGGCGCCGTTGCTCAGTGTCGTTGCGAGTTCGATCACGCGCCGCGCGCGCGGCATACGGCCGAGCAGGAACGCCAGCGCGCGCGTGACCCACCCCACGTGTGCGACGCGCGCGCGCACCACGGCCACGGCCGCGCGCGTCGCCCCGTCCGCGGACACCAGCAGCCGATAGCGCAGTCCGTCGGCTGCCTCGCCGCGGCCGGCCTCGATGCGATAGCAACCGAGATCGCGGAAGCCGCGCCGCTTGAGCTCGTCGCCCGCCCGCTGGAAATACGAGCGATCGAGCCAGGGCACGTGCGGGTCCGGCGTCAGCCTCGACTTCGGCTGATTCCCGAGCTTGTACAGGCGCAGCGCGATGCTGCGCGCCATGCGCTCGGCCGGCTCCTCGGAAAGCGACATGCCTTCGTCCCGTCGTGCCCGTTGCCGCACGAGACGGGCTCCGAGCCCGTCTTACTTCGCGGCGATCATCGCTAGCGTCATGTCGAGCATGCGGTTCGAGAAACCCCACTCGTTGTCGTACCACGACAGCACCTTGACGAGCGTGCCGCCCATGACGCGCGTCTGCGTCGCATCGTAGATCGAAGACAGCGGGTTGTGGTTGAAATCGATCGAAACGAGCGGCTTCTTGTTCATGCCGAGAATGCCCTTGAGCTTGCCCTCGGTGGCTTCCTTGACGACCGCGTCGATCTCCGCGTTCGTGGTCGCGCGCGCGGCTTGGAACACGAGGTCGACCACCGAGACGTTGATCGTCGGCACGCGCATCGCGAAACCGTCCAGACGCCCGTTGAGCTCGGGCAGCACGAGCCCGACCGCGGCGGCGGCGCCGGTCTTGGTCGGAATCTGGCTCATCGTCGCGCTGCGCGCGCGGCGCAGGTCCTTGTGGTAGACGTCGGTCAGCACCTGGTCGTTCGTATACGAGTGGATCGTCGTCATGAGGCCGTGCACGATGCCGATCTTCTCGTGCAGCACCTTGGCGAGCGGAGCGAGGCAGTTCGTCGTGCACGAGGCGTTCGAGATCACTTCGTGCTTGGACGTGAGCGTTTCGTGGTTGACGCCGTAGACGAAGGTGCCGTCGACGTCCTTGTCGCCAGGCGCCGAGATGATGACTTTCTTCGCGCCGGCGGCGATGTGCGCGCCGGCCTTGGCCTTGGACGTGAACAAGCCCGTGCACTCGAGCACGACGTCGATGCCGAGATCGCGCCACGGCAGCTTGCCCGGGTCGCGCTCCGCGCAGACCTTGATGCGATCGCCCTTGATGACGAGGTCGCCGCCGTCGACCGACACTTCGTGCGGGAAGCGCCCGTGCACGGTGTCGTATTGCGTGAGATGCGCGTTGGTTTCGGCGTCGCCGAGATCGTTCACCGCGACGATCCTGATCTCGTTCGTGCGGTTCGCCTCGTAGAGCGCACGCAGCACGTTGCGGCCGATACGGCCATATCCATTGATCGCGACCTTCAACGCCATGGCAAGACTCCTCACGCAGGGGAAAAACGAGGTCGCATAGTGTACTAGAAGCCGCCCGCTCGAGCGCGGGCGCGCAAGGAATGAACGCGAAGAACACGAAGAAAGTATAGGAGGTTCGATCAGCCGGACGGACGCATCGGCCTCGTATTTCAAATTCTTCGCGATCTTCGTGATCTTCGTGGTTCAAGCTTTTCCGAACACCGCGAATCTGCCGCAAGCGCTAAACTGAACGCTCGATCGCCCGGAAATTCCGCATGCCCGCCGATGTCCGCTCGTTCTTCCATGCGCCGACGAATACGTGGACGCACCTCGTCATCGACCCGGCGAGCCGGACGGCGGCGATCGTCGATCCCGTGCTCGATTTCGATCCGGCCTCCGGCCGCGTTTGGCCCGACGCGGCGCGCGCGCTGCTCGCCGAGGTCCGCGCGGCGGGGCTCGCGGTCGCATGGATCCTCGAAACGCATGCGCACGCCGATCACCTGACGGCCGCCGACTGGCTCAAGCGCGCGCTCGCGGCCGGGGGAGCGTCGCCGCGCATCGGCATCGGTGCCGGCATCGTCCAAGTTCAAGCGCATTTCCGCGACGTGTTCGGGCTCGGCGAGGAATTCGCCGCGGACGGTTCGCAATTCGACCGCCTGTTCGCGGACGGCGACCGTTTCGCGCTCGGCGCGCTCGACGTGCAGGTGATGGCAACGCCTGGCCACACGAGCGACGGCGTGAGTTATCTGTTCGACGACGCCGTCTTCGTCGGGGACACGCTGTTCGCGCCGAACGGCGGCACAGGCCGCTGCGATTTTCCCGGCGCCGATGCCGCCATGCAGTACCGCTCGATCCAGCGGCTCTACGCGTTGCCGGACGCGACACGCGTGTTCCTTTGCCACGACTACCCGGCGGTCGGCGTCGAGCCGCAGGCGAGCACGACGATCGGCGCCGAGAAGGCCGGCAACGTGCAACTGAACGCCGCGACGACGGAAGCCGAGTACGTCGCGTTCCGCACGCGTCGCGACGCGACGCTGCCGGTGCCGCGGCTGTTGTATCCTTCTCTACAAGTGAACATCTGCGCAGGCAAGCTGCCGCCGCGCGAGGCGCGCGGCGGCGCGTTCTTCAAGATCCCGGCGAAAGCAGAGCTTTGAGTGCGCGGCGTCAATCGACGTCGGTGAGCGTGAAGTCGATCGGCACCATCACATAGCCTGCCTGCGGCTTGCCGTCCTTGGTCGCCGGATTGAATCGCCAGGTGCGAATGGCTTCGATCGACGGCGCGCTGAACACCGCGGCCACTTCGGGCGGCTCGCTGCTGTAAAGATCGACGGATTCCGGCGCGCCGTGCTCGTCGACCAGCACCTTGAAGACGAGCTTGCCTTGTTGACGTGCCGCGATGGCTTCGGGCGGGTACTTGGGCGGCGTGTGGATAGGGCGATAGACGACATCTTCCATTGTGTGCTGATCTAGCGACGCTGACTTTTCGGGCTGCGGCGGCGAGACGCGGATCGCGTCGAGCGCTTCGGGCGGGATCGCCGAGCTGTCGAACGGGTCATCCGGGTGGGGAGTGAACACGATCGGCACGATGACTTTGCTTGCGACCGGCTTCCCCTTCGACACGGCAGGTTCGAACGTCCAAGGTTTGGCCATGATGGTCGCCACAGCCTTTTCGACCTTGCAGGATTCCGGCGCGCCGCGGCCGTGCTTGGTCAGCGCAAGCAGATTCGTAATATTGCCCGAGGCGTCGACGGCGAATGTAGCAATCGCCACGCAAGCCACTTGTTGCGTCCCATCCGAGGGGTAGTCGAGGCGACTGATCTTGCGATACGTAGCAGGACGATCGGCCGAACCGGCAACCGGCATCGGCATCGACTTCACTTCATTCGGCGGCTGCGCCGCCCACGCGACGTAGCCGCCGCCCGTGACGAGCACGGCGGCCAGGCCGAGCCCGAGCGCCGCACGCGCTCGTCCCGGCAACGGATGTTTCAACATGGAAATTCTCTCCTTCAAAGGGTGGCTGGACTGCCAATGGCAGCCCGCCGGCAGTCCAAGGTCGGCGAGCTGCGTCTTCAACATCGCGTCGGCGTACGACCGGCGCGCTTCCGGAAAGCGGGCGATCACGGCCGCGTCGCAGGCAAGCTCCTGGTCGAAGCGGAAGCGCGATGCGGCAATGTGTACAAGTGGATTGAACCAGTAGAGGCAGCGCAGCAAGGCAGCGAGCGCGTTGATCTGCGCGTCGCCGCGCGCACGATGCGTGCGCTCGTGGGCGAGGATCAGCGCGCGCTCGGCGGCGTCGTAACGCGTTTCGAAGTCGGCGGGCAGAACGATGCGCGGGCGCCAGGCGCCGACGAGCGCGGGACAACCCGCACTCGATTCGGCGCGCACGACATCCGTGTCGAGCGGCAAGAGCCGCCCGAGCGCGCGCACGAAGCGCCGCTGCTCGCGCACGAGCAGGACGAACGCGGAGCACGCGCCGATGAGCCAGATCGCCGCGACCCAGGGCAGCGGATCGGGCGCGATCGCCGACGCAGCAACCGCGGGTGCGAGCGCGGGCGCAGCCGTTGCGGCCGCCGCGGCGGTCTCGATTTCGACGTTCACGACACGCGCCGGCAGCAACGCGACCAGCGCGGTCGCCGGAACGAGTGTCCATAGCGCATACGCGGCCTGCGCACCGAACCGCCGGCGCATGGGCCGGCGCAGCAGCAGCACGACGAGCAGCGCTCCTGCGGACGCGAGCGCCGAAAAACCGAGCATGCGCGCGAGATCAGCGATCATTGTCGATCTCCGCGATGAGACGTTTGAGCTCGGCGATATCTTTGCGGCTCAGCTTTTCGCGCTCCGAGAAATGCGCGACGAGCGGCGCGAGGCGGCCGTCGAACAGCCGATCGAGCAGGCTCTTGCTCTCGGCATGCACGTAGTCTTCGCGTGCGAGCAGCGGCCGATAAAGATAGCGGCGGCCGTCCCGCTCGGCGGCGACGGCTTTTTTCTTGAGCAGGCGGTTGAGCAGGGTCTTGACCGTCGGCTCCTGCCAGTCGGTGCTGCCGGCGAGCGCAGCGACGACGTCTTCGGCGCTCAGCGGGTGTTTCCGCCAGAGCACATCCATGACCACGCTTTCCGCTTCGCTGATCGCCATGCCGATCTCCGTTTACACATGTAATTGATACGTACACTTACACGTGTAAACGCCACGGTCAAGCGCCGTTCGTCGGAAAGTACCCGCTGCTCAGTCGAGCACGATCGTGCAATGCGATTCGACGCCCGGATTCGGCCGCGAGAAATCGCATCGTCCGGCAGCCTCGTTCCAGACGAAATCGTCGACGCCGAGCTCGACGAGCCGCTCGTGGATGCGGCGATCGTAATGCTCGCTCACGAAGCGCACCACACGCTGGATTTCTTTATTGCGCGAGCGCTGGGTATTGCCGATCGATCCCGTGTTGTAGAACTGCACGTAGCACAATCGCGGCACGTGCACGAAGCGCGTCGTGAGGAACAAACGCACGAGGAGCTCGTAATCGTCGGCGACGTGCAGGCTGCTGTAACCGCCGGCGTCGGTATACGCCTTGCGCGTCCAGGCGCGGATGTGGTTCGGCACGCCGACGATGTGGCGTATCGTCTTCGCGTTGAGACGCAGCGCGTCCTGCACGAAATACTGCGCCTGTCCGGGCGTGAACGTCTCGTAACGTTCGGCATGCGTCTCCCAGTGCGCACGTCCGTAGCCGAATGCGTAGTCCTTGCCGTAATCGTGGCAAAGCTCCGAGTCTTCGTAGCGCTCCGTCCAGTTGGTGTACGCAACGCCGCATTCCGGATGGCGCCGAAAGGCTTCGGCGATCCACGCGAGCGCATCGGGCGTGAGCACGTCGTCGTGATCGAGCTCGAGCAGGATCTCGCCGCTCGCCACTGCGCAGAGGTGCCCCTTGAGCACGCCGATGTTGCCGCTCGGCTTGGCCAGATTGTGGATCGACACGCGGTAATCGCGTGCGATCTCGCGCAGCGCTTCGAGCGTGCCCGCATCGCTCGAATGGTCGTCGGCGATCACCCATTCCCAATCGGCGTAGCTCTGACGCAGCAGCGAACGGTAGGTCCGCAGCAGTTTCTCGCGACCGGTGTTGTAGACGGGCGTGAACACGCTGATCTTGCGCGGCGCTTCCGGCCGCGGCGCCTCCGGCAGGGCGGCCATCAAAAAACAGTGGAAAATATCGATGCCGCGCAAATCCGCGGCGCGATCCTTGTGGATCCACTTGCGTCGGATGTAGTACGGCGCGGCGAGCAGCTTCGGAAAGCGCTCGATCGCGCCGATCGTCACGATCGCCTGCGGCTCGAGCTCGTGCAGGATGCGCTCGAGATCCGCGTCGTCGGCGAACAGGCTCAGTGCGAACTCGTCGGTCTCGTACGATTCGGCGTGATGCGAGCGCAACTGCTCGGCCGGCGGCAGCTCGTCCAGCGAACGCACGCCGAAGATGGCCACCTTGGGCAGGCCGGGATTTCTCATGCGGATGGCAGCTCCACGTCCGCGCGCAACCGAGCTCCGATTCTAAACGAGCACGCTCTTGGCCGCCGCGACGACCGCCTCGACCGTGAAGCCGAAATGCTTGAACAAGGCCTCGGCCGGAGCCGACGCGCCGAACGTGTCGATGCCGATCACGCGGCCATCGAGACCCACGTACTTGCGCCAGTAGTCGGTCACGCCCGCTTCGATCGCCACGCGCCGCCGGCACGACGGCGGCAGCACGGCATCGCGGTACGCCTGCGGCTGCCGATCGAAGAGATTGGTGCACGGCATCGACACGACGCGTGCTCCGATGCCTTGTCCGGCAAGCGCGCGCATGGCCTGCATGGCGAGTTCGACCTCCGACCCCGTCGCGATGAGGATCAGCTCGAATTTTCCGTTCTCGGGCTCGGCCAGCACGTAACCGCCATGCTCGATCGCAGCGAGCTGAGCCGCGCTGCGCGGCTGATGCGCGAGATTCTGGCGCGAGAACACGAGGCACGACGGTCCTTCGCGACGTTCGATCGCGGCCTTCCACGCAACGGCGCTCTCGACCGCGTCGCAAGGACGCCAAACGTGGTTGCGCGGGATCAGGCGCAGGCTCGCCAAATGCTCGACCGGCTGATGCGTCGGACCGTCTTCGCCCAAGCCGATCGAATCGTGCGTGTAGACGTGGATCGCCTGTGCCGGGATCAGCGCCGACATGCGCACCGCGTTGCGTGCGTAGTCGGAGAACACGAGGAACGTCGCATCGTACGGGATGAATCCACCGTGCAGCGCGAGACCGTTGCTGATCGCGCTCATGCCGAATTCGCGCACGCCGTAGTAGACGTAGTTCGCGGACGCATCGGAGGAATTGACGTCCTTCGAGCCCTTCCAGATCGTGAGATTCGAGCCGGCGAGATCCGCCGAACCGCCGATGAGCTCCGGCAGCAGCGGTCCGAACGCGTCGAGCGCCATCTGCGACGCCTTGCGCGAGGCCACGTTCGGCGCGTCGGCCTGCAGCTTCGCCACGTAGGCGCTCGCCTTCGTGGCGAAATCGGCCGGCAGCTTCGCAGACATGCGGCGCTCGAATTCCGCCGCGAGCTCGGGATGTACACTTTTATACTTTGCGAACAAGGCGTTCCACGCGGACTCGCGCGCGGCGCCTTTGGCGCGGGCATCCCAGCCGGCGTAGATGTCGCCCGGCACCTCGAACGGCGCATGGGTCCAGCCGAGCTCTACGCGTGCGGCGGCGATCTCGTCCTTGCCGAGCGCGGCGCCGTGGCAGGCTTCCTTGCCCTGCTTGGTCGGGGCGCCGTAGCCGATGATGGTCTTGCAGCAGATCAGCGTCGGCTTGTCCGGATCGAGCGCCGCCGAGACGAGTGCCGCCTTCACGGCCTCGGGATTGTGGCCGTCGACATCGCGCAGGACTTCCCAGCCGTAGGCTTCGAAGCGCTTCGCGGTATCGTCGGTGAACCAGCCGTGGATTTCGCCGTCGATCGAGATGCCGTTGTCGTCGTAGAGCACGACGAGCTTGCCGAGCTTCAACGTGCCCGCGAGCGAGGCCGCTTCGTGGGAAATGCCTTCCATGAGGCAGCCGTCGCCGACGAACACGTAGGTGTAGTGATCGACGAGCGCGAAATCCGGCCGATTGAACCGCGCCGCGAGCACCTTCTCCGCGAGCGCCATGCCAACCGCGTTCGCGAGCCCTTGGCCGAGCGGGCCGGTCGTGGTTTCGATGCCCGGAAATTCGCTCGCCTCCGGATGTCCGGCCGTCTTCGAATGGAGCTGGCGGAAACGCTTGAGCTCGTCGACCGGCAAGTCGTAGCCGCTCAAGTGTAAAAGTGAATAAAGCAGCATCGAGCCGTGGCCGTTCGAGAGCACGAAACGGTCGCGGTTCGCCCACTTCGGATTGGCAGGGTTGTGGCTCAGGAAATCGTTCCAGAGCACCTCGGCGATGTCGGCCATGCCCATCGGCATGCCGGGATGGCCGGATTTGGCGGCTTCGACCGCGTCCATGGACAGCGCACGGATGGCGTTGGCGAGTTCTCTACGGCTCGGCATGAAGGTTTCCGGGATGAATATCGAAGGCATCGGACGATGCCGCGGGTCGCATATTGTCGCTGAATCGCGGCCCCTTGTCGCGCCGGACGCTGCCAAAAAAATCCCCCGGGGCGGAAACCGCACCGGGGGATTAGAGACAACTCGCTGCCGGCGATGCGTCAGTTCGCGCAGATCGCGTAGGCCTTGATCGTGATGTTGCCTCCGGTTCCCCAGTTCATGGCCGAGATCGTCCAAGCGTTGTTCGCGCTCGGATAACTTTCGGTGAGATCGAGGAACTTCGCCGCCGTCGCACCGCCGGCCGACATGCCCCCGCTGACGACCTTCATCGTGCCGGAGCAGGTGACGGTCAGCGTGCACGTGCCGTTGTTTTGTGCACAGGTCGTTGTCGCGCTCGTGATGATCGACGCGGAGTTCGTGATCGAGCCCGAGGCACCCTGCGGACCCTGAGCGCCGTCCGCGCCCTGCGGGCCTTGCACACCCGCGGCACCCTGCGCTCCCTGTGCGCCGGTTGCGCCCTGCGGGCCCACAGAACCTTGAGCGCCGGTCGCGCCTTGTGAACCTGCCGCGCCCTGGGAGCCCTGAGCACCGGTCGCACCTTGTGCGCCCGTCGCACCGACTGAGCCCTGAGCACCTTGTGACCCTTGAGCGCCGGTAGCTCCTTGCGAACCTGCCGCACCCTGCGCGCCTTGAGCACCGGTTGCACCCTGCGCGCCCGTCGCACCGATAGAGCCTTGCGCACCCTGTGACCCCTGAGCGCCAGTGGCTCCCTGCGGACCCGCGGAGCCTTGAGTGCCCTGAGCCCCCGTCGCACCTTGCGCGCCAGTTGCGCCGACCGAACCTTGCGCACCCTGCGATCCTTGAGCGCCTGTTGCACCTTGCGAACCTGCCGCGCCCTGGGAGCCTTGAGCACCGGTCGCGCCCTGCGCACCGGTAGCACCGACGGAACCTTGCGCGCCTGTCGCACCGATCGGACCTTGGGCGCCCTGCGATCCCTGAGCGCCCGTGGCACCTTGTGAACCTACGGCGCCCTGAGCACCTGTTGCACCTTGCGCACCCGTTGCGCCGACCGAGCCCTGGGCACCCTGCGATCCTTGTGCGCCTGTTGCACCTTGCGAACCTGCCGCGCCCTGGACGCCTTGAGCACCCGTCGCACCCTGTGCGCCGGTCGCGCCCATCGAACCTTGGGCACCCTGTGACCCTTGAGCGCCTGTGGCGCCTTGCGGGCCTGCCGCGCCCTGAGCACCGGTCGCACCTTGTGTGCCCGTCGCACCGACCGAACCTTGCGCACCCTGTGACCCTTGAGCGCCCGTAGCACCTTGCGGACCTGCCGCACCCTGGGAGCCCTGAGCACCGGTCGCACCCTGCGCGCCCGTTGCACCGATCGAACCTTGAGCACCTTGTGACCCTTGTGCGCCGGTGGCACCTTGAGAACCTGCCGCGCCCTGAGTGCCCTGAGCACCGGTCGCACCCTGCGCGCCCGTTGCACCGATCGAACCTTGCGCACCCTGTGAGCCTTGAGCGCCTGTTGCACCTTGCGAACCTACGGCGCCCTGGGAGCCCTGAGCACCGGTCGCGCCTTGCGCGCCCGTCGCACCGATCGAGCCTTGCGCACCCTGTGACCCTTGGGCGCCCGTGGCACCTTGCGAACCTGCCGCACCCTGGGAGCCCTGAGCACCGGTCGCGCCCTGCGCGCCCGTCGCACCAATCGAGCCTTGCGCACCCTGTGACCCTTGGGCGCCGGTGGCACCTTGCGGACCTGCCGCACCCTGCGCACCCTGAGCACCGGTCGCACCTTGCGCGCCCGTCGCACCGATCGAACCCTGAGCACCCTGCGATCCTTGAGCGCCTGTTGCACCTTGCGAACCTGCCGCACCCTGCGCACCGGTCGCACCTTGTGCGCCCGTCGCACCGACAGAACCTTGAGCCCCCTGCGACCCTTGGGCGCCCGTGGCGCCTTGCGAACCTGCCGCACCCTGCGCACCGGTCGCACCTTGTGCGCCCGTCGCACCGACAGAACCTTGCGCCCCCTGCGACCCTTGGGCGCCCGTGGCACCTTGCGGACCTGCCGCACCCTGCGAGCCCTGAGCACCGGTCGCGCCCTGCGCACCCGTCGCACCGACCGAGCCTTGCGCACCCTGAGAGCCCTGAGCACCGGTCGCGCCCTGCGCGCCCGTCGCGCCGATCGAGCCTTGCGCACCCTGTGACCCTTGCGCGCCCGTTGCACCGATCGACCCTTGCGCACCCTGTGAGCCTTGAGCGCCTGTTGCACCTTGCGAACCTACGGCGCCTTGGGCGCCTTGGGCGCCCTGAGCACCGGTCGCACCCTGCGCGCCCGTTACACCGATCGACCCTTGCGCGCCCTGTGACCCTTGAGCGCCCGTGGCACCTTGCGAACCTGCCGCGCCCTGAGAGCCCTGAGCACCGGTCGCACCTTGCGCGCCCGTCGCACCGATCGAGCCTTGAGCACCTTGTGACCCTTGTGCGCCCGTTGCACCTTGCGAACCCACGGCGCCCTGAGCGCCTTGGGCACCGGTCGCACCTTGCGCGCCCGTTGCACCGATCGAGCCTTGCGCACCCTGTGACCCTTGGGCGCCTGTGGCACCTTGCGAACCTGCCGCGCCCTGAGAGCCCTGTGCACCGGTGGCACCTTGCGCGCCCGTCGCACCGATCGAGCCTTGAGCACCTTGTGACCCTTGTGCGCCCGTGGCACCTTGTGAACCTGCTGCACCTTGGGCGCCCTGAGCGCCGGTCGCACCTTGCGAACCTGCCGCACCCTGGACACCTTGAGCACCCGTCGCACCCTGTGCGCCGGTCGCGCCAACCGAACCTTGAGCACCCTGCGCTCCCTGAGCGCCTGTTGCACCTTGTGAACCTGCGGCGCCTTGGGCGCCCTGAGCGCCGGTCGCACCTTGCGAACCTGCCGCACCCTGGACACCTTGAGCACCCGTCGCACCCTGTGCGCCGGTCGCGCC
>Ga0070741_10003202_pt1 | contig 41273 bp, 27 predicted proteins | sample Coa_R1_4_FD_66440 | JGI IMG/M metagenome (GOLD analysis project Ga0070741, IMG submission 66440) | Surface soil microbial communities from Centralia Pennsylvania, which are recovering from an underground coalmine fire - Coalmine... | ecosystem: Environmental > Terrestrial > Soil > Unclassified ... | reverse complement strand
TGCCGCCGGACTGGGCCTGAAGCCGGACATCATCTGCGGGGATTTCGATTCGGTGGAGTGGGACGTGGCGCAAGCGGAGTTTCCGGGCGCGGAGTTCGTCGCGACGCCGGATCAGGATCAGGCCGACCTGGAGAAGGCGCTGCACGTGGCGCGGGCGCGCGGCGCGACGGCCCTCACCATTACGGGCGCGGCGGGCGGGCGCGTGGACCATACGCTCGCCAACTTCAGCCTGCTGCTGCGCTACCACCGGGAGATTCCGATGGTCATCGTGGACGACAGGTCGGAAGTCCTGGCCCTCTCCGGCACGGACGAGACGCCGGGCGAGCAGGTCTTTGCCGCCACGCCCGGCGACACCTTCTCGCTCCTCTCGCTCGATGGCCTTGTCCGCGCTACCATTCAGGGCGTCAAATGGCCTCTGAACGACCATCGGCTGCCCATCGGCACGCTCGGCATCAGCAACATCGCGGAGGCGGAACAGGTCGTCGTGCGGGCGCGCGGCGGCGCGCTCCTCGTCTGCCATCTCAAAATCTAGGTGTTCAGGTGTTGGTTCAGACCAGTATCTACCACCCAACGCCTAACACCCAACACCTAACACCTATGATTCGCGCCGCCTTTCAACCGTTGGACTGGAGCCTGCTCGCGCTCTACCTGCTGTTTCTCCTCGTCGTTGGGTTCTGGAGGCGCAGGCAGGACGCGGAAGACTACCTTATCGCCAGCCGGAGCCTGAGCCTGCCTATCTTCGTCGCGACGCTAGTGGCGACCTGGTATGGCAGCATCCTGGGCGCAGGGGAGTTCGTCTACAGTTATGGACTGGCGGCATGGACGACGAACGGCCTGCCCTACTACGTCTTCGCCATCCTGTTCGCCCTGTTCCTCGCGCCGCGCGTGCGCGGGGCCGCCGCCGATCTCTACACCATTCCTGACAAGCTCGCCCGCGAGTACGACCGCAAGACGGCCCTGCTCGGAGCCATCTTCGCCTTCATCTACGCGACGCCCGCAACCTACGTGCTGATGGTCGGGACGCTGCTGCAGCTTCTCTTCGGCTGGCCGCTCCTGCCCGCGATGCTCGTCGGCATCGTCTTCTCGGTCATCTATGTCTATCGCGGCGGCTTTCTCTCGGACGTGCGGGTGAATACGCTTCAGTTCGTCCTGATGTTCACCGGGTTCGTCGTCGCGGCCTGGCTCTGCCTGCGGCATTTCGGTGGGATCGCGATGCTGCGCGCGCCCGGCAGCCTGCCGCCGACGCATCTGCAACTGCTCGGCGGGAACAGCGTCGGCTGGGCGGTCGTCTGGTTCTTCATCGCGCTGGTCACGCTGACCGACCCCGGCTTTCATCAGCGCTGCTATGCCGCGCGCACGCCGCGCATCGCCGCCGGAGGCATCCTGCTGGCCGTCCTCTGCTGGTTCGCCTTCGACGCGCTGACCACGACGACGGGCCTCTTTGCCCGCGCCCTCGTTCCCAACCTCACGGACGGCAAGATGGCCTTCCCCGCGCTGGCCGAGCGCATCATGCCGCCAGGCGTCAAGGGGCTGTTCTACGTCGGGATGCTCGCCCCCATCATGGCAAGCACGGTATCCTATACCTTCATCGCGGCCATGACCATCGGGCGGGACTTCATCTGGCGGCTGCGTGGCGACGCCGACAGCCGCCACCTCCCGGCCTATACCCGCTACGGCCTGGTCATCACGTCCGCGCTGGCGATCCTCATTGCGCTCGCCATCCCCTCTGTCGTCCGGCAGTGGTACGTCTTCGGCAACATCTTCGTGCCAGGGGTATTGATTCCGTTGTTGGGAGCCTACGCGCCCTCGCCGCGCTGGAAAGCCCCGGCCACGTTCGCCTTCTACTCCATGCTCTGCGGGGCCTCCGTTGCGCTGGCCTGCCTGCTCTGGGGCTGGGCGCACGGCGGCTATGACGATCCGCACTATCCGCTGGGCTGGCAGCCGATGTATCCGGGCCTGCTGGTGGCCGCGCTTATCTATGGGGCCGGGTTGGCGGCACGGGTGACCGTCCGAACCGGGCATTGAAATACCCGTCTGGGAGGCGCTACGCGCCAAGCGTCCTCGCGGACGCCCTTGTTTGAAAGTCCGTCCCTTCGTATGCAGGCAAGCAAGATACGCAGGACAAGCCTGGAACGGAAGTCCGTCCGAAGGACGGTTGGCCGCAGGCCCTCCAGACGGGTACGTTCTGTACCCGGACACAAAGGAGATATAGAGCGTCCTGTCGAACTTTCCGATAAGTCTTAAGCTTCCGGTTTTCCGCCTGCGGGTGTAGTGCTAAAGCAGGAGGAAAACCATGCCCACACTCGACATCCTTGAGCATCCCAAGCCTATGCCGACCGATTCCGACAACCCGAACGCAGAGATAACGTCCGAGGGAGAGATGCCGCACGCGCCTCCCGCCGCGCGCAAGCGCGCCGAAGAACTGGCCGCGCAGATACGCCATCATAACTATCTCTACTATGCCCAGGACGCCCCGGAGATCTCCGATGCCGCCTACGATGCGCTGATGCAGGAACTCCGGCAACTGGAAGAGACCTACCCGGAACTCGTCACGTCCGACTCCCCCACGCAGCGCGTGGGCGCGGAAGCCGTCACCACCTTTGCGCCCTACCGCCATCGGCAGCCGATGCTCTCGCTGGATAACGCCTTCGGCGCGGAACCCCTGCGCGCCTGGGAGGAGCGCAACCGCCGCCTGCTCGGCCTCGGCCCGGACGCGCCTATCGAGTACGTCTGCGAACTCAAGATTGACGGCTCCGCCGTCTCCCTGACCTACGAAAACGGGCAGTTGGTCGCAGGCGCGACGCGCGGTAACGGCGAAGTCGGCGAGGACATCACGCTCAACCTGCGCACCGTCTCCGCCATTCCCAAGCAGTTGAGACCGGGGCCAGAAAGGGGGGCCACAACACCCGATACCTGCCACCCGATACCCGCCTTCATCGAAGTGCGCGGCGAGGTGTTCCTGTCGCATAAGGAGTTTGCCCGCATCAATGCCGAGATGGAGGAGCAGGGCGGGCGCACCTTCGCCAACCCCCGCAACGCCGCCGCCGGTTCCCTGCGCCAGAAAGACCCCAGGATCACGGCCAGCCGCCGCCTCGATGCCTTCATGTACGCAGTAGGCGCGTGCGATGGCTGTGAGTTCATCAGCCAGTACGACCTGCTGCAGACCTATCGAGAGTGGGGACTGCGGACGAACCCGAACGTGCGCGTCTGCGCCACTATCGAGGAGGTCATCGCCTTCTGCGACGAATGGGCCGAGAAGAAGCAAGAACTGCCCTACGATATTGACGGCGTCGTGGTCAAGGTGAACTCGTTCGCCTTGCAGCGCGAGTTGGGGCAGGTCAGCCGGTCGCCGCGCTGGGCCATCGCCTACAAATACCCGGCCTTGCAGGTGCGGACGAAGGTGGAGGCTATCGAGGTGCAGGTCGGGCGGACGGGCGCGATCACGCCGGTCGCCCATCTGACGCCGGTGGCGGTCGCGGGCGTCGTCGTCGCGCGGGCGACTCTGCACAATGAGGACGAGATACGCCGCAAAGACGTGCGGATCGGCGATACGGTCGTCATCCAGCGGGCGGGCGAGGTCATCCCGGAGATCGTGGAGGTCGTCACCGGCGAGCGCGACGGCGACGAGATCGAGTTCGTGATGCCGACGCACTGCCCCTCCTGCGGCACGCCGGTCGTCAAGCCGCCAGGGGAAGCGGTCACGCGCTGCCCGAACCCGGACTGTCCCGCGAAGGTGCAGCAGCAGGTGCAGCACTTCGCCTCGCGCAACGGCATGGACATCGAGGGGCTGGGAGATCGGCACGTCGAGCAGCTTATCGAAACCGGCCTGGTCAAAGATGTCGCCGATCTCTACACCTTGACGAAAGAGCAACTGCTGCCCCTGGAGCGCATGGGCGACAAGCTGGCGACGAAGATACTGGATAACATCGCCAACAGCAAGCGCCGCCCGCTGGCCCGCCTTATCTGCGCGCTCGGCATCCGCCACATCGGCGAACATGCGGCGGAAGTCCTCGCCGCGCACTTCGGCACGCTGGAGCGGCTGGCCGCCGCCAGCGTGGACGAACTCGCGCAGGTCTACGAGATCGGGCGCACGACCGCCGAGAGCGTCGCCGACTATTTCGCCAATCCGCGCAACCAGGAGATACTGGCGAAGCTGAAGGCGGCGGGCGTCGCGCCGGAGGCGCATACCAGCGCGCCCGTTTCGGAGGAACTGAAGGGCAAAACCTTCGTCTTCACCGGCACGCTGGTCAAGCTGAAGCGGGATGAGGCCGAAAGACTGGTCAAGCAGCGCGGCGGGCGGGCCAGCAGCAGCGTGAGCAAGCAGACCTCCTACGTGGTGGCCGGGGAGAACGCCGGGAGCAAGCTAACAAAGGCGCAGGAGTTGGGCATCCCCGTCCTGACCGAAGACGAGTTTCTGGAGATGATTGACACGCTCTGACGCTCTGCTGTCTTCCGGGCCGCAAAGTCGAAACAGGGCCGCGCATCGGCGCAGGAAAGACGGCGTTCCGACCGGTTTTTTTGAAGGATGCAAGCAGGAATGATCGGGGGACAGGGCGTATTTTCATATTCAGCACGCTTCGACGAACCTACGTGGAGGAAGGTACCATGAAACGGTTTCTTGCTGTCCTTGCAGTGACGGCAGTAGCCACCCTCCTGTCCGTTCCGTCCCCGGCTCAAACTCTCTACACCGCGCATCTGGATGGTTGGCAGGTCGTGCCTGCAAGAGAAACTCCCGGCTACGGCACTGGCAGCATCGCTCTGTTTGCAGACAACTCAGCGCTCATCTCGCTCAACTTCTACCATCTCCTGGGAGATGAGACGGCGGCAGGGCTGTTCGGGCCGGCCCCGCGAGGCGGCACAGCGAATCTGCTGTATACCCTGCCTCTGGGCCAGTTCAGCGATTTCAAGCTGACCCTGACCGGCGAGGAGGTCGGCTATCTCACAGACGGCCTGCTCTATTTCAAGGTCAACACGACCCGATTCCCCGGCGGCGAGATACGCGGTCAGGTGGATAATGTGCCGGAGCCGGGCGCAGGCGCGCTCCTCCTCGCCGGTCTGCTCCCGCTCGCCGGGATGGCGCTCCGGCCTCGGCGCGGATAGATTTTCGTCTCAGGAGCCGCGCGTGGCCGTCTCTCCCTCCTCTTCCTCGGAAGCATCTCGCACTGCGCAGGACGCTCTGCGCCCGGAACGACAGTCGGCGGGCGAGCCGGGGCTGAGCCGCCGCGCGCTGCTGGTGGCCGTCGCCCTGACCGTGCTTTCCGGCCTCTGGGTGCGCCAGTCCGAGATCGTCGTCCTCTCCACCCAGATCACCGAGAGCGTGCCTGCGATTCCGGGGCTGGCCGCGCTTGTCCTGCTCCTGCTCGTCAACGTCGTGCTGCGCCGCCTGCCGCGCCTGCGCCCCTTCACCCGCGCCGAACTGCTCGTCATCTTCCTGTTCGTGACCGTCAGCAGCACGGTGATGGGCATCGGCATCGAGCAGTTTCTCTTCGCGCTGATCGGGGCGCCGTTTTACTACAAGACGGATGACATCCCGACCGTCCGGCCCTTTCTTCCCGGCTGGCTGATGCCCCATGATCTGACCGCTATTCGCCATCTCTATGAATCGGCCCCGGATGGCAGAGTCCCCTGGAACCTCTGGATCGGGCCAGGGCTGTGCTGGCTCGGTTTCTTCCTGGCGCTCTGGTGGACGCTCTACTGCCTGATGGCCCTCTTCTATCGGGTCTGGGCCGAGGAGGAGAAGCTGTCGTTTCCGCTCGTCTTCCTGCCGATGGAGATGACCGGCGGCGACCCCGGCGCGACCCCCTTCTTCAAGAACCGGCTGATGTGGGGCGGCTTCGCGCTGGCTGCGGTCTACAACCTGGGCAACATCCTGCACGCCCTCTATCCCTCTTATCCTGCCTTCGGCAAAGAGGTGGACATCGGGGCGATGTTCACCAGTCCGCCCTGGAACGGCCTGGTTCCCCTGGGCTTCTACTTCCGCCCGGAGATGATCGGCCTCGGCTATCTCGTCTCCACGAACATCAGCCTGTCCGTCTGGTTCTCCTTCTTCGTGCTGAAGCTGGGCGCGGTCTTCGCGACGGCGAAGGGCTATCAGGCGCAGGAACTCTATCCGCAGGAGCAGGGCATCGGCGCGTTTCTGGTGCTGGCGGGAATGCTGATCTGGCTCTCGCGCCGCCACCTGGGGAAGATATGGCAGTCCACCCTCACCGGCAGGGACGACTCCCGGCTGGAAGGTCTCTCCTATCGCTGGATGTTCCTCGGCTTCTGGGGCGGGTTTCTGGCGGTGTGGGCCTTCGCGACGGCGGCGGGCATGGCCTGGTGGGTCGCGCTGGCCTATCTGCTGATGGTGCTGGCCGTCGCGCTGGTCTATGGCCGCCTGCGGGGGCAGACGGGCGTGCCGCTCGTCTGGCTGTTCCCCTTCTTCATGCAGAAGCAGGCACTGATCTACACGTTCGGGTCGCAGCCGTTCGTGGCGAGCAGCCCGACGACGATGCCGACCTGGGCGCTCTTCTCCTTCCTGGCGCGCGGCTACTATCCGACCGTGACGGGCTATCAGGTCGAGGCGATGGAGATCGCGCGCCGCGCCAATATCAACATGCGGCGCGTCGTACTGGCGATCACGCTGGCGCTTGTCATTGGCTTCATCGTCGGCTGGTACAACCATCTGGCGCCCTACTATCAGCGCGGCGCGCTCCAGCTTCGGGAGGGCGGCATCTGGGGAACCTGGGAGGCGACGCGCGAATACCAGACCGCCGCGCAGTACGCCACCACATCGAAGCGCCCGGAGCTGCAGCGCATCTGGGCGACGGGCGCGGGCGCGGTGATCGTCGTCGTGCTGTCGTTCCTGCACCTGCGCTTTACCGGCTTCCCTCTGCACCCGCTCGGCTACGCGATGGCGTGCAGCTATGGAAGCCTCATCTGGGGATCGTTCTTTATCGTCTGGCTGCTCAAATCGCTGGCGCTGCGCTACGGCGGCATGGCCTTCTATCGGAAGACGATCCCCTTCTTCCTGGGCTTTGCGCTGGGGCATTTCGCGGTGGCCGGTATCTTCTGGGGTCTGGTCGGCGTCTGGACGGGCGAGGCGGTCAAGGGATACGCGGTCTATTTCGGATGACTGTAGAGCGGAGTTCAGCGCCTGGTACGGCAGGTCAATGAAGCGCGGCGGCTTCCTCGCTGCGTCCGGCAGCGGACAGCGCGCGCGCCAGCAGATCGCGCGCCGCCCCATCGCCAGGCTTGAGTTCCAGAGCGCGCTTGAACTCGACGATGGCGCGCGGCGCGTTGCCGCCGTCCAGATAGCTCTTGCCCAGAGCGCGGTGCGCCTCCGGCGAGTCGGGCTTGATCATGACGTTGTATGCAAGACGCGAACGCTGCTCCCTGGCGCGGTTAGCGCGCGCGTAGGCATCCATGAGCTTCTGCCCTTCGACCGCCTGTCCCTGCTGTACTTGCAACTGACCGAGCAGCAAGCCGACTTTTTCAAAGGCGGGATCCTGCTGATAGACCAGCGTGAACTCGCGCGTCGCTGCCGCAAGGTCGCCCTTCTGCCGCAGCGCCATCGCGCGCAGATAGTGGGCGTGGATATTACCGGGATTCAGCTGCAGCGTCTCCGCGACAGCGGCAAGCGTTCTATCGGCATCCTGCATCTGATTATAGACTTGAGCGCGCTCCAGCAGCAGAGGCTCCTTATCGGGCGTCCGAGACAGCGCCTCGGCGATGGTCTTTAGCGCCTGGTCATAGCGCCGATCCTGCCGGTAGACCTCAATCAGCGGCGCGAGAATGGTGGGGTCGTCCGGCGCGAGTTGGCGCGCCCGGAGCAGTTCCCGTTCAGCGAGGGCATAGTTGCTGGCTTGAAACGCGGCCATTCCCCGCACAACGTGCAGCCGGGGTTCGTGGGGAAGTTCCTGGAGGGCGCGTGCCAGGAGCGCCTCTGCCAGACGGTTCCAGCCCAGCCCGATATAGCGGTAAGCCAGGTCTTTGAGGGCGCGGACATTGTGCGGATCCAGCGCGAGCGCCCGCCGATACTCCGCGATAGCCAGGTCTTCCTTGCGCTGAAAATCGTAGAGTTCGCCGAGCGCGGCGTGGGCTTCGGCGCTGTTGGGCGCGATCTGAAGGGCCGCGCGCAGTTGCGCTTCGGCTTCGGCGCGCTTCCCGGCCTGCGACAACAGTTCTGCATAGACCAGCCGCCGCTGCGGCTCCTGCGGCGCTGCAGCCACAGATTGACGCGCCCGTTCCAGCATTGTCTGGACCTGCTGCTGCTGCGCGGCCGCCGTCTCTCGCGCCTCCCGCGCCTGGCGCAGCCGTTCCGCCTCTGCCAGCAGGCGATGCCGCAGGGGCAGCGTCGCCACCCAGACGACCGCGACCAGCGCCAGCAGGCCGAACAGGAGGGCGCGCGTCCGCGCGGAGGCCGCCGGTTTCGGCGGCGCGGAGAGGGTGGAAGGAGGCGTTTTGGAACCCGGTCTGGATGCTTTCATTCTGCTTTGCCGCTGCCCTCACGCAGAGTCCAGATACGGTCTGCCGCCAGCCCCGCTAGATGCTCCTCGCGACCGCTCGGCCACCGAACAGTCACCTCCGCCTGCGTTGCCGCGCCCAGACCAAAGTGGACGCGCAAATCGTTGGCCGACAGATAGCTGGAACCGCTGCGGCAGGAGTCCCGCAGCGCCCGTCCGCCTGCCATGACCGTTACCAGCGCGCCGATGCCGTCTCGATTGCTTTTCACGCCGACCAAGCGGAAGGTGAGCCAATGGTGGGCGGTCCGGGTCTGGTTGCGCCACAGGTAGGCCGGGCCGCCGTTGGTCGTCACCAGGACATCTTCGCGCCCGTCGTTGTCAATATCGGCGTGGGCCGCCGCGCGCCCGACGATGGGTCGGGTGAGGGGCGGACCGGAGCGCGCGGCCAACTCGGTATACGTGCCGTCGCCGCGATTATGGTACAGCAGCGGAGGCTCTGCGTACCGGACGTCCGGCTGCTTTTGCTCGATATCGTCTTCGACATGCCCGTTGACAACGAGGAGGTCTTTCCAACCGTCGTTGTCATAGTCGAAAAAGAAGGCGCCGAAGCCCAGCAAATTTGTGCTGGGCGGGCCGACGCCAACCGGCGTGCGTCGGTCCTGAAAAACGCCGGGCTGTATCTGCTCGTAATAGCTGGTCTGCACACCGCTGTAGTTGGCGATGACCAGATGCGTCTTGCCGTCGCTGGCGGCGTCGGTGGCGTCTATGCCCATACCGGAATGCGGCGTGCCGCTCTCATCACAGGCCACGCCGGACGCCATACCGACCTCCTCGAACCGCCCCTTGCCCAGGTTATGGAACAGAAAGCCCGGCACGGTGTCGTTGGCGACGAAGATATCGGGCAGGCCATCGCCGTCGTAGTCCCAGATGGCGACGCCGAGCGCCTTTCCAGGCGCAGACGCGATGCCGCTCTGCTGCGACACGTCGGTGAACGTGCCGTCATGATTATTATGGTAGAGCGTGCAGCGCGAGGGCGGAAAGGCGTTGGGCAAGCAGTAGGTGTGTTCGGTCGGCGTCAGGAAGCAGGGCAGATCGTCCTTGAGCGAGCGATAGCGCACGTAGTTGCAGATAAACAGATCGAGATAGCCGTCTCGGTCATAGTCTACCCAGCAGCAGCTTGTCCCCCACATACCCGCATTGGCAACGCCCGCCAGCGCGGTCACATCGCGGAAGACCGGATGCTTCCCATTCGCCTGTCGCGGAGGGGTCTCATTACGGAACAGATGGCTGGGGCCGAGGACGCAGGAGATATAGACATCGTCGCGGCCGTCGTTATCGTAGTCGCCAACAGCCAGCCCCATGGCGTACAGGCGCGCTTTGTCCAGCCCAGAACCTGCCGTCACGTCGGTAAACGTGCCGTTGCGGTTATTGTGATAGAGGCGCAGTCCGGGCGTCTCTGTGACCGTCGGAGCAGGAAGAGAGTGGCCGTTGAGCAAAAGGATGTCCGGGTAGCCGTCGCCATCGTAGTCCACAAAACCGCCTCCGGAACCCATCGTCTCGACGAGATATTTGCGCGATGTTTTGCCGTTGACAGCGCGAAAGCGGATTCCGGCGCGTTGCGTAATATCCTCGAATCGGGCAGGCGCCTCCTGGGCTTGCGCCGTAGAAACGGTCGTCCTTGGCGGTGAAGGCGTCAGTAGGGCAGGATGTCGTATGGAGCAGCCTACCCAGGCCAACACAAAAGCCGTCATAAGTAGGCCCAACGGCAGGGAACGTCGGGAGCGTTGGTATTGAAGCGACATGGTGTCATCGAAGCGGTCGCCAGCGTGCAGTAATGGGCCGCGCCGATCTAGATCGGCGCGGCCCGACCGTTGTCAGTAAGTTCTCACCGCGTGCCAGGGGCTACCGGTTGCGTTTGGCTCCCACGCGGCACCGGAGCGTTAAGCGGCAGGGCATTACTGCCGCCGGCGGCCCTGGCCGCTTTCTCCCGATAGTACTGAATTCTGGATGCGGTAATATCGGCATTAGGGCCGCCATTGAGGTAGCGATAGCCGAAAAAGCCGATAACTACTATCGCGAGCAGCAGGACGATTACGATGACACCGCCTGAAAGATTCTGTTTCATAAACCTACCTCAGCCGGGAGAGTCTGGCTTTTGCGCCGATGCAGTGTCCGGGTCTGAAACGACCCGTAGAATGCGGCAGGGCAAGCGCTGCGCTCTGCCGCAGAACACACTCTCTTTGCACTTTTGTTCCGAATGAGAAGGAAATACGATATTACTCGTCTGGCCGCGCCAATCTCAAAATCCGCAAAAGTGCAAAGAGAATGAGAACACGCTTTCTTTTACGCAGCAGAGACAATTATGTTAGCCCCTCCTGAAGAGCAGAGTAGAAGCGGGGCAAGCCGACAGGAAGCGCCACACTCTGGTTTCCAGGGCGGTCGCCTACTCTCTCTTCCTCGTATCCCATGAAGCGGCTGCTCGGACTGTCAGGCGAAGCTGGAAAATGGTGTTCCAGCTTCGCCTAGCGACGGGCTTAGCCCCTTCCGTCATGGCCTTGCCGGGAACGGGCGGAAGGAAGGGGCTGGAAGGCGGCCCCGGACTTATTGGGCCTGATCGCCATAGACCAGATCAATGGTGATGTTGGTAGAGCGCATAAATTTGGAGTGTCCGTCGGCAAAACCTAGATTCGAGCCGCCGGAGTGCCGTGTCTGCGATTCGAAGAGGGCGGCTTTGGCAGGCCCCCAATCGCTCGGAAGATACAGCCCCAGATTGTTTTGCGCGGCCCCGCAATTAGGCGCGTTGGCGCCATAACAATCTGCAATCGGGTTTGCATAGGCCATGCGGGAGATAAGGAAGTGGTGGTGAATGTCGTTGGGATTGTTGCGGTCAGGGCGTATAGAGACATCGAAGTAGTTGCTCAGGCCCTCATCCGCATCTCCAAGCACCATCGTCTGGGCAGGGCGATCCAGTGCGGCCAGAGCGACAGAGGAGAAGTTGTTGAAGTCGCCTTCGAAGATCGTCTGGTTCCCGGCATAGTTGATGGCTACATTCGCCAGAGCCGAGTTGATACCGACCTGGGTCACGTCGGTCGCATTGGTCCAGCCCCAGATCAGGTTCTGGTTGAGCGTGTCGCGAGTGTTTGCGGAGGGACAGGCGTAGATCTGGGCGTTCTTGACATAGGGGTAGATGGCGTTGAACCACAGCGACTCGAAGTGGTTGGGGGTGGTGCCGTCTCCGCTTGCGCCGCTCCAAGACTGCCCCCAGTTCCAATAGGGGAACGTCTCATCATAGTCCTGAACATACATCTGGACCCCCAGAGACAGTTGCTTGGTATTGGACAGACAGGAAGTGGCGCGCGCTTTTTCGCGAGCCTGAGCAAAGACCGGGAAGAGAATGGCTGCCAGAATCGCGATAATGGCAATAACGACGAGTAGTTCGATCAGAGTGAAGCCTTTGCTTCGTTGCATGTTACCATTTCCTTTCAGGGTTCTCCGAATTGAGTTTTCAGGCGGTATCGCCGGAGACGAATTCCACAGGAAGCACCGTCTCATTGGCGACAGTCTCCCCATTGATCTGCGCCACCAGCAGGCTTACAGCCGTCCGCGCCACCTCCACCCACGGGGCGCGGATGGAAGTCAACTGATACACTGTTCCGAACGGGGTCGGTAGGCCATCAAAGCTCAGCACGGCCAGGTCGTCGGGAACGCGCACGCCGCGCTGGCGGCAGTGCGCCAACAGATCGTAGGCGGCCATATCGTTCCAGCAGAAGGCGGCGGTCGGGCGCTGTTCGGGCGGCGCGTCCAGCCAGGTCCACAGCGTATCTTCCGGGAGTGTCGTATCGTTTTCGCCTCGCCACTCTCTCACTTGCAGTCCGAGACGGGCCGCTGCTGCGCAGAAGGCGTCATGCCGCCGCACGGCGGAGACCAGAGGCCGGTCAATATTGCGATAGAGAATACGCCGGTGTCCTCGCCCGGCCAGATACTCTGCTGCTATCCGCCCTCCGGCCTCATCATCTACCAGGATGGAGGGCAGCTGCGGAATCGCGTCCGCAATGGCGACAACGGGCAGATGGGAGGCGGCCAGCAGGTCTACGAGCGGATCGTCCGGCGGCGCATGGACAATCAGGCCGTCAATGTGTCCATTCATCATCTCTGCGTAGATGTCTTCGACCGAATAGCCTCGGAAGACTCCATGCAGCAGCAGGTCTTTGTGAAACTGATCGCAGCGTTCCTGAATCCCGCCAATGATCTCGGACTGGAAGGGCAGGCGCGCATTCAGATAACCATGTCCGGTATAGAACCCGATGATGTTGGTGCATTTGCGCCGCAGGGAACGGGCCAGCGCGTTCGGGCAGTAGCCCATCTGCCGGGCGGCTTCCTGCACGCGCTGTCGCGTCGCCTCAGAAACGCGCACATGCAGGGACTTGCCGCCGAGGACGGCGGAGACGGTCATGGTACTGACACCGACTTGTTCGGCCACATCCTTCATGGTCACGGCCCGTCGCTGAGACATGAGATTCTCCGCCTGACTGATTTACCGATAAATCCGCTCCTGAGTTATAGTAACACAGCTTTGCGGTTTTGTCAATACCCTGCGAGGATAAGGAAGTGCCAAAAGGTTTGCAGATAGCATTCCGGTAGGAACACTCTCAGTCTATCGCATCCTCAGAGCCTCTAACAAGCAGGGAAGGGGACAGGGGTGAAAGCGATGGACAAACCCGTACAGGGGTCTATAGACTCCTTATGGGAACTTTCCTCTTGACACAAATCTGCAGATATGTTACACTCTTGGACAGGGGATATGAAACGTTCCATATGAAACGTTCCATCCAAGTGGATGATACCCCTCCTTACTCTGCCTTCTTCTTGGGCCCTACCAATAGCGATGACGGTCAAATTGCGTGATATTGCCACCAGACTGAACCTGTCGCCGAGCCTAGTATCCGGCGTGCTGAACGACCGTCCGGGCATCTGGGCCTCGGAAGAGACACGCCGGCGCATCCGCCGCACGGCGCGCGAACTGGGATACCGCCCGAACGCGGCGGCACGCGCCCTGCGCATCGGCAAGACGCATACAGTCGCCCTCGTCTATCTGGATTCTGCGGCGCTGGGTCACGTGCATCCTGGCCTCGTCGTAGACGAACTGGCGCGCTATCTGGGTTCCTGCGGCTACGAACTGCTGATTAAAGTCTGCGCCGACCAGGAGCGCCTGCTAACCAGCCTGGAGGAGTTGGTCTTCACGCAGACCTGCGATGCGGTCATCCTCTGGGGCCGTGAAGCCGATGTTCAGCAACAGGGGCGGATCCTCGAAGAACTCGGCATGCCCTTTGTCATCAAAGGTCGGCACGAGGAGCAGTATCCCCACTGGCCGCAGGTAGACTTTGACCATGAGGGCATGATGGCAATTGCTGTCTCGCATCTGGCAAGTCTGGGTCATCGCCGGATCGCCTATGTGGGCTATGCCAGTGAAGAACTCTATTGCCTGCGCCTCCTAGAAGGCTATTACGCAGCCCACCAGAAGCTTTTCGGCGCGGAACCGCCTGCCGGTTTCGTTTTCGCTGCACCCGATCATGTGGAGATAGTGCGCGCAAAGATGCTGGACTGGCTGGCTTTGCCCCCGCCCCAGCAGCCGACCGCAGCGGTCATCGGCGCCGGCAACGCCGCTTGGCAGGGAATCGAACTGGCTCTGGCAACCGTTGGGAGGCGCATTGGTAGCGGAGCGGGCGAATTCGCGGTTGCTGGCGAAAGCCATCAGAACATGCAACTGCTCTTTGGCAATGGCTACACCTTTGAGCGCGTAGAGTTGACCGATTTGGCACATGTCATGGCACGACAACTGCTCTGGCCTCTGCTGGCCGGACAGCCACTGGAGAAGACCGTCCTTCGTGTGCTGCCGACCTTGCGACAGGTCGAATCGCTTCAGCTGCTTAACTATGTCTCGTTCTGTCCGTAGGCTCTGGTTTGCGCGACAACCGAGCGCATTTGCGGCGCCTCCTGAGCAAGGCGTTCCTGGTTGCGTGCGCCCGCTCCCAACGGACATCTAGCAACATTCCTGTATGACACTACCACTCTAAAATTCCAAAGGAGGAAACGGAGCAATGCTGTCCTATCGTTGTTCTTCGCGAACAGCCTTCACGCTGATCGAACTGCTCGTCGTTATCGCAATTATCGCGATACTAGCTGCTATTCTTTTCCCAGTCTTCGCGCAGGCACGGGAGCAAGCTCGCAAGACGACCTGTCTTTCCAACTTGAAGCAGATCGGGCTGGGCGTAATGATGTATGCTCAAGATTACGAAGAGACCCCGCCCTGGGCTTATGGCAGCATGGGATGGTGGGGCGATGTCATTGATCCTTACATTAAGATGCGCGGCAGCGCCAATGCCGGGCAGGGCGATGTACAAGGGGCCGGGTTATGGCACTGCCCGTCGGACGGCCTCTCTGTTGTTCCCAACACGCCGAGCTACGGCGTCAACGCCGTCATTACGGGCGCGGAGAATGGCGGCATCCCCAACGGTGGGTTCGACAACTCCGTGCCTCTGGCCGGCATCAACAATCCTGCGGATGTCATCTGGGGAGGCGACGGCTCCCGCGACTACTACAAAGATGAGGGGGTGTTCCGCGAGATCGCCATTGACTGGGTGCGCCCTGACCTCGATCTGCTGGGCCTGCCCGGTTGGGACGGACGCGAGGGAAGAGTTGTCAAGCAGTGGTATCGCGACCATATCAATCAGGATGACTGGACGGATGCGCGTATCGGCTGGCAGGATGCCAATCCCCAGTGGGCCAACAAAGGACCGGCCTATCGGCATAATCGCAACGGACAGAAGAGCGGCATCGCTAACTTCATCTTTATGGACGGCCATGCCAAGGGCAAACGTTTTGGTTCCCTGAACGAAGGAAACTTCTTCGCGACAGGGCCGTTGCAATAACGCCGCGGCGAAATTGGAAGAGATTGCCGCGTTGGGAGCGGCAGTCTCTCCGCTCCTGAATAGGCTGCCGCCGGGAAGCGAGCAGCAAGCAGGAACAGGAGGAATACATGACCGTTGGTTCTAAAAGTAGAGCAAAAAATCAGGCCGTCAGCCTTTCAGTAATTATCATCAGCCTCATCGCGCTATTGGTGTTTCTTGGCTGGCTCTATCAGCACAATTTTGCGGAGAGCAAAGGCGCCGATGTCCCGATTAGCGCCGAAGCGCAGGCAAACGACAAGAAGATGAGGCAGATATACCAGAACAGCGGCGGCGACCTGAGCCGAGTCAGCCCAGAAGACCGTGCCTGGCTGCACGAGTACACGCGGGGTCGTGAGCAGGAAGCCTTCGACTACTATAAAGGGAGGCGCGCCGGGCCAACCCGCTGACAGCATGGTGTAACCACGCCAGGTCGCTGAGACATTCCCTTGCACGCAACTGCTATGAACGCCTTCGCTTTTCTCCATTCCGGCCCCCGTCTTCGACAGAAAGGGCTGCTCTGCGCGCTGGCAGGGCTGATGCCTCTGGCGCTCTATCTCTGGACGGCCCCACTGCGCCAGGAGCGCGCGCTGAGGGCGGCCTCGCTGCCGGAACTGGAAGCCGCCTCGCGTCGTTGCCCTAACGATGCCCGCGTCTGGTTCTATCTGGGCCGGCGGCGGCAACAGCAGGGGCAGATTACAGCGGCACACGCGGCTTTTGAACATGCCGCGCTGCTCAATACTTCTGATGAAGCCGCCTGGCTTGCCTGGGCGACTACGGCGACCGGCCCGATGGCGGCCCAGGACGCCGCCAACATCCTGTTCACCTTCCTCAAGCAGAACCCAGACAGCGCGCCAGTGCACCTAGCGCTCGGACAGGCCTACCGGCAGATGGGCCAGAGGGCGCGCGCCTATCAGGAAGCCGTACGCGCCACACGTTTGCATCCGAACGAGGCGGACGCCTGGAAGCTGCGCGGAGGGGAAGCCGCTGCCCTGGGGCAGTGGACGGAAGCCGAACAGAGCCTGCGCCAGGCGCTGACTCTACGGCCCGACGATTGGCGGACGCAACTGGGACTGGGAGGCGTGCTGCTTCGATTACGGCGCGCTGCCGCAGCGTTCGCCTGTTATCGCCAAGCTTTCCGGCTGGCTCCAGACGAGCCGATGACCGCGCGAGCGCTGGTGTGGGCTTCCGCACAGGCTGCCATCGTGCCCGACGATCTGCTGCAAAACGCCGACCTTCTCTATGCGTACAAGCGGTTACCGGAAGCGCGGCAGGTCTATCTGACGACGCTGGCACACGACCCGAAGTCGGCCCGCGCCTTGCAGGGCATCGGCCTCATCCTGGCAGCACAGGGTAAACAGGAAGCGGCGTTCTACTACCTGGAAACCGCTACGCGCCTGAACCCCGGACTGCCTCAGGCGCAGGCGCTGCTCGCGGAGTGGTACCTGGAGACCGCGTTCTCGAAGGAGGCCGTACGGCGGCTGGAATGGGCGGTCAGAACGGCCCCTGACAACGCTGCCTACTGGCATCTGCTCGGCAGGGCCTATGGCGCATTAGAAGTCAGGAACAACGCGGCCGAGGACGCCTACCGCCGCGCCGTCGCGTTGGAGCCGCAGAACCCGCTCTATCGCCTCGATCTGGCTGATATGCTGGTCATCAATAGCAAGACGATGGAGGCGGAAGAGGCCTATCGGCGGGCAGTGGCACTGGCCCCGCACGACCCGGATGCGCTCTCCCGACTCGGTGGCTTCCTGCTCGATCAACCGCCGACGCCTGCGCGCCGCCAGGAGGCGGAGCGCGTGCTTCAGGAGGCCGTCGCCCGCGATAGAGACAGCGACTTCGCATTCTATCAGTTGGGACGCCTGCGCTTCGAGAGCGGCGACGCGAAGGGCGCGATCACGCCTCTGAGTCGCGCCGTCGCGCTTGTACCGGAGATACCGGAGACCTGGTATCTGCTCTCCCGCGCCTATGCGCGGGCCGGAGATTCTCTCCACGCACAGGCCGCTCTGCGCAATTTCCAACAATGGCGCCGACTCTATATGGAGCGCACGCACACGTCTGAACTGGTCAAGGCGCGGCCCGGAGATGGAGGATTGCGTCTCAAGCTGGCCCGGCTCTATGCCCGTAACGGCGAGAACGCCAAAGCCATCAGCCAGTATAGCTACTGCCTGCAGCTTAATCCCGGCAACGCGGACGCCCGCCGGGAACTGCACGCGCTGAAGGCGCGCTTGAAAGCGAGTGGGCACCTGCCCTCAATGGCGTTGTTTCGCGCAATGGTTGCCAGCGCTGCGCCCGCGCATTGATCCCTACAATCGCCCGCCCCAGCGCGCTGCCACTTTAGAATATGTCAGGAAAGAAGACCATGAATTTGCGAACTCTCTTTGTGTCCGGCGGATGGAGGCTGGGCCTGCTGGCGGCGCTGACGCTGACCAGCCTGCCGCGCGCAAGCACGCAGATGGTCACCGGCACAGACATTCCCGGCTTTGAAAAGACGTTCGGCGTCGTGCTGCACCAGCGCACCTATCCCTATTCCGTCCAGTTGATAACCTGCAGCGCGCCGGGCAATATTCTGGTTTCGGGCGAGCAGGCAGCATTCACGTTCCAGATACGCAACAATACAGAGCAGCCGATCCGGCAGAAGGCGAAGGTTGTCCTCATCCACTATGCGACGCGCGGGCGACCGGGCGACATCTGGGTTCCCGACATGTTCAAAATTGCCGATGTCGGCTCCGTGCCGCTCAATCTGGATGTGCCGCCCAAAGGCTTTCAGAACGTGACGATCACGCCGCGCCTTCCGGCGAAGTTCGGCGCGTATGCCCTCGTGACCGATCTCGGCGCGCTGGGCCGTCAATTCCTTGCCACTTGCGTCCGCACCTTCCCAGCCTCCAGCCGACGCATCCAGTATCCGAAGTTTTGCCTCGACGCCATTAATCTCGACGTGCTCAAGCGGCTCGGCGTGCAGGCCATCCGCTATGGTGTCGAATACAAGCCGACGACGGATAAAGATTTCCCCGCATGGTTCGCCGAGCAAAGCCGCCGCCTGAAGGCATTCCAGGCCGCCAACATCGCCGTGCTGTTCATGGTCGGCGCGCCGGACTGGTTCCAACCCCATCAGCCGCTGGGAAGGCCCCGCCCCTGGCTCGATGACCAGGATGTGATGCTCGACACGAAAAGCGACATCGCCTGGCTGCCCTCCTACGACGCCGATTTTCAGAACTACTGCAAACGATTCGCCACCCAGTTCGGCTGGCCCAAAGGCCCCATCAACGCCTTCTCGCTCTGGAACGAACCCTGGGAGGGCATTTCGATCTCTGGCTGGGGCGCGGACATGCTGCGCTATCGCGAAATGTACACGCACATGGCGCAGGCTATCTTACAGGCGCGCAAAGAGGCGGGTGTCCAAGTGCTGGTCGGTGGCTGTGACTCCTCCTCGAATGCGCTGGATAAGCTGTTTGGAGACGGCAGCGACCAGTTTCTGCCTGTCTTCGACTTCCTGAGCATCCACTATCAAGGTCTCAGCCCCGATTCGACGGTAAAGAAGTGGGTCAATCGCAAATCGCCCTATGGCCGCGTCAAAATATGGGATACAGAGAGTTGGGTCGCCAATACAGACGACCGCGTGGCCGCCGTCGTCGCGGCGAACCGAGCGGCAGGCTATGACCGCGCAATGGGCATCTACGGCGGCAACATCGCCGAGGAACAGGAGGGCGATATCCTCTTGGCGGACGGCAAGACCAAGCGCGTCAAAGTGGTGCAGGCATGGTCGGTTGCCGCTTCGGTCGGAGCCTGCCAGCACTTTATCGGCGAGCGCGATTTTAAGGAACTGCTCTTCAAGAACGGCCTGCCCTGGGTCATGGTCTTCCATGGAGCCGAGCATAATCCTGAAGATGGCACGGTCGTGGTCGTCGGCGATCTAGGTGAGGAGTTTGGCGCGGACAATCTGCTCTTCCGGACGGCGCGCGGTCTGAAGGAGATTGCGCACAAGGCGGCACTGAAGAGACGCCTGGCAGCGCTGCCCGCGAACGCGCCGGAGAAGGAGCGGACGGAGCTACGGACAGCGCTTGCAAAGGACGAGACGCTGAGCGGCGCGACCATGACCATCAACGCCGAGGGCGGCAGGTTTAGCCTCTACGACTTCTACGGCAACCCGGTCCCTCCTCTCCATGGAAAGATTGTCGTACCTCTGGATGGGCGTGGCTTCTTCCTGCGCGGCAACGGCCGGCCCGGTTCCTTTGCGGCCCTGCTCAGAGCAGTACAGACTGCCCGCATCGAGGGCATCGAGCCTCTAGCGACCGTGGCGCGCGATATGACTGCGCCGATAGAGCAGCATCCCACGCTGCGCCTCTCGCTGACGAATGTGCTGAACCGGCCCGTCTCCGGCACACTCCAGGTTACACTCGGCGCGCTACAAGTCGTCGCGCCCCAAACGCTCCATTTCCAGCCGCACGAGACCAAGCAGGTTCCGGTAAAGATTGTCGGCGGCACGACGACGCCCAGCAACACCTATCTGCTGGTGCTGCGCTTCGATGCGGGCCGCGATGGGCGCGTTATCCATGAAGAAGAGATGCATGTCAATCTCATCGCTCACCGAGCAATCCAGGTAGACGGCAATCTGGACGACTGGAAAGACGTTCCGGCCCAGACCGTGCGTACCTTCGAGAAGGCTGTCCCAAGCCAGACTGAAGCGGCCTGGTTCCCTTTCAAGAAGTTCGATGCCGCGCTAAAACAGGGGTTTGCGACCGGCTATCTGGCCTATGATGCGAACTATTTCTATTTTGCCGCCAAAATCGCCGACAACACGCCGGACGACGGTATGGTGCGCTTCGAGACGCGCGACGAGGATGCCTACTTCTATCCGGAGACGAGCTACCATGTGGATGATGACAAGACGCTCGAAAAGAAAGACGTGACCTATGAACCGGCGACAAAGGATATTCGCGCCCTGCGCAAACCCGATTCCCACTCCGACGACCGGATCGCGGCGGCTTGGGCGACGACTCATAAGCAGTTTGCGCTCGATCTGAAGCTGACCGATGGCAAGACGCATCAGGTCGCACTCTATCTCATGGATTGGGATGACCCCGGCTCGCGCAACGTCAAGATCACCATCACCGATACGGCAACCGGCAAACTCCTTGATGAGCGCGATATAGACCGGCTGCGCTTCGGCAAGTATGTCGTCTACAACCTGTCCGGCAGCCTCCGTCTCATCCTTCGCACCAACACCTGGCGCGACGCGACCCTGAGCGGAATCTTCTTTGATGCGCCCAAAGCGGCAGCGCGGCTGGCCGATGGCAGCAACGCAGCGTTTGTCAAGATAGATGAAGAGACGCAGGGCGACTGGCCAGGCGTCTATGGCGCAGAGGGTTACAATGTCATCGGCACAGCGCCGCGCTATCCCGCCTATGTCTCTCTCTCCGTTCCAACCGTTGTGCAGAAAGAGGCGCTAACCTGGCCGCAGGGCGTGCGCCGCTACTCCTATCGCAAAGACCCGGAACTCCCCTCCGGCAATTTTCCTGACCACGACAACGTCCAGATTGCCTTCAACGTCCTGCCGCCAGAGCGCAAATCGCTCTATCCCTGCCCGCCCGGAACCATGCCCGGTTTCGTTAACTACGAAGACACCGACTACGAGTATGCGCTGAACCCCGTCGCGCCGAAATATGGCGGCGGCACGGAGATATGGCGGCTGGCCGCGCCGGGAATGCCCCATAAACATTTCTATCCGCGCCAGCCGAAATCGCCTCTGGATGGCCCGGTCAAAGAGGGTAAGCTGGTCATCCGGCGCGATGGCAATACACGCCTGGTCGAAGCGGCGCTGCACTGGACGGAGATACCAGAGGTCAAGAAGCGCCTCGACGCCGGGCAGCCCATCAAATTCTCTTTCCGGGTCAACGACAATGCCAATCTCGGCTGCATGGAACTCTCTAAGCGGCGTAGCGTCGCCAAGCGCAATGGCTCCTTCCACGTGGATTGGGTCGAGCATTGGGCCAATGAACTTGAGTTCGGCTGGCAGAAATAGGCTCTTCACTTTGCCCCCTTCTTCCCTGCGCAGAAGGGAGCGGATTCGCCGCTCTGGGCGCAGGGAAATTTTCAAAATAGAGACGAAAAGCCTTGACATATGCCGATTTTTCCTCTATACTGAGCTTGGTAAACCGATGCATCAAAGCTGAACTGACCTATATGCCTACCACGCTACGCGATGTCGCCACGCGCCTTAACCTCTCTCCCGGACTGGTATCGCGCGTCCTCAACAATGATGCCAACGTGCGGGTTTCCCTCCAAACCCGCCAACGTATCCACATGACTGCGCGCGAGATGCAGTATCGCCCTTCGCCCTCGGCACGGGCGCTCGCGACGGGCCGTTCGCGGCAGATCGCCATCTCCGGGGCAGACCCCAGTCTGCATAGCTATCGAGGTTCCCGCCTGCTGGAACAGCAAGGCCTGATCGAGGCCGTTGCAGAGCAGCACTATCGCGTCGTTGTGCTGCCCTCGACGGCTAACCATGCCGACTGGCGCGAGTTCGAGGAGATGCTCTATGCCAGCGGATGCGATGGCTTTTGTCTCTATGCGGAGCAGGCCAGCCTGGAACTGTATGCCGCGCTACAGGCGCAAAACGTCCCGTTCGTCGTTCTCGGCAATCCTGGCGATAATCTGGTCACCCATGTAGACCATGACAACTACCGCTATGCTTATGACTCGGTAGCCTGGCTACAAGCCCAGGGACACACGCGCATCGGCTTTACCGACTTTCTATCTCCCTCTGCTCATCCCTTCGCTGCCGCTCTGCGGCAGGGCTATCAGGATGCCATGAACGCCCTCTGCGGCGGATTCGACCCGACACTCCTGCTGGAAAATGTTCCTGACGACGCCGCGCGTATCGCCTTTGTCACCCGGCCCGACCCGCCGACAGCGCTCATCGTCCGGGACTGGGGCGGCGCGCATCGGTGGCGCAAGGTGTTCCAGCAGCTGGGCCTGCGCGTTCCTGACGACGTGACAGTATTGGCACACGTTACACTCTCAGAGGCCCCCTATCTCGAAGTAGGGTATGCGTTTCATGCACACGATCCACGTCGTATCGGATGGCTGGCTGGGCAGATGCTGCTGCGTCGGATTCAGGAAGGGGCCACAGAGAAGGTGGAAACCATTCTCGTATCGCCGTCCGCTCCGCAGTGGCGCACGGAATGGTACGAAGTCATTATCAGTTCGCAAGAAGCATTGGGCGGCTGAAAGAAGACACTCTCTCGGCAAGGCAAAAAATTCTCTCGCTTACGGGTTTTTCCACAGTTCCCACAAGCGCGAGACAGCCGAAAGCCCAACGACCAGGGGGAAATCCCCCGAACACCCCAAAGGAGGAATGTTATGAACACACGACGGAGCCGACACGGCTTCACTCTCATCGAACTGCTCGTCGTCATTGCCATCATTGCGATTTTAGCTGCAATTCTCTTCCCGGTTTTCGCGCAAGCCCGCGAGAAAGCCCGCGCCGTCTCTTGCCTCAGCAATCTCAAGCAGCTGGGCCTGGCTTCCAATATGTACACCCAGGACTGGGATGAGACGATGGTTCCCGAAGACAACTATATGGAGCATCCGAAAGGCGTGCCTAATCCCGACCCCAACTTCGCCTTCTGGATCCAGCTGCTCCAACCCTATATCAAAAACAGCCAACTGATGAAATGCCCATCCAACCCCAATCGAGATAAGATCTTCTGCGATGGCTGCGCCGCCGATCCGCCCTATCCGCCCTTCTATATCTCCTATGGCATCAACTGGCGGGTCAGCCGCAATCTCTACGATGGCGTCGTCTCCTACCTAGCAAACGTCGAGAAGCCTGCCAGCAAAATCCACATTGGCGAGTTACGCTTCGGCGTGCCAGATGTCGGCTCGGACTGGTGGGGCGACGGCAACCACTTCTGGCGCGATTTCACGTTTGCCGGGCATACCCAGACCTTCAATCTGGCCTTCGTGGATGGTCATGCCAAGAACATGCGGCCGACTGCGACCGTATCTCCGGTCAATATGTGGGGTCATTTCGACGATAACACCGACGCGCAAGGCACAGGCTGTGGTGAGTTCGCCAATGTCAACTGCGATGCGCCCTCGCCGCAGGCGCTGGCCGACCTGAAACTGCTCGAAGACCTGTACAAATAGCTTGTTCGCGAGCCACATTGCGGGGCAGCTTTTCTCACTACCGAAGAGTCGCCCTGGAAGTATCCTACGAGGAGGTAGCGATGCCTGCTTCGTCTACGCCCACGCCCGCCGACAAGCCATCCGTGGGCAAACCCGTCATTTTTGCCGCTATTGTGGCGCTACTCCTGTTCTGCGTCTGGCTCTATCGGATCAACTTTAAGACAGTTCCGGGGCCGCAGATTCCTGAAGTAGACCATGACCTGATTAGGAGCCTGGCAATTAAGTGTAAGGGCGACTTTTATAAACTCAGCCCGGAGGAACAGGCCAAGGTCAACAGCATGGAAAACGGCTATGGCGTGGTGGCCATCAGCCGCAGCTATCAGCGCACGCTGAAGTCGGCCTCTAAGTAGATATGCGACCGAACTGCGTAGTTTACTGAACGTGGAACGTCACGTTGCTACGAACGTTGGTTGCACGACCACTTAGATAGCATTTTGCTGCTCTATGAATGCTTACAGAACCACACTCATTGTGCGGAACTCTCTCCCTCTCCCACGCTGTGGGAGAGGGAGCTAGGGGGTGAGGGCGGTGCACAAAAACCCGGACGCGGATCAGTGACTACTCCCCTGCCTAAAGGCACGGGGCTTCGCGGTTGCGATTGCGACGCTTTCATCCCCCGGCGTCATGGCGGAGGGCCTTCCCGCGTCGCGTTTGGTAAGCAGAATACCCACCTGCTTTCTGGACTTTATCAGGTCACGAGGCGGGAAGGCAACGCGCTTCAGACCGGAAGAATAGAAGCGTCGCCCTCCCAGCTACGAAGCCCTGCTGGAAGGCAGGGGAATAATTACCGGAGGTTCAATCTTGAAAATCGGTCAGGCTTTGCTCGTAGCTACATGCTGCTGCCTGTGCGCCCAGACTTCGGCACAGGCTCCGGCTCCCACTGGCCCCGCTCTGCCTTGTCAGACGAGTTGGATCGGCAACACGTTTGGCGGGGCAGACAATAAGTGGGTCCAGGATTTCGTCCATACCATGAAAGTCACGCCGGATGGCACGGTAATCGCGGCCTGTGAGTGGGATGAAGCCGGCCGTTGCGTCGGCCTCTACAAAGAGGGGCAGCCCAATACCACGCTGTTGAAGCAGTACGATGGCCGTGGCGGGCATAAAGCCTGGGGATGGGGGACGGCAAGCCGGGCCGTCGCCTTCGACGCTGCCACCCTCTACGTCCTCAACACGGAGGGCGAACTGCTGCGCTTCCGCCGGTCGGATAACGGCTTTATAGACAGCACTCCCCTCCTGGAGATCAAGCGCGTCCAAGACAAGACCGAGGGCGCGGCACTAAATATGTCCTGCGCCAACGGCCTGCTCTACATCCTGCGCGATACCGGAGAGATTCTCGTACGCAAAGCGGCCGATCTTGCGGTCGTGCGTCAGTTCACGATTCCCGGCGCAACTGATCTCACGGTCGCACGGGATGGCTCGCTATGGCTGCTGGCGGACGCTCAAATCAAGCATGTGGCTCCGACTGGTGAGTCCTTGCCCGAAACGATCTCGGTTTCCGGAAAGCCTACGGCCCTGGCGCTCGATCATCGCGGGCGGCTGATTGTCTGCGACAACGGCCCGCGTCGGCAAGTTCTCTTCTACGATATTAGCGGCACGCCGCGCCTGGTGCAGACTTTCGGAGTGCGCGGGGGGATAGCCGCGGGGCGGCCCGGCGAAGTCCTGCCGCAGAAACTGCACTCACTGGCAGGAGCAGGCACAGACGCCAGAGGGAATCTCTACGTGGCGCTGAGCGAAAATACCGTGGACTGCACGGTGATCCGTCAATTCCGGCCCGATGGGCGCGGCGGCTGGAACCGATTGGGATGGGAACTTAACGGACTGCATTTTGTGGATGCGGCCGTTCCTGTTGCCGACAGCGACGGCACGATCGTCTATTCGCGTTCCCGGCGTTTTGTGCTGGACTACGCGCAGCCGCCAGGAACGCAGTGGAAGGTGGTAGGGTATACGCTTGACCCGAACGCTGGCGCTGAGGAACCGCGCCGTAAGGACTCCGGGTATCATCCGGCCTTTGTACGCCGTTTGCAGGGGAAACTGCTTGTCTACATGACCCCCATGATGGCTGGCGAGATGTATCTGTATACCCCACAGCCCGGCACGGAATATCTGCGTCTGCTCTCGGCTTTTGGCGAGCGTCTGGGATGGGGCATCTACGTGGACAGCCGAGGCGATGTCTGGCAGGCCGGCGATACAGGAATACGTCATACGCCTTTCACCGGCTTTGACACCACGGGCAAGCCCCAGTTCGGAACGCCGCAGAACTTCCCGTCGCCTGCGCCTTTCGACCGTCCACAACGGGTGATGTATACCGCCGAAACGGATACGCTGTACGTGGCAGGCTATACCCCGGAGAAGACCGAAGAGACCTGGGGACTGGTCGGTAAGGTCCTGGCTCGTTATGATGACTGGAGCAAAGGGAACCGAAAGCCGACCTGGGTGATTGACCTGCCGCATGACTTCAAGCCCCAGTCCGGCCCCAGGATCATTCTGAAATCCATGACCATTGCAGGCGATTATCTCTTTATCGTAGGCGTAGATACCAAAATGCAGGTCTATGTCTATCGTATCCAGGATGGTGGCTTTGTCGGGATAATGAATCCGGGGCCGGAGATTGGCGGCAACGACAACACAGGGTGGGTTGACATGCCAGAAGCGATCTCCGCACTGCGACGCCATAATGGAGAGTATGTGGTCTTTGTCGAAGAAGACTATCGCAATAAAATCGTCCTCTATCGCTGGAGACCCGCCGCCGAGCGCGCGTCCCGATAAGGAGACGGAAATCATGCCTACTCCAACGCGCCTGTTCAGCTTTCTGATGCTCCTGCTCTCTCGCGGCGTATTTGCGTTGCCGCCCGCATATCATGTTGAGAAGGACCGGCTGGTTCTGGAGAATGTCTCTGCGCAGAACCCGATGATCTACGACAACGACTTCTGGACAGATGTGCCGGATGCCGCCTATCTCTGGGCCAAAGCGAGCGCAAGCCAGTGTTCTCTGCGCGGCAACATCGTTACACGCTGTACCTTCGGCTGGGAAAACGGCTATGTCCATACCATGCAACAGCAGATCGCAGAGAGCCGGAAACTGCTCGCCTTGGCCAAGGAGAGCGGACTGCAAAACATTCCCGAGCCGATACCAGGCGCGCAGGAAGCGCTGCGGCGACCGGCAAGCGGCAAAATCGAAGAGACTCGATTTACGCGCACACCCGGCAGCGATCTCATTGTTGCCGAGGCGAAAAAAGCCAGCCCGCAGAGGCCGCTGCTGGTCTATGTCGGCGGTTCCTGCACCACCGTCGCCTCGGCTTACCTCACCGACCCGGCGATTGCCGAACGGATGATCGTCTTTCAGGTTGATGGCGGCAGCTACAACGGATCGGACGGTTGGGCCTGGGAAATCACTATGAGACGCTGCCGTTTCGCCAACTGGGCGCGCGGTTACTTCTGGGACAAAATAGGTGTCTGGAAACCAGACCGCTTCAAGGAGTTGCCCCGAAATCCCCTCTGTGACTGGCTTCGGGAATATGCTTCCAGTGGCTTGGGCCAAGCGAACCAGTGGGGCGATGGCGCGTGGATCTACTACACTTTCGATCCACGCTGTCTAACAACCGCAGCGGATTATGATGCCATTGCGATCACGATTCCAAGAGAAGCAACGAATGTGAAACGGATAGAACACGAATTCTTCGCCGCTCTGCAAAATCCCGTCGCCTACCATGAGACGGGATCGCTATATGCAACAGAAAATCTGTTCTCGCGGAAAAATGTCGTTACTTCAGCAAGCGCAAACTCTACAGAAGATAGAAGCGGAGGAGGCGAGATTCCGTGAAACAAGGGAGGGCCTCTTTCGCAGCTCGGTCGCTATTTTTTCTGAGTATGCTCCTAGCGGCGCATTGCGCTTCGCCGGGCCAGACAAAGGCTCGCTGGATGACAGATCTACAAATCCATCCTGATAGTATCCGGCTCGAAGCCGGGCCGCAGAGCTACGAGTTCACTCGAGATGCCGCCGGAACCTGGGCGTTCTCTGGGGTCTCCGTGCGGGGAGTCCGTACCGCCATTCCGCTCTCCCCGCAGGACAGCTTTTTCGTCGGCGGCGGCAGGGCAAGCGGCTACACCGTTCGGGCGAATGATGCTAAGGTGCGAGAGATCACGTTCGCCCTCGGAATGAGCGCGGTGACTTATCGAGTGGAGGCCGATACAAAGCTGCCGATGGTGCATGTCGCGATCACTGGGCCGGCATCCCCCACCGTCTCCTACCGCACCGTCGAGGCTGACCCACAGCAGCACGGAGCCTGGGTCACACGCGGCGAGACCGCCTCGGACGCCGAGAACCGAGAAGTTTTCATTGACGGTTCCGGGCCGGTCGTCTTCGGTCACAGCAAGGCAGGTAAGGTGGATGCGGCCTATGTCCTTCTGGCGAAGGTCAATCCCCATATCCAGCCTAATGGCAGAACCGAGCAGAAGTCGGATACCTACTTCAAAAGCGGTCGGACTGCCGATGGACAGGGCCGCGCGTTCGGTTATTGGCAGTTGCGCATGGGGCCGGGCGAGCCGACCAAATACGCCATCCTCTTCGATAGAGATCTCGGCGGACGCTTCTGCCACGTCTGCGAGAAATACTATGCGGGCGTGGTTGACTCGCTGGTGGATATGGCTCGCCTTGCTACGGACTACGACCCGGACAGGGCGCTGCAAAAGATGCCGCTCCGTCTCTCCGCGCCCGACGCTTTCATTCCCGGCTACGGCTGGACGATGGAGGAGTATGCGCAGCCCGCCTATCCCTATGCCCACGATAGCTGCATCCAGATCGGGAATTTCCTCGCGTTCGAGGGGTTGGCGACCGGCAGGGCGTGGGAACAGAATTTCGGCAAGTATATCCTGGATAAGACGCCGCTCATTGGCAAGGATGGCACGAGTTTCTTCGTTCGCCGGCCGGGTGGAATCACGCGCTGGGGCTACTCCACCGACTATCAGCATCCTTTCCGCCGCACCGATGGCGGCAACTGGGGCGATGCACAGGCGCTCTACACAACCGCGCAGATCACCGGCGACACGAAGCTGAAGCAGATCGCGCTGGAGATGATGCGCCACGATGTACATGTCAAGCTGGACCTCGAAAAGATGACCTTTGCGCCCTGCTGGGACGTGGAGCGCGCCTGCGCTGGCGATAGACGCGACGATTGGGCCATCACGACGCTGCTGGCCTACGCGGCGGAACTCTGCTCCCAGATACTCTATCCAGCGACCCATGACGCCGCCTATCTCCAGAAGGCCGACCGCATCTGCGCCTGGTTCCAAAGTATCCTCGGCACGGAGACCCGGATGAACTATCTGAACGACGGCGTGAATATGTACAACTGCTGGGCCGGCTGGATTCCGACCGCGCTGATCCATAAATACGAACGCTCCGGCGACCGGGCCTATCTCGACATCGCCAAAGATGTCTGCTGGGTTCAAATCCTGACGCTCGGCCTCACGAACGACGCCGACCCGCACGGCCAGTCCTTCACCGGCGTTACCTGCGTGGGCGTGCGCGGCTGTGTGGACTACGACTGCGCGCCCAATCTCTGCCAGGAGAAGGATCAGGTCTTCGTCAATAGCATCGGGCCTCTGCTGGATCATGCGCATGGCCCGGCCTATGCAAAGTATCTCGCGCTGCAAAAATCGGCGCTGCCGCGAGACCGCTGGAACGATGCCTTCGGCGTGCAGGAACTGCGCGATCTCAACCTGCGGACCATGTACGACACCTATATGCGCGGCATGGCGAACCTGGCCTATGCGCTGAACAAAAGCAGCGACCCGTATGTGGCGGCGGTCGAAAAGCTGGTCTCGAAGCGCGATCTGAACATCGTAAGGCAACGGGACATCGTGCTGGCGAACGGCACGCCGCAGGATAGAACGACGACCGTGCAGATACGCGGCCTGAAGCCCGGCCTCTATCGCCTGACCCTGGACGGAAACGATCTCGGCAAAAAGACAGACGCGGCACTGCGCGCGGGCCTTGCGGTCGCTGTGTCGGCTAACGCCACCTGTTCCCTCCGAATAGATTGTCTCTCCCTCAAGCCTGCACCGCCGCCTGTGACCAGTTATGACGAGAGCGTGACCTATTTAAGCGACCTGGAGGAAGCGGATTCGCAGCGCGGCGTCGGGCTGCCCACGCCGACATTCGTGAAAGATCACAGTTTCGGCAACGGCCCGCTCCGCGTGCAGGGCCAGACCTACGCGAAAGGACTCGGCTGCGCCGCCAACACGGTCATCGTCTATGCGCTCGACCGGCAGTATCGGCGGTTGCAGGCGGTCGTCGGCCTGGACGATTCGGTGCGGAACGCCTCCAACCCCGACCCTTCTGTGAATTTCACCGTCTTCGTGGACGGCGTCTGCAAATTCGATAGCGGCGCGATGACCAAGACCTCCGCGCCGAAGGCAGTGGACATTGACCTGCGCCAGGCCCAGACGCTCGTGCTGCGGGTCTCCGGCAACTGGGATAGCAATGGCAACACCACCCATGATCATGGCGATTGGGCCGACGCCCGGCTCATCGGCAAAACCTCCCGGCAAATCGCGTCTGCACGACCCTGATTGAGTGCCATACCTTGAGAACTGAGGACAGAAAGCATGTGGAGAATAGACAGACGCGCTCTCGTCGGCGCGTGCATCCCGGCAGCCCTGCTGATGACCATGCCCCTCTCGGCGGGCCGCGCGGAGAAGGCCGCGCCCCGCGGCCTTCCCATCCATTTCCGGCTCGACAGGCCCGGCTATGTCACGCTGGTCGTTGACGATGCGCAAGGCAATCGGGTCTGCAACCTGCTGGCGGAAACCTATCTGCCTGCCGGGGAGCAGACCGTCACGTGGGACGGCTACGATCTGGGCGACCCGAAGGATGGAGAGCCATTGACACGCCACCGCGTGCCGCCGGGAACCTATCGGGTGCGCGGCCTGGTGCATGATAAAATCACCATGCGCTATGAGTTCTCGGTCAACAGCCCCGGCACGCCGCCCTGGAAGACCAAAGACGGCACTGGGGCCTGGCTCGCCGACCATTCGCCGCCAGCAGATGTCAAGTTTCTGCCCGCCGGCAGTGGCTCGCCTTACGGACATGGCGCAGCGCAGCTTCTCGTCTGCTCGACCTCCGGCGAGGCGGGCGACGAGTTTGTCTGGCTGAACGCGGAGGGAAGGCGGCTGTTCGGCTTGAACACCGGCTTCTGGGGCGGCACACACCTCTGCCTCGACCGGGGCAAAAATCCGGTCCCCAACACCTATGCCTACGTCTTTATGTCTGGCGAGCGCGATCCCGACAACAACGAGATCGAAGTCCGCGCCTTCAAAAAAGCGGCCAGATCGAATCGGTCGGAAAAATTACGTTTCCGATGGCATGGAAGAAAACCATCCTGCCACCGTTCCAGACCAACGCGGAAGCCTACGGCACCAACGGCATCGCCGTCTACAACGGCCTGGTCGTCTTCAGCTTCACGCGGCAGAACAGGCTGATCTTCCTGGACGCCCGGCAGAAGAAAGTCCTGGGTGAAACGCCGCTCGACTCGCCGCGCGACCTGCTGTTCGATCCGCAGGGCCGCCTCTATGTCCTTACCGGGCGGCAGGTCAAGCGCTTCACCGTTGCGCCCGGCGCGGCGCGGCTGGGAGCGGCGCAGACCGTCATTGCTGGCGGCCTCGAAGAGCCGCACCGGATGACGCAGGATGCCGCCGGAAATCTCTATATCGCCGACTGGGGTAAGAGCCATCAGATCAAGGTCTTCACGCCGGAGGGCAGGCTGCTGCGCGCCATCGGCAAAGCCGGCGGCGGGCCGCAGCTTGGCCTCTACGATGCGCGAAAGCTGAGCTACCCCTGCGGCATGACGGTGGACGCGCAGGGTCGGCTCTGGGTGGCGGAGGCGGAGTCCTATCCCAAGCGACTGAGCCTGTGGAACAAGGACGGCACGCTTGCGCACGCCTGGTATGGCGGGCCAAAATACGGCGGGGGCGGCGCGCTCGATCCCCAGGATAAAACTCGCTTCTTCTACGCCGAATATGAGCGCGGCGGCGGCATAGAGTTCGCGCTGGACTGGCAGAAGGGAACCTACCAGCCCAAAGCCATCTACTGGCGCGGCGATAGGCCGAACGTCGAGCCGATGCCCGGCCCCGCGCCGGAGCGCGCCTATCACCTCGGCGGCTACACCTATCTCGCCAACTGTTACAACGGCCAACTGCGCTATAATCAGGATCGCGGCGTCGGCATCTGGCGGCTGGACAGAGACCATATCGCGCGCCCGGTCGTCATGATCGGCAATGGCGCAGACCTGGTCAACCAGGTCTGGGGCTGGCCGATGCGGCACAAAGAGGCCATCACCGCCCTGTGGAAGGATAGAGACCCCGTGCAGGTGATGTTCCTCTGGTGCGATAAGAACGGCAACCAGATTGCCGAGCCAGATGAGATACAGTACCTCGTCACGACGCGCAAGGATGCCAGCGGCAATCCGCTGCCCGACATGGGCCTGCAGCCGATGGTGCAGCCTGATCTCTCCATCACGACCTCGTATGGAACGCGGATCGCGCCGCCCAAACTCGATGCGCGCGGCACGCCGCTCTATGACCTTACACAACAGGAGATTGTCGGCAACTCGGAATGGCAGCGTTCTCCGATTATCGCGGACGACTGGACGTTTACCAATCAAGACGGCGTTCCGGCCTGGCTCGGCGCCGACCTCAAGGGCGGGCGGCGCTGGAAATATCTGTTCACGCCGGAGTCGCATCTGGGCGGGCCGGGCCTGATGGTCTCCCCGACGCGCCCGCTCGGGCCGCCCGTGAAACCGGTCTCCGGCGAGGCGGGCAGCTTGCTCGCCATCAGCGGCGAAAAAGGCACGGTCTATCTGCTGACGATGGACGGCCTGTTTGTGCAAACGCTTGGTGGGGACATGCGCACCACCCCGCTCTGGCGGATGCAGGAGCATTATCGTGGGATGCGGATAGAGGGTGTCAGCTTCGAGGATGAGCATTTCCATCCCACGATCAGCCAGGAACCGGACGGCAGTATCTATCTCGTGGCGGGCAAGGAACACTCCAGCATCCTGCGGCTGGAAGGATTCGAGAGCGTACGGCGCAAAGATTTCGGCACGCTCACCGTGACCGAGCAGACACTTGTCGGCCTGCCGGAGACGCGGACGGAAGCCCCCGCGCAGGAGGGCCGTCCGACTCTCGCCATCGCGCTGCGCAATCAGGGCGTTGGGGTGGACGGCGACCTGACCGACTGGCCCACCGATACCGTCTGGGCGCAGATAGACGCGCAGGCGTCCGGGGCCGTGCTGCTGACGCCGGATCGGCTCTATGCCGCCTTCAAAACGGGCGATCCCAATGCCCTTATCAACGCGGGCAGCGACCCGACCAACCTGTTCAAATACGGCGGCGCGCTCGACCTGATGCTCGGCACCGATGCCACCGCCGACAGGAACCGCGCGGAGCCGGTGGCAGGCGACATGCGCCTGCTGGTCACGCGCGTCAAAGGACAGACGAAGGCGATGCTCTACCGGGCCGTCGTGCCGGGAACCGCGCCGGAAAATCGCGTCCTGTTCACCTCGCCGGTCGGCAAAGTCTTCTTCGATCAGGTCGCCGATGTGAGCGATAAGGTCGAACTGGCCCAATCCGGCGGCGATTTCGAACTTTCCGTGCCGCTTGCCGTTCTCGGCCTGGCTCCGCAGAGCGGACAGGAGTGGCTCGGCGACTTGGGTCTGCTGCGCGGCGATGGCGCGCAGACCACCCAGCGCGTCTACTGGGCCAACCATAACACTCTGATCGTCAGTGACATACCGAGCGAGGCCCGACTCCAACCCTCCCAGTGGGGAATTTGGAAGATTAAGTAGCCAGGCGATCAGCCGTGACCAGAGTACATAGCCTGCGCGCCAATCTCGATGTCCGCCCTATCTGCCAGGGCATGGGCGAGAATGAAAGCCGGACCTGCCTGCTGACGGCGGCGCAGAGACTCTGACGGGAAAATAACGGCCCAAATTTCTAACCGAAAGGCGACTCTACTATGGTGACTCATCCCCTTCGTGTCAGCGAAAATAGACGCTTCTTGGTGGGCAGCGACGACAAGCCCTTCTTCTATCTGGGCGATACGGCCTGGGAACTGTTCCACCGCTGTACGCGCGCTGACGCGCTTCACTATCTGCAAGACCGAGCGGCGAAACGCTTCACGGTCATTCAGGCGGTCGTTCTGGCAGAGTTCGGCGGCCTGACCGAGCCAAACGCGCAGGGTGATCTTCCTCTGCACGACAATGATCCGACGCAGATCAATGAAGCCTACTTCTCACACGTGGATTTTATCGTGGAGGAGGCAGCGGCGCTGGGGCTGACTATCGGAATGCTGCCCACCTGGGGCGACAAATGGAACAAGCAGTGGGGCCGGGGGCCGGAGATATTTACGCCGGAAAACGCGCGGACGTATGGACAAATTCTCGGTCAACGCTATCGCGATAAGCCTCTGATCTGGATTCTTGGCGGTGACCGCCCTGTTGAGACGGACACGCACCGCGCCGTTATCGAAAATATGGCACGCGGCCTACGTGCAGGGGACGAAGGCAGGCATCTTATCTCCTTTCATCCCATGGGAGGACAGACCTCCGCGCAGCATTTCCATGAGGCAGACTGGCTTGACTTCAATATGTGGCAGTCCGGCCATGACCGCAATCGCGATAACTATAATTGCATTCAGGCCGATTACGAGCGGCAGCCGATCAAGCCCTGCATGGATGCGGAACCCGGCTATGAGGATCATGCGGCCAGCTTCAATCTCACTAATGGCTATCTGGACGATTACGACGTCCGCAAATCCGCCTACTGGGCGTTGTTCGCTGGAGCGCATGGGCATACCTATGGCTGCCATCCTATCTGGCAGATGCTTCAGCCAGGCCGCAATGCTGTTACTTGGGCGCGGCGCCCCTGGCAGGAGGCCCTGCATCTGCCGGGTTCGCGGCAGATGCAGTTTGCCCGCGCGCTGCTCGAATCCCGCCCTTTCCTGACCCGCCTCCCCGATCAGACGCTCATCTCTTCCGAGCCGGGAACGGGAACCGATCACGTCCGGGCGACCCGCGATGCCGAGGGCAGCTATGCGTTTGTCTATGTCCCCTCCGGCAAGCCGGTCGAAATCGCGCTGGAACGTCTCTCCGCAAAGAGCCTGGTGGCTTCCTGGTATGACCCGCGCACGGGCCTTGCGCGCTCTATCGGGGAGATGCCTGGCAAAGGCACGCACACTTTTATCCCGCCATCGAGTGGGCCGGATTGGGTGCTGGTTCTGGACGACACAGCACGGCGCTACCCGGCTCCGGGAGGTGTCTTATGAAGATCCTCATCCTCGGCGGAACAGGACTGATCAGCACGGGCATCACCCGGCTCCTGTTGGAACGGGGCGATGAGGTCGTGCACTACAACCGAGGGCAGCGTTCCCAGGAGTTCGCAGGTCAAGTCAAGACGATCACGGGCGACCGCTATGATCATGCGGCGTTCGAGGCGCAAGTTGCGGAACTGCCGCTCTTCGATTGCGTGCTGGACATGATTGGCTACGCTCCGGAAGATGTTCATAGCCTCCTGCGTGCTTTTAGCGGCAAGACCGGTCACCTGATCTTTTGCAGCACGGTGGATGTCTATGCGCGTCCGGCATCCACCTATCCTGTTACGACAGAGGAACCGTTCCGGCCCGCCGCCTGGGACTATGCGCAGAAGAAGGCGGTCTGCGAAATCATTCTGTGGGACTGGTACGAACGTGAGGGTCATCCGTTCACGGTCATTCGCCCGGTGCATACCTATAGCGAGCGAGGGGCCGTGCTGCACAGCTTCGGCGGCTCCAGCTACCATCTCGACCGTCTCATGAAAGGCAAGCCGATTATCGTGCATGGCGACGGCAGTTCCCTCTGGTCGTCGGTACATCGGGACGATGCTGCCGTTGCGTTCGTCAATGCGCTCGGCAATCCGATTGCGTTCGGCAAGAGCTACCACCTGCCTGGCGACGAGTGTATCACCTGGAACCAGTACCATGCGCGTGTCGCGGAGGGCATTGGCGCGCCCCCGCCGCAGATTGTCCATCTTCCGACCGACCTGCTTTATGCTCTGGATAAGCGAGCCTTTATCACCGCCATCAATTTTCAATATAACAACTGCTTTGATTCGACGGCGGCCAAGGCTGACCTCGGCTATCGCTACCGCACGACCATCGCGCAGGGCGCAAAACAGGTGTATGACTGGCACGTGGCGAACGGACGTCTGGAAGACAGCGATAGCGTACCGCAAGACGACCGCATCCTCGCAGCCTGGGAACAGGTGTGCAAGCGTCTGACAGCCGACTTCGCGGCCGCTCAGGGCTGAAGGGCTGTTTCTCTTTGGAAAGCAACCACACCATAGACCTGTACCTGTGGCCCGCGATAACGCAAACGCTGTGAGATGAGCAAGCATTACAACCGCAGGCGCTCGGCGGCGTTGCGGAAGAAGATACGCTCTTTATCGGCATCAGGAATATCGGCGGTCTGGATTTTCAGGGGGCCGATGGCCGGGTTTTGCAGCGGGATCGCGCTGCCATGCAGCATCCGCTCCGCTCCGATGTGCGCCGCGACCTGCTCGATCTCGCGCAGCGCCATCATCGCCGATGTCTCGATAAACACGTTCGGATTACGGCGCATCACGTCGAGCGCCGATTGCAGTTCCAACACGTAGTTGACCGCCCCGATGATGAACTGCGTGTCGGGATGCTGTCGGGCCAGCGCGCCGATCTTCTGCACGTCGTAGCGGGGGAAGCGCCAGCTCATCAGCAGGCGGTGCGGAATCAGCACGGGAATGTCGTGCTGCCCGCAGAAGTCCAGCAGTTCCGCGATATAGGGTTCTTCCAGCGGCTCGTAGCCCTGCGGGATCGGAAACAGCTTCACCAGCCGCCTCTCCACGCTCAGCAGCTCCTCTCGATACCGCTCTTTGCCCGCCGCATAGGGGGTATAGGTGAAGGCGGGCGCAAAGCGTGCCGGATGCTGCCGGACGAGGGCCAGCATCTCCGCGTTGCCGCGCTCCACATCGCTAAAGACCGCCTTGAGCGAAGAGAGATAGACGCGCATGATGCCGTACTTATCCATCTTGGCGAGCATCGCGTCCGGGTCGCCGTTCAGGAGCGGCCAGTAGGGCCAGCTTCCGTAGTAGCCGTTCACATCCAGAATCATGGCCTGTCGCCTCCTTTGTCAACCCTCACCCCCGACCCCTCTCCCACGCTGCGGGAGAGGGGTGACTATAGCACGGGCTTGTGCCGTTCTTTCAAGATTTGCCGGAGTACAAAGGGAAGGAAAAGCCCTTATTGAGCCTCTCCCCTCTCCCGCAGCGTGGGAGAGGGGTCGGGGGTGAGGGCAAGTTCTAAAGCGTCTCGCGCAGCCGCAGCAGCCGGTCTATGTTGCCGTGCAGAATGAGCGCCTTCGCCTCCTCGGAAATATCGGCCTCCGTCACTTTGGCGACCTGCAAGACCGGATCGAGCAGGGGCAGGTCGGAGCCGTACAGCACCCGCTCCGCGCCCACCTCCGCGACCGCGTGTTCGATCATATTGTTGTCGAACGAGGAACTCGTGGTATCGAGATAGATGTTCGGATAGGCTTTGGCGGCGGCGATGGAGCGATGCCAGTCGCCGTTGGCCTGCGGGCAGCAGCCCATGTGCGCGTTGATGATAATGGCCTCCGGCACGCGCCGGGAGAGCGCCTCGCACTCCTCGCCGGTCGAGTGGGCCAGGATAGGAACGCGCAGTTCGGCGGCCTTCTCGATGAGCGGAATCAAGTAGGGGTCTACGATCAACTGAAGCGGCGGCACGGAGTAGATCTTCAGGCCGATGAAGCCGTAGTCGCAGACATGCCGCTCGAACTTCTCGACATGAAGCGGGCCGTAGCGCGCCTGCCCGACCGAGTAGTAGGCCAGGATGCGTTCCGGGCTGCGCTTCCGCTGCTCGCGCAGATAGGCGTTGCCCTCGTCTATGTCGTAGAAGAGCGAGACGACATCCGTGACCAGCATCCGGTCAATTCCGGCGCGGTCGGCCTCGCGCAACAGAAAATCGGCGTCAGCGTCCATGTGGAAAAACTGGTTCTGGCCGATATGAACATGGCAGTCGGTGATCATGGCGCTTTTCCTTGCAATCTTATCTAGCTTGCTCGGCGAATGAATTCGCGGCTGCAAAGGCACAAAACCCGCCTGCGCGGGTTGGTGAGTCGGCGCAGGCCGACTTGGTGCTTTTCCAGGTGCAGTTTTAACTGCCGCTAATGGGCTATTGGCGGCGCGGCGATCTTCTCTACCTGCCCGGACGCGACCGAGCGATGAATGGCGTCCAGCGCCGCCGTCGCGCGCCAGCCGTCGTAGGCGGTCACGTAGGGCGGGCGGTCTTCCAGAATAGCGTCAATGAACGACTCGACGCAGGACGGGAACGCGCCGACCCACTTATCGAACACCTGGAAGTTGAGCAGGCTGCGCGGCCAGGCGAACCGCTCCGCCGAGGCCATCTCTATCGCCTCCGCCTTGCGATCCATAACGATCTGCCCGGCCTCCCCGACGACCTCCATGTAGGAGTCGGGCAGGGCGGGATGCGAGTTCGGATAGATCCAGCAGGTCTCGAAAGTGGCGAACGCGCCGTTCGAGAACTTCACCTGGGCCTGGATCATGTCGTAGGTGTCTATGCCGCGCGCTGCCAGCACCTTCTTGATGCCATAGCCGTGCGCCTCGACCGGATCGGCGTCGAACCACCAGGTCATCAGGTCAATATCGTGGCCGGAGAGGAACCAGGCCGGGGAGGAGCCGCCCGACCAGGGCAGCATCTCGGTCGGGACGAGGATGGGATTGCTCTTGCGCGCATAGCCCATGAGCGGCTGCCCGATCTTGCCCTCCCGAATCATCTTCCAGGTGGCGTTGTAGGGCGCGAGCCAGCGATGGTTGTAGGAGACCTGCAATTTCAGGCCCGTCTCCCGCACGCGGCGAACGATCTCCGCCGCCTCGTTCACATCCGTCGTCATCGGCTTCTCGACCAGGACATGCCGCCCGGCGTTCAGCGCGGCCATCACGACGGCATAGTGGTGCTGGTCGGGCGTCGCGACGCAGACCGCATCGAGCGATTCCCGCGCGAACATCTCTGCGTAGTCCAGATAGCGGCGCGCGATGCCGAGTTCGTCGCAGATAGGAGCCATCTTTTCCAGGCTGAGGCTCGTCGCGGCGACAAGCTGAACGCGCGCGTCGCGCGCCAGCACGCGCCCCACGCTCGATCCCATGATCCCCATGCCGACGATGCCCACTCTCAGTTGGTTCATAGTAGCTGCATCACCTCGTTGACGGCTTCGAGCGTCTGCTCGATGTCCGCTTCCGTGTGCGCGGCGGAGACAAAAGAGAGCTGATCGGGCGTCGTGCGGATGCCGCGCTCCTGCAGCAGCTCGAAATAGCGGCGCTGCATCGCCCGGTCGCGCCGGGCATAGCTGCGGTAGTCCGTCACCGGCCCCTCATGCCCGAAGCTGACGGTGAAGGCCGGCGGGAATCCGTGAACGGCGACAGGCTTCTTGTGCCGCGCGCCCGCCTCGCGGATGCCCTCGATGAGTCGCTGCCCGCGCGCCGCGAGGGTGCGGTAGACAGCCCCATCGTCCGCGCTCAAGACATCCAGCGCGGCCAGCACCGCCGCCATGCAGGGCGGATTGGCGTTGTAGGTCCCGGCGTGCAGGATGCTCAGGTCTCCGAACCGTTCCATGATCTCGCGCCGGCCCGCCAGCGCGCTGACAGTGAACCCGGCAGCGATGCCTTTGGCGAAGGTCGCCAGATCGGGCGTGACGCCGAAAAACTGCTGCGCCCCGCCGAGGCTGAGCCGGAACCCGGTGATGACCTCGTCGAACATCAGCAGGACGCCGTGCCTGGTGCAGAGTTCGCGCATGGTTTCGAGGTAGCCGGGGCGGGGCGGCAGCGCGCCGTTGTTGCACATGACCGGCTCGGTGCAGACCAGCGCGATCTCGTGGCCGCGCGTCTCCAGCGTCTTGCGCAGCAGGTCGGGATCGTTCCAGGGCAGCACGATCAGGTTCTCGCCCTCCGAGGCGGGGACACCGCCGCTGCCCGGCACGGCGATGGGCGCTTCCGGCGGCCCGGCGGCCTCCACCGGCGGGGCCGCGCTCCATATCTGGCTGTCGAACCAGCCGTGATAGTGGCCCTCGAAGCGCACGATCTTCGGCTTCCCGGTGACGCCGCGCGCCAGCCGCCAGGCCGCATGAACGGCCTCCGAGCCGCTGTTGGAGAAGCGCACCATCTCCGCGCAGGGAACCAGCTCGCAGATGCGCTCCGCCGCCTCCACTTCGAGCCGGGTCTGCCCGGCATACATCAGCCCGTTTTCCAGTTGCGCTTTGACGGCGTCCAGCACCAGGCGCGGCGAGTGTCCCAGCAGCAGCGGGCCGCGCGCCAGCACGTAGTCTATATACTCGTTGCCGTCCTCATCCCAGACACGGGAACCTTCGCCGCGCGCATAGAAGAGCGGAACGGGACTCCAGTTCTTGCGGACGTTGCTGGAGATTCCGCCCGGAATGACGTTGCAGGCGCGCTCGTACAGGGCTTCGGAACGCGCATAACGCGGGCCATCCGTTGGCGGCGTATGGGCAAGCCCCACCATCCCGTGAGACCTGGGAGAGACCATGGACATGACGTTGTTCCTTTCATAAAGACCTGGCCCCCGTGCAGCGGGGAGGTCAGGATAAAAACCGCTCTATCACATTGCGCGTCACGCGCGAAACGACCTTATCCACCAGCAGCGAGGCCGGATAGGTGATCGAGCCGACGGAGTAGACCGCGCCGCCGCTCTCCGTCGTATAGTACACGATCTCCGCGCCGCCCTCGTCCGGGTTCAGCCCCTTCGCCAGCAGAACGGTGTTCGGCGGCGAGGAGGCGCTGCGCTTGTCCGTCTCATGGCCGGACGCGCCGCCATGGCAGCGTTCGTGCAGGCTCTCCGTGCCGAACGTATCGCCGTTTTGCAGGCCGGTTCCCGCGAAGGCCCAGTGTCCGGCGTCGGCGACGCGATAGGGCGCGGCGGTCATGATGCCCGTCTCTGTCGTCACGACGCCGAGCAGGCTCGCCTCCGACTCCCCGGCAACGCGATGGAAACGGCTGTCCAGAGCGCGCGTGGGGTCTTTCGGGTCGGGCATCCCCAGCTTTCCAGTCGGGCTATAGAGATGCGTCCGGCAGAGCATCGTCGCTTCGTCCAGGAACTCGACGACGCAGTTGAGACCGTTGCCGCCCAGATACATGAGCCGCCCGCCCTCTGCGTAGACCCACTTTTTGACGCGCCGGTACATCGCCTCCGACCAGTATTCCGGGTGCGGGCCGAGAATCAGGATTTTGTACGCGCTCAGGTCCAACTGCCCGCTGTGCAGGTGGTACTCGGAATAGAGATCGTAGGCGAAGCCTTCCCGCTCCAGCCAGCCTAAAAGCCGCCACTCCGCCGGAGCCTGATGGCAGCCGTCGCGCCCCTCTATCGGGTCGGTAATGGCGCTATGTTCCGGCAGCGAGTTGCCGGGTTCCGGGCGGTCGAAGGAGAGCGGCGCGTACCAGTCGTCCTCCGGCGCCCACTCCTCGAACGCCTCGCCTCCATAGCGCCGCAAGTCCTGGCGCGCATTGACGGTCGGCTGCGCGGGCAGCGGCCCGGCATTGATGTAGTTGCTGCGCCCGCCGAAATTATTGTAGGCGTTCCAGGTGT
>Ga0070741_10003201_pt1 | contig 41300 bp, 35 predicted proteins | sample Coa_R1_4_FD_66440 | JGI IMG/M metagenome (GOLD analysis project Ga0070741, IMG submission 66440) | Surface soil microbial communities from Centralia Pennsylvania, which are recovering from an underground coalmine fire - Coalmine... | ecosystem: Environmental > Terrestrial > Soil > Unclassified ... | reverse complement strand
AGCGGAGCAGCCGTGCCCGGACGAATGTTCGGCTTGCCGAGCCGCGCGATCACTGCGTCCAGGGAGCTGTGCTTGATCTCCTCGTTGAGCTGGACGCGGTAATTGATGGCCAGCGAAACACCATCGATTTCGAGGTCATAGACCTTCCAGTCGTCGTCGACCCGGCGCACCGAGAAGGTCACCATGTACCGCCCGGAGTCCCCGACCGTCAGCACGGACTTGATCTGCGCCTGATCCGCGCCCGCTTCCATGCGCACCGGCAGCCAGATCACGTCGACGTGGCCGCAGTCCAGCATGAACTTGGCATAGCTGTGCACCAGCGCCAGCGCCAGAGCGTCGGCGAAACGCAGGCGTTGGTCGGGCGTCGCGGCGCGCCCGTTCCGGCCCAGCGCGAACTTGGCAATGCCCGGCACGTCGAACCGGGGCACCACGTCAAGATCGATCATCTCGTAGAACAAGTGATCGTCGTTACGGTATTCGGACCCGTGCTGCGACAGGTTGCCGAGGAGTCGGCTTACCGTGTCCTTGAGCGCGGCATCGGGGAGGGGGACTCCGGCCGCGAGCGGCGCGGTGCTGCCGCAGGCCAGCAAGGACAATGACAGGACCAGAAGCTTGAGCATGGAAACTCCCTGGGCAGGTTGCAGGAGGTAGTCGGTCGGGCAGCCAGCTCCGGGGCTTCGGCGCGTAAGCAAATGGCGCAGGTCGGCTGGCGTCCGCCACGCTCAAGCTAATAGCGGGAGATCCTGGCGTCTGTGCGTCTTCGCACCAGCCGGCGGCCTCCGCGATGGAGTGGGGGCCGCAGAGCAGCCGCCTATGCGTGCCAGCGAACCGACGACGTGGACCGTTCCCGCTATGGTGCGTGGGTTGGACTGTCCCACTGCTGCGCAATCTCGCGCAGCGCGGGATTCAGAGGTCATCATGAACCAATCAAACGAAAGACATGCCGTCAACGGCGCCAAGCCGTCCGGCCAGACAGGGACTGCGGAGACGATCGTCCGCGCGCCAACGATCGGCGAGCCGTCGATCATCACTCCGATTCCGGCCAGAGGGCCGACGGCCGTATCGCTCCCTTCCACCCGGGTTCCGACCGAGGAGTCAGTCCATGCACAGCGTCGATGAACTAAAAGGCAAGTGGAAGCAGCAGATCGGCGCCGCCAAGATCGCCTGGGGCGAGTTGACCGAGGACGAGCTGCTCAAGTCGGAAGGCCACCAGCAGAAGCTGGCCGGCCTGGTGCAGGAGCGTTACGCCATCACGCGCGACGAAGCCGACAAGCAGATCAAAAGCTTTTTCGCAAAGCATACGTCCTGAAGGACGCCGCCGCAGCCGCTGTTCCGCTCCAGCGGAACGGCGATGCGCCGGAGCCGCCAGCCGGTTCCGCGGGAGCTGCCGTCCGGCCGTGTCCCAGGATTCAGATGTTCAGTATTGGAGCAACACCATGGTTACGAATTCACGCAAGCTGATGCTCGCCTCGGGCATCGTGCTCACGCTGACCGCGATGAGCAGCGCTGTCGCCGCCCAGTCCACCTCGCAGGATCTGGCCGACGCCCGGCAGGAAACCCAGATCTGGACCACCTATGCCCTCAATCCCTATCTGCGCGCCAACGACCTCAAGGTGTCGGTGCACAGCGGCAGGGCCACGCTCAGCGGCAAAGTCGAGGACGGCGTCGACAAGGACCTGGCCAGGCAGATCGCGCTGGGCGTCGCCGGAATCAAGGATGTCGACAACCAGATCGTTGTCGAGCCCGACTATCTGCCGCCGGCACCGGTCACCGCGGATCGCACCTACGGCACCGTGATCGACGACGCCAGCATCAGCGCCGCCATCAAGTCCAAGCTGCTGTGGAGCAAGTACACGGACGGGCTCGCCACCGACGTCGACACCAACTCGGGTAAGGTCACCCTCAAGGGCACCGCGGACACCGCGCAGGCAAAGGATCTCGCCGGGCACATGGCGATGAACACCCGCGGGGTCGTTGCCGTCGACAACCAGCTGGTGGTCGCGCGCGCCAAGCCCACCGTGGCCGCTAGCGTCAAGACCGCGGCCCATGAAGCCGGCAGTGACATCGCCGACAGCTGGATCACCACCAAGGTGAAGTCGACCTTCCTCTATTCCAGCAATGTGAACGGCGCCGACATCGGCGTCAGCACCAGCAACGGCGTCGTCACCCTCAGCGGCAAGGTGAAGAGCGGCGCCGAGCGCGCCCTGGCCATCGAGCTGGCGAAGAACGTGCGCGGCGTAGCCAGGGTCCATGCGGCAGGCCTCACCATCTGACGCGGTAGCTTCAAGCGGTAGCTTCACGCGGCAGGAACGCCGCGCGGCCCGGGCATGGGCTGCGCGGCTTTTTTTATAGGCCCGGAAGAGTGTTCTGGGATCGGTGTGCCACCGCACCGACAGTTCTCCTGATGCGGCGGAACCTCTAGGTGAACGCACGTGTGGGCTCCGGGGCGGTCGGCTTCGTCGATTACCCCGGATCAGATCGAGAGGGAACAATGAAAAAAATCACGCAACATTCCGGCTTCTTGGGCCGCTGCCTCGCCGCGCTGTCGCTCGCGCTGATCGCGGCATGCGGTGGTGGTGGCCGCGACCCCATTCTCGGCACCGGGGGCATCGCATTGCTAGCGCCCACCGTAACCGCCGTGGCGCCAGTCAACAACTCCGTCGGCGTAACGATCAACAACACCACGATCACCGCGGCCTTCAGCGAGCCGATGGCGGCGATTGCCGGGGGCGCGAGCTTTACGCTGAGTTGCGCCGCGCCTTGCGTGAGCCCCGCCGGCACCGTGTCGCTCGACGGCAGCGGCAGGCTGGCCACCTATGCGCTTGCAGCCGGGGCTGCGCTTGACCCCCTCACGCTCTACACCGCCACGGTGACCGGTGCCCGCAGCCTCGCCACGGGCCTTGCCCTGGCCAGCCCCTACACCTGGCAGTTCACCACCGGCATGGCACCGGATACCACTCGGCCCCGCGTATCGCTGACCGATCCGGCGACGACAAACCCGGGACCCACCACCGGAGTGCCGTCCAACACGGCGATTACCGCGGTCTTCACCGAGGACATGGCGCCCGCCACGATTACCGCGAACAGCTTCACCCTGGCTTGCGCGGCGCCTTGCACGGCGCCTGCGGGCGCGGTGCACTACACCGTTGGCAGCAGAAGCGCGTCCTTTGTCCCCGCTGCGGCGCTTGCGGTGGGCACGACTTACACCGCCACGGTCACTACCGCGGCTACCGATCTTGCTGGCAATGCACTGGCCGGCAACCAGGCCGCCCTGCCGGCGGCCAGCGACTATGTATGGAGCTTCACCACCGCGGCCGCCGCGCCTCCCGGCGACGTCACCGTCGGTTCCACCAATCCGGTCTCGGGTGCCGCCGGCGTGTGCCCCGACGCGACCATCAACGCCAGTTTCACCGTTCCCTCCGGCCTGCGCATGGATCCCACAACCGTCAACACCGGCACCTTCACCGCGACCGGGCCGGCGCCGACTCTGACGCCGGTGGCCGCGGCATCGGTGGTGCTAGACGCCGCCACTGGCCGTATCGCGACCTTCACCCCCCTCAACCCCCTCACCTCCGGCGTCACCTATACCGCCACGCTCAAGGGCGGGCCCAACGGCGTGATGGACCTTGCCAATCCGGCCAACAGCATGGCCGCCAATTACGTCTGGAGCTTCACCGCGGGTCCCGCGAGCGGCAATTGCCAGGCACCGGTGGCCCTGGGTTCCGCCGCGACGTTCGGCACCTTCGGCGGATCCGCCGGCATGACCAACTCCGGGCTGCTCAGCGTGATCAATGGCGATATCGGCACCACGGCCGTGTCCACGGCGGTGACCGGGTTCCACGACGCAGGGCCGGGTTGCACCTATACCGAGACGCCGCTCAACAAAGGCGCGGTGAACGGCAATATCGACACAGCCGCGCCGCCGCCGACCGTCGCCTGTCCCAGCGAGGGCACAGCTCAGACGTCCGCCATCGCCACACAGGCTCGCGCCGATGCGCTGACCGCCTACAACACCATGGCCGGGCTACCCGCCGGCTCGGACCCGGGTGCCGGCAGCCTGGCCAATCTGACGCTCACCCCCGGGGTCTACACGGCGGCGGCGGGCTCGTTCAAGATCCAGGGCGGCGATCTCACGCTCGATGCGCAGGGCAACCCGAATGCGGTCTGGGTATTCCAGATGGCGACCTCGCTCACCGTCGGCGGCCCGGGGGCGGCGTTTCCGCAGAGCGTGACCCTGATCAACGGCGCCCAGGCCAAGAATGTGTTCTGGCAGGTCGGGACGGCCGCGACGATCAACGCTGCAGGAGGCGGCACCATGGCCGGGACCATCATCACCCAGGCCGGCCTGACCTTCTCCACCGCCGGCAATACCACCGTGGTAACCCTGAACGGCCGGGCACTGTCGCTGGGCGCCTCGGTGACCCTGGTCGACACCGTCATCAACGTGCCCGCCCCATAGTCCTTGCGGCATCACATCATTCGGAGAACAACATGAATATCGCAAGAGCCACGGTGACGTTGGGCTTGATTTCATTTGCAGCATGGTCCGGCGCCGCTGCCGCCGATGACGCGGGCTGGTACGCGGGATTCAACCTCGGCCAGTCGCGGGCGAAAATCGACGATCCCCGGATCAGGGACGGGCTGAAGGCGGGCGGTTTTACCGCTACTTCGATCTCCGACGACAATCGCGGCTTCGGCTACAAGGGCTACGGCGGCTATCGCTTCATCCGCTACTTCGCAGTCGAAGGCGGCTACTTCGATCTGGGCCGGTTCGGCTTTTCAGCTTCGACGCTGCCGCCTGGGGTATTTAACGGCCGCATCAAGCTCCGCGGCGCAAATCTTGATGCGGTCGGCATGCTGCCCCTGACCGACAACTTCTTCGCTCTCGCGCGGGCCGGCCTGATCTATGCCGACGCCCGGGATACCTTCAGTGGATCCGGCTCCGTCAATGTGCTCAATCCCAGCCGCAGCAAGTGGGCCGCGAACTACAAGTTCGGACTCGGCCTGGAGTATGACTTCATGCCGTACCTCGGCGTGCGTGCCGAGGCCGAGCGGTACCGGATCGACGACGCCGTTGGCAACAAGGGCGACATCGACCTGTTTTCCGCCGGACTGCTTTACCGTTTTGGTCGCCCGGCGGCTCCCGAGCCGGTTGCCAGCAGTCCGGCGCCACTGCAGGCCATGGCGCCGCTTCCGCCGCCGCCGCCTCCGCCTCCGGCAATGCCACCGCCCCCGCCCAGAAAAGTGGTTCTGTCGGCTGACTCGCTGTTCGCCTTCGACAGGGCCGACCTCACGCCCGCCGGCCAGCAGTCACTGGTCCAGCTCGCCTCGGATCTGAGAGGTGCCAGCTTCGACGTCATCACGGTCACGGGGCACACCGACCGGTTTGGCCCACACCCGTACAACATGCGGCTCTCGATGCGCCGCGCCGAAGCAGTCAAGGCCTATCTGGTCTCCTCCGGGGGAATCCCGGAGAGCAAGATCAGCGCGGTGGGCAGGGATGGAGCGGATCCAGTGACCAAGCCAGGCGAATGCCTGGGCGCCAAGGCAACGCCGGCGCTGCGCGCCTGCCTGCAGCCCGACCGCCGGGTGGAAGTGGAAGTCACCGGCACGCGCTGAGGAGTCTTTCCTGCGCGGAGGCCGGCTACCCGCTGGCCTCCGCCGGGATCAGGCAAAGTCCGGCAAACGAGGCCCTTGCAGCTTCGCCCGCGTGGGTGCAGGTCCCATCAGCCCGCCGCCGCGGCCGCCACTGTGCCGGAACTGGCGCAAGGTTCCCGTGTATACCGGAATTCCCTTCAATTACCTGGACTTCCGCAGGCCTATGGACGTGGCCCGACCAGTGCGGGAATGGTGAAATGGTGGCTAGAGGCGGGATCGAACCGCCGACCTCAGCATTATGAGTGCCGCGCTCTAACCGTCTGAGCTACCTAGCCACTGAGGGGCCGCAAATTCTATAGAAACCGGGGGTTGGAGTCGAGCCTGCCGCCGGTTTTGGGCCCCCTCGGCTTCAGCCGCGCTTGCGCACCGGCATGGGCGTGACCTTGCCGCTGTGGCGATGGCGGCCGTAGAGGTAGTCGCGGGTCAGGGGCAGGCGCTCCAGGCTGCGCTCCATCTGGGCGTGGAACACCACCAGGTCGCCCCAGCGGAAGTTGGCCTCCGACACCTGCAGGTAGAACTCCCACATGCGGCAGAAGCGCTCGCCCATGCGCGCGGCGAAGCGCGCGCGGTCGGCCTGGAAGCGGCGGTTCCATTCCGCCAGGGTGCGGGCATAGTGCAGGCGCCAGACTTCCAGGTCGGTGAGAATCAGGCCGCTCGGCTCCATTGCCGTCATGATCTCCGAGGCGGCCGGAATGTAGCCGCCGGGGAAGATGTATTTGCGGATCCAGGGATTGCCGCTGCCGCCCGGGGTGCTGCGGCCGATGCTGTGCAGCAGGGCGGTGCCCTGCGGCGTCAGCAGCTGTTTGACCTGTTCGAAGAAGAAGCGGTACTGCGGGCGGCCCACATGCTCGAACATGCCGATGCTGACCACGGCGTCGAACTCGCCGCGGGTGTCGCGGTAATCCTCCAGGCGGAACTCCACCTGGCGGTCCAGCTTGCGCTCCGCCGCCCGCCGCTGCGCCACCTTGAGCTGCTCGGGGGAGAGCGTGATGCCGGTGACCTTCACGTCGAAATGTTCGGCCAGGTACAGCGCCATGCTGCCCCAGCCGCAACCGATGTCGAGCACGCGGGCGCCCGGCTTCAGGTCCAGCTTCGCCGCGATGTGGGCGCACTTGGCCTGCTGCGCCGCCTCCAGTCCCATGTCGGGGTTGGAGAAATAGGCGCAGGAATAGTGCAGGTCGCGGTCGAGGAAGCGCGAGTACAGGTCGTAGTCCAGGTCGTAGTGGACGTGGACGTTGTTGCGCGCCTTCAGCGGGTTGTTGATCTCGCCGAGCAGGGACAGGCCGTCGCCCACCAGTTGGCCGAAGCGGCCGGGCTTGATCGAGGCGGCCATGCGCACCGCCGACTCCAGCACCTTGAGAAGGTCGCCGTCCATGGGGTCCCAGGCGCCCTCCATGTAGGACTCGGCGAAGCGCAGCTTGGGATTGAGGGCAATGCCCACCAGGGCGGAGGGATCGTGGAGCCGGATCACCGCCCGGGGCTCGCTCTGGCCCAGCACCCAGACGCGTCCGTCGGCAGCCCGGAATTCCAGGCTGCCCTGGCTGAACTTGCTGCCGATCCTGGCAAGTATGGACTGCATCGCGCACTCCCTTACTAAGGATGTTCCTTCATCCGCTTCGACCGTCGCCGGTAATAGCCGGTTCCGGACTGTGTCCCGCGTCACGCCACGACCCTGGCCACCCCCCATCTGGGGCGGCGGACCGCGGGTTTTTTTACGACTGTTCCAGCAGGCGCGCAAGAAGCGCGCCTCCGCAGGCTGTCACCGGCAGATGACGGCGACGCCGCCGCGCCGGTCCGCGCGGCCCAGAAGGAGCTTTTTCAGCATGAAAAGATCAGGGAATTCCCGTTTGGCCGCGGTTGCGGCCTTGTCCATCGCCGCCGCTGCCGCCGCGCCCGCGGCATCGGCCCAGCTGCTGGGCAGCAACCTCGCCCCCAACGTCAACATCATCAACCCGCCCGGAGCGCCGGTGCCGGTGCACGAAGTCGCCGACAGCGCGCGCCAGCCGGTGGCGTTCAGCATCAACGTCGGCATGTCCTGGGGCACCCAGTACGGCTGCGCGGCCTATACCGTGCCGTCGAACAAGCGGCTGGAGATCGACCACGTTTCGGCCAGCAGCGGCGTGCTGTACCAGGGCAACACCATCCAGGCCAGCTACGCCGCGCACCTGGGCAGCGATGTGGATTCCTATTTCCTGGACCTGCACGACCAGGGCTTCAACCCGGCGCAGCCGCTGTATGTCGCCGACCAGTCGCAGCTGGCCTTCGCCGATCCCGGCACCCAGGTGCAGCTCTGCGCCACGCTGAAGACCGCCCAGGGCTCCGGCAGCGGCGGTTTCAACGCCCTGCGCGCCACCTTCAGCGGCTATCTGATCAACGTGCCATGAACGGCGGGGATTGAAGCGCGGCGCCGGCGGCGAGGGACCGCCGCCGGCGCCGCGGGGGCCGGCTCACACGTTGAAGCGGAAGTGCATGACGTCGCCTTCATGGACGATGTAGTCCTTGCCTTCCAGGCGCCAGCGGCCGGCTTCCTTGGCCCCGGCTTCGCCGCGGTACTGGATGTAGTCGTCGTAGGCGATGACCTCGGCGCGGATGAAGCCGCGCTCGAAATCGGTGTGGATCACGCCGGCGGCCTGCGGCGCGGTGGCGCCGACCTTGACCGTCCAGGCCCGCACTTCCTGCACGCCGGCGGTGAAATAGGTCTGCAGCCCGAGCAGCTTGTAGGCGGTGCGGATGACGCGGTTCAGGCCCGGCTCCTCCAGGCCCAGGTCGGCCAGGAAGGGGATCTTGTCGGCCTCGTCGAGCTGGGCGATCTCGGCCTCGATGGCGGCGCAGACCAGCACCACCTCGGCGTTTTCCTTCGCGGCGAAGCCTTTGACGCGCTCCACCAGCTCGTTGCCGTTGAGGCCCTTCTCGTCGACGTTGGCGATGTACAGCGCCGGCTTGGCGGTGATCAGGAACAGCTCGCGCAGCATGGCGCGCTCCTCGGCATCGAGGCTCAGGGCCCGCACCGCCTGGCCCTCGTTGAGGTGCGCCTGCACCCGCTGCAGCACCGCCTGCCTGGTCGCGGCGACCTTGTCGCCGGCGCGCACCTGCTTGGCCACGCGGTCCAGCGCCTTGGTCACCGCTTCCAGATCGGCCAGGGCCAGCTCGGTGTTGATCACCTCGATGTCGCGCAGCGGATCGACCCCGCCGGCGACGTGGATCACGTCGTCGTTGACGAAGCAGCGCACCACGTGGGCGATGGCGTCGGTTTCGCGGATGTGGGCGAGGAACTGGTTGCCCAGGCCTTCGCCCTTGCTCGCGCCGGCGACCAGGCCGGCGATGTCGACGAACTCCACCGCCGCGCCGAGGATGCGCTGCGGCTTGACGATCTCGGCCAGGGCGTCGAGGCGCGGGTCCGGCACGGCCACCACCCCGACGTTCGGGTCGATGGTGCAGAACGGATAATTCTCAGCCGCGATCTGCGCCTTGGTCAGCGCGTTGAAGAGGGTGGATTTGCCGACGTTGGGAAGGCCGACGATGCCGCACTTGATGCCCATGGAACCGCAACTCCTGCTGGGGCGTCATTCCCGCCAGGGATTGGCGGGAGTCCAGTCGCAGGGACGTGAACGCCTGAAAGGGCGCATAGCTTAACGGAACTGCCCCCCAGCCTCTATCGACGCGGGCGTGGTGGACAATTCCGGCGGCTGCGGCATGATGCGGCATCGCCATTGCGCCCCGAGCCCATGAACCTCAAAACCGCGGGTTTTTCCCTGGCCGTCCTCCTCTGTTGCGCGGCGGCGGGCGGCGAGCCCGACCAGCCTCCGCCCCAGGACCATCCGCTGCTGGGCCAGATCGCCGCCGCCGTCAGTCCCGAGCAGCTGCGCGGCACGGTCCAGGCCCTGGTCGGCTTCGGCACCCGCCATACCTTGTCCGATACCAGGTCCGAGACCCGCGGCATCGGCGCCGCCCGGCGCTGGGCCAGGTCGCGTTTTGAAGCGATCTCGCAGGACTGCGGCGGCTGCCTTTCCATCGTCACGCCGGCCCAGACCGTCACCGGCAAGCGCATTCCCGAGCCCGCCGAGGTGATGGACGTGGTGGCGATCCAGAAGGGCAGCACCGAGCCGGAGCGGATCATCCTGCTCACCGCCCATATCGATTCCCGCGTCAGCGACGTGATGAATGCCACCGCCGACGCGCCCGGCGCCGACGACAACGGCTCGGGCACGGCGCTGGTGATCGAGGCGGCGCGCGTGCTCAGCCGCTACCGGTTCCCGGCGACGATCGTCTACGGTGTCCTCTCCGGCGAGGAGCAGGGGCTCTACGGCGGCAAGCTGCTGGCGCAGCACGCGCACGGGCAGAACTGGAAAGTCGAGGCCGACCTCAACGACGACATCGTCGGCGCCACCCAGGGCCAGAACGGCGTGGTCGACAACACCCGCATCCGCCTGTTTTCCGAGGGCACCCGCGAGGCCGAGACCGCCAGTCAGGCGCGGCAGCGCCGTTACGAGGGCGGCGAGATCGACGGCCCCTCGCGCAACGTCGCCCGCACCGTCAAGGCTCTGGCCGAGCGGTACATCCCGAACTGGCGGGTCGACCTGGTCTACCGCGTCGACCGCTTCGGCCGCGGCAGCGACCACGAGGCGTTCAACGAGCTGGGTTATCCGGCGGTGTGCTTCCGCGAAAGCGCCGAGGACTACCGCCACCAGCACCAGGACCTGCGCAGCGAGAACGGGGTGGCCTACGGCGACACCATCGACCATGTCGACTTCGACTACCTGGCGCGCGTCACCGCCACCAACGCCATCGCCGCCGCCGCCATGGCCTGGGCGCCGCCGCCGCCGGACGGCCTGAAGATCGCCGGCGGCGTCAGCCCGGACACCACGGTGAGCTGGCAGCCCCTTGCCGGCGCGCCGGCGAAGAACCTGGCCGGCTACCGCATCTACTGGCGCGAGACCACCGCCGCCGCCTGGAGCCATTCGCGCTGGGCCGGCCTCGCCAGCGAGGTGAAGCTGGATGGCGTGGTGATCGACGACTGGGCCTTCGGCGTGGCCAGCGTGTCCAGGGACGGCTACGAGAGCCCGGTGGAGTTCCCCGGGCCGGTGGGAGCGTTCTGGCCGGCGCCGGAGAGCGAGTAGGCGCCGGCTCCGTGCAGCGCGCCGCGGGCTACGGCTGGGCTTCCGGCGGCGGCTTCCTGGCCGGCTTGGGCGCGTTCGGATCGGTGTGCAGCTGCTGCGCGGCCTTGTCCCAGCTCTGCTTGAGCAGGGTGTCCAGCGCCGCCTGCGCGCGGCTCAGCGCATCCTCGATCAGGCGCAGGTCGGCCTGGCTCGGGCGCCCCAGCACGTAGTCCAGCACCTGGTCCTTGTCGCCCGGATGGCCGATCCCGATGCGCAGGCGCGCGTACTGCTCGCCCAGGTGCTGGTGCACGCTGCGCAGGCCGTTGTGGCCGCCATGGCCGCCGCCGCGCTTGAGGCGGGCGGTGCCGGGCGGCAGGTCCAGTTCGTCGTGGGCGACGAGGATTTCCTCGGGCTTGAACTTGTAGAACGCGGCGAGGGCCTGGATCGCCTGGCCGCTGCGGTTCATGAAAGTGGCCGGCTTGAGCAGCAGCAGGTCGGCGCCGCCGAGGCGCACCTTGGCCAGCACACCCTGGAACTTCGACTCCACCCGGTACGGCGCGCGGCCGGCCTCGGCCAGCAGGTCGACGAACCAGAAGCCGGCGTTGTGACGCGTGTGCTCGTATTCGGCGCCCGGGTTGCCGAGACCGACGACGGCGCGGATGGTGGAATCAGCCATGGCTTGCCTTCGGAGTCATCCAGAGCCTCAGCAAAGAGCCCGTCCTATGCCCTGCATCGCGGTGACGGCACCGGAGGGTCCGCTTCGCTCGGAATGACGGAATGATAAGTGAGTTTCCCAAATAAAAACCCCGCCCGGCATGACGGCCGGGCGGGGCGAGTGCTGCCGGACGGGAGCGGAGCGCTCTCCGCCTCTTACTTCTTCTTCTCGTCCTTCTTGGCGTCGCCGCCCTCGGCCTTGGCGTCCGGAGCCTTCTGCGCCGTCGCCGGCACTTCGGCGGACGGGGCTTCGGCCGGGGCCGCTTCCTCTTCGGCCACGGCGGCGCGCGGCAGGTGCACCGCGGCGACGGAGGCGTCGTTGTCGTGCTTCAGCTCGACCAGCGCCACGCCCTCCGGCAGCTTCAGCTGCGACAGGTGCACGGCTTCGTTGACGTTCAGGGCGGACAGGTCGACCTCGATGAACTCGGGCAGGTCCTTCGGCAGGCACTCGACTTCCACCTGGATCAGGTGGTGCTCGATGATGCCGCCGCCGGTCTTCACGCCCGGAGCGATGTCGGCGCCCTTGAAGTGCAGCGGCACGTGCATGCGCAGCAGCTGGTCGGCCAGCACGCGCTGCAGGTCCATGTGCATGATCTCGTCACGCACCGGATGGCGGTGCAGGTCCTTCAGCACGGCCTGCTCGCTGTTGCCGCCGATTTTCACGGTCAGGATGTGCGAGTAGAAGGCCTCGACCTTGAGCTGCTTGCTCAGCTCGTTGTGGCTGACCGCGATCGGCTGCGGCTCGCCCTTGCCACCGTAAAGGATGGCGGGCACCTTGCCCTCGCGACGCAGGCGGCGGCTCGCACCTTTGCCATGCGCCGAGCGGACTTCGGCTTCGACGACGAATGTCTGTTTCATGGAATCTCTCGAAAATACGGGTTGAACAACAAAACGCCGCGCCCGCGACCAGGCGCAGCGAGCCGCGGATTATAGGGGAAACCGCCTCAAAAAGCAGAAGGAGCGCCCGGCGTGAAGGCGCCAGGGCGCGGGGAGGCGGAAGGAAATCTAATTAAAACAGGCCCTTGAGGTCGCAGCCGGAGCCGTTCGCGCCTTGCGTCCCGCCTTATTCGATATACAGCGAGCTGACCGATTCCTCGGCGCTGACGCGGCGCACGGTCTCGGCCAGCAGGCCGGCGATCGAGAGCTGGCGGATCTTGGGGCAGGCGGCCGCCTCGGCGGTCAGCGGGATGGTGTCGGTGACGACCAGGCCGTCGAGCTTGGAATTGGTGATGTTGCTGATCGCCGGGCCGGACAGCACCGGGTGGGTGACATAGGCGTAGACCTTCAGCGCGCCGCGCTCCTTCAGCGCCGCGGCGGCCTTGCCGAGGGTGCCGGCGGTGTCGACCAGGTCGTCGACCATGATGCAGGTGCGGTTCTCGACGTCGCCGATGATGTTCATCACCTGCGCTTCATTGGCGCGCGGGCGGCGTTTGTCGATGATCGCCAGGTCGGCTTCGTCGAGCTGCTTGGCCAGGGCGCGGGCGCGGACCACGCCGCCGACGTCGGGCGAGACCACGATCAGGTCCTCGTACTTCTGGCGCCAGATGTCGCCGAGCAGCACCGGGCTGGCGTAGACGTTGTCCACCGGGATGTCGAAGAAGCCCTGGATCTGGTCGGCGTGCAGGTCCACGGTCAGCACGCGGTTGGCGCCGCATTCACCGATCATGTCCGCCACCACCTTGGCCGAGATCGGCACGCGGGCCGAGCGCGGGCGGCGGTCCTGGCGGGCATAGCCGAAGTAGGGCACCACCGCGGTGATGCGGCCGGCGCTGGCGCGCTTGAGCGCGTCCAGCATCATCAGCAGCTCCATCACGCTTTCGTTGGTCGGCGCGCAGGTCGGCTGGATGATGAACACGTCCTTGCCGCGCACGTTCTCCAGAATCTCGATCTGCACCTCGCCGTCGGAGAAGCGGCCCACGGTGGCCTTGCCCAGCGGCACCTTCAGGTAATTGGCGATGTCCTGGGCCAGCGCCGGATTGGCGTTGCCGGTGAACAGCATCAACTGCGCGGTGGTGTCGGTCATCAGGCTGATCGGATTGGAGCGGGTATCCATGGTTTGTGCACGACCCTTCTGTCGTCATTCCCGCGAAGGCGGGAATCCAGTTTTGCAGCTGCGCCGCCGCATCGAAGCGCGGGACCGGGCCCCGCCTTCGCGGGGCACCTGATTTTCCAAGCGGCGTTCCGGACTCGAAAAACCTAGGTGGCTGGGGCGGATGGATTCGAACCACCGAATGGCGGGATCAAAACCCGCTGCCTTACCACTTGGCGACGCCCCAGTGCGCGTACCGACGGCCCGCGTACATCGAACCGCAATTATATCGTGCTGCGCCCGCAGGTTGCGGCGGGTGCGGGAAAAATCGCCGGGCGGCCTCGGCGCGGGGGCGCCCGCGGGCACGGCCCGCGCTACTGCACGCTCACCCACTGGTCGACGAACACCTTGAAGCCGCGCTCGCTGTCGCTGATGGTGAATTTCTTCGGCAGCTCCAGCCCGGCCACGGTCTGGTATTCGGTGTAGGCCAGCTCCCAGCCGTCCTGCCTCAGCGACAGGATGCGGCCGGACTCGTCCAGCTTCAGCGCTTCCACCCGGCCGTCCGGGGCGGGCAGGCCCAGCACCCAGTGGCGCAGGCGGCGCAGCGGCAGGCTCCAGCCGAACTGCTGCTGCATGAAGGCTTCCGGGTCGCGGGTGCGGGCGATGCCGTCCTTGCTGCGCACCTCCATGTCCTCCGGGGTGCCGCTGATGGCCACCGCGCCGACGCCGAGCGGGCCGTAGAACCGCGCCTGGAATTCCTCGCCGTCCTGCATCCAGCTGAGGGCGCCGCCGAAGCTGACCAGGCCGCTTTCGGCCAGCCGGCCCTGCAGGGTGAAGCTGTGCAGGTGCTGCAGGGCGGCGCGGCGCGCCGCCCAGCTGCGCTCGGCCTGCTCGCTGTTGCCGGCGCTTTCCGGCTGGACGTTGTTGAAGCAGCCGGCCAGCAGCAGGGCCGCCGCGCCCGCCAGCAGGGCGCGCGGCAGCCTCATTGATCCAGGCGCTTGAGGGTGTCGCGCAGCTGGGTGTTGTCCGGATCGTTGTGCGAGGCCTGGCTGAGCAGGGCGCGCGCCTTGTCCTTGTCGCCCAGAGCCCACAGCACCTCGCCCAGGTGGGCGGCGACTTCGCCGTCGGGGAACTGCGCGTAGGCTTTCTGCAGCAGCGGCAGAGCGTCCTGCGGCCGGCCCTGGCGGAAGCGCAGCCAGCCCATGCTGTCGATCACCGCCGGGTCGTTCGGCGTCAACTCCAGGGCCTTGCTGACCAGCTTGTCGGCCTCGTCGAGGCGGTCGGTGTGCACCGTCAGGGTATAGCCGAGGGCGTTGAGCGCGCGCGGATCGTCCGGGGTGTGGGTGAGGATCTTGCGCAGGTCGGCCTCGGAGTCGGCGACGCGGTTCATGCGCTCGTAGACCAGCGAGCGCGAGTAGAGGATGTCGTCGTCGTCCGGCTGGTCCTGCAGCGCCTCGCCGTAAAGCTCCAGCGCCTGGTCATACTGGCCGGCCTCCAGCAGGACCTCGCCCTCGGCCATCAGGAAACGGTCCGACAGGGTGGGGAACTGCTCGCGCAGCGCCTCCAGGATGGTACGGGCGTCGTCGACCCGGTTGAGCTTGCCGAGCATGGCGGCGCGGCGGATCGCCGCGTCCAGTCCTTGCTGGCCGTTGCTGACCTTCTCGTAGTGCGCCAGCGCCTGCTTGTACTGGTGGCGCTCCTCGGCGACGCGGCCGAGGTAGTACTCGGCGTCGCCGACCCGGTCCGGCTTCTTGGCCACGATCTGCAGGTGCGCCTCGGCCTCGTCGAGCCGGCGCTGGTCGATGTCCAGCAGGCCCAGCATGAAGTGGGCGTCGATGTCGCCCGGCTCGTCGCGCAGCAGCTTCTCCAGCTGCTCGCGGCCGTGCTCGGCCTGGCCCGACTCGATCAGCAGGCGCGCGTAGCCCAGCCGCACTTCGTTGGCGTCGGGGTTGTTCTTCAGCACGCCGTCCAGCACCTGGTCGGCGCCGGCGAGGTCGCCCTTCTTGACCAGCGCCCCCACCAGCAGCAGCGAGGCTTCCTTGGACGGCTTCATTTTCAGCGCTTCGCGCGCCGCACGCTCGGTGACGTCCGGCTTGTTGAAGCGCAGCGCCAGCAGGCCCTGGGCCTGCAGGGCGGCCGGTTCCTTTGGATACTGCGCCACCAGGCGGTCCATCACCGCCATCGCCTGCGGACCCTTGTTCGGCTCCTGCTGCAGCAGCAGCGCGACGTGGTGGAAGCCGTCGGCGACGCCGCCGGGATGGTCGCGCACGATCGAGGCGCACTGCTTGTACGCCTCCTCGTCCTGGTCGGTGCGCAGCGACAGGCGGGTGATGACCTCGCGCACGTCCAGGCTGGTGGGATCGATCGTCTGCCACTTGCGCGCCGCCTGCAGTGCCAGGGCATCGTCCTGGGCCAGCAGGGCCTGGGCGGTGGCGCGGGCCGCGAGCTGGGCGTCCGGCACGTAATCCAGCGCCTGCATGAACTCGCGCGCGGCGGTGGCGGGCTGCTGGCGCCCGGCGGCCATCTCGCCGGCCATGACGTGGTACTGGGCCTCGACGTCCGGCGTGGCTTCGGCCTTGGGCGCCACCCGGTCGGACGGCTTGACTGCAGCCTCGGGCGCGGCCGCGTCCGCGGCCGGAGTGGCCTGGCTCGACGGTGTCAGGGCGCAGCCGCCCAGCACAAACAGGGCCAGGCTCAGCGACAGGCGCAACGGGGTGCGGGACGGGTGCAAGGGAGGCTGCCGGAAGGGGATCACAGGGTATTGTAGCCGCAGGCGGAGGGCCGGGTTTGGCACGCTGCTTGTGTAGACCGGTGCATTGCCCGAAAATTCGCGGTCATGGCCCTTTTGACGCTCGGACTCAGCCACCACAGCGCGCCGCTGGAAGCGCGCGAGCGGCTGGCCTTTACCGACGCCGAGCTGCCCGCCGCCCTGACCCGCCTGCGCGCCATGCCGGGAGTCGAGGAGGCCGCCATCCTGTCGACCTGCAACCGCACCGAGATCCTGGCGGTGGCGGCGCCGCAGGACGAGGGCCGCCTGATCGAATGGTGGCGCCGCGAACGCCAGGTCGCCGCCGGCAGCATCGAGCCGCACCTGTTCGTGCTGCGCGACCAGAGCAGCGTGCTGCACAGCCTGCGCGTCGCCTCCGGGCTGGATTCCATGGTGGTGGGCGAGCCGCAAATCCTGGGCCAGATGAAGCAGGCCTACGCCAAGGCGCGCGAGGTCGAAACCCTGGGGCCGGTGCTGTCGCGCCTGTTCCAGCACACCTTCGCCGTGGCCAAGCTGGTGCGCAGCCGTACCCAGATCGGTGCGCACCCGGTCAGCATTGCCTATGCCGCGGTGCAGCTGGCGCAACATATCTTTGCCGACCTGGGCAGCCAGACCGCGCTGCTGATCGGCGCCGGCGAGACGGTGCAGCTGCTGGCGCGCCATCTCAAGACCCGCGGGGTGGGGCGGATCATCGTCGCCAACCGCAGCCTGGAGAAGGCCCAGGTCCTGGCCGGCGCCCTGCGCGGCTACGCCATCGGCCTCAACGACCTGCCGGTGCACCTGGCCGAGGCCGATCTGGTGATCTCCGGCACCGCCAGCCGCGGCTACATGCTGACCCGCGAGCTGGTCGCCGGGGCCATCGGCAAGCGCCGCCGCAAGCCGATGCTGATGATCGACCTGGCGGTGCCGCGCGACTTCGATCCGGCCATCGCCCGGCTCGAGGACATCTACCTGTATTCGCTCGACGATCTGCGCGCTGTCATCGCCGACAACCTCAAGGTGCGCGAAGCCGCCGCGCAGCAGGCCGAGGTGCTGGTCGAGGACTACGCCCGCGAATTCGAGAAGTGGCTGGAAAGCCGCGACGCCGGCGCCACCATCCGCCGTCTGCGCGCCCGCGCCCGCCTCAGCCGCGACGAGGTGCTGGCCAAGGCGCAGCGCAAGCTGGCCCACGGCGAGCCGGCCGAGGCGGTGATGGCCTTCGTCGCCGACACCCTCGCCAACAAGCTGCTGCATGCTCCGAGCGAGCGCCTGCGCAATGCCGGCGCGGTGGAGCAGGCCCTGCTGATCGACGCCGCCCACAAGCTGTTCGACATTCCCGAAGAAGACGGCGGCCTTTAGCCCATGAGAGAAAACCTGCTGCGCCGTCTGGAGCAGATGGCGGGGCGGCGCGACGAAGTCGCGCGCGAGCTGTCCTCCCCCGATGTCCTCGGCGACAGCGACAGGTTCCGCCGCCTGTCGCAGGAATACGCCCAGCTCGGTCCGCTGACCGAGACCTTCGGCGCCTACCAGGCCGCCCTCAGGGAAATCGATGGCCTGGAGCAGCTGCGCAGCGACCCCGAGCTGAAAGGCGAGGCGGAAGCCGAGCTGCCCGCCCTGCAGGCGCGGCGGGAAAAGCTCGAAAGCGAGCTGCAGGGCTTCCTCGTGCCGAAGGACCCGCTCGACGGCAACAACGTCTTCCTCGAGATCCGCGCCGGCACCGGCGGCGACGAGGCGGCGATCTTCGCCGGCGACCTGTTCCGCATGTACTCGCGCTACGCCGAGACCCAGAACTGGCAGGTCGAGGTGCTGTCCGAAAGCGCCGGCGAGCACGGCGGCTACAAGGAAATCATCTCGCGCATCGCCGGCTTCGGCGCCTATTCGCGGCTCAAGTTCGAGTCCGGCGCCCACCGCGTGCAGCGCGTGCCCGAAACCGAGGCCCAGGGCCGCATCCATACCTCGGCCGCGACCGTGGCGGTGCTGCCGGAGATCGAGGCGGCGCAGGCGGTGGAGATCAATCCGGCCGACCTGAAGATCGACACTTACCGCGCCAGCGGCGCCGGCGGCCAGCACGTCAACAAGACCGAATCGGCGATCCGCATCACCCACCTGCCCAGCGGCCTGGTGGTGGAATGCCAGGACGAGCGCTCGCAGCACAAGAACCGCGCCCGCGCCATGAGCCTGCTGGCCTCGCGCCTGCTCGACATGGAGCGGACCAGGCAGGAAAAGGACATGGCGGCGACGCGCAAGAAGCTGGTCGGCAGCGGCGACCGCTCCGAGCGCATCCGCACCTACAACTTCCCGCAGGGCCGCGTCACCGACCACCGCATCAACCTGACCCTGTACCAGCTCGACCGTGTCATTCAGGGCGACCTGGACCCGGTGATCCAGCCGCTGCTGGCCGAGCACCAGGCCGAGCTGCTGGCCGAAGCGGGCGAGTCGGCAAACTAGCAGTGCACGCCCCCGACAATCCGCCGGTGCCGCCGCCGCAGGGCAATGCCCCCGGCACGCTCGGCGACTGGCTGGCGTGGGCCGCGAACACCCTGCGGGACGGCAGCGACACCCCGCGCCTCGACGCCGAAGTGCTGCTGTGCGGGTTGCTGAACTGCAACCGCGCCGGCCTGGTGGTCCGCGCCGGCGACACCCTCAGCGCCGAAGTCGCGCTGCGCTACGCCAGCCTGCTCGAGCGCCGCCGGCTGGGCGAGCCGGTGGCGTATCTCACCGGCCGCCGCGAGTTCTGGAGCCTGGATCTCGGCGTCAGCCCCGCCGTGCTGATCCCGCGCCCGGATACCGAGCTGCTGGTGGAATGGGCGCTGCAGCGCCTGCGCGGACTGCGCAGCCCGGCCGTCGCCGACCTCGGCACCGGCAGCGGCGCCATCGCGCTGGCGCTGGCGAGCGAGCGGCCGGATGCGCGCGTCGTCGCCACCGACCAGTCGGAGGACGCGCTGCTGCAGGCGCGCCACAACGCCCACACGCTCGGCCTGCAGCGGGTCGAGTTCCGCGCCGGCGACTGGCTGGCGCCGCTGGCCGGCGAGCGCTACGACCTGATCGCGTCCAATCCGCCCTACGTCGCCGAGGGCGATCCGCACCTGGCCGCGCTGCGCTACGAGCCGCGCCGCGCGCTCACCGCCGGGCCGGACGGCCTGGCCGACCTGCGCCGCATCGCCGCCGATGCCCGCGCCCATCTCAAGCCCGGCGGCGCGCTGCTGGTGGAACACGGCGCGGAGCAGGGCGCCGCGGTGCGCGAGCTGCTCCGGGTCCGCGGCTACGCCCAGGTGGAGACCCGCCGCGACCTCAACGGCCTGGAGCGTGCGACACTCGGCGTCCATGAGCCCGCTGCGCCATGACTGATCTCGCCCGCTATTCCCGCAACATCGTGCTGCGCGAGGTCGGCGTCAACGGCCAGCAGCTGCTGCGCGATTCCGCCGCGCTGATCGTCGGCGTCGGCGGCCTCGGCTCCGCCGCGGCGCTGTACCTCGCCGGCGCCGGGCTCGGCCGGCTGCTGCTCAGCGACCGCGACCGCGTCGACACTTCCAACCTGCAGCGCCAGATCCTGTACCGCAGCGCCGATGTCGGCCGCAGCAAGCTCGACGCCGCTGCGGAAAGCTTGCGCGCGCTCAATCCCGAATGCGGCATCGAAAGCCTGCCCGGACCGCTGGAGGGCGCGGCGCTGGATACCGCCGTGCGCGGCGCCGACATCGTGCTCGACTGCAGCGACAACTTTCCGACCCGCACCGCGCTCAACGCCGCCTGCGTCGCCGCGCGCAAGCCGCTCGTTTCGGGCGCCGCGATCCGCTTCGAAGGGCAGCTGGCGCTGTTCGACACGGCGCGCGGCAGCGCCTGCTACGCCTGCCTCTATCCGGAAACCGGCGAGGCACAGGAGACCTGCGAGGAGGCGGGCGTGCTCGGTCCCAGCGTGGGCGTGGTCGGCAGCCTGCAGGCCCTGGTGGCGATCAAGCGCCTGCTCGGCATCGGCGACGACGCCGGACGCCTGCACCTGTGGGACGCCTTGCGCCTGTCCTGGCGCAGCCTGAACATCCCGCGTGACCCCGATTGTCCGATCTGTGGAAGCCACCCATGAGCCAGCCCCTGAGCATGCCGCGCCGCTTCGCCATCCTCCTGCTGCACCAGGCGCAGATCGCCGGCGATGCGCCCTTCACCGGCGTGGTCGGCGCCGCGGCGGAGCCGGACCTGTACGTGCCGCTGGCCGACGGCATCGACCTGGGCGCGGCGCTGGAGACGCTGGGCAAGCGCGAGCGGTCCCTGTGGGCGATCTACCTGCATCGCCCCGGCCAGCCCACCGCGCCGAACGCGGGCGATTTCGCCGAGCAGCCCCAGGCGCTGCGCCTGACCAGCTCGCTGGCGACCAAGGGCGTGCTGCAGCTGCACGCCTGGGCCTGCGAGGGCGGCCGCGTGCGCGAGCGCGAGCTGCGCATCCACGATTAAGTCGCGGTGGCGTCAGCCACGGCGACCGGGGCCGCCCTGCGCTTAACCTTTCGCAGCGCGTCAGTTCAGCCGCGATTCAGCACCGAAAATCTAACTTGATCCCGCACGAGCGATCGTGCAGGGAGGGTTTGGGATTTACCAGAGGTTCCCCAGGGGACCCGCCCGCGCTTCCCCGCCAGCCCCGACGGCCGGAAGCGAGTGCAAGGGGTCTTTCCCGCGGAGCTTCGCCAACATGAAAAAGCTGCTGCTGTACGGCACCGCCGCCGGTGCCCTGTGCGCGTCCTTTGCCGGCCAGGCCGACGCTTACTTCATTCCCCGCGGCAACGTCGCCCTGTATGGGTCGTACATGGACCAGCGTGACGGCGTCGCCGGCACCAATCCCGACGGCGGCGGCGGCGGTGTCCAGCTCGGCCTGAGCCTGACGCGCAACTTCTTCATCGGCGGCAGCTACCAGTACGACTACCTGAGCCAGAGCGATGCGCCGGCTTCGGCCTTCGGCCTGGGCGGCGGCCAGATCAGCTACGGCGAAAAGGTGGGGCAGGCCCGCGCCGGCGGCGGCCTGGTGTTCCACACCCCGCTGGCGCCGCTGGACGTGTTCGGCAAGGTCGAATACACGCATTACGACTATCAGACGGTGCACGCCACCTCCAACGGCGGCGGCCCCCTCGGCAACAGCGACCGCGTCAACGACGACGGCGTCGGCTTCCATGCCGGCTTGCAGACCCGCGCGCCGGGCTTTTCGATCTACGGCAGCCTGGGCTACCTGGAACTGAGCAAGAGCGAAGGGCCGGAATTCAACGTCGGCTTCATGCTGCCGCTGGCGCCGCTGACCTGGGGCTTCATCGAGTACCGCTACGACGACCTGCGCTACGTCGGCTATTCCGACCGCAACGAGACCAGCGACGTGCGGGCGGGCGTGAGGCTGTCGTTCTGACAGGTGAGCGTCAGTAGCCGGTGGTCGGTTGAAGCGTTGTTGTACTGACAACCCATCACCGACAACCGGCTACTTGATCGGCATGCGCGCTTCCGGCAGCGCCTCCGGCACGTGCACCGGCACCACGATCATTTCCTGGCCGGTGAGCTGCAGGCGGCGCTGCATCGCCAGCGGCATCTGGTTGTGCAGCAGCCGCCGCCACAGGCTCTCCTTGTCGAAGAACAGCTTGCTGGCGAAGCAGACGCTGCGCGGGAAGTCCTGCAGCACTTTCTGCGTCAGCTGGGTCAGCTCCTCCAGCGGGTCGGCGCCGTAGGCCTGGTAGGAGGCGGCGCGGTAGCCGAGGCTGACGCAGTAGCTGCTGAAATAGCGCAGCGAGTTGTCGATGCGCGCCTGCAGCGACTTGATCGAGCGCGCGCTGTCGAAGGCCTGCTTGTCCACTTCGCCGACGGCGACGAAAACGAAGTTCTGGAAGCGGCCGGGGAACTGGCGCAGCACCCATTGCAGCATATGCATGCCGGCGCCGCGGTTGCCGCCGACGAACAGCACCGCGGTTTCCTGCGCCGGGTCGGGCGGCGGCGAGGCGGCGTCGTCATCCCAGCTCAGCGGCAGCGAATAGGTGTCGTCGACCCGCTCCATCGCCGCCTGCACGTCCTCGTAGTGGCGGCGCACCGCGATGCACAGCGCCACCACCGCGCTGGTGATGAGCAGGGTGATCCAGCCGCCTTCGGTGAACTTCTCGGCGATGGTCACCAGCAGGATGAAGCCCGTCACCAGCAGTCCCACACCCGACAGCGCCAGGCGTTTCCACCAGCCCGCCACGAAGCGGCGCTGTTCCCACCAGTGCTTGCACAGGCCGAACAGCGACAGCGAGAAGGTCAGGAACACGTTGATGGAGTACAACACCACCAGCAGCGACACCGCGCCGTGGCTCCACAGCAGGATCGCCAGCGCCGCCAGGCCCATCACCAGCACGCCGTTCTGCGTCACCATGCGGCTGGAGAGCTGGCGGAACTGGCGCGGCACCCAGCGGTCCGCCGCCATGTTGGCCATCACCGCCGGGCCGCCGAGGAAGCCGGTGTTGGCCGCCACCAGCAGCAGGCCGCCTTCCAGGCCCAGGGTCAGGCTCAGGGCGGTGTTCTCCAGGTGCGGCGAATGCCAGCCCAGGCTGGAGATGACCTGCTTGAAGGTCACCGCGTTCAGCGTCTGGCCTTCCACCGGCGCGGCCTGCCACAGCAGGTAGAGCAGGATGATGCCGCCGGCGGTGAAGGCCAGCGAGGTGGCCATGTAGAACATGGTCAGGTGGCCGGTGCGCACGCGCGGCTCGGCCAGCATGTTGATGTTGTTCGACACCGCCTCGATGCCGGTGTAGGTGCCGCCGCCGAGCGAATAGGCGCGCAGGAACAGCGACACCGCGAACAGCCAGCCGGATTGCTGGAACAGCTCGTCGGTCTGGCGCAGCGTCTCCGGCATCAGGGTGTCGATCAGCTCGGACTTGGCGGCGATGCCATAGCCGATCAGCACCGCGTGGCTGACGAAGAAGCCGAGGAAGATCGGCAGCAGGATCTGGATCGATTCCTTCATGCCGCGGAGGTTGAGCACGATCAGCAGCCCCACCAGGCCCAGCTCGGTGAGGAATTTCCAGGACTGCCAGTCCGCCGGCAGCAGGCTGAACACCGCGTCGGCGGCGCTGGCCACCGAAATGGTGATGGTCAGCACGTAGTCGACGATCAGCGCCGAGCCGGAGAGCAGCCCGGCATAGGGGCCGATCAGGCGCGTCGCCGCCTTGTAGCCGCCGCCGCCGGAGGGGAACAGCTCGATCACCTGGTTGTAGGCCAGGGCGATGATGAACACGGTCAGCGCGGTGGCGACCGCCAGGTACAGCGCCAGATGGGTGTGCACCCCCAGCGCCAGGAACGCTTCCTCCGGGCCGTAGCAGGCCGAGGACAAGCCGTCCGCGCCCAGGCCGATCCACGCCAGGAACGCCACCAGCACGATGTGCTGGCGGGTGTGGGGATTGAGAGGATCGAGCTTGCCCCCGATGACGAGGCGGCGGAACGCGTGGAGAAACTTCATGCTTGACGTTCGCGCGCTCAGCCTGCCGGGGACGGCCGTAATGAGACGTGCATCCCATCATTATAACGTTGCGCCCCCTTGAAGGGGCCGGGGCGGCCTGGACGGGCGTAACCGGGCGCCGGCCGGCCGGGCGCACGAAAACGGGGCGCGCCGGGGCGGCAGGCCCGCCGCTTCGGCTAAAATCCGCTCCAATCTCAAGCCATTCCAACGCTCCCGGCCTGTCCGCAGGGGCAACACAGGACCCTACATGCGTCTTTCCAAGTATTTCCTCGTCACCGCCAAGGAAACCCCGGCGGATGCGGAGGTGGTCAGCCACCAGCTGATGCTGCGCGCCGGCCTGATCCGCAAGCTCGGCGCCGGGCTCTACACCTGGCTGCCGCTGGGCCTGCGCGTGGTGCAGAAGGTCGAGGCCATCGTGCGCGAGGAGATGAACCGCGCCGGCGCGCTGGAGGTGCTGGTGCCGCCGCAGGTGCCGGCCGAGTTGTGGCTGGAGTCGGGCCGCTACGAGAAGTACGGTCCGGAGCTGCTGCGCTTCAAGGATCGCCACCAGCGCGACTTCATCCTCGGCCCGACACACGAGGAAGTCATCACCGACATGGCGCGGCGCGACATCCGCAGCTACAAGCAGCTGCCGATCAACTTCTACCAGATCCAGACCAAGTTCCGCGACGAGATCCGGCCGCGCTTCGGCGTGATGCGCGGGCGCGAGTTCCTGATGAAGGATGCCTACTCGTTCCATGCCGACGAGGCGGACCTGGTGCGCGAATACCGCAACATGCGCGAGGCCTATCGCGCCATCTTCACGCGCATCGGCGTCGATTTCCGCATCGTCAAGGCCGACTCGGGCGCGATCGGGGGCGACCGCAGCGAGGAGTTCCACGTGCTGGCGCAGTCCGGCGAGGACCTGCTGGCCGTGTCGGACGGCTCCGACTACGCCGCCAATCTCGAGGCGGCGGAGCTCAAGCCGGTCGGCGCCCGCGCCGCCGCCGCCGCCGCCGCGGTGGAGAAGGTTTCCACGCCGACGCAGAAGACCTGCGAGGAAGTGGCGGCGCTGCTGCAGATCCCGCTGCAGACCACCATCAAGCTGATCGTGGCCAAGGCGCGCGACGGCGGCCTGGTGGCGCTGGCGCTGCGCGGCGATCACACGCTCAATCCGCTCAAGGCGGTCAAGCATCCCAAGGTAGCCGAACCCTTCACCCTGGCCGGCGATGCCGAGATCCGCGCCGCCTTCGGCGCCGAGCCCGGCTTCCTCGGTCCCACGGCCAAGGTCAGCCTGGTCGCCGACCACGCCGCCGCCGTGCTGTCGGATTTCGTCTGCGGCGCCAATGAAACCGGCTACCACCTGCGCGGCGTCAACTGGGGCCGCGACACCGCCGAGCCGGAGAGCTTTGACCTGCGCAACGCGGTGGCCGGCGATCCCAGCCCGGACGGCAGCGGCAAGCTGTCGCTGGTGCGCGGCATCGAGGTCGGCCACATCTTCCAGCTCGGCCGCAAGTATTCCGAGTCCATGCACATGACCGTGCTCGACGAGAACGGCAAGGAGCTGGTGCCGGAAATGGGCTGCTACGGCATCGGCGTGACCCGCCTGGTTGCGGCGGTGATCGAGCAGCGCAACGACGCCGGCGGCATCATCTGGCCGGACTCGGTCGCGCCGTTCCGCGTCATCATCTGCCCGATCGGCCTGGACAAGTCGGCGGCGGTGAAGGCGGCAGCAGAGAAGCTCTACGGCGAGCTCGGCGCAGCCGGCATCGACACCCTGCTCGATGACCGCGGCCAGCGTCCGGGCTCGATGTTTGCCGACGCCGACCTGATCGGCATCCCGCACCGCATCGTCATCGGCGACAAGGGCCTGGCCAACGCCCAGTTCGAGTACAAGCGCCGCGGCACCGCCGAGGCGCAGATGATCGCCGCAACCACTCAGGCCGTGCTGGAGAAATTGAACGCGTGACGGGGCAGGGGAGTTCTCCCTCCCCTTGCGGGAGGGGGGCGGGGAATGGGGCGGCGCCGTCGGCGCGCATGCGCGCGGTGGTCTGCGCCCTGGCTCTGATGCTGGTCGTCCCCGCCTACGCCGGCCCCACCGGCGAGCCCGAGCCGGAACTGCGCGCGCGCCTGGCGCAGGCGATCAAGGACGGCGACGGCTTCGACGACCGCTACGCCGCCGAGGTCTGGCTTGCCGACATGTCCACGCGGATGCAGCGCCACGTGCCCAAGGCGATGCCGGACCCGGCATCGCGCCTGGAGTTCCTGCGCCTGGTCCACGCCGAGGCGCACAAGGCGCGCCTGTCGCCGGAACTGGTGATGGCGGTGATCAACGTCGAAAGCGGCTTCGACCGTCTCGCCATCTCGCGCTCCGGCGCCTTTGGCCTGATGCAGATCATGCCGTTCTGGCTCAACGAAATCGGGCAGGGTGGCGACAACCTGTTCCAGGTCCGGACCAACCTGCGCATGGGCTGCACCATCCTGCGCTACTACCTGGACATGGAACACAACAGCTACGTACGCGCCCTGGCGCGCTATAACGGCAGCACCGGGCGGCCCAACTATCCGTACCTGGTGCTGAACCTGCTGAACAAGCGATGGTCACCGCATTAGGAAAATAATTCACGGCTGGCCCCAGCCGATTCACGCTTCGTCACAAACCTGGGGTAGCATGCCTGCCCTTGCTGAAAGATACCCGGCGGTATTCCGCCAGCGGCGGGATGCCGTCCGTCGCTTCGCCCTCAACTGATTGTTTCTGGAAGGAAATCCGCTTTCGTCCTGTTCAGGGAAGAAATACTTGCTCGATTTTTGAATCTGGTTCAAAATTCGCGCCGAATTCATGGGAGACAAGGCTTGGGTACCCGGGAACGCCGCCAGCGGCAGGTCGCGGAGCGCGAACACCTGTTCCTCGGGGCTGCGCGCGAGCTGATCCGGCAGGACGGCCTGCTCAATCTGCAGATGGCCCGCATCGCCGAGAAGTGCGATTACGCCGTCGGCACGCTCTACCAGCACTTCGGCTCCAAGGAAGACCTGCTGGTGGCGCTGGCGACCGACAACGCCCAGCACCGGGTCGAGCTGTTCCGCCGCGTCGACGAATGGAAGGCGCCGACCCGCGACCGCATGATGGGCATCGCGGTGGCCGACCTGATGTTCGTGCAGCTGTATCCGGAGCACTTCCGCCTGGCGCAGCTGGCCTTCACCGAGATCGTGTGGGGCGCCGCCTCGCCGGAGCGCCGCCGGCTGGCGCTGGAGTCGGGCGAGCCGCTGGGCCGCATCTGCGACGGCATCATCGAGGAGGCGGTGCGCCGCGGCGATCTCAAGCTCAGAGGCCTGAAGCCGACCGAGCTGGGCCTGGGGCCCTGGGCCATGACCATCGGCACGCACTCGATCGTGCACGTCGAGGGCATTCTCGAGCAGGGCCAGATCGGCGATCCCTACCGGCTGCTGATGCGTCACCTGCACTGCCTGCTCAACGGCTTCGACTGGCAGCCATTGTTCGATCCCGCCGACGACGCGGCAGTGGACCGGAAGACCAAGCAAATCTGCAACGAGGTGTTCAATGACATCGCGTGTAACTAAGGCTGGCATCGCGGCGTTCGCCGCGGCGCTCAGCGCCTGCGCCGTGGGGCCGGACTTCAAGCGTCCGGATTCGCCCCAGGCGCAGTCCTATACCGCCACGCCGCTGCCGGCCAGGACGGTCGCGGCCAAGGGCGAGGCCGGCAAGGTCCAGACCTTCCAGCACGGCGCCGACATTCCGGCGCAGTGGTGGACCCTGTTCCATTCCGAGAAGCTCAACGCGCTGGTCGAGGAGGCGCTGCGCGCCAACCAGGACGTGGCGGCCGCCCAGGCCGCGCTGCGCCAGGCCAACGAGAACGCGCGGGCGGCGCAGGGCAGCTTCTTCCCGTCCTTCGACGGCAGCGGCACGGTCACGCGCCAGAAGATCTCCGGCACCTCCTTCGGCCAGCCCAGCGCCGGCACCTCGATCTACAGCGTCTTCAACGCCAGCGTGAACGTGTCCTACACGCTCGACGTGTGGGGCGGGGTGCGGCGCGGCGTCGAGGCGCAGCGCGCCCAGGCCGAGTACCAGGACTTCCAGCTCGAAGGCACCTACCTGACCCTGACCGCCAACGTCGTCACCACCGCGGTGCAGGAAGCCTCGCTGCGCGCGCAGATCGCCGCCACCGAGCAGATCGTCGATGCCGACCGCAAGCAGCTGGAGGTGGTCAAGCGCCAGTTCGACCTCGGCGGCGTGTCCAAGGTCGACGTGCTGACCCAGCAGTCGCAGCTGGCCAACATCCTCGCCACGCTGCCGTCGCTGCGCAAGCAGCTGGCGCAGAACCGCAACCTGCTGGCGGTGCTGCTCGGCCGCCTGCCGAGCGAGCAGCCGGCGGCGCGCTTCGAACTGGACGACCTGAAGCTGCCGGAGGATTTGCCGGTGAGCGTGCCGTCCCGCCTGGTCGGCCAGCGCCCGGACATCCGCGCGCAGGAGGCCCTGCTGCACCAGGCCAGCGCGGAGGTCGGCGTGGCCACCGCCAACATGCTGCCGCAGGTCACCATCAGCGGCAGCTACGGCGACTCCAACACCAACATTTCCGACCTGCTCAAGAGCGCCAGCAACGTCTGGAGCATCGGCGGCGGCCTGACCCAGCCGATCTTCCACGGCGGCGAGCTGCTGCACAAGAAGCGCGCGGCGGTGGCGGCCTACGACCAGGCCCTGGCCAAGTACCGCGGCACCGTGCTCGGCGCGTTCCAGAACGTGGCCGACACGCTGCACGCGCTCGATGCCGACGCCGCGGCGCTGCAGGCCCAGGACGAGGCGGCCGACGCCGCCGAGGAAGCGTTCAAGCTGGCGCGCACGCAGTACCAGGCGGGCTCGATCAGCAACCTGACCCTGCTGGTGTCGCTGCGCCAGTACCAGCAGGCGCGCATCGCCCAGCTGCAGGCGCAGGCGGCGCGCTATGCCGACACCGCGGCGCTGTTCCAGGCCCTGGGCGGCGGCTGGTGGAACCGCCAGCCGGCCACGGTGGCCGCCAATACCCCGAACAAGCACTGAACACTTTTGCCCCGGCAGCGCCCGGAAAAAAGGAATCGAGATGGAAGCGAGCATGAACAGCAGCAAGTCCAGCGGCCGCGGCAAGGCCTGGCTCCTGATGATCGTCGGCGTGGTCGCATTGATCCTCGTGATCGGCGGCATCTGGGGCTACAACCTGTTCACCATGATCCAGGGCTTCAAGGCCATGGGCGTACCCAAGCAGACCGTCTCGACCATGAAGGCGGGCTACGACGAATGGCACACCGAGCTCGCCGCGGTGGGCAACCTGCGCGCCGAGCGCGGCGCCGACCTCAGCCTCGAAGTGGCCGGCGTGGTCGACCGCATCGAGTTCAAGTCCGGCGACGACGTCAAGGCCGGGCAGCTGCTGCTGAGCCTGCGCTCGGCCGACGACGTCGCCCACCTGGAGTCGCTCAAGGCCGCCGCCAGCCTGGCCGAGACCGTCTACAACCGCGACAGGTCGCAGCTGCAGGCCGGCGCCATCAGCCAGGCCACCCTGGACAGCGACGCGGCCAACCTGCGCAGCGCCAAGGCCCAGGTCGCCGAGCAGCAGGCCCTGGTCGACAAGAAGGCGCTGCGCGCGCCCTTCGCCGGCCATCTGGGCATCCGCGCCGTGGACCTGGGCCAGTACCTGTCGCCGGGCACCAAGGTGGTGACCCTGCAGCAGCTCGACCCGATCCTGGTGGACTTCAACGTGCCGCAGCAGGCCCTCAACCAGATCGCGGTGGGGCAGAAGGTCAGCGCGGTCAGCGATACCTATCCGGACCTGAAGTTCGACGGCGTCATCGCCGCCATCGACCCGCACGTCGACACCGACACGCGCAACGTCGCGGTGCGCGCCTCGCTGCAGAACCCGGACCGCAAGCTGCTGCCGGGCATGTTCGCCAAGATCGCGATCACCGTGGGCGAGCCGCAGCGCTATCTGACGCTGCCGCAGAACGCCATCACCTTCAACCCCTATGGCGAGACCGTGTTCGTCGTCTCCACCGCCGGCAAGCTCAAGGCCGAGCAGGAGGCCAAGGCCAAGAACGAGGTGCTGACCGAGCACGACAAGCAGGCCGCCGGCGCCGCCGAGCCGCAGATGGACCCGAACCAGAGCGTGGCCAAGCAGGTGTTCGTCACCGTCGGCCCGACCCGCGGCGACCAGATCGCCATCCTCAAGGGCCTCAACGAGGGCGACGAGGTGGTGACCAGCGGCCAGCTCAAGCTCAAGACCGGCTCGGCGCTGAACATCAACAATGCGGTGCAGCCGGCCAACGATCCGAATCCGAAGCCGTCCGAAGAGTAAGGCATCCCCCCAGCCATGAAATTCACCGACATCTTCATCCGCAATCCGGTCCTGGCCACCGTGATCAGCCTGCTGATCCTGGTGCTGGGACTGCGCGCGCTGGCCCAGCTGCCGGTGCGCCAGTTCCCGAAGTCGGAAATCGCCACGGTCCAGATCCAGACCACCTACTACGGCGCCAACTCCGACGTCATCGCCGGCTTCATCACCACCCCGCTGGAGGCGGCGGTCGCCCAGGCCCAGGGCATCGACTACCTCAGTTCGACCAGCCTGTCCGGCGTCAGCACCATCACCGCTTCGCTGCGGCTGAACTACGACGCCAACAAGGCCCTGACCGAGATCAACACCAAGGTCAACTCGGTGATCAACCAGCTGCCGCCGCAGTCGCAGCAGCCGCAGCTGACCCTGTCCACCGGCGAGACGACCGACTCGATGTACATGTCGTTCTCCAGCGAGACGCTGCCGGCGAACAAGATCACCGACTACCTGATCCGCGTGGTGCAGCCGAAGCTGCAGACCGTGCCCGGCGTGCAGACCGCCGAGATCGTCGGCTCCAAGCAGTTCGCGCTGCGCGCCTGGCTCGACCCGGACAAGCTCGCGGCGATGGGCCTGACCGCCGAGGACGTGTACACGGCGATGAGCCGCAACAACTACATCTCGGCGCTCGGCAGCAGCAAGGGCCAGATGGTCAGCGTCGACATCACCGCCGGCACCGACCTGCACTCGGTCGACGAGTTCAAGAACCTGGTCATCAAGAACAAGGGCAACGCCATCGTGCGCCTGCAGGACGTGGCCAACGTCATGCTCGGCGCCGAGGACTACAACTTCAGCGCGCTGATGAACGGCCGCCAGGCGGTGTTCATCGGCATCAAGGTGGCGCCGGACGCCAACCTGCTCAGCGTGATCAGCGAGGTGCGCAACACCTTCCCTGAAATCGCGGCGCAGCTGCCCGACGGCCTCAATGGCCGCATCGTCTACGACGCCACCGAATACATCAACAGCGCCATCCGCGAAGTGGTGAAGACCCTGGTCGAGGCGCTGCTGATCGTCAGCGTGGTGATCTTCCTGTTCCTCGGCGCGCCGCGCTCGGTGGCGATCCCGGCCATCGCCATCCCGCTGTCGCTGATCGGCGGCTTCTTCGTGATGCTGGTGCTGGGCTACTCGATCAACCTGCTGACCCTGCTGGCGCTGGTGCTGGCCATCGGCCTGGTCGTCGACGACGCCATCATCGTGGTGGAGAACGTCGACCGCCACATCAAGGAGGGCTTGCCGCCGTACAAGGCGGCGATCCTCGGCGCGCGCGAGCTGGCCGGCCCGATCATCGCCATCTCGGTGGTGCTGATCGCGGTGTACGTGCCGATCGGCTTCCAGGGCGGCCTCACCGGCTCGCTGTTCTCGGAATTCGCCTTCACCCTGGCCGGCGCGGTCGCCGTGTCGGCGGTGGTGGCGCTGACCCTGTCGCCGATGATGACCTCGCGCTTCCTCAGCGACAAGCAGCAGGAAAGCCGGCTGGTGCAGGCCATCGACCGCAACTTCGAGTGGGCACGCGGCGTCTACGAACGCTGGCTCGGCGGCGCGCTGCGCCATTGGCCGGTGGTGGTGGTGTTCGGCTTTGTCATCGTCGGCCTGATCTTCGTCATGGGCAAGATGTCGAAGAACGAGCTGGCGCCCGAGGAAGACCAGAGCTTCATGATCGTCTACGGCTACGCCGCGCCGAACGCGACGTCGCAGCAGATGGACGTCTACGGCAGGCAGATCCGCGAGATGATCGACCAGCACCCGGAGAAGCAGAACGTCTTCCAGTTCACCGGCGTCAACGGCAACAACACCACCCTGAGCGGCCTGATCCTCAAGCCGTGGAGCGACCGCGCCAAGAGCGCCCATGAGCTGCAAGTGGAGATCCAGGGCCAGGTCAACTCGGTGGCCGGCGCCACGGTCTACGCCTCGCAGCCGCCGCCGCTGCCCACCGGCACCGGCGGCGTCAGCACCCCGGTGGCCTTCGTGCTCGGCACCACCGAGCCGTTCACCAACCTCGACGAGGTGGCGCAGTCGATGCTCGACGCCGCGCAGAAGAGCGGCAAGTTCTACTACATCGACACCGACCTGAAGCTGGACAAGCCGCAGGTCACGGTGAACGTACAGCGCGACAAGGTGGCGACCCTGGGCCTGACCATGCAGGACGTCGGTTCGGCGCTCGGCGCCATGCTCGGCGGCGGCTACGTCAACTATTTCAGCATCGCCGGGCGCTCCTACAAGGTCATCCCGCAGGTGGCCCAGGCCAACCGCATCAATCCGGAGCAGCTGAAGGACTACTACATCCGCGCCGCCAACGGCACGGTGGTGCCGGCTTCGACCGTGATTTCGCTGAAGACCGACACCATTCCGACCCGCATCAGTCACTTCCAGCAGCTCAACTCGGCCACCTTCAGCGGCGTGCCCGCCGGCACCCTCGGCGACGCCCTGGATTACATGAAGCAGCTGGCCAAGCAGATGGCGCCGCGCGGCTACAGCGTCGACTACGCCGGCCAGTCGCGCCAGTACGTGCAGGAAACCAGTTCGTTCGCGCTGACTTTCATGTTCGCCGTGATCATCATCTTCCTGGCGCTGGCGGCGCAGTTCGGCAGCTTCCGCGACCCGCTGATCGTGATGATGTCGGTGCCGATGGCGATCTTCGGCGCCATGGTGTTCATCTTCCTCGGCATCAAGAACGCCACGCTGAACATCTACACCGAGGTCGGCCTGGTGACGCTGATCGGCCTGATCTCCAAGCACGGCATCCTGATCGTGCAGTTCGCCAACGACGAGCAGCGCCGCGGCAAGAGCAAGCTGGAGGCGGTGATGAGCGCCGCCGGCGTGCGCCTGCGCCCGATCCTGATGACCACCTTCTCGATGGTGCTGGGCGTGGTGCCGCTGGTCATTGCCGGCGGCGCCGGCGCCATGGGCCGCAACCACATGGGCCTGGTGATCTTCACCGGCATCTCCATCGGCACGCTGTTCACCCTGTTCGTGGTTCCGGCCATGTACGTGTTCCTCGGCGCCGACCACCACGAGGACGGCAACAAGGCCCACCAGGCCGCCGCCGCGGCCGAACTCTGAGCGGCGCCGGGGCGGCAAGGCGCCGCCCCGGCACCCGCGGCCTCCGGCAATGTCAAAATAGAGGCAGTCCCGGCCGGGCGCCCCGGCCGGGCGCCCCCGGCGGTTCAGCCCGCGCCCTTCGGGCGGCGGGGCCGGTCGGTCGTGGTTAAACTAATGTGACAGCAACATGAACGGGACCGCCCGCAGGGCGCCCGCTCCCGAAAAAAAGCCGGAGCAGCAGATGCAAACCGCGGTGCAAATGAAAGCCACGCCGCAGCGGGCTATGGAACAGCCCCAGGTGGATTACCACACCCGCGCCCATACCCTGGGTCAGCCCACGACCGCCCTCGGGCGCCTGGGCCTGCGCCTGCAGACCCGGCTGGAAAGCGCCGTGGTCGGCGTCTCGGTGCTGCCCGACACGCCGATCTACGATACCGCGGACTTTCCCTGGGTGAAGGAGCTGCAGGCGGGATGGCGCAGCATCCGCGCCGAGCTGGACCAGGTGCTGGTTTACCGCGACCAGATGCCGAGCTTCCACGAGATCATCAAGGAAGTCGGCACCATCACCACCGACGATACCTGGAAGACCTTCTTCCTGCAGGGCACCGGCATGGATTGCGCCGAGAACGCGCGGCGCTGCCCCGAAACCATGCGCCTGCTGCGGCAGATCCCCGGCGCCACCACCGCTTTCTTCAGCATCCTCTCGCCGGGCAAGCACATTCCGGCGCACCGCGGCGCCTATAACGGCGTGCTGCGCTTCCACCTCGGCCTGCTGGTGCCGGAGCCGCGCGAACGCTGCCGCATCCGCATCGGCAACGAGTTCCGCAACTGGGGCGAGGGCGAGGCCCTGATTTTCGACGACAGCTTCAACCATGAGGTGTGGAACGACACCAACGGCTGGCGCGTGGTGCTGTTCGTCGATTTCGCGCGGCCGCTGCGCCAGCCCTGGCACTGGCTCAACCGCTCCCTGATCAGCCTGGGCGCCCTGGCGCCGTTCCTGCGCGAGGCCGGCGCCAAGCAGAAGGCCTGGGAAAAGAAGTTCTACCGCAAGTGAGCCGCAGGCCGGCCCGCGCCGGTCAGCGGCTGTCCGCCGGGTTCATCCCTTCCAGGCTGTTCTCCTTGGCGTAGGCCAGGGCCTGCGCCACCTCCGCCGCCGTCGGATGTGCCGGGATCACCAGGCGCAGGCCCTTGTACAGCTGGCCCGGCTTCTTCACCTTGTCGCGGTTGGCCTGCCAGACCAGCGGCCATAAGTAGGAGTTGCCGTAAACCTCCGGCTGCCCGGCGACATGCCACATGCTCTCGTTGTCCTGCACCACGTAGCTGCGCGCCTCGCTCTGCAGCTCGCCGTTGAGCGCCTGCAGCATGGCGAAGGCGCCGCCGTAGTCGCCGCCCGCCATGCGTTCCTGCGCGGCCTGGACCCTGGCCAGCTGCGCGTCGGACAGGCCGATGCGGTTCTGCGCCTTGCGCAGCTCGGCCTGGGCCAGGTCGGCGGTCTCGTCGGACGCCGCCGCCGGAGCCGCCGCCGTCTCGGCGCGCGCCACCTGGGTGGGCGGGTTGTCGGCCGGGCGGCGCAGGGCCGGCAGGTTGGGCAGAGGCATGCCGTAGAGCGCATCGGCCCGCTCCGCCGCCGGTGCCGGAGGTGCGGCAGCCGGGGCCTGGGCGGCGGGCGTGGCTGCGGCGACGGCGGCCGCTGCCGGCCGCACCGGCGCGGCCGCTTTGGTGGAGGCCGCGGCAACGGTAGCCGGAGCGGCATCCGCCGGCTTCCTGGCCGCAGCCTGCGCCTTCGCATCCGCTGCCGGCGGCGGCGCCGCATTCGTCGCCGCTGCGGTGGCCGGCGCGGGAGCGTTGGGCCGGATGTCCTGGTCGGCGCTGGTGATCATCACCACCGGCGGCTCGGCCGGAGTCGGCTCGGCTGCCGCGCTGCCGGCGGCGGTTACAGGCGCGCTGCTGGCGCCGGCGGCCGGCCCGGGGTTGGCCTTGGCTACTGCGGGCGGCGCCGGAACGGGCTGAGGCTGGCCGGCGGTCGGCGGACTCGCCGCTGCCGCCGGTGACTTGGGCACGGCCTTCGCGGCGGTTTCGTCCGCGCTCTTTTTCGGAGCGGCCTTGCCGGCGGTTTCGGCCGGCTTGCCCGCGGCGGTGGCCGGGACCTTTTGCGGCGCAGGAGCGGTGGCCGCGGCGGGCTGCTCCTTCCGCGGAGGCAAGGGCTGCGGCTGCGGCGACTGGCCGTCGCCGACGCGGGTGGCCAGGACGGCATCGTTCGCCGTCATCATCGCCAGCACCCCGGAGTGCGCGGCGGATGGCGCCGGCTGCGGCGCCGGCAGCGGCTTGAGCGGCGTTTCGGCGGCGACCGGAGGCGGACTCGATTCGACCGGCTTGCTGGCCGCGGCGGACGCCTTGGGCGCTTCCACGGGGATGGCCGCAGTGGTGGCGGCGCTCCGCGCCGGCGGCGGTGCGGCCGGCGTGCCGCCCTCGAGCGCGGGCCTGGAGCCGGCGGATGCCGCGGCTGCGCCGGAGCGGGCGGCGGCGGGGCGCGGCGGCGCCGGCTTGACCGCCGCGTTCGCCGGGGCCTTGGCCGGCGGCTGCGTTGCCATGACGCGGGCAATGTCCTTGGGGTCTTCCGGGTTCGCGCCCTCGATCCGGTGCGGCATCGCCTGGCAGCCGACCAGCCCCGCGACGATGCCGATCACGGCGAGCAGGCAGGGCAGGGAGCTTGCGGTCAGCGACCGCGGCAAGGGCTTGGCGTAGGGCATGGCGGCCAGCCTAGCGAGGCGTACCGGGCCGGTCAAACGCGGTGCGAACCAGTAAACTAGCCGCTCCAATCCATTCCCGCGCATGGCCGAAATCCTCGTCGTCTACTACTCCCGCCATGGCTCCACCGCCGTGATGGCGCGCCAGGTCTGCCGCGGCGTCGAGTCGGTGCGCGGCGTCCAGGCGCGCCTGCGCAGCGTGCCGCCGGTGGCCGCGGTCACCACCGTGGCCGCGCCGCCGGTGCCGGAGGAAGGCGCGCCCTACGTCGATGCGCGCGACCTGCGCGAGTGCGCCGGCCTGATCCTCGGCAGCCCGACCCGCTTCGGCAACATGGCGGCGCCGCTCAAGCACTTCATCGACTCCACCTCCGATCTGTGGCTGTCGGGCACGCTCGCCGGCAAGCCCGCGGCGGTGTTCACCTCCACCGGCACCATGCACGGCGGGCAGGAGAGCACGCTGCTGTCGATGATGCTGCCGCTGTTGCATCACGGCATGCTGCTGCTGGGCCTGCCGTACACGGAGGCCGAGCTGTCCACTACCACCGCCGGCGGCACGCCTTACGGCGCCAGCCATGTCGCCGGCGTCGGCAACAAGCCGCGCCTCCCGACGAAGGAGGAGCTGGCACTGTGCCTGGCGCTCGGCAAGCGGGTGGCGGAAGTCGCGTTGAAGCTCCAGCCCCGCTAGGCCGGCCCCCGGGCCGCAGAAGCGTCGCCCCGAACGGCGACCCGCAAGGTCATGACCCGATGCAATCGAACCCGATGAAGTTGAGCGAGTGGGCGCGCGGCGTCGCGCTGGCCGCGCACCTGCTGCTGATCGCCGGCCTCCTCGCCTGGTGCGGCTGGCTGCCGGGCCTCCTGTTGAGCCTGCCGCTGCTGGCGCCGCTGCCGGGCCTGTGGCGGCGGAGCACCTACACCGCCGGCTGGGCCAGCATGCTGCTGGTGTTTTACGTCGGCGGCCTGCTGGCCGAGGGCGTGGCGGTGCCCGCGCGGCATGTCACCGGCACCATCCTCAGCGTGATCGCGGCGCTGGACTTCGTCGGCGTCGTCCTGTTCGTGCGCCTGAGCGCCAGGGAACAAGGGAGAGTCGCCGACCGCAATTGACGTCTGCGTTGCCCTCTCCTTGCAGACGTCAGCAGCGGTCGGCGACCACCCCCAGCTGCTGCTGCGCGAACGGGATCGTCAGGCGCCGCTGCGTCGTAAGCGAACCGCGGTCGAGCTGGTCCAGGGCCTGGATCAGCGCCGGCACCGAACGCGGCAGCCGCCGCAGCAGGAACTCCGCCACTTCCTCCGGCATCTCCAGTCCGCGCAGCCTGGCGCGCCGGCGCAGCATCGCGCGCAGTTCGGCGTCGTCCAGCGGCTTCAGGCCGAACACGGCACAGGCGGCGAGGCGCGTGCGCAGATCGGGCAGCGGCGCCAGCGGCAGGCTGTCCGGCGGCGCCGCGGCGGCGAGCAGGCAGCGGCCGCCGTGCGCATGCACCGCGTCGATCAGGCGCAGCAGGAGCAGGGCCCAGCGGCGGTCGAGCAGGGCGCTGCCGACGTCGTCCAGGCACAGCACGTCGAGAGTCTCGAAGCCCTGCAGCGCGGCGGCGTCCTCGCGCGTGAACTGGGCCAGCGGCAGGTAGGCGGCGCGGCGCCGCAGCTGCGCGCTGGTGCGCGCCACCGCCTGCAGCAGGTGGGTCTTGCCGCTGCCGGCGGCGCCGTGCAGCAGCAGCGAGGCCTGGTCGCCGCCCTCGGCGAGCAGGCGCAGCGCCGCCACCGCCGCGGCGTTGGGGCCTGGATGGAAATTGTCGAAGCTGGCCGCGTCGGCCAGCTGCACCGACAGGGTCAGCTGGGTGCCGATCACGGCAGGCCCGGCGGCGCGGCCGGCGGCTCCTGCGCGGCGGGAGCGGCAGCGCCGCCGTAGAGCGGGCTTTGCAGCCAGTGCTCGCGCGCATGGCGCAGCAGCACCGCCGCCACCGCCGCCACCGGCAACGCCACCAGCACCCCGGCGAAACCGAGCAGCTGGCCGCCGGCGAGGATGGCGAAGATCACCGCCACCGGGTGCAGGCCGATGCGGTCGCCCACCAGCAGCGGCGTCAGCAGGCCGCTCTCCAGCACCTGGCCGATGCCGTAGACCACCGCCACCCACAGCACCGGCGTCACCTCCTGGCTCTGCACCCCCATGGCGATGCAGGCGACGAGCAGGCCGCTGAAGTAGCCGAGATAGGGGATGAAGCTGACCAGGCCGGTGAAGATGCCGACCAGCAGCGCCACCTTCAGGCCGGCCAGCCCCAGCCCGATGCTGTAGTAGACCGCCAGCGCCGCCATTACCAGCAGCTGGCCGCGGATCAGGGCGCTCAGCACGCCGTCGGTCTCGCGCGCCAGCTGCTCGGCGCGCGGACGCAGGCGCGGCGGGATCAGCTGGTCGATGCGCGCCACCAGCAGGTCCCAGTCGCGCAGCAGGTAGAAGCTGACGATGGGGATCAGCAGCAGGTCGGCGAGGAAGCCGAGCAGGGCCGGAGTCGACTGCTCCACCCGGCTCAGCACCGCGCCGGCGATGTCGCCGGCCTGGGTCAGGTTGTGGGTGATGGCGTTGCGCAGGCCGGAGGCGTCGAGCCGCACGCCGGCGGGCAGGTGCACGCCCAGGCGCGGCAGGCCCACGTCCTGGACCCACTTCAGCCATTCCGGGATGTTCTGGGCGAAGGTGACGATCTGCTCCTCCAGCAGCGGCACCATCAGCACCAGGGCGGTCACCAGGCCGCCGAAGAACACCACGAAGACGATCGCCACGCCGGCGGTGCGCGGCAGGCGCAGTTTCTCCAGCCGGTCGACCAGCGGGTCGCCGAGGTAGGCCAGCCCGGCGCTGACCAGGAACGGCGCGAGGATCGGCCCGAGGTAGTAGAGCAGCACCAGCCCGCCGACCGCCCCGGCGATCCAGCCCCAGTTGTCGCGCAGCAGGCTGTAGGCTTCGCGGCCGACGGAATCACCGCCGGGCGGCACGGGCAGCGGCGGGGTCGGGGAATCGGTCATGCGCGGGAGCGGCCGGGAGAGGTAGGTTAAAATGATACTTCGTCTTTCGCCCGCACAGATCAACAACATGGCCGTCAACGGCAAGAAATCGCCCGCCGCCCCGCTGACCTACCGCGATGCCGGGGTCGATATCGATGTCGGCGACGCCCTGGTGGACGACATCAAGAAGATCGTCCGCTCCACCCGCCGCCCGGAAGTGCTGGCCGGCGTCGGCGGCTTCGGCGCCCTGGTGGGCCTGCCGAAGAAGTACAAGCAGCCGATCCTGGTTTCCGGCACCGACGGCGTCGGCACCAAGCTGCGCCTGGGCATCGACTCCGGCCGCGTCACCGGGCTGGGGCAGGACCTGGTGGCGATGTGCGTCAACGACGTGCTGGTGTCCGGCGCCGAGCCGCTGTTCTTCCTCGACTACTACGCCACCGGCAAGCTCGACAACCGCGTCGCCGCCCAGGTGATCAAGGGCATCGCGCAGGGCTGCAAGCTGGCCGGCTGCGCCCTGGTCGGCGGCGAGACGGCCGAGATGCCGGGCATGTACCACGGCGGCGACTTCGACCTCGCCGGCTTCTGCGTCGCGGTGGTCGAGAAGAGCCGGATCATCGACGGCAGCAGGATCCGGCACGGCGACGTGCTGATCGCCCTGCCGTCCTCCGGTCCGCATTCCAACGGCTACTCGCTGGTGCGCAAGATCCTCGAGCGCAGCGGCCAGTCGCTGGACGAGCCGCTCGGCAAGGGCACGCTCGGCGACGCCCTGCTCGCGCCGACCAGCATCTACGTCAAACCCATCCTCAAGCTGCTCGAGGCCGGCGTCCCGGTGCGCGGCATGGCCCATATCACCGGCGGCGGCATCACCGGCAACCTGACGCGCTGCTTCCCCAAGAACTGCGCCGCGGTGGTCGATACCAGGAGCTGGACCCGGCCGCAGGTGTTCGACTGGCTGCAGAGCCAGGGCGGGGTGGAGCAGGACGAAATGTGGCGCGTGTTCAACAACGGCGTCGGCTTCGTCGTGGTGGTGCCGCGCCTGAAAGCCGACGAGACCCTGGCCGCACTCAGGCGCCAGCGCATCGCCGCCTGGATGCTGGGCGAAGTGGTGAAGGGCAAGAACGACGACGTGCATTACGCCTGAAGCCCCTGTTTTGAAGAGCCTCGTCGCCCTCATCTCCGGCCGCGGCCGCAACCTCCAGGCCCTGATCGAGGCGCAGCGCGACGGCCGCATCCCGGCGCGGTTCGCCGCGGTGATCAGCAACCGCGCCGACGCGCTTGGGCTCGACCACGCCCGCGCCGCCGGCGTCCCGGTGGAGGTGCTGCCGCACGCGCAGTTCAAGGACCGCGCCGCGTTCGACACGGCGCTGGCCGGGCTGCTGCGCCGCCACCGGCCGGACGTCATCGCGCTGGCCGGCTTCATGCGGATCCTCACCGACGACTTCGTGCGCGAGTTCGAAGGCCGCATGTTGAACATTCATCCGTCCCTGCTGCCCAAGTATGCGGGCCTGGACACGCACCGACGCGCGCTCGAAGCCGGCGATGCCGAGCACGGCGCCACCGTGCACTTTGTCACGCCCACCCTGGACAGCGGGCCGGCGGTGATTCAGGGCCGATTCAGCCTGCGCCCGGAAGATGACGCCGAGCGCCTCGCCGAGCGCGTGATGGAGGAGATCGAATTGAAGATCTATCCCCAGGCGGTGGCCTGGATGGCCCGCGGCGAGCTGAAGCTGGAAGGCGGCGCGGCCTGGCTGCGGGGCCGCCGCCTGGAGCAGCCCGCGACCCTGCAAGACCTGGAGGAAGCATTCCGATGACCCGTCCCACCGCACTGGCCGCGGCCTTGGCCCTGGCGACCTTCGCCGCGCTGGCCGACGCCGCGCCGGAAACCAGCCTGCCGAACCTCGACTACACGTACGACGGCGACGCCATGGGCCTGAGCCTGGGGCAGGTGCACATCTCGCTCAAGCCCGAAGGCGCCGCCGGCTGCTACCGCTATACCAACACTTCCAATCCCAGCGGCCTGGTCAAGATGCTGTACGGCTCGGCCAACCAGGCCAGCCTGTTCTGCCTCAAGGACGGCCGCATCCGCTCGCAGCACTTCGAGTCGGTCCTGGACAGCGACCCCCGGCAGAGCTACACGCTCGACTTCGACTGGGACAAGCACACCGTCACCGACAACAAGGGCCAGGTGCGCAGCATCCCCGACGACGCCATCGACAGCTTCGCCCTGCAGCAGGCGGTACGCCTGTGGGTGCTGGCGCATGCCGGCGACGCCAAGCCGCCGGTCGCCGAGTTCACCATGGTCGACAACAAGAACCTGACCCACTACCAGTTCAAGTTCAGCGGCCACCAGAAGATCGACACCCCCGCCGGCAGCTTCGACACCCTGCTGATGGAGCGCATCGACAACCCGGACAAGATCGGCCGCTTCTGGCTGGCGCCGGACCGCGGCTACATGCCGGTGCGCACCGAGACCAAGGGCGGCA
>Ga0070741_10003200_pt1 | contig 41305 bp, 44 predicted proteins | sample Coa_R1_4_FD_66440 | JGI IMG/M metagenome (GOLD analysis project Ga0070741, IMG submission 66440) | Surface soil microbial communities from Centralia Pennsylvania, which are recovering from an underground coalmine fire - Coalmine... | ecosystem: Environmental > Terrestrial > Soil > Unclassified ... | reverse complement strand
ATGAAGCCGAACAGGCTGAAGCTCACGGCGGTCAGCACCAAAAACGCCAGCATCCAGACCGGATGCTCGATGCGCACCGGCACGAACAGCGCCGAGGTCGCCAGAATGATGAAGCCGAGCACGATCGATTTGGTCGCCGCCGCGCCCACATAGCCGAGCACGATCTCGAACGCCGAGACCGGCGCGGACAGGAGTTCGTAGATGGTGCCGATGAAGCGCGGAAAGTAGATGCCGAACGAGGCGTTCATGATGCTCTGCGTCAAGAGCATCAGCATGATCAGGCCGGGCACGATGAAGGCGCCGTAGGGCACGCCGTCGATCTGCGAAATCTTCGAGCCGATCGCGGCGCCGAACACCACGAAGTACAGCGAGGTCGAGATCACCGGCGACACGATGCTCTGCATCAGCGTGCGCGCGGTGCGCGCCATCTCGTACATATAGATGGCGCGTACGCCATGGATGTTCATCGCCAGACGCATCAGCTTTGCCTCACCAGGCCGACGAAAATATCTTCGAGCGAGCTTTGCCTGGTCTGCAAGTCCTTGAAACGGACCCCGGCGTTGCGCACCTTGTCGAGCAAGGCCGTGATGCCGGTGTGCTCGCCCTTGGTGTCGTAGGTGTAGACGAGCTGCATGCCGTCGGCGGCGAGCGTAAGGCCGTCGCCGGCGAGCCCCGCCGGCAAGGCATCGAGCCGCTCGCGCAGCTCCAGGATCAATTGCTTGCCGCCGAGCTTGCGCATCAGCTCGGCCTTGTCCTCGACCACGATCAGCTCGCCCTTGTTGATGACGCCGACCCGGTCGGCCATGTCTTCGGCTTCTTCGATGTAATGGGTGGTGAGGATGATGGTGACGCCGGAGGCGCGCAGCGCCCGCACCAGCTGCCACATGTCCTTGCGCAGCTCGACGTCGACGCCGGCGGTCGGCTCGTCGAGAAACAGAATCTGCGGCTCGTGCGCCAATGCCTTGGCGATCAGCACGCGGCGCTTCATGCCGCCCGACAGCGTCATGATTCGGGAGGCTCGCTTGTCCCACAGCGACAGCTCCCGGAGCACTCTTTCGATCACCGCCGGATCGGGCGGCTTGCCGAACAGGCCGCGCGACAGCTGCATGGTGGCGGGCGGCGTTTCGAAGGCGTCGGTGGTCAGCTCCTGCGGCACCAGCCCGACACGGCTGCGCGCGGCGCGATAGTCCTTGACGATGTCATGGCCGTCGACCGTCACCGTTCCGGCCGACGCCGTGACGATGCCGCAGACGATGTTGATCAGCGTCGTCTTGCCGGCGCCGTTCGGGCCGAGCAACGCAAAAATCTCGCCATGGCGGATGTCCAGGCTCACGTCCTTGAGCGCCTGGAACCCGGACGCGTAGGTTTTCGAGAGGTGGGAGATCGAGATCGCGTGGGTCATGCGGCTCAGTTCAGCTTGCGCTCGTCCCCGCGCAAGCGGGGACCCAGTTCTGGATTCCCGCTTTCGCGGGAATGAGCGGAATTGGCGGGCGCACTGTTAGCGCGGCAGCGCGGCTTATGACAGGCGAAACCCGCCGCCCGGCCATGCGTTAACGTGCGTCCCCGGCAATAAGGAGGCCGTCATGGCCGACATCCGCAAAAGCGACGGCATCTGCACCCAGATCACCACGGTCAAGCTGCCGCCCGACAATCAGGACGAAGTGTTGAACCTGATGAAGGAGCGCGCCCGCTTCATGGCGACCCAGCCCGGCTTTATTTCGGTGAACCTGCATCGCAGCAAGGACGGCAGCCACGTGGTCAACTACGTGCAATGGACCAGCGCCGAAAAACTGGCCGCGGCGCATTATTCGCCCGAATTCCGCAAAAAATGGCCGCGTTTCGGCGAACTTACCCAGGAAGCCGAGCCCTGCCTCTACGAGGTGGTTTTCACCGAGGCGGCGTAACGGCGCGCGCCGTCACGCCCAAGGCTTCACGCCCACGGCCGCGCCGTCTCGGCCTTGTGCTCGAAGCTCTCGATCTTGTCCTTCATCACCATGGTGAGGCCAATGTCGTCGAGGCCTTCGAGCAGGCATTTCTTGCGGTGCGGATCGATCTCGAATTTGACCACGCCGCCGTCGGGGCCGCGGATTTCCTGCTTCTGCAGATCGACCGTGAGCGTTGCATTGGCACCGCGGTCGGCGTCGTCGAACAGCTTTTCCAGGTCCTCCGGCGACACCTTGACCGGCAGCACGCCGTTCTTGAAGCAGTTGTTGTAGAAAATGTCGCCGAACGAGGTCGAGATCACACACTTGATACCGAAATCCATCAGCGCCCACGGCGCGTGCTCGCGCGAGGAGCCGCAGCCGAAATTGTCGCCGGCGACCAGAATCTTGGATTTGCGGTAGGCCGGCTTGTTGAGCACGAAATCCGGGTTCTCGCTGCCGTCGTCGCGATAGCGTTTTTCGGCGAACAGGCCGGTGCCGAGCCCGGTGCGCTTGATAGTTTTGAGATACTGCTTGGGGATAATCATGTCGGTGTCGACATTGATCATCTTCAGCGGCGCCGCGACGCCTTCGAGCGTGGTGAACTTGTCCATCGGGCGGGTCCCTGGATCCGAAACGGCCCTGTCATGGCGGCTCGGGGCGGATGGGTCAAGCCCGGCATGAGCGGCATGTCCGCCATGCCTTCTCTAGAATGCCAGTTCAGAGCCGCGCCGCGCGCTGCTATACTGCTTCGAAATTCCACGGGAGAAAAACGCCATGACGATGCTAGCCGAGCCGGTGGGCGCCATCGAAATCATCAAGCTGCACCCGCATATCGGCGCGGAAATCCGCGGCGTCGATCTCCGCCGGCCGCTCGATCCCGACACCCTGCGGCAGGTCAGAGACGCCTGGCATGACCACACGGTGCTGCTGTTCCGCGACCAGAACCTGAGCGAGGACGACCAGCGCCGCTTCGCCGGCTATTTCGGCGAGGTCGCCAAGCGCGTGCCGCCGAAACCGGGCGCCCCAGGCGTCGGCGATTCGCCCGACTGGGACGATATGATGATGGTCACCGACGGGGTCGACGCCAAAGGCAAACCGCTCGGCTCGCTCGGCCACGGCGAGATGTGGTTCCACACCGACAAGTGCTACCACCGCCGGCCGCACCGCGCCTCGTTCCTCTACGGCATCGATATTCCGTCGCAGGGCGGCCACACCCAGTTCGCCAGCATGTACGCCGCCTACGACCGGCTGCCGGCCGAGCTGAAGCGGCGGCTCGACGGCGCCATGGTGATCCAGGGCCAGCAGTACGGTGTCGGCCGCCGCATCGACATCACGCTGCCCCTCGAGAGCACGCATCATTGCCGGCAGCCGATCTTCGTCACCAATCCGGGCTCCGGCCGCAAGGCGCTGTACGTCGCCAGCCAGAACTCGATGTGGATCGACGGCATGGACCGCGACGAGAGCGAGGCGCTGCTGCAGCGCCTGTTCGGCATCGCCGAGGATCCGGAGATCGTCTACGAGCACGTCTGGCGGAAGGGCGATCTCATCATGTGGGACAATCTCGCCTGCCTGCACGCTCGCACCGACTGGCCGCCCGAGCAGCGCCGCACGCTCCGCCGCTGCACCGTCGAGGGCGAGCCGCTGTACTAGGCGGCACGAGGCCGCGCAGTTCGTGGATTTTGCACGGCGCAGGTTTCTGAAAACCGCCGCTGGCGCAGCCGCACTTGCGGCGGCGCCGCGCGCCGGTTTTGCGCAAAGCTTTCCGACGCGTCCGGTACGACTCGTCGTCGGCCAGCCGGCCGGCACCGCGCCCGACACGATCGCGCGCCTCGTCGCCGAATGGCTGGGCCAGCGGCTCGGCCAACCGGTCGTGGTCGAAAACCGGCCCGGCGCCGGTCTTAACCTCGCGACCGAAATCGTCGTCCACGCCGCGCCCGACGGCTACACGCTGCTCCTTTCGAGCCTCTCCAACGCCATCAACGCCACGCTGTACGATCATTTGCCGTTCGATTTTGAGCGCGATATCGCGCCGGTGGCGTTCGTCGGCGATAATCCGTTTGTCATGGTGGTGACGCCGTCGTTTCCGGCCACGAGCGTCGCCGAGTTCATCGCCTACGCCAAAGCCAATCCCGGCAAGGTCAACATGGCGTCGGCCGGCCCCGGCACCGCGCCCCACGTGTTCGGCGAATTGTTCAAGGTCACGGCCGGCGTCGATCTCACCCACGTGCCATACCGCGGCAGCTTTTATCCCGACCTGCTCGCCGGCCAGGTCCAGGTGGCGTTCACCGCGGTCGCCGGCTCTCTCGCCTTGATCAAGGCCGGCAAGCTGCGCGCGCTCGCCGTCACCACGGCGCACCCGGCGGCGCAGCTGCCCGACCTGCCGCCGCTGAACAAATTCGTGCCGGGCTACGACGCCAGCGCCTGGCTCGGCATCGGCGCGCCGAAGGGCACGCCGGCGGCGATCGTCGAGAAGCTGAACGCGGAGATCAATGCCAGCCTCAACGATCCGAGCAACAAAGCGCGCCTCGCTGCGTTGGGCGTCGAGCCATCGCCGATGAGTCCTGCCGCGCTCGAAAAATTCACCGCCGATGAAACGCGCAAATGGGCCACGGTGATTTCGTCCGCGCACATCAAGGCGGAGTGATGCGGTTCACGTTGTAACAACCTCGCCTCGTCGCACTGCGCCGTCGATCGCAATGGCAGCAAAAAGTTTCGAAAGGATTGTTTTGTCAAGGGTCTCCGACCGCCGAAGGCGGCGCTTCGCGCCCTTGACAAACCAATCCTTTCGAAACACACGGTCGCCATTGCGATCGACGGCTTTCTCTGATCAGCAGATAACCACATCGTCCAATTAAGCTGCGCCAGTGCCTTAATTCGCCACCGCCGCAGCCTCAGCATCAGCAGCCCACTTCGACTCCCGCTCCAGCGTGCAGACCTGGATGTGATAATCGAGATAATACTTCTCGCGCGCCAGCCTTTGCGCGATGCGGTGCTCGGGATTGGTCTGCCAGGCGCGCTGGCCTTCTTCGTTGGCGAATTCGACGATGGCGACGCGTTCGCCGTCGTCGGCGAAGAAGCCCTTGTGCGAGACGAAGCCCGGCATGGCCTTGGCGAGCTCTGTCATGCGGTTGGCGAGAGCAACGTATTCGTCGCGCAGGCCCGGCCGCACCCGGGACCTGAAAACGGTGACGATCATGGCATCGCCCCTTCGATCTGACGGCCCTCAACAAACCTCATAGCACGATTTGGCGCAGCGCGCGTTACGCCGGCGCCTGCTTCTCGTTCTTCGGCACGGCATCGAGGCCTGTGACCCAGGCGCGCGCCGAGCGAAACCAGTTCTGCCGCCGCGGTGCCAGCTCGGCGCGTTGCCGCAGAATGCCGACCCGCACCATGTAGGCGGCCTGCACGCCGTCGCCGGGCGAGGTCGAATAGATCGGCGAGCCGCATTGCGGGCAGAACGCCTGGATGCGCGGCCGGCCGCTGTCGGCGGTGGTCTTCACATAATTGGTCGGCTGCCCTTTCATCTTGAAGCTCGCGCCCGGCACCGGGATCGACACGCGAAACGCGCTGCCGGTGCCGGTCTGGCAATCGGTGCAATGGCAGATCTGCACCGTGTCGGGATCGGCTTCGCCCTCGATGGTGATGAAGCCGCAATGGCAGGCGCCGTCGATTTTCATCTGCTGCTCCGTTTGTTCGATCAATCAATTCGCCGCGCGCTCGATGGCGTGCATGTCATCGTCCGATAGCCCGAAGTGATGGCCGATCTCGTGGATCAGCACGTGCTTGACGATGGCGCCAAGCGTCTCGTCGTGCTCGGCCCAATAGTCGAGGATCGGCCGCCGGTAGAGCCAGATCATGTTCGGCATCTGCAGCGGCGCGCTCTCGGCGCGAAACGGCAGGCCGACGCCCTGGAACAGGCCGAGCAGGTCGAAGTCGCTATGCGCCCGCATGGCGCGCAAAACCTGCCGGCTCGGAAAGTCGTCGACCTGAATGACCAGATTGCCGCACAGATCGCGAAAGCGCTTCGGCAGCTGGCGAAACATGTGCTCGGCCAAGGCTTCGAGCTCGCCGAGCGACGGCGCCTTCACGGGCCGCCAAGCCAGCGGATTGGGCGGGAAATCGGCCATGCTTTATATGTAGCGCAGATCGGGCCGTTCCGAACCTCCTTGCCGCTACGATCCGGTTGACCGTAGTGCGGCAATACGCGAGCCTGCGCATCGCTGTTTGCGAAGTGATCCAATCGAGGCGTCAATGTCGATGAAATCGCGCGGCGTTATCGTCGGCCTAGCCTGCTTGTTCACCGCCGCAATGGCGGCTCCGTTGGCGGCGCAGACCGTGCATCGGCCACGGCACCACGCGCCGCCGCCGCGTTACGCGCGCCCGTACATCGAGATCAGGCCGCAGCCGCAGCATCTATTCTACCGCCGCTGCGTCGACTGGCTCGAGCTGCAGCACCGTCCAAGCGGCGCGGTGCTGTTTCCGCGCTATAGCTGCCGGTGGGTGACGGGGTAACGGCTTAGTGCCAGTCCCGCACGTCGACGAAATGCCCGGCGATTGCCGCGGCAGCCGCCATGGCGGGCGACACGAGATGTGTGCGGCCCTTGTAGCCCTGGCGGCCCTCGAAATTGCGGTTCGAGGTCGAGGCGCAGCGCTCGCCCGGATTGAGCTTGTCGGGATTCATCGCCAGGCACATGGAGCAGCCCGGCTCGCGCCAATCGAAGCCGGCCTTGACGAAGATCTTGTCGAGCCCCTCGGCCTCGGCCTGCTCTTTGACCAAACCCGAGCCCGGCACGATCATGGCATTGACCTTGGCGTTCACCGTCTTGCCGTCGACCACCTTGGCGACGGCGCGCAAATCCTCGATGCGCGCATTGGTGCATGAGCCGATGAACACGCGGTCGATGGCGATGTCGGTGATCTTCTCGCCGCCTTGGAGGCCCATGTAGCCGAGCGCGCGCTCCGCCGCTTCGCGCTTCTTGTCGTCGGTAAGGTCCTCGATGCGCGGCACGCGGCCGGTGATCGACACGACCTGTTCGGGGCTGGTGCCCCAGGTGACGAGGGGCGGCAGCTTTGCGGCGTCGAGTTTGATCTCGCGGTCGAAATGCGCGCCGTCGTCGGAGCGCAGCGTCTCCCAGTAGCGCATGGCCTCGTCCCAGGCCTTGCCCTTCGGCGACTTCGGCCGGTCCTTCAGATAGTCGTAGGCCTTTTCGTCCGGCGCGATGAAGCCGGCTTTGGCGCCGGCCTCGACCGACATGTTGCACACCGTCATGCGGCCTTCCATCGACAGCGCGCGGATCGCCTCGCCGGCATATTCGAGCGCATAGCCGGTGCCGCCGGCGGTGCCGATCTCGCCGATGATGGCGAGGATGATGTCTTTGGCGGTCACGCCGGCCGGCAGCTTGCCGTCGACCACGGCGCGCATGTTCTTCGACTTGGTCTGAATGAGCGTCTGCGTCGCCAGCACGTGCTCCACTTCCGAGGTGCCGATGCCGTAGGCCAGCGCGCCGAACGCGCCGTGCGTCGCCGTGTGGCTGTCGCCGCAGACGAGCGTCACGCCGGGCAGGGTAAAACCCTGCTCGGGGCCGATGATGTGGACGATACCCTGGCGCTTGTCGAACTCGTCGTAATATTCGAGGCCGAAATGTTTGACGTTCTCGGCCAAGTACGCGATCTGCGCTTCGCTCTCCGGGTCGGGATTCTTCAGCCGCCGGTCGGTGGTCGGCACGTTGTGATCGACCACGCACAGCGTCTTCTCGGGTGCGCGCACCTTGCGGCCGGCGAGGCGCAGACCCTCGAAGGCCTGCGGGCTCGTCACCTCGTGGACGAGGTGGCGGTCGATATAGATCAGGCAGGTGCCGTCCGGCTGATCGTCGACCAGATGGTCGTCCCAGATTTTGTCGTAGACAGTGCGCGGCTTGCTCATCCGTGGTCCTGGCCCGGGGGCATAAACGGTGGGTTCAGCCGACTATTTAGTGGGTTAGGCGAGCCAAGCAAAGTGGCTCGATGCGGGCGGCAGCTCAGAGGTAGGTCCGCACTTCCCAGAGTTCGGGGAAAAATGCGTGCTCCAGGGCCGTCTTCAGGTAGCCGACGCCCGAGGAGCCGCCGGTGCCCGGCTTGTAACCGATGATGCGCTCGACGGTTTTCATGTGGCGGAAGCGCCATTGCTGGAACCAGTCTTCGACGTCGACCAGCTCCTCGGCGAGTTCGTAGAGGTCGAAATACTGCTGCGCATTGCGGTAGATCGACAGCCAGACCTCGCGCACCTGCGGGTTCGACACGTAAGGCTGCGACACGTCGCGCTCGAGCACCGCCTTGGGCACCGGCAGGCCGCGGCGGGCCAGGATGCGCAGCGCCTCATCGTACAGGCTCGGCTCGTGCAGCGCGGCTTCGAGCCTGGCATAGGCGGCCGGGTCGTGGCGGTGCGGCAGCACCATCGCGGCGTCCTTGGCGCCGAGGCGGAATTCGACCAGGCGATACTGGTACGACTGGAAGCCGGAGGCCGCGCCGAGCGCGCCGCGGAACGCCAGATAATCCGCCGGCGTCATGGTCGACAGCACGTCCCAGGCATCGATCAACTGTTCCTGAATGCGGGTGACGCGGGCCAGCGACTTGAACGCGGGCGGCAAATGGTCGGCGCGAATGGCCGCGATCGCCGCCTCGATCTCGTGGGCGACCAGCTTGAGCCAAAGCTCCTGGACGTGATGGATGACGATGAAGGCGACTTCATCATGCTCGCGCGTGACCGGCTGCTGCGCGGCGAGCAACAAATCGAGCTTGAGGTAATCCGCATAGGTGCGCCGGCCGGCAAGGTCGACATGCATGCCGGACTCGACCCGGGTCTTGGGCGTCTTGCTGTCGTCCATGCCGATGCCGCTGCGTTGCCGGGCGCCGCGCGTCGCCGCGGCCGCGCCAGCCTGCTAGAGTCTAGGCGCAAAATCTTTCGCTGTGAACGATGCGATGGTTATGCCGGCGCGCTCGGTCCCGCTCGACCTTTCTGGTGCGTTTGCCCGGTTCCGCAATTCGGATCCGGAGCGGCTGCATTTTGCCGCGCATTCGCATCACTTGTGGCCGGACGTCACGCGCGATGCGCAACTCGCGGCCTGGGACGATGCTGCGCGCCTGGTCGACGACAAGTGGGACAATGTGCTCGGCCCGGTCTGGCACAGCGTCAGCGCCGGCATCGCACGCCATCTCGGGTTGCCCGATCCAAAGACGCTGGTGCCGGCGCCGAACACGCATGAGTTCGTCAATCGTTTGTTGTCGTGCTGCCCGACCGAGCGGCCGGCACGCATCCTGACCACGGACGGCGAATTTCATTCGTTTCGCCGCCAGGCCGAGCGGCTTGCCGAAGACGGCCTCATCGCGCTGCACGCCGTCGCGGCCGAGCCGTTCGCCACGCTCGCCGAGCGGCTCGTTGCGGCGGCGCACGAAACGGCGCCTGACCTTGTCTATGTGAGCCAGGTCTGGTTCGGTTCAGGCTACGCGCTCGCCGAGCTATCCGGACTGGTCGAGCGGCTTTGGGCGCCGGATCGCCTCATCGTCATCGACGGCTATCACGGCTTTCTGGCGCGGCCGACCGATCTCGCCGCCATCGCCGATCGCGCCTTCTACATCGCCGGTGGCTACAAATACGCCATGGCGGGCGAGGGCGCCTGCTTCATGCATTGCCCGCCCGGCATCGCGCCACGACCGCGCAACACCGGCTGGTTTGCGAGCTTCGACGATCTTGCCGCTGGCGGACAGCGCGTGTCTTATCCCAAGGACGGCTGGCGCTTTGCCGGCGCGACGTTCGATCCGACCGCGCTCTATCGATTGCGCGCCGTGCTCGATTGGCTCGCGGCCGAAAATATCGATGCTCGGCTCATTCACGCCCACGCGGTGGCGCTGCAGACGCAATTCATGGCGGCGATGGCGGATCAGCCGATCGGCCCGTTCGCGGCCGAGCGCCTCGTGGTGCCGCTGAGCGACCCGGCGCGCGGCAATTTCCTGGCCTTCGAGCATCCGGAGGCGGCGCAATGGTATCGGCGCCTCCACGCGGCCGGAATCGTAACTGACGTTCGCGGCACGAGGCTTCGCCTCGGTTTCGGGCTTTATCACACGGCAGCGGACGTCGAGCGGCTGGTAGCGCGGCTACGCGGCTTGTCGTCATTGCGAGCGTAGCGAAGCAATCCAGGGGCCGAGAGCACCGACTCCTGGATTGCTTCGTCGCTTCGCTCCTCGCAATGACGATTTGCCGGGACATCGTGCTATAGGATGAGCCGGAACAAAGGGACGGCAGCGACATGAAACGCAGCGAAGGCTCCATCAGAACCACGCATGCCGGCAAATTGCCGCCGGTTGCGTCCGCCCAGCAGAACGACGTGGCCCAGGTCGCAGCAGTCATCAAAAAACAGCGCGAGCTCGGCATCGACTGCGTCGGCGACGGCGAATTCTGGAACGGCCGGACGTTTGCGTATTACGCGAAGCAATTCGGCGGCGTCACTGAACGCCCGCTCAGGCCGGGCGAACGCGCCTCCGCCCGCGAGGAGACCAACGAGCGCGATGTGTTTCAAAAGCTCTACGCCGACATGGACCGCGTCGGCACCATGTTCTGCGTGCCCGGAGAAGAGCCGCGGCACTCGCCGCCGCACAAGCTCATGGTCACCGGCCCGATCAAGGGCCGCGCCACCGACGCCATCAAGCGCGAGGTCGCGGTGTTCAAGGACGCGCTCACAGCCGCCGGCGGGGCCGACGAAGCCTTCATCTGCGTGTTCGCGCCCGGATGGCTCGATCATCACATCTTCAACGACTACTACGCGAGCGACGAGGAATTCGTGTTCGCGCTCGCCGACGCACTGCGCGACGAATACCGCGCCGTGGTCGACGGCGGCTTCATCCTGCAGATCGACGATCCGGGCGTCATGACCTCATGGGACATGATCAAGCCGCAGCCGAGCATCGCCGAATACCGCCATCATCTGAAGACCCGCATCGACGCGCTTAACCACGCGCTCGCCGGCATCGCGCCGGACCGCGTGCGCCATCATTTCTGCTGGGGTTCCTGGCACGGCGCCCACACCCACGACCTGCCGCTCCGGGAGGTCATCGATCTCGTGCTGCAGGTGAACGCGCAGGCCACGAGCTTCGAGGCCGGCAATGTGCGCCATCAACACGAATGGACGGTGTGGGAAGATGTGAAATTACCGGCCGACAAGATCCTGGTGCCGGGCGTCGTCAGCCACGCCACCAATCTGGTCGAGCATCCCGAGCTGATCGCGCAGCGCATCGCGACCTTCGCCGACATCGCCGGCCGCGACAACGTCATCGCCGGCACCGATTGCGGTCTCGGCTCGCGCCTGCACGACGATCTGGTCTGGGCCAAGCTCGGCGCGATCGCCGAAGGCGCGCGGCTGGCGTCGCAGCGGCTGTGGGGGCGGTGATTCAAAAAGACCAAGCTACCTAGTCGAGGAAATATTTCTGGCAATACGCAACCAAAAGTTCTATCGTCCTCCGCGGTTGAGCGGGGGATTAGCAAATGACAACAGATGTCGGCAGCTCGTCGAGCGACAGCTCGCCGGGGCAGCGCTTTATCTCTTGGGGCGGCATTGCGTTCGTTTACCTTTCGGCAGCGGCATTTGTAGCCCTCGGTTACAGGCTGCTGTTTTATCCGTATGACCGGGGTTCCGGACTGGCCGGTTATACTGCCGAATTCATCCTGTTCGGTGTTGCCGTCTTCACCGCGCTGCTCGGCGTCAGCCTCTTGCGCGCTACCGGTCTCGCTTCGCTAGCGCCTGGACCTGTCATAAATCCGGTGGAGTGGGCCGATCTAAAACAGAAGGTCACGGAAGGTAACGAAGAAGCCGTGTCACAATATGTGCGGCTTCGAAGTCTTACTGGTTTTACCGGTCTTTTTACTAAGCTAGGCATCCAGGGCCTACCACTCGCAACAATTGCCCTGACGGTATTCTTTTCGCTGATGTTTCTGGATCACACCGAATTTTTGGACCTCGCCAAGCTGACGTTAGGCGCGTTCATTGGATCGTTCGTGCAGAAGCAGGTTGGAGAGCGACAAGCGTCTTCCGGAACCGTCCAGCTCCCAAGCGGTGAGCGGCTCAAAGTTCAGAGTGCTTCGCCTAGTCCGATAGCGTAGACGGTTGAACCTTATTATTCCGCCGACTTGCCGTCGCCGCCGTGATCCTGGCGCTCGACGATGCGGGCGGATTTGCCGCGCCGGCCGCGCAGGTAATAGAGCTTGGCGCGGCGCACCTTGCCGCGGCGCACGACCTTGATCGAGTCGATCATCGGCGAGTAGAGCGGAAACACGCGCTCGACGCCTTCGCCGTACGAGATCTTGCGCACCGTGAAGTTCTCGTTGAGCCCCGCACCGGCGCGGCCGATGCAGACGCCCTCGTAGGCCTGGACGCGGCTGCGCTCGCCTTCGACCACCTTGACGTTGACCAGCACCGTGTCGCCCGGCTGGAACTCGGGAATCTGCTTGCCGGCGGTGAGCTTCGCCACGTGTTCGTTTTCGATTTGCTTGAGCAGGTTCATGGCGAATTCTCCATCGGATGCGCGGATCGACGGCTGCGCGGATCGCGCCGGTTCCGACCTGGGGGTCGAGGGGTTGCGAGCTTCTACGCTAGCCCGCGGGCTTTGTCACCTTCCGGTCTTGTTGCCGCCGCCTTGGGTCGCCCAAAGGTCCGGGCGGCGCGCCTTAGTCAGCCGCTCGGCCTCGGCCCGGCGCCAGGCCGCGATCTTGGCGTGGTCGCCCGACAGCAGCACCTCCGGGATCGGCCGGCCCTCGAACACCTGCGGCCGGGTGTAGTGCGGGTATTCGAGCAGGCCTTCGGCGAAGCTCTCTTCGGCCGCCGAGCCCGGCGCGCCCATGACGCCCGGCAGAAGCCGCACGCAGGCGTCGATCAGCGCCATGGCGGCAATCTCGCCGCCGGACAACACATAATCGCCGACCGAGACCTCCTCCAGGCCGCGCGCGGCGATGACCCGCTCGTCGACGCCCTCGAAGCGGCCGCAGACCAGGACCACGCCCGGCCCGCCGGCCAGTGCCTCGACGCGGCTTTGGGTCAGCGGCACACCGCGCGGCGACATTAACAGAAGCGGCCGGGCATCGGCCGCCGCCGCATCGATCGCGCGGGCCAGCACGTCGGCCTTCATCACCATGCCGGGCCCACCGCCCGCCGGCGTGTCGTCCACGGTGCGGTGCTTGTCGGCGGCAAAATTGCGGATATCGACCATGTCGAGCGCCCAGGCGCCGGCGGCGAGCGCCTTGCCGGCGAGGCTTAAGCCCAGCGGTCCCGGAAACATTTCGGGAAAAATGCTCAGGACCGAGGCGCGCCACATCTCAGCCGCTCCGCTTGTGCGAGCGCGGCTTCGCGTCGTCGTCTTCTTCCGCCGGATGCGCGGTCAAAATCGCAATGGCGAGTTCGTCGAGCACGAGCTTGCCGCCCGCGATATCGACGTGCGGCACATTCGTATCGTCGAACGGCAGCAACTCGGTCTTGTTGCTGGCATCGAGTTTCAGCTCGATGAGATCGCCGGCGCCGAAATTGTGGATCGCCACCACGCTGCCCAATCGCTGGCCGCCGCGATCGACAACCGCCAATCCGATCAGATCCGAGTGATAAAACTCTTCCGGATCGTCGAGCTGCGGCAGGCGCTCGCGCGGCACGTAAAGCTTTTCATTGGCGAGCTGCGCGGCGGCATCGCGGTCGTGAATGCCGGACAGTGTCGCCACAAAATGATCTTTCGCCGGCCGCAGCGACTCGATTGCGATGGTGCGGCCGTCTTCCAGCTGCAGCGGCCCGTAGGCGGCGATCGCGTCGGGCTCGGCGGTGAACGAACGCAGCCGCACTTCGCCGCGCACGCCGTGCGGCGCGCCGATCTGCCCGAGGCAGACCAGCGCGTCCCGCTCGCCTGCGCCGCCCGCCATCGCGCGCACCGGTTATGAGGCGGCCGGCGCCGCGCCCGCGGCCGGCGCGGCAGCGCCGCCCGCAGCCGGTGCCGCTTTGGCGGCTTCTTCGCGCGCCTTGCGCTCTTTGCGCGGCACGGCTTTTTCCGGATTGTTGCGCTTCGGCCGCTTCAAGATGCCGGCGGCGTCGAGAAAGCGCATGATGCGATCGGACGGCTGCGCGCCCTTGGCCATCCAGGCCTTGGCCTTTTCCAGATCGAACCTGAGCCGTTCGGTCTTGTCCTTTGGCAACAGCGGATTGAAATAGCCGATGCGCTCGATGAAGCGGCCGTCGCGGGGGCTGCGGCTGTCGGCGATGACGATATGATAGAACGGCCGTTTCTTGGTGCCGGCGCGCGCCATGCGGATCACGAGAGGCATTGGAGTCCTTTCTCAGCTTTCATGTGTTTGTTGTCATTCCGGGTTCCTCGCTGCGCTCGGCCCCGGAATGACGATGCGCAAAACTCATCACTTCTTCTTCCCCAAACCGGGCAGGCCCGGCAGGCCGGGCAGCTTCGGACCGAGTCCCGGCAGACCCGGGAAATTCGGCGGCAAACCTGGCATGTTCGGCGGCAGGCCGCCGCCGCCCGGCATCCCTGCCGGCAAACCGCCCGGCATTTTCTTCGCAAGCTCCGCCATCTGCTCGGGGCTCGGCATGCCGCCGCCACCGCCCAGCCCGAGCATGTTGGCGAGGCCGGCCATCGGGCCGCGCTTGCCGCCGCCCATCGCCTTCATCATGTCGGCCATGGTGCGATGCATTTTCAGAAGCCGGTTGATGTCCTCGGGCTTGGTGCCCGAACCGGCGGCGATGCGGCGCTTGCGGCTCGCTTTCAGGATATCGGGGCTGCGGCGCTCCTGCGCCGTCATCGAGTCGATGATCGCCATCTGCCGCTTCAGGACTTTTTCGTCGAGATTGCGCTCGGCGAGCTGATTTTTGATCTTGGCGATGCCGGGCAGCATCGACATGAGACCTGACATGCCGCCCATGCGCTGCATCTGCGCGATCTGCTCGCGCAGGTCGGCGAGATCGAACGCGCCCTTGCGCATCTTCTCGGCGACGCGCGCGGCCTTCTCGGCGTCGATGGTGGCGGCGGCCTTCTCGACCAGCGAGACGATGTCGCCCATGCCGAGGATGCGGTCGGCGATGCGCTGCGGATAGAAATCTTCCAGCGCGTCGAGCTTCTCGCCGGTGCCGATGAGCTTGATCGGCTTGCCGGTGACGGCGCGCATGGACAAAGCGGCGCCGCCGCGGCCGTCGCCGTCGATGCGGGTGAGCACGATGCCGGTGAGATCGAGCCGCTCGTTGAAGGCGCGAGCGAGATTGACGGCGTCCTGACCGGTCAGCGCGTCGGCGACGAGCAGGACTTCGTGCGGAGTGACGGCGCGCCGCACGTCGGCCGCCTCGGTCATCAGCGCTTCGTCGAGGGTGAGCCGGCCGGCGGTGTCGAGCAGCACCACGTCGTAGCCGCCGAGCCGCGCCGCCTGTACGGCGCGGCCCGCGATCTGCACCGGCGTCTGCCCGGCGACGACCGGCAGCGTATCGACGCTGACCTGCTGGCCGAGCACTGCGAGCTGCTCCATGGCGGCCGGCCGCCGCGTATCGAGCGAGGCCATCAGCACCTTGCGCTTCTGCGTCTCGGTGAGGCGCTTGGCGAGCTTGGCGGTAGTGGTGGTTTTACCGGAGCCCTGCAGGCCCACCATCATGATCGGCACCGGCGCCGGGGCGTTGAGATCGACCGGCTGCGCGTCGGCGCCCAGCGTCTCGATCAGCTGGTCGTGCACGATCTTGACGACCATCTGGCCGGGCGTGACCGACTTGAGCACCTCGACGCCGACCGCGCGCTCTTTCACCTGGTCGGCGAAGGCGCGCGCCACGTCGAGCGCCACGTCGGCCTCGATCAGCGCGCGCCGGACCTCGCGCAGCGCCGCCTCGACGTCGGCCTCGGTCAGCGCACCGCGCCGCGTCAGGCGGTCGAGAATGCCGGAAAGGCGCTCGGACAGGCTGTCGAACATGCTTTGCCTTTTTCACGCGTCATTGCCCGGCAATGACGATCAACGACAATGGCGCCCGAGGGCGCATCGCGCTGTCGGGCGGTTGCCTCCGGTCTCTGGGGCCGGTCGGCGGGTTAAGAACTCCGGTCTCTTGCGAGAGCGGGCGGAAAATAGGGTCCGGCCCTGCCGCCGTCAACCTCGGGCGGAGGAACCGAGGACGCGCTACTTCACCAGCACCAGCACCTCGACGACGAGGTCCTTTTCGTCGGTTGATGCGGGATCGGTCACGTATTGCTCGATCAGGATGTTGCGCGACTCCAGCCGCTTATCGTCCAGATAGTTGGTGATGGCCTCGTAGGTGTCGTCCAGCGTGTCGTATGAGCCGCGATGGACGAATTTCAGCGCGCGGCCGTCCGGCGATTTGCCGCTCTGGATGCCCTCGCCCGGCGGCTCTTTCGGCAGCGCCGCCACCGGGATCGCCGCCTGGTAGTCAAAACCCTTGTCGTCGGTCGCGGTGAAGATGGTCATCGGCTGGCCATCGGTCTTGAGCCCCGCCTTGGCCACGTAGGCCTCGACCGTCTTCAGGGCGCCGCTGATGATGGGGAAGGCCTGGTCCCAGGTGCCCGAACCTTTGACGAACACGATCGGCTTGGCGGTCAGCGTCACTTCCTCGCCGAACGGATCGGTCGGCTTGGTGGCAAGGCCCTCGGGCGCGATCGGCGCCGGCGCGCCCGCGCCGCCTTCCGCCTGAGCGGCTGCCGGGGGCGGCGCCGGTTGTGCCGCGGCGAACTGAACTTCGGCGATAACGAAAAATGCCGCCATGGCGAAGGCGGCGACCGTAGCTCCCGTGCGGCGCCCCGAGCGGACCAACATCCCCATTCCCTCCTTGAGCCGGCGAATCTCTGGCAGAGCCCCTGACGCCCGGCACCCGCGATGCTACTGGCGCCGAACACCGAAGTCCTCATATAAGTCGCACGCATTCGGGCATTATCATGAGCGCGCTCGACAACCGCGATTTCGTCAAGATGAACGGTCTCGGCAACGAGATCGTCATCGTCGATCTGCGCGCCGCGCCGGCGCCGATCGCGGCGGCCGAGGCGCGCGCCGCGGCACGGCAGGAGCCGTACGATCAGCTCATGGCGCTCTATCCGGCCAAGGCCACCGGCACCGACGGCGCGATCCGCATCTACAACAGCGACGGCTCGGAAGCCGGCGCCTGCGGCAACGGCATGCGCTGCGTCGCCTCGCTGGTCAGCGCCGCAACCGGCAAGGCCAAGCTCGCGTTCGAAACCGCGGCCGGGATCGTTCTCTGCTGGCAGGCCGGCGACGGGCGCTTCACCGTCGATATGGGCCGGCCGCGCCTGCGCTGGGACGAGATTCCGCTCGCCGAAGCGTTTGCCGACACCCGGCGCATCGAGCTTGAAATCGGGCCGCGCGGCGCGCCGATCCTGCATTCGCCCTCGGTCGTCAGTATGGGCAACCCGCATGCAATTTTCTGGGTCGACGATCCGACGGCCTACGAGCTCGAGAAGATCGGGCCGCTGCTCGAGAACCATCCGCTGTTTCCGGAGCGCGCCAATATCACACTGGCGGCGATCCCGTCGCGCGACCGCATCGTCATTCGCACCTGGGAACGCGGCGCCGGCCTGACCAAAGCGTGCGGCTCGGCGGCCTGCGCGTCGGCTGTCGCGGCGGCGCGGCTCAGACGCACCGAACGCAAGGTCACGGTGACCTTGCCGGGCGGCGATCTCGCGATCGAGTGGCGCGCCAGCGACGATCACGTGCTGATGACCGGCCCGGTCGCCTTCGAGCACAACGGCCGTTTCGATCTGGCGGCGCTCGGCGCCGAGGCGCCGCGATGAGCGTCGAGGTCGTCACCTTCGGCTGCCGCCTCAACGCCGCCGAGTCCGAAGTGATCCGCCGCCAGGCGGCGGGCGCCGGCCTGGACGACGCAGTTGTTGTCAACACCTGCGCGGTCACCGCCGAGGCGGTGCGCCAGGCGCGGCAAAGCATCCGCGCGCTGCGCCGCGAACATCCGCACCAACGCATCGTCGTCACCGGCTGCGGCGCGCAGACCGACGCACAAAACTTCGCCGCCATGCCGGAAGCCGACCTGGTGCTCGGCAATGCCGAAAAGCTCGACGCCGCCGGCTGGGCGAAGGCGCGTGCCGCGCTTGGGGCGCCGGACGGTCCGAAGACGCTGGTCGGCGACATCATGGCGGTGCGGGAAACCGCGCCGCATGTGATCGAGGATTTTGCCGGAAGGAGCCGCGCCTTCGTGCAGGTGCAGAACGGCTGCAATCATCGCTGCACGTTTTGCATCATTCCGTTCGGCCGCGGCAATTCACGCTCGGTGCCGGTCGCCGCCGTGGTCGATGACGTGCGCCGGCTTGTTGACGCCGGCCATGCCGAGATCGTGCTCACCGGCGTCGACATCACCGCCTACGGCGTCGATCTGCCGGACGCGCCGCGGCTCGGCACCTTGGTCAAGCGCATTCTCGCAGCGGTGCCGGAGCTGAAGCGGCTGCGGCTGTCCTCGATCGACTCCGTCGAAGCCGACCGCGAACTGCTCGACGCCCTCGCCAACGACGCGCGGCTGATGCCGCATCTGCATCTGTCGCTGCAGGCCGGCGACGATCTCATTCTCAAGCGCATGAAGCGGCGGCACAGCCGCGCCGATGCGATCGCATTTTGTGAGAGCGTGCGTCGGTTGCGGCCCGACATCGCATTCGGCGCCGACCTGATCGCCGGCTTCCCGACCGAGACCGAAGCGATGTTCGACAACTCGCTGGCGCTGGTCGAGGAGTGCGGGCTGACGCATCTGCATGTTTTTCCGTTCTCGCCGCGGCCGGGCACACCGGCGGCGCGGATGCCGCAGGTCGCCCGTGAGGTCATCAAGGAGCGGGCGCGGCGGCTGCGCGAACGCGGCGCCCTGGCGCTGACGCGCCATCTCGACGCCGAGGTCGGCGCAACGCGGAGCGTGCTCACCGAATCGCGCGACGCCGGCCGCACCGAGCAGTTCACCAGGGTGAAGTTTTCTGCGCCGGCAGAGCCCGGCCGAATTCTCGACGTGACGATCGCCGCGCACGACGGCAGACAATTGCTGGCGGCATGAGCTAAACTTGCGCCAGCGGAGGGCGCCCATGGACGGCAACGGCCACGACCACAGCCAAGATCACACGATCACTTCGACCGAGCAGCTCGAGCGCGTCTACAGCGACGCGCCGTACGGCCCGGCGGTGTTCAAGGAAACCGACCGCATCTCGGCGCAATACCGCAAACTGATCGAAGCGGCGCCGTTCTGCGTCATCGCCACTTCTGGCCCCGAGGGCCTCGACTGCTCGCCGCGCGGCGATCCACCGGGTTTTGTGCGCGTCCTCGACGAGCACACGGTCGCTATTCCGGATCGCCGCGGCAACAATCGCATCGACACCTTGCGCAACCTGGTGCGCGACCCGCGCATCTCGCTGTTGTTCCTCATTCCGGGCGTCGGCGAGACCATGCGGATCAACGGCCGCGCCAAAATTTCGACCGATCCGAAGTTGACCGAAAGCTTCGCCATGAACGGCAAGACGCCGAAATGCGTCCTGGTGGTCACGGTCGAGCGCGCCTATTTCCAGTGCACCAAGGCGATCATCCGCGCGCGCCTGTGGGACGAAACGAGCAAGGTCGATCGCAAGACCCTGCCGACGCCCGGCGACATCCTCGCCGAACTGACCGACGGCAAGATGGGCGGCCCCGAGCACGACCGCGCCGCGCCCGAGCGCATCAAACAAACGATTTATTGATTATCCTCCCCCACTTTGCGGGGGAGGATAGATGCGCTCTCTTCCGCCTCGCCTTTCCACCCGCACAACATCAGCCGCTCATGCATCCGCGGCGGCACTGGCGCGACGACGCGGATCGGTTCTCGGTTTTTGTAGAGCGGCACCACAATCTCCCGCGCGTGCAGATGCAGCCCGGGACCGCCGACGCGCGGCGCCGTGCCGTAGATCGTATCGCCGACGATCGGCCAGCCCATTTCGGTGCAATGCACGCGCAGCTGATGGGTGCGGCCGGTCACCGGCTCAAGGGCGAGCCACGCTAATCCCGGTCCCTCGCCGCCAGGGGTACAACGCCCCAACACGCGCCACTTGGTCACGGCCGGCTGACCCTTCGGGTCATGCTTCATCCACCAGCCGCGTGTGGCGTCGAGGCGGCCGAGCGGCAGCTCGATGACACCCTCATCGGCATCCGGGCCGCCCTCGACCACGGCCCAGTAGGTCTTTTCCACGGCGCCGCTCTTGAACAGCCGGCCGAGCTGCGCCAGCGCCTTGCGATGGCGGCCGAGCACGAGGCAGCCCGAGGTTTCGCGGTCGAGTCGGTGCGCCAGCGCCGGCCGCCGCGGCAGGCCGAACCGCAAGGCATCGAAATGATCTTCCAGGCTCTCGCCGCCCTTCGGGCCGCGGTGCACGGCGAAGCCGGCCGGCTTGTCGATCACCAGCATCAGCCCGTCGCGATACAGGAGCCGCGACACCATCTGTTCTGGAGTCATGGTTTTCGCACCTTGAGGAACCCGCTATCACGGGCCCCGCATGAACGACAGCACGACGCAAACGGAAAAACCCGGCTGGTGGCAGCGGCTCACCGGCGGGCTCAAACGCAGCTCGGCGGCGCTCGGCACCGCCATTTCGGACCTGGTCTCCAAGCGCAAGCTCGACGAAGCGACCATCGCCGATATCGAGGACGTGCTGATCCGCGCCGATCTCGGCCTCGAAACGTCGCGCCGCATCGCCGATGCGCTGGGCGAAGGCCGCCATGACGCGGCGATCTCGGCCGACGAGATCAAGGCCGTGGTGGCGGCGGAGGTCGAGAGGGTGCTGGCGCCGGTGGCGAAGCCGCTCATGATCGATCCGGCGCAAAAGCCGTTCGTCATCCTGGTGGTCGGCGTCAACGGTTCCGGCAAGACTACGACCATCGGCAAGCTGGCGGCGAAATTCCGCGCCGAGCGCCGCAGCGTCATGCTGGCTGCCGGCGACACCTTTCGCGCCGCCGCCATCGATCAGCTGAAAATCTGGGCGACGCGCACCGGCGCCGAATTCATCGCCCGCGAGCCCGGCGCCGATGCGGCGGGCCTGGTGTTCGACGCCATCGCCGCCGCCAAACAGCGCGGCGTCGACGTGCTGCTGGTCGACACCGCCGGCCGCCTGCAGAACCGCAGCGAACTGATGAACGAGCTGCAAAAAGTTTTGCGCGTGATCAAAAAGGCCGAGCCGGCTGCGCCGCATGCCGTGCTCCTGGTGCTCGACGCCACCGTCGGCCAGAACGCGCTGTCGCAGGTCGAGATTTTTCAGAAAATCGCCGGCGTCACTGGGCTCGCCATGACCAAGCTCGACGGCACCGCGCGCGGCGGCATCCTGGTGGCGCTTGCGGCCAAGTTCGGGATTCCGGTACACGTCATCGGCGTCGGCGAGGGTGTCGAGGACCTCGAGGCCTTTTCGGCCCGCGATTTCGCCCGCGCCATCGCCGGGCTTGAAGCCTGAACAGCGGAACGCAACGCATCGTTATGGAAACGACGGCAAAACCGCAGCTCAATCCGCTGCTCAAACTGGTGCTCGATCTCGGGCCGCTGATCCTGTTTTTCGTCGCCAATTCGCGCTACGGCATTTTTGCCGCTACGGCCACCTTCATGGTGGCGGTGGTGGCGGCGCTGATCGTGTCCTATGTGATGATCCGCCGGCTGCCGATCATGCCGGTGGTGACCGCGATCATCGTGCTGGTGTTCGGCGGGCTGACGCTCGTGCTGCACGACGCCACCTTCATCAAGGTGAAGCCGACCATCATCTACGCGCTGTTCGGCGCTGTGCTGCTCGGCGGCCTCTATTTCAACAAGCCGCTGCTCGGCATCGTGTTCGACTCGCTGTTTCACCTCACCGACGAGGGCTGGCGCAAGCTGACGTGGCGCTGGGCGCTGTTCTTCCTGGCGCTCGCCGTGCTCAATGAGATCGTCTGGCGCAATTGGTCGACCGACGTCTGGGTCGATTTCAAGGTGTTCGGCGTGATGCCGCTGACGTTCGTGTTCGCCGCGCTGCAGGCGCCGCTGTTGAAGAAATACGCCGCCGAGCCGGTGGCGGAGTAGTTCGATCTGGACGCATCAATTCCGCTCATTCCCGCGAAAGCGGGAATCCAGACCTGGGTCCCCGCTTGCGCGGGGACGAGCGGTAGAGGAAGCGGCTACGACCCCGCCGCCAGCGCCTTCTCGATCTGTGGCAGCAGCACCGCGTTGTAATTGTCCGCGGTGATCGGCCCGACCAGCTTGTAGGCGATGCGGCCGTCGCGGCCGACCACAAACGTTTCCGGCACGCCGTAGACGCCCCATTCGATCGCGGCGCGGCCATTGGCGTCGGCGCCGGCGGCGGCGAACGGATCGCCGTAGCGGCCGAGAAAGCGCCGGGCGTTGTCGGGATCGTCCTTGTAGTTGATGCCGACGAGGCGCACCCGGCGGTCCTGCGCCAGCTGCAGCAGCAGTGGCGCCTCGTCGTGGCACGGCACGCACCACGACGCCCACACGTTCACCACGCTGACGTTGCCCTTGAAGCTCGCGGCGGCGACGCCCGGAACGGCAGTGCCGTCACGCTCGAGTCCGGCCAGCGGCGGCAAATCGATCTGCGGCACCGGATGGCCGATCAGCGCCGACGGAATGATCGACGGATCGCCGGAGCCGAGCCGGTACAGAAACAACAGCGCCAGCGCCAAGAACACCGCGAGCGGCACCAGGACCACAATGCGGCGCCGGCCGACATTGCGCGCTTCTTCTGTCGGCGTTTCAGTTGCGGCTTCGCTCACCTTCACTCCTTCGCTTCCGCCAGCGCAGCGCTCGCGCGCGCCGGCGCCGAGCGTCGCGCGACGCCACGCGTTTCGAGATCGGCGAGCGCGCGGCGCTGGGTGCGGAAATCGATCGCCACCCAGGCGATCAAGGCGCCGATGACGATGCCGGCCGCCGCATACGATCCGACGATGAACGGCAGATGGTTGACCGCTTCCATTGTCAGCTCACCTGTCAGCTCACCGCCTGCGCCTGCATCAGGCGCAGAGTGCGCACCCGTCGCCGCAAAATCTCGTTGCGCATGGCGGCGATATGCAGCGTGACGAACAACAGCGTGAACGCCAGCGCCATGATCAACAGCGGCACCAGGATGGTCGGATAGATGGTCGAGCCGCCCATGCGGAATACCGACGAGCCCTGGTGCAGCGTGTTCCACCAGTCGACCGAGAATTTGATGATCGGCAGGTCGACGGCGCCGACCAGGGTCAGGATCGCGGCGGCGCGCGCCGCCCGCGACGGATCTTCGACCGTCCCCCACAGCGCGATGACGCCGAGATAGAGCAGGAACAGCACCAGCTCGGAGGTCAGGCGCGCGTCCCACACCCAATAGGTGCCCCATTCGGGCCGGCCCCATAGCGAGCCGGTGACGAGGCAGAGCAGCGTAAAGGCCGCGCCGATCGGCGCCGCGCTTCTTGCCGCCACGTCGGCGAGCGGATGGCGCCACACCAGCGTGCCGAGCGCCGCGATGCTCATCACGCCCCAGCCCATCATGCCGAGCCAGGCCGACGGGACGTGGAGAAACATGATCTTTACCGTGGCGCCCTGCTGATAATCGTTCGGCGCGCCCATCGCCTGATTGAGCCCGAACGCAAAGGCGAGCGCGGTGACGCCAATGAGCCACGGCAGCACGCGATTGGCGAAGCTGAGGAAGCGGGACGGGTTGGCGAGGTCGATGAGGCTCATGCGGCTGCTACCTAGTCCACTCCGGCATGGCAACACAACGACCGCGGACCCGAGCCCGGTTCAATTTTGCATGACCCGTTTGCATGACCCGTTTTGCATGACCCTTGGCGCCATTCGATTTCATTCGATTTCCTGGCGCAACGCGGCCGCTGCGGCAAACGGTCCGACGACCAGGCTCGCCAAGGTGAGCGCGCCAAGAATCGTGAAAGGTGTGCCGAACGGCGCGGCTCCGACCAGCGCGGCGTTCGCCGCGCCGACGCCGAAAATCAGCACCGGCACGGTGAGCGGCAGGACAAGCACGGCGAGCAGGAGCCCGCCGCGGCGCAGCGCCACCGAGATGGCGGCCCCGATCAGGCCGATGAAGGTCAGCGCCGGCGTACCGACCAGAAGCGTCAGCACCAAACCGGCCTGCGCCGCGCCATCGAGGTTGAGCAACAGCCCGATCAGCGGCGCGGCGATGACCAGCGGCAGCCCCGTGGTCAGCCAATGCGCCACGCCTTTGATCGCGACCACAAGCTCGAGCGGCGCCTTGCTCATGAGCAGAAGATCGAGCGAGCCGTCCTCGTGATCGGCGGCAAACAGCCGGTCGAGCGCCAGCAGATTCGCCAGCAGCGCCGCGAGCCACAGCACCGCAGGACCGATGCGCTTGAGCAGCGCCAGGTCGGGGCCGATCGCGAACGGCACCAAGGTCACGACGACCAGGAAGAACAGCACGCCCATGAGCGCGCCGCCGCCCACGCGCACCGCAATGCGCATGTCCCGGACCAGAAGTGCGGCGAGCGCCGTCATGACAGCTCCAGCTCCGAGGCCAAAGCCTGCGCCGGAGCGGCGGCAAAATCGTCGAGCCGCAGCTCGCGGGTCGCCGCGAGGCCGAGCGGCCCATGGGTGGCGGCAAGCACGAGCCCGCCCTCGGCCAGGTGAGTCCGCATCAAGCCGGCGAGCCGTTCCTGCGCGGCGGCATCCAGCGTGCTCATCGGCTCGTCCAAAAGCCAGATCGGGCGCTTGACCGCTATGAGCCGGGCGATCGAAAGCCGCCGGCGCTGTCCGGCCGAGAGATACGCTGCCGGCAGGTCCGCCAAGGGGTCGAGCCCGACTGCCCCCAACGCCGCAACCGTATCGGCGGCCTTGTGCCCGAGAAAGCCGGCCCAGAACCGCAGATTCTCGCCGACCGACAGCGAGGGTTTCAGCGCGTCCTGGTGGCCCAGGTAATGCGCCTGCTCGGCGATGGTCAGCTCCGGGTCGCCGCCCTCGAGCGTAAGGCTGCCCCGGGTGATTCGCACCAGGCCCACGATGGTGCGCAGCAGCGAAGATTTTCCGGCCCCGTTGCGGCCGGTAATGGCCAAAATCTCGCCGGCGCCGACCGCGAAGCCGAGGCCGGCAAACACGTCGCGACCGCCGCGATGACAGGCCAGATTCACCGCCAAAAGACGCATCAGGCGTACCCCCGGCGAGCGCTCCGCGCGCATATAGCGGTTATTCGTTGTTGAACTGGCACAGCGACGGAAAAGACCCTATAAGCCGCTCGTTGCTCGCGGCCTCCTGATCGGACCTGTCGCGTCCCTCCGCTGCCTTTTTTCCCCAATCCCCGGGGCCGGGAAGGCGGCGGGTCATGGCGACCGTTCCGGCAATCCATTTCCTGCGATTTGCTTCGATGCCCGGCCGTGGCGGATGGGAAAAGACACATGACTTCGCTCGACAGCTTCAAGTGCTTGCGGCCGCTTAAGGTCGGTTCCAAGACATACGCTTATTACAGCCTTCCGGCGGCGGAAAAGAACGGCCTCAAGGGCATTTCACGGCTGCCGTTCTCGCTCAAGGTTTTGCTGGAGAACCTGCTGCGCTTCGAAGACGGCCGCTCGGTCAGCAAGGACGACATCCTGGCCGTGGCGCAATGGCTCAAGACCAAGACCTCCGACCGCGAACTGGCATTCCGGCCGGCGCGCGTGCTGATGCAGGATTTTACCGGCGTGCCCGCGGTGGTCGACCTCGCCGCCATGCGCGATGCCATGGAGCATCTCGGCGGCGATCCGAAAAAAATCAACCCGCTGGTGCCGGTCGATCTCGTCATCGATCACTCGGTCGCGGTCAATTTCTTCGCCCAGCGCGACGCGTTCAAGCGCAACGTCGAAGAGGAGTACAAGCAGAACCAGGAGCGCTATCGCTTCCTCAAATGGGCGCAGAGCTCGTTTGAGAATTTCCGCGTGGTGCCGCCCGGCACCGGGATCTGCCATCAGGTCAATCTCGAATATCTGGCGCGCACGGTGTGGTCGGCGCCGGCGAAATTCACCTTCCCGGACAAATCGCAGGCCACCGAGCTCGCCTATCCGGACACGCTGGTCGGCACCGATTCGCACACCACCATGGTGAACGGGCTGTCGGTGCTGGGCTGGGGCGTCGGTGGCATCGAGGCCGAAGCCGCCATGCTGGGCCAGCCCTATTCGATGCTGCTGCCGGAAGTCATCGGCGTGCGGCTGAACGGCAAGCTCAAGGAAGGCGTCACCGCGACCGACCTCGTGCTCACCGTGACGCAGATACTGCGCAAGCGCGGCGTGGTCGGCAAGTTCGTCGAATATTTCGGGCCCGGCCTCGCCGGCCTGACCATCGCCGACCGCGCCACGCTGGGCAACATGTCGCCCGAATACGGCGCGACCTGCGGCTTCTTCCCGATCGACGACGACACCATCCGCTACCTGCGCGACACCGGCCGTCCCGAGAGCCTGATCGCGCTGGTCGTCGCCTACGCCAAGGCGCAGGGCCTCTATCGCAGCAAGAACACGCCTGATCCGATCTTCACCGATGTGCTCAAGCTCGAACTGTCCTCGGTCGAGCCGTCGCTCGCCGGCCCGAAGCGGCCGCAGGACCGCATCGCGCTCAAGGAGGTCAAGCGCGGCTTCGCCGAAGCCATGGACGTCGAGTTCGACAAGGCCGACGAGATGGACAAGCGCGTGCCGGTCGAGGGCCGCAACTTCACGCTCGGCAACGGCGACGTGGTGATCGCCGCCATCACCTCGTGCACCAACACGTCGAATCCGAGCGTGATGCTCGGCGCCGGTCTGCTGGCCAAGAAGGCGGTCGAGAAGGGACTCACCGTCAAGCCGTGGGTCAAGACCTCGCTGGCGCCCGGCTCGCAGGTGGTCGAGGAGTACTACCAAAAATCCGGCCTGCAGAAATATCTCGACACGCTCGGCTTCAATCTGGTCGGCTTCGGCTGCACCACCTGCATCGGCAATTCCGGCCCGCTGCCGGAAGAGATTTCCGAAGCGGTCAACAAGCACGATCTGGTCGCCGCGGCGGTGCTGTCCGGCAATCGCAACTTCGAGGGCCGCGTCAATGCCGACGTGCGCGCCAACTATCTGGCGTCGCCGCCGCTCGTGGTCGCCTACGCGATCGCCGGCTCGATGAACGTCGACGTCGCCAAGGCGCCGCTCGGCACCGATCAGAAAGGCCACAAGGTCTATCTGCGCGACATCTGGCCGACCAGCCGCGAGATCGCCGCCGCCATGCGCAAGAGCATCAACAAGCAGATGTTCATCCGCAAATATGGCGACGTGTTCAAGGGCGACGCCAACTGGCGCAAGATCGCCGTCAAGGGCGGCCTGACCTTCAAGTGGGACGACCGCTCGACCTACGTGCAGAACCCGCCGTATTTCGAAGGCATGCCGAAGCGCAGCCAGCCGATCGACGACATCGTCGATGCCCGCGTCCTCGGCCTGTTCCTCGACTCCATCACCACCGATCACATCTCGCCCGCCGGCTCGATCAAGGAAGAAAGCCCGGCCGGCGAATATTTGCGCGATCATCAGGTGCGGCCGCGCGACTTCAACCAGTTCGGCACGCGGCGCGGCAATCACCAGGTGATGATGCGCGGCACCTTCGGCAATATCCGCATCAAGAACCAGATGGTGCCGGGCGTCGAAGGCGGCTTCACCGTCCATTATCCGTCGCGCCAGCGCATGACGATCTACGACGCCGCCATGCGCTACAAGAGCGAGGGCGTGCCGCTCGTCGTGTTCGCCGGCAAGGAATACGGCACCGGCTCGTCGCGCGACTGGGCCGCCAAGGGCGCGGCGCTGCTCGGCGTGCGCGCGGTCGTGGCGCAATCGTTCGAGCGCATCCACCGCTCCAACCTGGTCGGCATGGGCGTGGTGCCGCTGGTGTTCGAGGAGGGCACCTCGTGGCAGACGCTCGGGCTCAAGGGCAACGAGCAGGTCACGATCCGCGGCCTGCACGGCGATCTCAAGCCGCATCAGCGGCTGTTCGCCGAGATCGTCGCCGCCGACGGCGGGCTCAAGCGCGTGCCGCTGATCTGCCGCATCGATACGGTGGACGAGCTCGATTACTATAAGAACGGCGGCATCTTGCAGTACGTGCTGCGCCACCTCGCCGCCTGATCTGCGCCTTCACGAAGCCGTGTCCGCCGCTCATGCCCTCACCGCGAATTGAGTGGCTCGCGAGCGGCGCGCGCGTTATCAGTGCTGCCGTCACCACATCGTCACGGAAGCGGCCTGCCGGCCGAATGGCTTAGCGGGGGTGGAGTCCGGAATGCAGCGTCGCCGCTTCGCCTCGGCATCTCTTCTCGTCGGCCTCGCCCTGTTTGCCAGCTATGGGGTTGCGGCAGCCGCACCGCGGGCGCTGCTCGAACTGTTCACCAGCCAAGGCTGCTCGTCCTGCCCGCCGGCCGACAAGCTGCTCGGCGAATTCGCCGCCGAGCCTTCGGTCGTGGCGCTGAGCCTGCCGATCGACATGTGGGATTATCTCGGCTGGAAAGACACGCTGGCGCTGCCCGGGCACACGCTGCGGCAGCGCGCCTATGCGCGGCTGCGCGGCGACCGCCAGGTCTATACGCCGCAAATGGTGGTCAACGGTGTTACTCACGTTGTCGGCAGCGACCGCGCGGCGATCGAGAACGCCATCGCGCAGACCGACCGCGACACCACGGTCATGTCGGTCCCGGTGCTGCTCTCGGCGGCCGGTAATGATTTCAGCGTGACACTCAAGCCGGCGCCGGCTGCGCTCGCCGAGCCGGTGGACGCCGAGGTGTGGCTGTGCCCGCTGTCCAGCGCGATCGCAGTCCCGATCGGCCGCGGCGAGAACGGCGGACGAACCATCACCTACCGCAACGTGGTGCGCGGCTGGCATAAGCTCGGCGCCTATAGCGGCACTGAGGCGACATGGAGCGTGCCAATGTCGCAGATCGTCGAGGGTCATATCGATGGCGCCGCCATCATCGTGCAGAAAGGCAGCCGCGAGAAACCGGGTCTCGTGCTCGGCGCGGCGCTGTTGCCGATCGGCCAACAGATAACCGACGATCGGCAACGCACCACCAAGGTGCACTGAGCGGCGTTCATCTTTTTTTGCTCGCGCGCCGCTTTCTCCCGACGACGACCGAATCCCTTCCGCACATCGTTCGAACACAGCGGCCACAGATGTGCTGCTCCTGGTCGTCGGCCGCTCGTGCGCGGGCGCAAAAAAAGGCCGGCTGCATGGCCGGCCTCAAGATTGGGGGATTGAACCGTACGCTAAAAACTCTGGCCCGGCCCGTCCGCACTCCGGGGGGCTGGGGGGCTGAGGAATCCGGAACACGAGCCGGACCGGGCCGTGAGGCAACAGTGGCTCATGTCGCAAGTCAGCTTGGCGTGTGCTTGGCGCAAATGGGGCCGCATTATGATTCGACTAACGAAGCCGTGATGCCGGCGATCAAAAATGCCGCAGCTGTCGCCAATGCCGCAGCCGTCGCCGCTTGGGTCGCCCAGTCGACTCCATGGCCGTGCTGCCAGCCGCCGACGAGCGCCCGGCCTTTTGCCGCGCAGGAGGCCCTTGCGGGCGCTGCCGGGCGGCGCGATCATGACGCCCTGACGACAAGGCCACGACAGCCCACAGTCCACAGCCCACAGCCCAGGGAGGCGCCGGATGGATATCGGCGAAATCGAACCAAGCCAGTTGCGGGGCGCCCATCGCGTCGAACGCGATGGGGTGCCCCGGCGTGGGGGCGAATTTTTGCGCGCACCCGTCCCCGCCAGCAAGGTGACATTCACCAGGCGCGAGCTCGATCGCATTCTCAGTCTCTATGGGCGCAAAGTCGCCGCCGGCGAGTGGCGCGATTACGCCATCGATTTCCTCAAAGACCGCGCGGTGTTTTCGGTTTTCCGCCACGCCTCCGAAATGCCGCTCTATCGCATCGAGAAGGATCCGCGGCTGGAGCGCCGGCAAGGCGCCTACAGCGTGATCTCGGCGACCGGACACATCCTGCGCCGCGGCCACGAATTGGACCGCGTGCTCGGCGCGCTCGACCGTTCGCTGCGGCTGGTGGCGAGCTGAGGTCTTAGGCGGAAGGCGGCGTCGCATCGCCGCCGCCCAGCGCGCGCTGCATCAGCACGGTGTCGAGCCAGCGGCCAAGCTTGAAGCCGACCGCGCGCAGCGTGCCGATGTGGGCAAAGCCGGCGCGGGCATGCACCGCAATAGACGGCGCTTGCGCCGAGTCGCCGATCACCGCGATCATCTGCCGGTAGCCGCGTTGCTCCGCCTCCACGATCAGCTGCGCCAGCAGTTGCGAACCGATGCGTTGGCCTTGCATGTCGGGCGCCACGTAGACCGAATCCTCGACGCTCCAGCGATAGGCCGGACGCGGCCGATAGGCGTTGGCGTACGCATAGCCGGCGATCGCGCCGCCACGCTCGGCAACCAGATACGGATAATTGTTGTCCAGCATGGTGCGCAGCCGCCGCGCCATTTCGGCTTGGTCCGGCGGCTCGATCTCGAACGACGCCGTGCCGTATTCGACCGCGTGGGCGTAGATCCGCGTGATCGCCGGAACGTCGCCGGCTGCGGCGGGACGGATGTGAACCGGAGTCATTGCTGCGGGAAAAGGGCGAGCAGAGCTTTAAGCAAACAAAACGCCCCGGGATCGTGACTCCCGGGGCGCCAAAAACCGTTCCGTTGCGGGGCTCAGCGGCGGTCGCCGAGGAAGCGCAGCAGGAACAGGAACAGGTTGATGAAGTCGAGGTAGAGCGTGAGCGCGCCCATCACCGCCTTGCGGCCGGTGACGGTGCCGTCGTCGTTGGCGCTGTACATCTCCTTGATCTTCTGCGTGTCCCAGGCGGTCAGCCCGGCGAAGATCAAGACGCCGATCACCGAGATGGCGAAGTCGAGCCCGGTGCTCTTGAGGAAGAAGTTGACGACCATCGCCAGGATCAGGCCGAACAGGCCCATCACCAGGAACGAGCCGATCGGCGACAGATCGCGCTCGGTCGAGTAGCCGTAGAGGCTGAGCGCGCCGAACGATGCCGCCGAGATGAAGAACGTGCGGGTGATCGAGGCGCCGGTGTAGCTCAGGAAGATCGACGACAGCATCAGGCCGAGCAGGCCCGCGTAGAGCATGAACAGCCCGAGCGCGGTACTCGGCTGCAAGCGGCTGATGCGGAAGCTCAGGAAGAACACCAGACCGAGCGTGCCGAACAGCAGGATGAGCGACGCCGGTCCGCCGTAGATCGCCTTACCGAACTGCGTCAGCACCAGGCGGCCGCCGACGTCCTGCACCGCCGCCGAATAGGTCAACCACGCCACGATGCCGGTCAGCGCGACGCCGCTGGCCATGTAGTTGTAGACGCGGATCATGTAGGCGCGCAGACCCGCGTCGATCGCCACCTGGTCGGTGCGATAGCCGGACCGGGCGGTCGCAAGATTCCGATCGAAGTCGGACATGAGAGTAACCCCTGGGTTTGGCCCGGCGCGGCCGGGCTTTGGCGTCCCGGCTGCTTTGCGCGCCTGAGACGCGCTGGGAATCTAGTGCGAAAGCCGGTGTTCCGCCAGATGGCCGGAGGGGTAAATCGGCAGGGTAACCAACCCGTCATGGGTCCGGCGGCGGCCTCGCCCGTTACAAATTCCTTAACACCGGCGCGGGCTTGCGGCCGAGCGCCGCAACCGTGCCGATCAGGCCGAGGCCCAATGTGACGAAAAGCGCAAGCAAAGCCGCGCCGGCGGCCTGTTGCGGCACAAAGACGAACGGGAAGTCCATGATCCGGGTCACCACCAGGGCCGCCGCAACCGTGCCCAGCGCGACCCCGATCAGCACGGTACACAAACCGATCAGCGCATATTCGAGCGTATAGGCGGCAAGGAGCCGCGCCCGCGTCGCGCCGAAGGTTTTCAGCACCACAGCGTCATAGATGCGGAAGCGCTGGCTGGCGGCGAGGCCGCCGCCGAGCACCAGGGCGGCGGCCAGGAGCGTGACGCCGCTCGCGGCGCGCAGCGCCAGAACGAGATTGCCGATGAGCCCATCGAGCGTGTTGAGCGCGTCCTTCACCCGCACGGCGGTGACCGTCGGAAACGCGTCCGCCAGCGCCTTGATGAGCGCCGTCTCCTCCGTGGTGGTGCCGCCGTCCGCGAAGGTCAGCGTGGCGATATCGTTGTGTGGCGCGCCCGCGAACGCGCCCGGCGACAACACCAGCACGAAGTTGATGCCGAGATTCTCCCAGTCGACGGCGCGCAGGTTGGCGATGCGTGCGCTCACGTTGCGGCCGAGCACGTTGACGGTGAGCGTGTCGCCAATCTTGAGGCCGAGATCGTGCGCCGACTTGCGCTCGACCGATACCAGCGGCGCGCCGGTATAATCGGCGCTCCACCATCGGCCCTCGACCACGCGCGAGCCTGGCGGCACCGCAGTCGCATAGGTGATGCCGCGATCGCCGCGCAGCACCCAGCGCGAGCCTTCCGCCGGCTTGAGCTCGTCGGCCGCAATGCCGTTGGCGGCGACGATGCGGCCGCGCAGCATCGGCACCCGCTCGATGTTGGCGCGCGGCGCTTGCGCTTGAACGAACGTGTCGAAGCGCGCGGCGTCGGCGGCCGCAATGTCGAGGAAGAAGAATGACGGCGCCTTCTCGGGCAGCGCGGCGGTGAACGCGCGATGCAGGTTGCCGTCGATTTCGATCACGGTGGTGAGCAGCGCCAGGCCGAGGCCGAGCGAGAGCATGATGGTCGGCGTCAGCGCGCCCGGCCGGTGCACGTTGGCGAGCGCGAGCCGCAGCGCCGTGGAGCGCGGCCGCTTCAGGCGCCGCGCCGCCGCCATGACGGCGAGCGCCACGACGCGCAGCAGAATAAAAACTCCGGCCGCGGCGCCGATGAAGATCGCCGCAATCCGCGGCTCGGTGCTGGTGCCGATCGCCAGCGCCGCAAAGGCGGCGATCGCCGCCGCCGTTGCAACGACGTAGCGCGGCCGCGGCCAGCGCCGCTCGCCGCTGACTTGATCGCGGAACAGCATCGCGACCGGCGCGTCGTGCGCACGCCCCAGCGGCCACAGTGCAAAGGCGAGCGCGACGATGAGACCGTAGCCGATCGACAGCGCCAAGGTCAGCGGATGCAGTGACGGCATCACCGGCAGCGGAATGATGGCGCCGAACCAGGAGGCGATCGCGAACGGCAGCGCCGCGCCGATTGCGGCACCGATCGCGGCGGCGAACAGCGCCACCAGCACGATCTCGGCGCAATAGACGGCAAACACCGTGCTGCCGCTGGCGCCGAGCGCCTTCAGCGTGCCGACGGCGTCGCGCTTGCGCGCCAGATGGGCTGCCACCGCATTGGCGACGCCGACGCCGCCGACCAGCAGCGTCGCCAGCGCGACCAGCGCCAGAAATTCCGAAAAGCGCTCGACATTGCGCTCGAGCTGCGGCGAGGCCTTGTCGCGGCTGCGGATGTCCCAGCCGGCATCCGGGAAATTCGCTTGCGCATCGTGCTTGACGCTTGCGACCGCCGCATCGCTTGACGCCGCTTCCGGCAGACGTAGCCGATAGAGCCAGCGCACCAGACTTCCCGGCTGCACCAGGCCGGTCGCCTGCAGTGCCGCGTCGCTGATCAGCACGCGCGGGCCGAAGCCGATGCCGCCGGCGAGCCGGTCAGGTTCGTTGGTCAGCGCTGCGCGCAACTCAATCGTTGCAGTGCCGATGCTGATGCGGTCGCCGATTTTCAGATTGAGCCGCGCCAGCAGCGCCGGATCGACGGCGGCGCCGAACGCGCCGTCACGCTGCGCCAGCATCGCGGCAACCGGCATCGCTGGATCGGTCGCCAGCGTGCCGAACAGCGGATACGCACCATCGACCGCCTTGACCTCGACCAGCGTGGTCTCGCCGCCGGCGCTGCGTGCCATCGCCCGCAGCAACGCGGCCGAAGAAGCCGTACCGCGCGCATCGAGAAACGCGCGCTCGGTATCGCTCGCTTGCCGCTGCACCAACGCAAACGACAGGTCGCCGCCGAGAATCGTCTGCCCGGCGCCGGCGATGCCGTCGGCGAGGCTCGCCGCCACCGAGCCGACGCCCGCAATCGCCATCACGCCGAGCGCAATCGCGGCGATGAAAACGCCAAAGCCGCGCAAGCCGCCGCGCAGGTCGCGCCAGGCCAGGCGCACGGCGAGCAAAGCGTTCATGGCGTTCGGGCCGCGGACAGCACCGGCACGCGCGTCTCCTCGATGCGGCCCGAATGCATGCGCAGCACGCGGTCGCAGCGCGCCGCGAGCTCGCTGTCGTGGGTCACCAGTATGAGCGTGGTGCCGCGCTCGCGGTGGCCGCGGAACAACAAGTCGATGATCTCGTGACCGGTGGCCTCGTCGAGATTCCCGGTCGGCTCGTCGGCGACGATGATGGCGGGATCGGCCGCCAGCGCCCGGGCGAGCGCAACGCGCTGCTGCTCGCCGCCGGACAATTCGGCCGGGTAGTGCTGCAGCCGTTGGCCGAGGCCGACGGCGTCAAGCTCGCGCGCCGCGCGCTCGAGCGCATCGCGCGCGCCGGCGAGCTCGAGCGGCGTGGCGACATTCTCCAGCGCCGTCATGGTCGGGATCAGATGAAAAGCCTGAAAGACGATGCCGACCTGCTTGCCGCGAAACCGCGCCAGCGCATCCTCGTCGAGCCGGCGCAGATCCTGCCCGGCCACGATGACAGCGCCGCTGTCCGGCCGCTCCAATCCGGTCAGCACCATCAGGAGGGTCGATTTGCCGGAGCCGGACGGCCCGAGCAGCGCCACCGCTTCGCCACGCCCTATATGCAGGCTGACGTCGCGCAGGATATGAACCCGCGCGGCGCCGCGGCCGAGCGACAGGTTGACGCCGCTCAGCGCCACCGCGTCGCCGGCGGAGGAAGACCCCGAAATGTCGTTCATGCGTTCGCCCGGCCCCTCTGTGCGCTCCTCATATGGGTGGCGGCGCGTGCTGGTCCAATTTGCCGGTGTGCTGGCCGCTTGTAGCGTGGCCTTGGTGGCGGCGACAGCGGCGCAGCCGGCCGGCGCCGAGACGCCCGTCAAGATCGTGGCGCTCGGCGATTCGCTGACCGCCGGCCTCGGCCTGCCCGCAAAGGACGGCTTCGTGCCGCGGCTGCAGGCGGCGCTGGCGGCCGACGGCGTCGCCGCCGAAATCGCCAATGCGGGCGTGTCGGGCGATACCGCCGCCGACGGGCTGGCGCGGCTCGACTGGTCGGTGCCGCAGGGCACCGACGCGGTGATCCTCGAGCTCGGCGCCAACGACATGCTGCGCGGACTAAAGCCGCAGGTCACCCGCGATGCACTCGACGCCATCCTCCAGCGTCTGGCCGCGCGGCACATCGCCGTCCTGTTCTGCGGCATGCGCGCGACGCCGAATCTCGGCGCCGCCTACGGCGCGGAGTTCGCCCGCATCTTTCCCGAGCTTGCCGCCAAATACGGTGTGCCGCTCTATCCGTTCTTTCTCGACGGCGTCGCCGCCGATCGCAAGCTGCTGCAGCCCGACGGCATGCACCCCAACGCGGCCGGCGTCGGCGTCATCGTCGGGCGCATTCTGCCGCAGGTGAAGAACTTGATCGCGCGGGCGGCGGCGCAGCGCGCCTCGTGAGGGTTGCGCGCGCTCCGCGATGCCCCCATGCTGGCCTAAGCCTGCGATTCGCCGAATCGCGGCCGCGTGCCTACATCACAGTCGTGCCATGCCCAGACTGTTCACCGGCATCGAGATTCCGGCCTCCATCGGCCAATCGCTCGGCATGATGCGCGGCGGCCTGCCGGGAGCACGCTGGATCGATCCGGAAAATTATCACCTGACCTTGCGCTTCATCGGCGACATCGACGATGCGCTGGCGCGCGATGTCGCCGGGCTCTTGGGCCGCGTGCGCCGCGGCGTCTTCGATATGCACTTCGACGGCCTGTCGTCGTTCGGCGGAAAGAAGCCGCGCGCCGTGGTGGCCGCCGCTGCACCGGTGACCGCGTTGATGGAGCTGCAGGCCGAGCAGGAGCGGCTCCTGCAGCGGCTCGGCCTCGAAGCCGAGGGCCGCAAATACACCCCGCACGTCACGCTGGCGCGCTTGCGCGAGTCGTCGAGCCGCCAGGTCGCCGACTATCTGGCGGCGCGCGGCTACTTTCGCTCCTCGAGCTTCCAGGTCACGCGCTTCGTGCTGTTCTCGTCGCGCGCCTCGGTCGGCGGCGGCCCCTACGTGGTCGAAGCCGATTACCCGCTGCAAGAGCGCGAGTTGAAGCGGGCGTAGTGCGGCAAGTCCGTGCGGCTTCTGATTAAAACGGCACGATCAGAGAAAGCCGTCGATCGCAGCCATTGCGTTCGACGGCGCCACGCGACCACGTTGAAGCATTGAGCCACATGTGCACATTTCGTATACGCATGTCTTCCTAATCGCCGCGATGCCCGCAGATTCCCCGCATGAACAGTGACACGAGGCGAAGCCTCAGCGGTTTGCCGCCTCGTCCGGTCACCCCGCAACGGGCGACGTCCATCGCCGCGCAATTTGCCGCCGGCATTGCCGCGGGCCGGATCGAAAGCGACGCCGCACAGCGCACCGTCGTCGGCATGCTGGAGCAGCTCGAAGCGCGCATCGTGCAATATCGCATGGCGCGCAAGTCGTCGTCGCTCGGCTGGCTGTTCGGCGGCCGCGAGAACAAGCAACAGCCGATCAAGGGACTCTACATCTACGGCGACGTCGGCCGCGGCAAGACGATGCTGACGGACCTGTTTTTCGAGACGAGCCCGGTGGTGCGCAAGCGTCGCGCCCATTTCCACGAATTCATGCTCGACGTGCACGAGCGGGTCCATGCGTTCCGGCAGAAGATGAAGCACGGCGAGCACCCGGACGACGATCCGATCCGGCTGACCGCCGCCGAGCTTGCCGAAGAATCCTGGCTGCTCTGCTTCGACGAGTTTCACGTCACCGACATCGCCGACGCCATGATCCTCGGCCGCCTCTTCGGGCAATTGTTCGAGCGCGGCGTCGTCGTGGTGGCGACCTCGAACGTGGCGCCCGGGGAGCTTTATAAGGATGGGCTGAACCGCGCGCTGTTCGTGCCGTTCATCCACATGCTGGAGCAGCGCCTCGACGTGGTGCGGCTCGATGCGCGCACCGACTTTCGCCTGGAAAAACTGTCCGGCATGCCGGTGTGGTACGTGCCGGCCGATGCGGCCGCGGATGCCGCGCTCGACGCGGCGTGGCAGCGGCTGGCGCGCGGGCAGCCGGGCGCGCCGCAGGCGCTGCGGGTCAAAGGGCGCAGCGTTCACGTGCCGCGTGCCGCCATGGGCGTGGCACGTTTCACCTTCCACGATCTGTGCGAAGAGCCGCTTGCCGCCGCCGACTATCTGCGCATCGCCCGCGAGTATCACACCGTCATTCTCGACCGCATTCCGCGCATGACGTTCGACACCCGCAACGCCGCCAAGCGCTTCATCATCCTGATCGACACGCTCTATGACATGAACGTGAAGCTGATCGCCTCGGCCGCCGCCGAGCCCGACGCGCTCTATCACGCCGACCAGGGCTTCGAGGCGCAGGAATTCAAACGCACCGCATCGCGGCTGATCGAGATGCGCTCGCAAGCCTATCTGGCCCGCCCGCACGGCGCCGCCTACGCGCAGGCCTCGGGGTCCAGCGAAGGCATCGTCGAGACGTAGGGCATTAGTTGATTTCAACAAGCGAATAGCTTGTGCTGCGGCCACCGGCGGCGTCCTTGATGAGGATATTTCGGGCAAGAAGGTCGCCGATGTCGCGCGAAGCCGTATCCTGCGATGATTTCGTGATCGTCGCCCATTTGGACGAAGTGAGCTTGCCCTCGAAGCCATCGAGCAGGAGATTGAGCATCATCTTTTGACGATCGTTGAATTTTTCGCCCGAATGCCGTTCCCAAAACTTTGCCTTGCGGAGCACTGAGGCGAGGATCGTCTCGGTGCCGTTGAACGCGCGGTCGAGGCAGGTAAAAAACCAGCCAAGCCACGCGCTGATGTCCAGATCGCCTTTCTGGGTGGCTTCGAGAATATCGTAGTAGGCCTTGCGCTCCCGCCGAATCTGAGAGGACATGCTGTAGAAGCGCTGCGTGCTTGCTTCCGAACGAGCAAGCTGTTGGTCGGCGATCGCGCGTGCGATGCGCCCGTTACCGTCTTCGAACGGATGAACGGTAACGAACCACAGATGCGCGATGCCGGCTTTGAGAACAGGATCGAGGGTCTTGGGACCGGCGTTGAACCAATGCAGAAATGTTCTCGTCTCCTGCTTGAGCCGCGAAGCAACCGGCGCCTCGAAATGAACCCGCTGTCGCCCCTCGGGGCCCGATACAACCTGCATCGGACCGGCCTCCGCGGTGCGCCAATTGCCGGCGGCGATCTTGCGCATGCCGCTGCGTCCGGTGGGAAATAGCGCGGCATGCCAGCCGAACAGGCGCTCGGCTGTAAGCGGTTCGGCGTATTTTTCGGTCGCGTCGAGCATCATTTCGACGATGCCCTCGACGTTGCGGTCGGCAGGAGTGAGTCCGCCGATATCGACCCCAAGCCGACGCGCGAGCGACGAGCGCACTTGATCCTTGTCGAGGATCTCGCCCTCGATCTCGCTCGATTTCACGACCTCTTCGGTGAGGGACTGAAGGGTCGCCTCTTTCTGGAGTCCGAGTCCCAGCGCTTCCATCCGCCCGATCAGGCGCCCTTGGCGGTGTCGGACCGCGGCGAGTTGGTCCGCGAGATGTTTGTCGTCCCAGCGGAAATTCGGCCAACCAGGGAGTTCATGGATGTAGCTGGGCATTCTCCGCACCTTGTGCGGAGATTATAGGGTCTATTCTCCGCACTGTCCAAAATAATATCCGCAAATGATGCGGAGATTTGGCCCGATCGTTCGGAGCGGCACCGTCGCGCGCGTGGGAGCGCCGCGGCCGACGACGCCTGGGCTGTCGATCAGCGGCGGTCGCGCGCGCTGATCGGCCCAATCGAGGCGCCGATCTACGCGTTCGCGAACGGCGGCTTTGCACTGCCGCGCCATTCGCTCCAACGCTGAACGTGACGATGAGCTGATTGACGCCGCCGCTCATCGCATCGTCAGGAAATTCGCCGGCTCCCCCCGTTGAGTCTCATGCATCAAGATCGACCGTGGCGAATGAGCGTCACAAAGGCAACACGCGCGAATCTCCGTCAGACGAAAGGCAATCGAATACGACGATCGTGAGTCATCGGGCGCGAAGCGACGCACACCGAGACAGTTTCACCGGTGCCCGGACTGCTTCGTCGCCCGTTTCGGGCCGCCTCGCCGTGATGGGGCTGCTATGCTTGAACGCCCCAGCCGAAAGGGCTAAGGACCGCTCACGGTTGAAGCTTTATCGAGGACATTTATCGGATGGCGCGGCACAAGATTGCATTGATCGGTTCCGGTCAAATCGGCGGTACTTTGGCGCTGTTGATCGGGCTCAAAGAGCTCGGCGATGTCGTGCTGTTCGACATCATGGAGGGCGTGCCGCAGGGCAAAGCGCTCGATCTCGTGCAAGCCTCGCCGGTTGAGGGTTTCGATGCGCGCCTTAACGGCGTCAATTCCTACGAGGGCATCGAAGGCGCGTCGGTCTGCATCGTCACCGCCGGCGTGCCGCGCAAGCCCGGCATGAGCCGCGACGATCTGCTCGGCATCAATCTGAAGGTCATGGAGCAGGTCGGCGCCGGCATCAAGAAATATGCGCCCAACGCCTTCATCATCTGCATCACCAATCCGCTCGACGCCATGGTGTGGGCGTTGCAGAAGTGCTGCGGCCTGCCCAGGCAGATGGTGGTCGGCATGGCGGGCGTGCTCGACTCCGCGCGCTTCCGCTATTTCCTCGCCGACGAATTCAACGTCTCGGTCGAGGACGTCACCGCCTTCGTGCTCGGCGGCCACGGCGACAGCATGGTGCCGCTGGTGCGCTATTCGGCCGTCGCCGGTATCCCGCTGCCCGATCTGGTCAAGATGGGCTGGACCAGCGCGGCGCGCATCGACGAAATCGTCGACCGTACCCGCAACGGCGGCGGTGAGATCGTGAGCCTGCTCAAGACCGGCTCGGCCTTCTATGCACCCGCGGCGTCGGCCATCTCGATGGCGGAAAGCTACTTGCGCGACAAAAAGCGGGTATTGCCGGCCGCCGCCTGGCTCAACGGCGAATACGGCATCAAGGATCTCTACGTCGGCGTGCCGATTGTCATTGGCGCCAAAGGCGTGGAGCGTATCGTCGAGATCGAGCTCAACAGCGCCGAGCGCGGCATGTTCGAGAAATCGGCACAGTCCGTGCAAGGGCTGGTCTATGCCTGCAAGAAGATCGCGCCCGATTTAGGGAAGTGACGATGCTGTCATGCTCCGCGAAGGCGGAGCATCCAGTCATCGCCACCGACGATGGTTGGCTCTGATGTAATGCTTGTGTTTACTGGATTGCCCGCCTGCGCGGGCAATGACAATCGGCGGGACCCATGAACATCCACGAATATCAGGCCAAGGCGGTGCTGCGTGAATTCGGCGTGCCGACGCCGCGCGGCATTGCGGCGTTTTCCGTTGAGGAAGCCGAAAAGGCCGCCAAGGAGCTGGGCGGTCCCGTCTGGGTGGTCAAAGCTCAGATTCACGCCGGCGGCCGCGGCAAGGCCGGCGGCGTCAAGGTGGTCAAATCGATCGACGACGTGAAGCGCGAAGCGGCGCGGCTTCTCGGCTCGACGCTCGTGACCCATCAGACCGGACCGCACGGCAAGCAAGTGCGCCGCCTCTACATCGAGGAAGGCTCCGCCATCGACCGCGAATATTATCTATCGGCGCTGATCGACCGCGCCACTTCGCGCGTCGCATTCGTTGCCTCGACCGAAGGCGGCATGGAGATCGAGGAAGTCGCCCGCACCAGCCCGGAAAAGATACTGAGTTTCTCAGTCGACCCGGCGACCGGATTCATGCCGCACTATGCGCGCCGTGTCGCGCGTGCCTTGGGGCTCAATCGCGAACTCACCAAACAAACCGAGACCGTGCTGCCGAAGCTCTATGCGGCCTTTCTCGCCAAGGACATGAGTCTTCTCGAGATCAATCCGCTGGTCGTCACCAAAACCGGCCAGCTGATCTGCCTCGACGCCAAGATCGGCTTCGACGATAACGCGCTGTACCGCCATCCCGACATCGTGGCGTTGCGCGATCTGCACGAAGAGGACGAGAAGGAGATCGAGGCGTCGAAATACGATCTCAACTACGTGGCGCTCGACGGCACCATCGGCTGCATGGTCAACGGTGCCGGCCTCGCCATGGCGACCATGGACATCATCAAGCTCTATGGTATGGCGCCGGCCAACTTCCTCGATGTCGGCGGCAGCGCCACCAAAGACAAGGTTGCGGCGGCGTTCAAGATCATCACCTCCGACCACAACGTCAAAGGCATCCTGGTCAACATCTTCGGCGGCATCATGAAGTGCGATGTCATCGCCGA
>Ga0070741_10003199_pt1 | contig 41309 bp, 40 predicted proteins | sample Coa_R1_4_FD_66440 | JGI IMG/M metagenome (GOLD analysis project Ga0070741, IMG submission 66440) | Surface soil microbial communities from Centralia Pennsylvania, which are recovering from an underground coalmine fire - Coalmine... | ecosystem: Environmental > Terrestrial > Soil > Unclassified ... | reverse complement strand
GCTGCGGCAATTTGCCGCCGCGCGCAGTTTCGCAGGGCGCGTCTGCGCGACCGAGAATGTTTGAGCACGGCGGCAAATTGCCGCAGCCCGCGCGCGAAACGCAGCGCGCCCGAGCCAAGCACTCTTCTCTTCTCTTTCAGCCGAGCCGATCGGCGAGCCGCTGCGAGGCACGAGTAGCCAGCGCCATGATCGTCATCTGCGGATTGACCGCCGGCGACGTCGGTACCGCGCTCCCATCCATGACGTACAGCCCCGGCGCGTCGTGCACCTGCTGATCGGCGCCGACCACCGAGCGGCGCGGATCGCGTCCCATGCGCGCGGTGCCGAGCGGATGGTACGCGCTGATCTCGAAGTCGCGCGCGCTCACCTTGGCGCGGCGGAAGCGCTCGAGATCGGCCTCGCCGCGCAGTTGGTCGAAGCCGTTCACCTGCGGCATCACGAAGCGCGCGCCGCCGGCGAGGTAGACGCGCGACAGGATCTCGACGCCGCGCTTGAGCCGCGCCACGTCGTGCCGGTTCATCCAGTAGGTGATGAGCGGCCGCCCGCCCGGCCCCGGCCGCACGCGCCCGCGCGACGTGTCTTCGATCATGAAGCCGAAGCACGCCAGCCGCTTGTAGTCCTCGAGCAGCTCGACCAGCTTCGCCCCGAGGAGCGGCGACTGCGCGGCGCCGATGTCGAGCGGAGCGAACGCGCCCTCGAACAGGATGCCCTCGTCGTGGAACTCCTCGATCGAGTAGCCCTGCGGCACGGCGTTGGTGCCGTCGATGACCTCGTCGTAGAGCGCCAGCGCGGCGACCGCGGGATGGATCGAAAGATTCTTGCCCAGCTCGCCCGACGACGTGCCGAGCTTCGAGCGCTCGAGCAAAAGCGGCGTGAGCAGCGAGCCGCACGCGACCACGACGGCGCGCGCGCGCACGGTGAAGCGCTGCTTGCCGGCGCGCACCTCGACGCCCGTGGCGCGGCCGCCGTCGGTGAGGATGCGATCGGCGCGCGCGCCGGTGATCAACTGCGCGCCGGCCTTGAGCGCGAGCGGCACGTACGAGACGTTGGTCGAGCGCTTGGCGTCCGTCGGGCAGCCGAAGCAGCACAGCCCCTGGCCGTCGCACGCGGGCGCGTTGCGGCGCAGCGCCTTGTGCTTGTAGCCGAGCGCGTCGCAGCCGCGCGCGATCACGCGCCCGACGCCGCCGACGTAGCGCGCCTCGGTCTCGGCCACGCCCAGCACCTCCTCGACGCGCTCGTAGTACGGCGCCATGTGCTCGGCGGAGAAATCGGCGAGCCCGTGCTTGTCGCGCCACGACTCGAAGATGCGCGCCGGCGCGCGGTAGCACGTGCCCGAGTTGATCGTGGTCGTGCCGCCGACGGTCTTGCCGATCGGGATCGGGATCGACGCGTTACCGACGGCGATGGTCGCGCCCATGTCGCGGTAGAGCTTGCGCTGCATCTCGGCGGCGTGGCCGGTGAAGTCGGCGCGCGTGAAGTACTCGCCCTCCTCGAGCATCACCACCGCGCAGCCGCGCTCGGCCAATTCGCGCGCCGCCACCGCGCCGCCCGCGCCGGTGCCGATCACCACCACGTCGCACTCGAGCGTCTCGTTCGCCGGCACGTCGGCCGCCGGCATCACCCGCTCGCTCAGGTAGCGCGGCTTCTCGACGGCCCCTGAAGCAATCGGCAGCGTGCCGAACTTGCAGCCGACCGTCGCGTACATCGCCGCGTCGTTGAAGTGCGCCATCTTGAGCGGCAGCGTCAGCAGGCGCAGCATGGTGCGGCGGCCGTAGTCGGCGTGGCGCCAGCGCTCGAGCAGCGACAGCACCTCCGCGTCGCCGAGCGACTTCAGCCGGCGGCGGTGGTGCAGGAGCGCCGCCGCGTCGAGCGCCCAGATGAGCCCGCGATACGCCTGCGCCACCGCCGGCGGACCGAGCGCCATGAAGTTGTCGATCTTGTCGACGCAGTCGACGCCGGCGCCGCGGAACACGCGGCCGGCGGGCATCGACGCGCGCGCGACGGCGGCCAGCGTCTCGCGCTCGCCCGACGAGAAGATGCTGCGACGGGCCGGAGCGGTGACACGCATGATCGCAGTATGGAGAAATTGGTCCGACCAGTCAAGCGTTGTTGCAGTTCGCGAGCGGCGTGACGAAATGCGCGCCCCGTTGATTCGCCCGCGCGCGAAGCAGATGCTGGCGGACGATGCGCAACGTGTTCGCTCTGACGCTGCTCGTGGTGGCGATCGCCGGCTGCGGTAGCGAGACGGTTCCGCCGGCGGCCTGCGTCGTCGACGGGGATTGCCCGCTGCACCAGCTCTGCGACGGCGCGCGCTGCACGTCGGGCTGCTTGTCGGCGGCCGAGTGCGGCGGGGCGAATTGCGGCGATCACGGCCGCTGCGACGGCGCGCCGCCCGACGCCGGCGCCGATCTCTCGATGGCGGGCGGCGGCGATCTCTCGTCGAGCGGCGGCGATTTGTCGTCGAGCGGCGGCGATCTCTCGTCGAGCGGCGACCTGTCGCGCGCGGCCGATCTCTCGGGCGCCGTCGATCTCGCGACCATCGACGCGTGGATCTGCACCGGCGTGTGCCCCGACGCCGCGCTCGAGCCGAACAACACGCCGGCGCAAGCCACCGTCGAGACCGACACCGTCACGCTGCCGAACCTGGCGCTGTGCCCGAGCGGCGACGTCGACCTCTTCAAGGTGACCGCCACGCGCCACGGCTCGCTCTCGGCCAAGCTGGCGAACGGCCCGTGCGGCCCGGTGCTCACCGTCGACATCCTCGCCGCCGACGGCACGACCGTGGTCGGCCCGTCGACGCCGACCACCGCCGGCGCGACCGCCAGCGTGGTGGTCAACAAGAACGACGTGCGCTACGTGCGGGTGACGCCGAAGAACGCCGGCGACCAGAACTTCTACGGGCTCACCATCGACGTGCAGTGACGATCACGGCGCGCGCGAGGCGGTGATCTCGGTGCGCGGCGGCTTGAGGTTGATGCGCTTGTGCCATTTTCCCGTCGGCAAAAGCACCTCGACGTCGTAGCGGTGGTTGGGCGGCAGCTCGAGCTCGAGCGGCGTCTTGCCGCGCGGCTCGCCCTTGACCACCACGTCGCAGCCGGGCGGCGTCGAGCGGATCCGCAGCGTCGCGGTGCGGCCGTGATGCTCGGTGAGCGACGGCGGCTCGGGCAGCTCGGTCACCACCTTCTCGACGGGCGGCTTCTCCGGCGGCGGCGCCGGCTGCTCCGCAACGGGCGCCGCCTGCTCCGCGGCCGCCGGCTTCTCGGCGGCGGCCACTCTCTCCGGGGAAGCAGCTTTCTCTTGGGAAGCAGCTTTCTCCGGGGAAGTAACTTTCTCTTGGGAAGTAGCTTTCCGTGGGGAAGTTACTTCCTTTTGGGAAGTAGCTTTCGAAGGGATAGTAGCTCTCGAAAGGGAAGCCGCGCGCTGCGGCGGAGGTCCCTCCGCCACCACCGGCTTTTCGACCACCGGCGCAGTCTTCTCGGCGACCGGCGCCGTTTTCTCGACGGCAGGAGCAGCTTTCTCGGCGACCGGCGCGGTCTTCTCGACGGCCGGCGCGGTCTTCTCGACAGCGGGCGCGGTCTGCTCGGCGATCGGCGCAGCCTTCTCGGCGGGCGCGGCCTTCTCGGCGGGCGTGGTCTTCTCGGCGGGCGCAGTCTTCTCGGCGGCGGGCGCGGGCGAGCGGGGCGCGGCGGCGGTCTCGGCGGGCGGCGCCTCGACGGCGGGCGCGCGCCAGATCCACATCGCCGCGCCGCCGATCGGCACGCCCAGCGCGAGCCCGATCAGCACGCCGCCGAGCAGCCGCAGCCGCCCGGCGCGCGGATCGCCGTCGGCGTGCGGCGGCGTCATCGTCACGTTGGCGTAGTGCGCCGCCTTGTGGCTCGCCTTCGCCGCCGTCGACTGCTCGACCGACCACTCGATGAAATATTCGATCGCCCCGTCGGAGATCTCGCTGAACGGGTTGGCCGGCACCGTGGCGCCGTCGGGCGGCGCGCCCGGCTGGCCCGGCGGAAGCGGCGCGCGCCACGCCTCGACGAACGGCGGCGCCGGGCCGATCGCCGGGAAGCCGCCGGTCTCCTCGTACCTGCGCTCCGACTGCTGCGGCGAAGGAGGCGGCGGCGCCGGCGGCTGATCGCGGATCGTCGGGAACGCGCCGGTGAGCGGCAGCGGCGGCAAAGGCGAGCCGTGCGGCGGCGTGAGCAGCGTCGGCGGCGGCAGCGGCGCGGGCAGCGGCGTCGGCGTGTTGAACCCGGCCGAGATCAAGTTGCGCTTCGGCTCGGGCGCGGGACCCGGCGGCGCGTCGACGTCGGTGGTCTCGTTCTCCGACGGCCGCCCGTGATCGCGCACCTTGGTGTCGATCTCCTGGCTGTCGGCCGGATCGGGCCGCGTCTCGAGCTTGGGCGAGGCCAGCGACAGCGGCGGCGCCAGCGACGCGGGCGCCGACTCGGGCGGCGGCAGGCTCGTGGGAAGCGCCGTCGCGGGCAGCACCGCCGGCAGCACCACGCGCGCGTTGAGCAGCTCGTCGACCAGCGCGCGGCTCTCCTCGTCGAGCGGCACGAACTTGAGCTCCATGCCGGGCGGCTTGCCGGGATCGCCGTGATCGGGGCGCGTGCGCGTCACCGTGCCCTCGCCGCTCATCAGCACCGCGCCGTCGGCGAGCTCGAGCGTGAAGCGCACGCGCGTGCCCGGCGCCTGCGACGACTTGGTGAAGATGAAGATGCGATCGTCTTTGACGAAGCGGCTGTACTTGGCGACGAAGGTGGCGCGATCCGGCGCGCGGATCACGACGCGCAGGAACAGCGTCGAGCTGGCAGCGCTACCGTCGGCGACGACCATCCGCGCGCGATCTTACCACAGCGATCGCGCCCGAGCGGCGGCTACGGCTCGGCGTCGGCGCTCGGCTGCGGCGGCTCGGGCACCGGCAGCGGCTTCTGCACGCGTTTGCCGAGCGACTTGGCGATCACCTCCGCCACGTCGAGGATCTGGATCCGCTCCTCGGCGTTTCGCGCCTTGACGCCGTCGGTGACCATGATGGTGCAGAACGGGCAGGCCACCGCCGCGACCTCGGCGCCGGTCGCCAGGATCTCGTCGGCGCGGTTGTTGTTCACGCGCGTGCCGATCTTCTCCTCCATCCACATGCGCCCGCCGCCGCCGCCGCAGCAGAAGCCGTGCTCCTTGGAGCGCACCATCTCGACGGTGCCGCCCGACTCGGGATTCGCCGCGCCCACCGCGTCGAGGATGGCGCGCGGAGCGTCGTACTCGTTGTTCCAGCGGCCGAGGTAGCAGCTGTCGTGGTAGGTGAAGTTCTTCGCCACCGGGTGCATCGGCGTGAGCTTGCCCTCGGCGAGCAGGTGCGCGAGCAGCTGCGAGTGGTGGATCACCTCGTAGTCGCCGCCGAACTGCGGGTACTCGTTTTTGATCGTGTGGAAGCAGTGCGGGCACGACGCGATCACCTTGCGGATGCCCGAGTCGTTGATGGCGGTGACGTTGGCCTCCGCCTGCGACTGGAACAGGTACTCGTTGCCGCCGCGCCGCGCCGGATCGCCCGAGCACTGCTCCTGCTCGCCGAGCACCGCGAACGAGACCTCGGCCGCGTGCAGCACCTCGACCAGCGCGCGCATCGTCTTCTTGATCCGATCGTCGAACGCGCCCGCGCAGCCGACGAACAGCAGGTACTCCGGATTGGGATTGCTCTCCACCGTCGGCACGTCGAGCCCCTCGGCCCACTCCATGCGCTTCTCGGCGGCGATGCCCCACGGGTTCGAGTTCTTCTCGAGGTTGGTGAAGGTGCGCGCCAGCTCGGCCGGCATGCGCGACTCGGTCAGCACCAGGTGCGTGCGCATCTGCAGGATCTTGAGCGGGTGATCGATGAACACCGGGCAGACTTCCTGGCACGCGCCGCAGGTGGTGCAGGCCCACAGCGTCTCGTCCTTGATGCGCCCGCCCACCAGCGGCGGCAGCTCGTCCCATTCTTTCTTCGCCGCGTCGAGGAGCGCGGCCAGCGGGTTGCCGTTTGATGCATGCGCATCATGCCCGTCGTGGCCATTTGATGCAGGTGCATCATGGCTTGATGCGTGCGCATCATTTCCGCCGCCGCCGTCACCGACCTGGGCCTCGAGCTTCGCGATCTTGGTCTTGAGCGTGCCTCGCTCGATCATCTCGTCGCGCAGATCGTGGATGAGGTGCATCGGCGAGAGCGGCTTGTCGGTGTTGAACGCCGGGCAGTAGTTGGAGCAGCGCGCGCACTCGGTGCAGGCGTACTGGTCCATCAGCGACTTCTGCGTGAACTGCTCGATCTTGCCCACGCCCCAGTCGTTCTCGTCCTCGAGATTCAGCTTGGGCATCGCGCCGCGCTGGCCGAGGTTGCGGAAGAAGATGTTGGGCAGCGACCCGACGATGTGGATGTGCTTCGAGTACGGCACGTAGTTGACGAACGCGAGGCCGAGCGTCACGTGCGTCCACCACATCGCCTCGGCGATCGTGTGCGCGGTGTCCGGCGACATCGAGTGGAACCAGCCGGCGACGACGGAGCTGACCGGCGCGTACGACTCCATTTCGCCGGCGGCGACCAGGCGGAAGCCGTGATACGCGAAGTGCGTGATCATGAGGCCGGCGATCGCGCTCAGGATGATCCCGGCGTCGAGCGACATCGGGATCAGGCGCGGCTTGACGACGAGGCGGCGGAAGAAGCCGAAGCCGATGGCGAACAGCACCAGCAGGTTGAACAGGTCCACCAGCCAACGCTCGGCGTGAAACAGCGGATCGGGCAGAAAAGAGAAGTCGAGCCCGGTGAGCCCATTGAACCAGACCTCGACGGTGCCGAGGGTGACGATGAGAAAACCCCAGAAGATGATCAGATGGTGCTTGGACGTGAAAAACCGCTGCGGGTGATCGATCGGCTTCTCGGCGACCTTCTTCTGCCCGAGCCAATACACCAGCACCGACCCGAACCGCTCGCCGAGGTGATCGAGCTTGATATCCGGACGCCCGACCGACATGAAGCGAATGAACCGACTGATCGTCCAGGCGAACAAACCCATTCCGGCGAGGAACAGCAGCGCGAAGATGAGAGGTTTCATCAATGGCGCGTATAACACAGCGCTCCGAGGCTGCCAAGGCGCCGCGCCGCGTTACCCGTCGATGGAAACTTTCTCGCAAATTCTGGCGAAGCGCTTGCACTAACTCTTGCCGAGCGAGCGATGCGGGCTAACACTCAAAAGAGGAATCCCTTAGAAGTGCTTCCATGAGCAACGACTTAGACAAAAACATTCTGGTGATTTCCGATCTGCATCTTGGTGAAGATTTGCGCCCCGGTGGGGCCGGGGTGTCCTATCTTCGACACCTCGTCCGACTCGAACGCGAGTTGGAAAATTTTCTCGCGCACTACACGCGCACGCGCATCGACGATCGACCGTGGAGCCTGGTGGTCAACGGCGACATGGTCGATTTCATGTCGGTGATGATCATCCCCGGCGAAGAGGCCGACGAAAACGAGGACGCCGAGGATCGCCGCTACGGGCTCGGCTTCGGCGAGCGGCAGTCGCAGAAAAAATTGGAGAAGGTGATCGTCCGGCACCGCGGCGTGTTCGGCAAGCTCGCCGAGTTCGTGGCGGCGGGCAACGAGCTCGTGATCGTGATGGGCAATCACGACGTCGAGTTCCACTACCCGTCGGTGCAGCGCACGCTCGTCGAGTGGCTGGTCGGCCTCGCGGTCGGCGCCGGCGCGCCCGAAGAGGCGAAGGCCGAGTTCCAGCGGCGCATCACGTTCTGCCCGTGGTTCTATTACCGCGAGGACCTGATCTACATCGAGCACGGGCACCAGTACGACGAGTACTGCTCGTTCGATTACCTGCTGCATCCCGTCGCTGCCGAGCCGCGCGGCGGCAAGAAGTCGCGCATCGCGCTGTCAGTGGCGCACGCGGGGATGCGCTACTTCGCCAACCAGCTCCCCGATTACGATCCGCACACGGCGGAGCACTGGGGCTTCGTCAATTACGCCAAGTGGGCGTGGGCGCAGGGGCTCAAAGGCGCGATCCGGATTTTCTACGTGTACGGGCTGCTGGTGTGGCGGCTGGTCGAGCTGTGGTACTCGCTGATCGATCGGCGCAACGACTCCGAGCGGCGCGCGGTGCACCGCGAGCGGCTCAAAGAATTGTCGACGTCGTGGAAGATCGCCGAGGAGAAGCTGGTGGCGCTCGACGCGCTTCGCCGCGAGCCGGTCACCAAGCGCCTCTATAAATTGCTGAGCGCGCTGTTCCTCGATCGCGTGCTGCTCGGCGCGGTCGGGCTGGCGGCGGCGAGCGTGCTGGCGGCGCAGCTCCACGGCGTGTGGCTGCGCATCCTGGTGCCGTTCGGGACGCTGCTCGGGTTCGCGGCGCTCAACCAGATCCTCGGGCGCCTGCGCCTCGAGCCGCCGTCGTCGCGGCTGCGCTCGGCGCCGGAGCTGATCCGCAAGCTGGTGCGCGCGCCGTACATCGTGTTCGGTCACTCGCACGCGCCCGAGCGCATCGCGCTGTCGGGCGGCGCGACGTACTTCAACACCGGGACGTGGGCCTCGGACGACGAGGGCTCGGCGTTCACGCACCTCATGGTCACGCGCGGCGCGGCCGAGGCCAACGAGGTGCCGCTCGCCGAGCTCAAGCAGTGGCGTGACGGCTCGTCGACGAAGTTCGGCGCCTGAAGAAGAAGTGACTCCTCTCCTGGACAAAGCTCCGTCGCCGGTGCTAATCGATGTGAAGCATGTCCGTTCACGCCGAGCTGCTGGAGCTGCTGCGCTGCCCGAAGTGCCACGGTAGGGTGGTCGAGCGCTCCACGCCGCGCGGCCCGGGCCTGGCGTGCGAGGCCTGCCGGCTGCTGTATCCGATCGTCGACGAGATCCCGCGGTTCCTCGCCGAAGAAGCGACGCCCCTCGAATGAGCGACCGATGACGGACAAGACCGGCCAGCACGTCCTCATCCTCGAGGACGATCCGTCGGTGCAGACGCTGATGCGCAAGCAGCTCACCGCGCACGGCTTCAAGGTCACCATCGCCACCGACGGGCTCGACGGGCTGATGAAGCTCGAGACGCTCAAGCCCGACATCCTGCTGTGCGACGTGATGATGCCGAACCTCGACGGCATCGAGTTCGTCAAGGCGATCAAGGCCAACACCGCGACGCAGAAGATCCCGGTGATCTTTCTGACGGCCAAGACCGATCCGCGCAGCATGATCGAGGGCATCAACGTCGGCGCGCGCTTCTACGTGACCAAGCCGTTCCAGATCGACGACCTGCTCGCCAAGGTCCGCCGCGCGCTCAGCGGCAAATAGCCGCGCAGCGCGCTTTCGATTATTTCTCGACGTAAAACGCGGTGAAATTTTGCGCGCGCCGCTCAGCGGACCGATAATGGTCACATGAGCAATCGCGCAGCGATTGCGATCGAAAATGGGCTCCGCTCATGCGGCGCCGGAGGCGACGAATGAGTGATCGACGGCGCTCGCAGCCGGAGCGGCGGGAACGGCGGCGGGCACCTTTCGTCGCGGCGGTGAAGGCGGTCGGCGACGGCCTTCAGCTGGCGCAGGCGCGCAACCTCGGCGAAGAGGGGATGGAGCTGCGCCGCGCGCTCGGGCCCGAGTTCCTGCCGCGCACGCCGCTGCACCTCGCGTTCGAGCTGCCCGACGGCGGCGAGCTGGTCGAGGTGCGCGGCGCGGTGGTGTTCGAGCGCGCCGAGGGGCGCTGGCAGGCGACCGGCGTGCGCTTCGTGTCGCTGTCGCCGCAGGATCGCGCGCGCATCGCCCGCTTCGTCGCGCAGCGCCTCGCGCCTTGAACCGCTCGCGCTGAACCGCGCGCGAGATCGCGCGGGTCAAACCGCTCGGCTCAACCTTCGAGAACGGCGCCTTTGACGAGGTCGCGCTTGCGCTCGGTTTGCAGGACCAGCCGCGCGGCGCCCCAGCCGGCTTGCAGCTCGCCCTCGAGACCGAGGCCCGGCAGCACCTGCCGCGACGCGAGCAGCAGGTGCTTGACGCCGGTCGCGTGCGGCACGCCGCAGACGCCGAGCGCGCGCGGCGCCGGGAAATTCCACACCGGCTCCATGGCGATCGGCGGCGGCGCGGCGTCGGCGATCCGCTCGGCTGGAACGCCGTCGTTCGGCGAATGGACCAGGAGCAGGTGGCGGTCGACGAACGGCAGCAGCTCGTCGAGGTGCGCGCGCACCTCCTTGCGCAGCTTCGCCAGGCCCTCGGGCGACGGATCGGCGGCGAGCGCCTCGACCGACAGCACCGCGTGCTGGCCGTAGCCGTCGGCGAGGTGCAGCGCCAGCGCGTTCGAGCCGGCGAGCGGCGCGTTGGGATCGCGCACCGAGAAGGCGAGCAGCGCCAGCGCGTCGGGCAGCGCGTCGAGCGGCGCGGCGAGGTGCAAGAGGTAGCGCCAGAACGCCGGCTTGATCGCGGCCGCCTCCTGGAGCCGGCGCGGCGGCTTTTCGCCGTCGAGCAGCGCCAGCACGCGGTCGGCGCCCATCCCGCACACGACGTGCGAGCAGCCGACCAGCTCGTTCTGCCCGGCGAACTGCACGCCGGAGATCTTGCCGCGCTTGACCTCGATGCGCTGGGGCTCGAGATCGGGGCGCACCTCGCCCGAGTGGGTCTTGAGCCGTTCGAGCAGCAGCGCGCGCAGGCCCTGGCGGCCGCCGTCGAGGCGGAAGGTGCCGCGGCGGTGCAATTCGGCGAGACGCGCGGAGGCGACCGCGCCGGGCTCGGAGAGATCGCACGCGAAGGCGGCGGGCAGGCGGTTGAGCGCGCGCAGCGGATGCTCGGGGGCGAGCGTCTCGAGATCGGCGGCGTCGTCGGGCAGGCGCGCGCCGACGCGGCTCACGTCGCGGCGATCCCAGAAGCCGTCGGGCGGCAGGATCAGATCCTGGCCGAGGATCGACTCGAGCGCCGACGAGACCTCGTTCAATTTCGCCGCGCCGGCTTCGAGCGCGGCCAGCGCGTCGGGCAATTCGCGGCCGACCTCGCGCAGCAGATCTTCGCCGACGTCGAGGCGATGATCGGGGAGCAGGAGCTGGTACGCGGGACGATTCGGCTCGAGGCGGCGGCGCAGCAGCTGCACCAGGTTCAGCTCGGCGACGATGCGCTTGAGCGGCGGGCTCTCGACGCCGACGAACGCCAGCGGCGCGCGCGGCAGGACGTACGAGCCGATCGAGTAGCGCTCCTCGACGGGCACGCCCGCCACCAGCACGCGAAAGCCGCGATGCGCCAGCACCGCGCCCGCCACCGACGCCGCCAGATCGCCGCCCAGCACCACCACGTCGTAGAAGCTGGTGGCCGCCACTACGCCATCCCGTCGCTGGCGAGCATGGAGCGAGCCTATCACACGCTTGCAACCGCGCGCGCCACGTCATAACGTGCGCGGCGGTTGTGAGGAGGTCCGACATGCGATGGATTTTTTGCATCGCGTTCGCGGCCGCGGCCGGTTGCAACGGCGCTTCATCGGCGCCGGTGATCCGACTGGCGGTGGACGCGGATCGCGACGGAGTGGTGAGCACCGACGAGAAATCGGCGGACGCGCTGCACCGCAACGAGTGGAGCGCGCAGTTCGGCGCGGTGTTCCTGGCCAACGTCGACGACGACGACGGCAAGCACGCGATGGACGCCACCGATCAGATCGTGAACGGCGCGGCTGATGAGCTGGACCTTGCGCGCGTGCTGATCGTGCCGTGGCCGGGCGCGCCGGCGAACGCGTCGGCGACGTTCGCGGCCGACATGGCGTCGGCGGCGCAGATCCACTTGTTCCGCCACAACGCCGACGGGACGTGGACGCTGTGGCACGGCACCGAGACGCTCTCCGGCGCGGATCTGAAAGCCGGCGTCGAGTTCGGCGTCGAGGCGATCGACTTCGCGCATCCCGGCTGGGACGGCTCGACCATGCTCTCGTTCGCGGTCACCGACGCGGCGGGAAAAATGCTCGGCGCCGATCAAGCGCGCCTGCAGGTGGCGCCGCTGCTCTTGCAGAGCAACCTCGGCGTCGCGAACAACGCGTTCGCCACTTCGTTCAGCGGCGATCCCGACTCGATGGCCTTCATCACCGACGTGCAGGCGGCCGCCGATCAAGCGAAGGTGCCGCTCACGGTCATCGACGGCTCGCCGCCGTACGACGATCAGTGGACGCAGGACATCTTCGAGATCGGCTGGGCGGGCATGCCGAAGGCGGGCGGCCTGCAGACGATGTACGTCGCCGTTCGCACGCCCGACCCGACGCGCACGGCGGGCGATTACACGCAGAATGTTTTGCTCGGGCCCGACTTCGGCTGGGTGTTCAAGCACACCGAGCCGTACAATCCGCCGGGCGACTCGGGCAGCCTCGACTCGTTCGGCAACCTCGACTCGATCCCACCTTATAAAACCGCGCAGAGCGACTATCCGTTCGGGCGCGTGCTGATCGGCTCGACGCCTCAGCGCCACATGGACGATGCGCTGCGCGATTTCTTGAACGCGCAAAAAGTCCAGGGGCCGAACTTCTACATCGACACCACGTGGCTGTTCGTCGGGCACGTGGACGAGGTGCTGAGCTTCGCGCAGGCGCCGACGCCGCGCGGGTTCAAGCTGCTGATCGCATCGCCGACGCGCGCGCGGCAGGTGCTGACCAACCTGGTGGCGCAGAACGCGGCCAACGGCGATCTGGCGGTGTTCGCCGGCGAGCAGACCTACGACTCGACGGGGAACAACCTGATCTCGGCGCAGACGACGGTGAACGCGATGCTCGCGGACGCGAATCTCATGACGTGGAATCAAAAAGTGCAGGCGAAGATCGACGTGATTCGCGCGGCGCTCAAGACCGAGATCGGGCTCGCCGACGACGAGATCATCGACGTGCCGGTGCTGTTCGAAGACGAAGGCGGCGCGCAGTACCTCGCGCACACGCCGGGGATCGTCAACCTGCTCAACCTGAACGGGCTGGTCGCGCCGCCCAAACCGCACGGCCCCGAGGTCGCGAGCAAGGACGCGCTCGAGGCGGACTTCGAGTCGCAGGTGGCGGCGCTCGGGCTGAAGATCAGCTGGACCGAGGACTGGAACCTCTACCACATCCAGGAGGGCGAGGTGCACTGCGGGACCAACGTGACGCGCAAGGTGCCGGCGCACGCGACGTGGTGGGAGGTGCAGCGATGAAATCCTCGACGAGGAATTGGTTGGCGGCGCTGATCGTGGCGGCGAGCGCGGGCGGGGCGGGCGCGTCGGCCGAGCGGCCGGGGCTGATCGCGGCGTCGCTCGACGCGGGCGAGCGGGCGAAGCTGGCGGGCGAGGTGGAGCGCGCGCGCAGGGAGACGCCGCAGGCGTTCGCCAACCTGGCGGCGATCGGCGGCGTGCGGCCCGAGGTGTACATGCGCACGCGCGCGCGGCGGCCGGAGGCGACGCGCGACTTGCGGCGGCTCGGGCCGAGCGGCTTGTGGCCGATGCTGGAGGTGGCGGCGCTGCGCGGCTTCCCGCCTCAGCGCGCGCTCTCGGACGGCGAGCGGCTGGCGCTCGAGCGCGGGCTGGTCGAGGTGCTCGGCGAGCTCGGCGACGCGCGCGCGATTCCGGTCTTGCGCGCGGCGCTCGTCGGCGGCGCGAACGATCGCGCGGTGGAGGAGGGCGCGGCGGTGGCGCTCGGGAAGTTGTGCGGCGAGCGCGAGCTGCGGCTCTTGATCGATCTCTCGCGCGCGGGCGACGCGCGCCGGGCGTCGGCGATCGCGGGGCTCGGACAGTGCCGGCAAATTGCCGCAGCCGAGCGGCTGGCGGCGATCGCCGGCGAGCGCGACGCGGGCGCGGCCGAGGCGGCGGTGCGCGCGCTCGGCACCATCGGCTCGTCGTGGGCGTGGGCCACCGGCTCGGCCGGCGACGCGGCGACCGGCGAGCGCATCCGCGCGATCGCGGCGCAGGCGATGGTGCGCGCCGGCGCGTCGGGCGCGGTGCCCGTCGAGCGCGTGGCGCCGGAGCTGTCGCTGCTCGACGCGCCTTCGGTCGCCAACGCGATCGCCGCCGAGCGGGCGCGCGCCGATGGCGCCGCGCTCGAACGCCTCGATCGCCTCGCGCCGACCCGCCGCTGAATTTTCGCTACGACTCTTCGGAGACGATCGGCAGGCCGCGCTTGCGCAGCCGCTCGGTGAATCTTCCTTCGCCCTCGACGACGCCCTCGAGCCCGTGGATCTGCTTCACGCCGCACGACGGGCTGCGCTCCTTGAGCAGCGCGCGCGCCGCGCCCGCCTCCGTCGCGTAGAGATCGGCGAGGCGCGCGCCGGCGTCGAGCTCGGCGGTCACGTCCTTGCCGCGCGCGTCGAACGCCCGCTTCTCCGACAGCGTGATCGCCGGGCGCGGCACGCCGAAGCGCGCCAGCACCTCGGGGCACAGCGGCAGGATCTCGGCGTCGCCGGCGGCGCGCGCCACCGCCGCGTCGTCGCGCTTGGCGTTGCCGTCGAAGCGGCAGCGCACGCCGAGGAGGCACGCCGACACCACCACCACTTCGCGGCCGCTCGCCGCCAGCCGCTTCAGCTCGGCGCGCGCCGCTTCGGTGCCCGTCGAGTGAAGCAGCTTGTACCGCTGCTCGAGATCGGTGCTCATGCGAAAAAGCCTATCACGCCGGGCGCAGGATGACCCGCCGGCCGGCGACGGTGACGCGCCCCTCGGCGAGCGCGCGCAGGGCCGCCGGGTAGACGCGGTGCTCCTCGCCGAGGATGCGCGCGGCCAGCGCGTCCTCGGTGTCGCCGTCGAGGACCGGCACCGCGGCTTGCGCGATGATCGGGCCGGAGTCGCAGCCCTCGTCGACGAAGTGGACGGTGCAGCCGGCGACGCGCGCGCCGTAGTCTAGCGCCTGGCGCTGCGCGTGGAGACCGGGGAACGCGGGCAAGAGCGAGGGGTGGATGTTGACCACGCGGCCGGGAAACGCGTCGAGCACCCGGCGCGTGACGATGCGCATGAAGCCGGCGAGCGCGACGATCTCGACGCGCGCCTCGACGAGCGCGGCCACCAGCGCGTCGTCGAACGCCTCGCGCGACGCGAACTCGCGATGCGGCAGCACGCGCGTCGGGACGTTCGCCGCCCGCGCCCGCTCGAGCGCGCGCACGCCGGCGACGTTGGAGATCACCACGCGCACCTCGCCGCCCAATTCGCCGCGCGCCTGCGCGTCGAGGATCGCTTGCAGGTTCGAGCCCGAGCCCGAGACCAGGACGCCGATCCCGGTCATGCGAACTCGACGCGCGCCGGACCTTCGCCCGTGGCGATTTCGCCGACGAGAAAACTTTTTTCGCCGGCCGCGTCGCACGCCGCGCGCACGCGCTCGACGTCGGCGGGCGGCACCACCATCACCAAGCCGAGCCCGACGTTGAACGCGCGGCGCATCTCGGCGCGCTCGACGCCGCCCTCGGCGATGCGCCGGAAGATCGGCGGCTCGGGCCACGCCCGCTCGTCGAGGCGCATCACCAGGCCGTCGCGCAGGATGCGCGGCGGATTTTCCACCAGGCCGCCGCCGGTGATGTGCGCCGCGCCGCGCAGGTCGCCCGCCTGCATCGCCGCGCGGATCGCGCGCACGTAGATCCTCGTCGGGCGCAAGAGATCGTCGGCGACCTCGGAGAGCGGCAGCGCCAATTTTTCGAGCAGGACTTTGCGCGCCAGCGAGTAGCCGTTCGAGTGCAGGCCGCTCGACGCCAGGCCGATCACGCGGTCGCCCGGCGCGATGCGCGCGCCGTCGAGGATTTTGGAGCGCTCGACCACGCCGACGGCGAAGCCGGCCAGATCGTACTCGCCGCCCGAGTAGAAGCCGGGCAGCTCGGCGGTCTCACCGCCGATGAGCGCGCAGCCCGCCTGGCGGCAGCCGTCGGCGATGCCGGCGACGATCGCCTCGCCGACCTTCACGTCCAATTTTCCCGAGGCGAAGTAGTCGAGGAAGAACAGCGGCTCGGCGCCGGCGACCGCGATGTCGTTGACGCACATCGCGACCAGGTCGATGCCGATGGTGTCGTGCCGCCCGGTGGCGAAGGCGACTTTCAATTTCGTGCCCACGCCGTCGGTGCCGCTGACCAGCACCGGCTCAACGTAGCCTTTCGGCACGGCGAACAGCCCGCCGAATCCGCCGAGCCCGCCGATCACCTCGGGGCGCATGGTGCGCGCGGCGTGCGGCTTGATGCGCTCGACGAGCTCGTCTCCCGCGTCGATGTCGACGCCGGCTTCGCGATACGTGATGGCCATCGGGCGAAGATTGCTACGGCAGCGAGGCGAGGCGCAAGGCTTCTTCGAAGTGCGGAATCATCTCGGGCTTGGCGGCGATCAGCCACACCTTGGCCGGCTCGGGCTGACGGTGCGCGCGCAGCTCGTCGACCATCGCGCGCGCCGCCTCGTCGAAGGGCACGCCGCCGATGCCGGTGCCGATCGCCGGGAAGGCGATCTCCTGCAGGTTGTTGCGCGCGGCGGCGAGCAGCGCGGCGCGGGTCGCGCGGCGCACGTTCTCGACGCCGATCTTCATGCCGGGCTCTTCCATCGTCGGCACGTGAATCACCGATTTGGTGAACAGCTCGCCGGCGGTGGTGACGACCGCCGCACCGACGGCGATCGGCGCCGAGGCCTTGGCTTCGTCCTCGATCACCTGGCCGCCGGCTTCGCGGATCGCCGACGACACCCCCGCGACCATCAGGCCGAGCGAGTTGGTCGGGTTCACGATGGCGTCGACGGTGAGCTGGGTCAGGTCGCCAGGGGCGACATGAATCACCATGATAGTCGCCATATTCGCATTTCGAGTGGATACGTCAAGATTTGGTCATGGGACAGGTGCCCCACCGACGGGGAACACGTATCCCACTCATTCGAGGCCTCCCTTGAGTAGCGTCAGACGGGGCGGTTCACGCTTGGGCGTCGGCGCGGGAAATCGGAGCTTCAGTTGACCGCCCCGACTCTCGACCGGATCGAGATCGAGCGGCGGCGGTTCGCTGGCAGCCAAGGCGGACTCGACCAGCTCGGCGACGCTCCAAACGTGGTCAGTCACGCCCAAGGCCATCGCGGGCGTCTGCCGCAGCGACGAGTGAATGTGTCCGAGGTTGTACCAAGCGTAGTGCAAGGCGACTGCGGCACAGTGGTGTCGGTAGCTCTTGGAGAACGTGATCGCGCGCCGAGTGAATCGACGCTGCCACGTTCGCGTGGTGAGGTTCGAGCGTTCGATCAGCGACGTGGAAACGTCCTTCATGTTGGGTTCGCCAAACACCTTCACCTTCTCGGCACCCTTGTAGCGGACGCGGTGACGTTTCTCCGACTGCGGCTTCACGCCGTCGAGCAAAGGCGCGTCGCTGTCTTCGTCCTCTTCGCCTTCGTACAGCTTTTTCAGCACGCCAAAGTCAACGCCCTTGTCGCCGAAAGCGATCTCGATCGCTTCGCGGTAAGGTTTGAACGCGTCGGCGGCGATATGCGGGCGGCCGTTCACGCGAGCGCGCACGCTGTTGACGAACGCACGCGTGGTGTCCGCGTCGCGCTTGCCGATCAAGTGAAACAGCACGCACCTCGACGGCACATCGAGCGCGACGAACGTCCACGCGTCGCCATACTCGGCCGGCGAGTCGGGTTTCAAGTGCCCCTCTTTCGTGTTCACGAACGACCATTGCTCGTCGAATTGGAGCAGCGACGCGTCGAGGTTGCGCATCATGCCGTCGAGAAGTCGCGCGCATCCTTCGCCGACGGTGAGCGCCAGCTTGGAGATCGTGCGCTTGTGTGTCTCGGTGATGGCGACGGTGGCGCGGATACCGGAGCCGCGCACGAGGGCGGAAACGATCTCGATCTTCTTTTCAAACGGGAGAACGCTCACGGCGGCGGACCTCCTCCGACGACTGCGCCCGTAGGCTTGCGGTCGGTGGTTGTTCGTCAGGGCGGACTACGTAGGCGGATTAATCAACGCGCGTGTCAGTCATGCGATCCGACACACACGACCCCATGCGTAGGACAGCGGTACGAGACGCGACACACGCACGCGACCTCGACGGCCTGGGCGCAGCACTGTCCCTCGCGCAAACGCGGCGTGGTGAGCGGCGCAAGCGGTAGAACGATGATGCGCGGCGCGGGGGCCGGCGAGGGCGAGCGCTTCCCGAAGCGGATTTCCATCTCACGAACCATCGCCGCATTGTCCATGCCCCGACGTATTGCACGCGCGGTGCCGCTATGCGGACGCAATGTCGCATACGTTCGCGTGGCAAAATCAATAAGTTACAGCGCGCCACCGACGGGACGCACCGTAACTGCGCACGCGATTATGCGGCGGAATGCCTTAGCGGCGTTAGATACTCAAAATAATTACGACATTACATGCGCAAACGGTTGCGCGGTAATGCGAACGCAAATACGCAGTCTACGAACGCGGGCCGGGGATGCCAGATTTTTCGCGAAGCGCGGAAGCGTCCTCGCGGAGTCCGTGCGCGGCCATCTTTCGCTCAAGCGCGCGGCGGGTGATTCCGAGGGCGTTTGCCGTCGAGCCGACGTTCCCATGGTTCTTCGCCAAGTAGTCCTCGATGATCTCACGTTCGCGCTCGCGGAGACCCTTCGCGAGAACGTCGGTGCGATCGGACTTGGGCGCGCGGGACCGGGGACGCTTTGCCATGTCGCCAGCGCTAGCACGGAGCGGGCCTGATGCGCGCCGCCCGCAATTCATCGCGCTTGCTCGACAGGCGGAAGGCCAGCATGCGCCAACTCGCGCACGAGATCGAAGAAACGGAGTCGCGGCAGTTCGATCGCGACTATGCGGGACTCGACGATGGCATTCGCACCTACGTAAAGCGATTGCGCCTGAGCGGGATCGAGACGTTCGAGTCGTGCGAGGGTGGCCCCGGGCATTCCTATCCAGAGCCAACGGTCCGCTTCAGCGGCACGCCGGAAACGGGTTGGCGCGCGCTGGCGATCTGTCTCGCCTACGGATTGCCTGTGCTGTCGCTGCGGCGAGAGTGGGATGTTCTGGATGCGAACGAAGTGACTGGCCCGTATTGGGCGATCACGTTCCGGGTGAAGTCATGTTAGCCGAGCTTGATGCACTCTTTGCAGCGCGGCTTGTTCCCGGTTCCTTTCACGCGATGGTGGGGCTTGATCGCCTTCCCGTACTGGCAATCGTCGTGATCGTGATGGACGTTTCGATGCGACGGCGGATATTCCTCAGTGTCGGTGTGATAGGGCAGCACTTTGGCCATGCTCGTGTCCTCCCGAGCATAGGCGTACTCCATGATGGGCAATTTGAACATGCGGCAAAATGCCGCATGCTAGTCGTCGTCACGAATATTCTTGACCATGCTGGAGTAGGTCTCCCAGCAGTCGAGGTGAATCCGGCGCTTTCCCACCTGCAAGAGACCGTCTTTTGCGTAGATGGTGTCTTCGCAGAATTCACACTCGCCGTTCTTTGCCGCGAGGCTGTAGTTCCATTCGATGCCGTTGGCGTCAATAAACATGACCGGCTCGTAGGCGGTCGAGTTTTCTGCCGCGATCGCGTCGAGGTCTCTCTGTTTGGTCGCCGGCCCGAGCGCCTTGAGTGGCACCACGTCCTTCAAGAGAAGATCGCGCGCACTCGGCGTCAGAATTCCCTGCTCGACTTTCAATTTGAGGTACGCGGGGAAGCGATTCGGCGTGTAGTCGTTGATCATCCACTTCTTGAATTCGGCGATCGCTTCTATCGGGTAAACCCATGGGTGCTGCGGGTTGGATGCCGCCTGCGGGTAGTCGTCGGGGTAGTTGTGCTCGTAGCGCTTCCGGGCGCCGAATTTGGATTCGAGGTCGTTGTCCGTCCAATACTTCGACCACGCTTGGCCGATGCTGATATCGGGAACCACGCTTGGGCTGTGCGGCAGCCCGAGCCGGATCGCATTGAACATGAAATCGGCGTTCTCTTTGAAGACGTTGAAATACCCCTTCGGCGAGGTATCCAAGAGCAAACGATCCCAGATCTGCCGGAACGCCGGCGGAACCTTCGCCTCCGGGTCGTAGCCGAGCGATTTGTAGATGACATCGCGCAGCGTCTTGCGGGCGAGCGTGCGGTAGTTGGTGCGCGCGGTCTCCGAGGTCTGCTGCGCTTCGAAGGAGAAGTATTCGAGCAACGCCATGCACACCACGTCGGGGTATGCGTATGCGTCGGCGTTTCCGACCTTCACTTCCTGGATGAAGAGTTCGCGCCCATAGAATCCCTGCTCGTCGAGAATTCGCTTGAGCTTGGGGTTCGCCTTGTTGACCGACCAGGAATCCTTGTGGCCGATGATCGACGCCGGAGCTACGCCGCACAGCTTCGCGAGCGCGCGTCCAGTGAGGAACGCGGTTCCGTCGGCCAAGACACCCATCTCGATGCCGTTGACTTCCCGAAGGTCCAAAACCTGCTGATCGGCCATGCTTCAATGCCCTCCAGCCGAACGGTGGATTCTCACGCAATAATGCTGCCTTGCGTGCTGTTTTGCCCGCCGAGCCGATCGGCGGATCTCGCGGAGGATGGCACGGATAATTGCAGAGCGGAAGACGGCATTTTGCCGCAGGCGGGGTTAGTCGCGGTCGGTGCGGTGCCCGACGGGGCGGATGTTCCGCGCGCGGGCGCGAGCGCGGCGGACGCCGTTGAGGCGCATCCACAGCGTGCGCAGCGTGCGGCGGAACTTGGCGACGGCGGGATCGAGCGCCGCCAGCGCGGCATCCAGCAGCATCCGCCGTTCCTCGCGGTCGCTCGCGGTGTCCTTCTCGACGGCAAGCGACAGCATCAGGCGCGCGCGGCCGATCTCGTGGTGCGCGTAGTCGAGCGCGTCGAGATCAGAGAACGTGCAGTCAACCTGCGTCGGCGCGGGGGCCTTCACGGCTGCACCAGCACGGTAGCGAGCGCGTCGTCGAGGTTTTCCATCGCCTCGTCGAACTGGTACAGCGCCGCGAAGGCGAGGACGCAGATCGACGCGATGGCGTTCCGCCCGGTCGGGTCGACGCGGTGGAGCATGCGCAGGATCGACCATGCGCGCTCCAGGTCCATCCACGCGTCGCGGATGCGCGCGGCGTCCTCGGGTGTGACCTTGCTGCGTTTGCGGCGTGGCGGTAGCTTCGGGGTGGGCGGTTGCGTGCTCATAACACGTGGCCTCCTGGGCCGAGTCGGTGTTCAAGCACCGGCTCGGCCGTTTTGTTTGAGGCCCACCCTGACAGACGGAGCGCGTCAATCGGGAGCGATACCGACGATGTGTCCCACTTTCAAATCATTTGTCCCACGACCCAAGATTTCGGAAGGCGGGGGATGCTAGAATTCGCGCGTGGCGACGGCGGCCTATGTGCTCGGGAGCACGATCGTCGGGCTGGCGATCCTGATTTACGCCGGGTTTCTGGCGGCGCGATATTTCTTCGTGCCGCGCTATCCCGACGAGATCCATTTCGCCACCACCAGCGACGGGTGGCGGCTGGCGGTGGCGCGCTATCGGCCGGCCGGGCAGACGCTCAGGGCCGAGCCGGTGCTCCTCATCCACGGCATCGCCGCCAATCGCAACAGCCTCGATCTCACCGACGACCTCTCGCTGGCGCGGCACCTGGCGGCGCGCGGGCACGACGTGTGGCTGGTGGAGCTGCGCGGGCGCGGGCTGTCGATGCGGCCGCGGCTGTTCTCGCCGGTGCGCTACGACTGGTCGTTCGACGAGTACGCGGAGCGCGACCTGCCGGCGGCGGCGCAGGCGGTGGTGCGGGCGACCGGCGCGCGGCGGCTGCACCTGGTCGGTTTCTCGACGGGGGCGCTGGCGGCGTACGCGTGGCTGTCGGACTCGCACCGCGAGCTCGAGGTGGCGTCGCTGGTGTCGCTCGGCGGGCCGACGTCGTTCAAGCGCATGTCGCGATCGCTGTCGGGGCGGCTGGTGCGCAACCTGCGCTGGCTGCGCCACCGCTGGCTGATGCGCGTGATGGCGCCGGTGTCCGGTTATTGGCATCCGTCGCCGCTGCAGATCATCCACAATCCCGAGAACACCGACGGGAACATCCAGCGGCGGGCGATGGTGAACATGATCGCCAACTTCTCGCGTAACGAGCTGCTTCAGTATTCCGACTGGATCCTGAACGACACGTTTCGATCGATCGATCACCGGCGCGACTACCGCGCGGAGCTGCCGCGCATCACCACGCCGACGCTGTTTCTGGCCGGCACCCGCGACGTGCTGGCGCCGCCCGACGCGGTGAAGCTGACGTTCGACAGCGTCGGGTCGGCCGACAAACAATTTCAGATCTGCTCGCGCGCGCAGGGCATGCGCGTCAACTACGGGCACTACGATTTGCTGATCGGGCGCGAGGCGCCGACGGAGATCTACCCGCTGGTGGCGCGCTGGATCGAGGCGCACGCGGATCTCTCGACCACGCGCGGCGAGCTGCCGGTCGCGTCGGCTTAGTGGAACGCGGTCGCGAGGATCATGCTGAAGATCAGGCCGACCACCAGGCCGTAGACCACCAGCACCGAGATCGCCGCGATGCCGCCGGCGGCGAGCGCGTGGCCGACCGCTTTGTCTTCCGGCGTGCCGAGGAGCAGCGGCACGGCCCAGATGGCGATCATCACCGCGTAGACCATCGCGCCGATCGCGGGTAGCCAGAAGAGCAGCAGCGCCAGGAGCGGGATGGTGTTGAACAGGCCGAGCGCGCCGACGACCCACATCGGGGTCATCGAGTAGGCGGCGACCTTGAGCGCGCCGCCCATGTCCTTGCGGCCGCCGAACGAAGGCGCGAGCGTCGCCAGCAGGAATCCGTAGAACCACCACGCGGCGATCGACACGGCGTACGAGAGGATCGACGTGAACAGCGAGCGGATCGGCGTGCGGATGAAGCCGCCCGGGATGTTCATGCCGAAGATGGTCGTGCCCGAGTGGTAGATGCCGATGAGCCCGCTCGAGATGAACGCGGTGATCGGGCCGAGCGCGGCCAGGACCGCGACGTATGGAATCAGCACCGCCTTGAGCTCGCCCGGCTCGGCGAGCTTTTTGGGCAGCTCGGCCTTGGGCGTGAGCAAGAGCGCCTTCACCTTTGCGATCAGATCGCTCATCGGGCCTCCGTTCAGGCGATTTTATAACACAAAAAAAGAAGGCGGGCCGAAGCCCGCCTTCCAAGGGAAAAACCGCGGATCGATCAGCAGCTGAAGATGCGCTCCAGCTCCTTCTCGACCTTGACCTCGGTGGTGTTCTTGGCGACCGAGAGCTCCTTCACGATCAGGTTCTTCGCCGTGTCGAGCATGCGGCGCTCGCCGAACGAGAGGGTCTTGGTGGTCTTGAGCCGGTACAGATCGCGAAACACCTCGGCGACCTCGAACAGGCTGCCGGTCTTGATCTTCTCCATGAAGCCGCGATACCGGCGGTTCCAGGTCTGCTTGTCGATGTGGAGCTCCTTCTCCTTGAGGATGTCGTACACCTCGCGGATCTGATCCTCCTGCACGACTTCGCGCAGCCCGACCTGCTCGGCCTTGTCTACCGGAACCAGAATGCGCATGTCGCTGTCGAGCACGCGCAGAACGTAAAATTTCTGGATCTTGCCGGAGATTTCCTTCTGGTCGATACCAACTACCTCCGCGACCCCCTGCGCCGGATAGACCGCTTTATCGCCTACGTTGAACTCGAGCATCTTGTCCTCCGGTTGGGCCGGGCATTCTGCCAGGCCGCCGTCCACCTAAGCACTATCTATGCCCAGCCATTTCAATCTGTATCTTTACGCCGTGATTTCAAGTCAATAACGTGGAACGCGGAATTTTATTCCGTTGCTCAACTGTGACAGAAGCGCTCACCCATTTTGCCGCAGCGCGCCGCGTCGCGGCAATAGTCCCAGCGCCTGCGCAAATTTAGCTGGTGGCTACTGGCGGACCCCCCTGCTGAGGCGGAATGCGATGGCGACGGGCGTAGCCGTTTAGCGAATTTTACAGTGTAGTGCAACCTACGAGCATCAGTTGAAGTCGGCGACGCGCCAGGTGCCGTTCTCGCGTTTGAGGTCGACGTGAAAGCGCGGATCGTAGAGCACGCGCGCGTGGTCGCCGTCGACGGTAACCGGCTGCCCGAGCGCCTTTTTCAGGCGGCCGAGGCGCTCCTCGATTTCGTGCTCGACGAGGCCTCGCAGCGGGTCGGAGAGCAGGGCGAGCAGGCTCTCCAAGCTGTGCTGCTCGAGGGCCCGCGCGAAGCGGCGCAGCGCCTCCTCGGGGGTTTGAGGCCCCGGCTCGCTCGACCGCGGGGCGGTGACTCGCCACCCCGCCTGCTCGAGCACCGCAAAGCTCGAGCGACCGTCGGCACGCACCACCCGGGCGTGCTCGGTCACCTGGCGCTCGGTGACCGCGACCTGGAGCTGCGCCGACTGATTTTTTCGCTCTTCGACGGTGGCGCGCCAGCGGGCGGCGAACTCGGCCTCGGTCACTCGCTGGCGCACGTCGGCCGCGAGCAGCGCGTAGGCGGCGCGAGCGTCGTCGCGCTCGAGCGCCCGGCGGTACGCGGCGAGCCCGGTTTCGGGGCGCGCCACCGACGGCGCACGCGCGCAGCCGATCAACGCCGTCAGCGCCACCGCGCCGAGGCGCGCGCTCGCCATCCGCCGAGCGTATGGGCGCCCGCCACGCACGTCAAGCCAATGCCCGTTCACAACCATTATTGTGAAGCATCGTTCACGCGCGCCCCAGCAGCCCTGACGTTTGTGCTGAAAAATCAACGAGTAACTTGCGGCAGCCGGCGGCACGGCGCTTGTAGTGCGTTCGCCTCGTCGAGGCCCGAACCCGGAGGAGCATGATGTCGCGCCTGAACTTCCACCTGCTCGGAACGCTGTGTGCGAGCGCGCTCGTGCTCGCGGGCTCCGCCTGTACCAAGGAGAACCACGCCGTTGGTGGTTCGATCACGGGGCCGAGCGATCCGAGCACGCCGAGCAATCCGCAAAATCCCAATCAGCAAAATCCGCCGTCGTCGAACGTGCCGCCGAACTCGCGCGTGCCGACGCAGAGCTGCGTCGCCGACAGCGACTGCGGCTCGCCGCTGATCTGCGCGTCGGGCGTTTGCCTCGCCGGCTGCGCCGCGAACACCGACTGCGCCGCCGGCGAGACCTGCGCCGGCAGCCGCTGCCGCACCGACGGCACCATCACCTGCGGCACCGCCACGCTGGCGCTGTGCTCGACGAATTCGCAGTGCGGCGCCGGCCGCGTCTGCTCGAACGGCGGCTGCCACGCCACCTGCACCGAAGTCGGCTGCCCGACGGGCCAGGTGTGCGCCGGCGGAATCTGCACCGACGACGTGCAGCCGCAGACCGCGCAGTGCGTGTTCGACAACGACTGCGGCGGCGCCTCGCGCTGCATCAACGCCTACTGCCACGCGCTGTGCGCCTCCGACTCGCAGTGCGGCACCAACAGCATGTGCGATCACGGCGTGTGCCGCGCCGACCTTCGTCCCACCAGCTCGATCTGATCTTCGCTACGCCGGCTCCGGCCCACTTCCCCGACGCAGCACCGTGTCCTTCGCGAAGCGCTCGTCCTTGCGCGGATAGTCCGCGTTGAAGTGCAGCCCGCGGCTCTCCTTGCGCAGCCGCGCGCTCTCGATGATCAGGTGCGCGACCAGCGCCAGGTTGCGCAGCTCGAGCAGATCGCCCGTCACCTTGAAGTTCCAGTAGTAGTCGCGAATCTCCGCGCGGATGAGCTCGATGCGCCGGAGCGCGCGCTCGAGCCGCTTGTCGGTGCGCACGATGCCGACGTAATTCCACATCAGCCGCCGCACCTCGTCCCAGTTCTGCGTGATCACGACCGCCTCGTCCGAAGGCGTGGCCGCGCCCGCGTACCAGCGCGCGACCTCCGACGGCCGCAGCGAGCCCGCCTCGCGCACGTCGTCCGCCGCGCGCCGCCCGAACACGCACCCTTCGAGCAGCGAGTTCGACGCCAGCCGGCACGCGCCGTGGAGCCCGGTCATCGCCACTTCTCCGACGGCGTACAGGTTGCGCACCGTGGTCCGCCCGCGATCGTCCGCGACCACGCCGCCGCACGAGTAGTGCGCCGCCGGCACCACCGGGATCGGCTGCACGCGCATGTCGATGCCGAAGCTCATGCAGCGCTCGTGAATCGCCGGAAACCGCTCGACGAGAAACTTCGGATCGAGGTGCGTCATGTCGAGCACCGCGAAGTCGTCGCCGGTGCGCTTCAGCTCCGAGTCGATGGCGCGCGCCACCACGTCGCGCGGCGCCAGCGACTTCATCGGGTGATAGCGCTCCATGAACGTCTCGCCCGAGCGCAGCTTGAGCACGCCGCCCTCGCCGCGCAGCGCCTCCGAGATCAAGAACGACTTGGCCGCCGGATGGTACAGGCACGTCGGGTGAAACTGGATGAACTCCATGTTCGCGATCTGCGCGCCCGCGCGATACGCCATGGCGATCCCGTCGGCGGTCGCGACATCCGGATTGGTCGTGTAGAGGTAGACCTTGCCCGCGCCGCCGGTCGCCAGCACGGTGGCGCGCGCGACGATGGTGCGAATCTCGCCCGATTTCTCGTCGAGCACATAGGCGCCGAAGCACGCGTCCGGCCCGCCGTACTTCGCCAGCTGCAAGAGATCGACGCCCATGTGATCGGGCATGAGCGTGATGTTCGCGTGCGCGCGCGCCGCCGCGAGCAGCGCCCGCTCGATCTCGCGCCCCGTCGTGTCCTTGGCGTGCGCCACGCGCCGCGCCGAGTGCCCGCCCTCGCGCGCCAGGTCGAGCGCGCCGCCGCCGTTCGAATCGAAGTGCACGCCGAAGCGCTCGACCAGCTCGCGCACCGCCACCGGCCCCTCGCGCACCGCCAGCTCGACCACGTCGCGATGACACAGCCCCTCGCCGACGGTGAGCGTATCGGCGATGTGCGCCTCGAAGCTGTCGGCCGGATCGAGCACCGCCGCGATCCCGCCCTGCGCGTAGTTGGTGTTCGACTCCTCGGCGGTGCGCTTGGTCGCCACCACCACGCGGCCGTGCTCGGCGGCGTGCAGCGCGAACGACAGGCCGGCGATCCCGGAGCCGAGCACGAGGTAGTCGGTCTCGATCATGCGGACGCATATAACGAAGCTTCCGCGGATTTTGCAAACCTCTCCGACGGCAGTTACGATCTGCGGGTGCGCGCCGCGTTGATCCTGGCCTCGCTCCTCGCCGCCTCGGCCGCGCGCGCCGACATCTACACGTACGAAGACAAAGAGGGCGTCGTCCACTTCACCAACGTCCCGCCACCGTCGGGCGGCGGCCACCGCTGGAAGGTCCTGTACAAGACCGGCCCTGGCAAGGCGGGGATGATCTCGGGCGCCGCCGGCCCGACGTCGTTCGCCGGCTGCGCCGAGTCGCGCGCCGACGTCGTGCCCGCCACCGATCGCTCGCCCGATCGCTACACCCGCTACGACGCGTTCATCGACGAGGCCGCCCGCCTCTACGCGCTGCCGCAAGCGCTGGTGCGCGCCATCATCAAGGTCGAGAGCGACTACGATCCGCGCGTCGTCTCCTGCGCCGGCGCAAAAGGCCTCATGCAGCTCATGCCCGACGTGCAGCGCGAGCAGCGCGTCGACCACGTGTTCGAGCCGCGCGAAAATATTTTGGGCGGCACGCGCCTCCTGCGCGTGAACGCGAACCGCTTCAAGGGCGATCTCGTGCTCACCATCGCCGCCTATCACGCGGGCCCCGGCGCCGTCGAGAAATACAAAGGCGTGCCGCCCTACGAGACCACGCAGCAGTACGTGAAGATGGTGCTGCGCTACTACTACCAGTTCAAGACGCGCGGTTCTTGAAACCCGCCGGTCGCCGCGGTACCGTCGCACGCGGGGCCCATGGACCAAGCCGAGCAGCAACTCACCGAGCACCTGCAACGCGCCAGTGAGCTCTTGCGCGGCGACAAGCTCGACGAGGCCGAGCGCGAGATCGGCAGCGCGCTCAGCTTGCGCGGCGACGATCTGCGCGCGCGCAACCTGCGCGGCCTGTTTCTCTTTCGCGCCGGCCGCTACGAAGAGGCGCGTTCGGCGTACTTGCAGCTCTCCGAAGGTTTTCCCGACGACACCGCGCTGCGCTTGAACCTCGGGCTGGTCGAGCTGCGCATGGGCCGCTTCGCCGACGCCAGCAGCAACCTGAAGCGCGTCGTCGACGTCGAGCCCGACAACGCGCGCGCGCAGGGCTACCTGGGCCTGGCGCTGATGCGCGCCGGCGATCTGTCGCACGCGCGCGACGCGTTCATCCGCGGCGGGCAGACGGAGCTGGCCAAGCAGGTCGAAGAGCGCATGGCGCAGGCCGACGAGGCGCTCGCGGTGCGCGGCGAACTGCGGCGCGCCGCCGGCGAAGGCGAGCGCGTGCTCGGCAAGGATCAGCCGTTCGCCGCCGTCGAGCTGGAGGCGCCCGTCGAGGAGGCGCGCCGCTCGGGCGCGTGGCAATTGCGCGTGCCCGGCGAGCGTCCGCCGCTGCCGGGTCCCGAAGGCGTGCCCGCCGGCGGCTCGGTGCTGCCGCTTTTGCTCGAGCCGCCGCGCCCCGTCGCCGCGTTCGCCACCGCGCGCCTCTTGCGTCCCGGCGGAATGGGCGATCCGTTCGCGCTCGCCGAGGGCGGCATGCTGGTCCTGCGCGTCGACGGGCGGCTGCCGACGCGCACCTTCGGCGCCATCGCCTCGACGGGCCAGCTCACGTTCGAGCCGCTCCAGCGCCGCGTGCGCGGCCAGGCGGTCGACGAGCCGTTCGGCGAAGGCGCCGAGGCGATGTTCGTCTCCGTCGGCAAAGGGCTGATGGTCGTCGCGCCGCGCGGCGCGCGCTTCACGCTGCTCGCGCTCGCCGACGACATCGTCTACGTGCGCGAGCAGTCGCTGTTCGCCTTCGAGGAGAGCCTGCACTGGGAGAACGGCCGCGTCCCCGGCGGCGGCCCCGACTCGATGCGCGTGGTGCAATTCCGCGGCACCGGACGCCTGGTCGCGCGCACCGAGCGCGCCGCCTTCACGCTCAAGATCGAAGCCGACGCTCCGCTCTACGTCGACTCCTCGACGCTGCTCGGCTGGATCGGCCGCGTGGTCCCGCGCGTCCTCCACTCGGAGGGCGGCGCGCCGACTCCTTATATAGAGTGCACCGGCGAAGGCGTCTTGATCTTGGAAGAACCCGCCGCACTCTAGTCGGATGGCGCTCGAGAAGCTCAAGCGCAAACGCAAGAAGAAGCGCGGCGCCACCGACCTGGCGCGCGAGTCGCGCTACCTGCCGAACATCCTGACGATGGGCCGCATTGTCATGATCCCGGCGATCCTCCTGTTCATCGACAACTACTCGCCGGTGCGCTCGTTCGTCGCCTGCCTGATCTACCTCGCCGCGTCGCTCACCGATTCGCTCGACGGCTGGCTGGCGCGCCGCCGCAAGCAGGTCAGCGTGCTCGGCAAGTTCCTCGACCCGCTCGCCGACAAGCTGATGGTGACCGCGGTGCTGGTCTACCTGACCGCGATGGATCGCGTTCCGCCGTGGCTCGTGGTCGCGCTGCTCGCGCGCGAATTGGCGGTGACCGGCCTGCGATCGATCGCGGTGTCCGAGGGCCTCGTGCTCTCCGCCTCCGATCAAGGCAAACAGAAAACCGCGCTTCAGATGGTCGGCACGATGTTCCTCTTGATCCATTTTCGCTACCGCGTGTGGGGCCTCGAAAGCTTCACCATCCGCGACGAGCCGCTGGTCATCAACTTCCACGCCGTCGGGATGGTGACGCTGTACCTCGCGCTGGCGATGTCGGTGCTCTCGGCGCTCGACTACTTTCGCGTGTTCGTGCGCGCGGTGGGCGAGCGCAACAAGCAGCTCGCGCCGCCGCCATCGCCGTCGCCGTCGCCGTCGAGTGATGCGCCGAAAGATCCCGCGAGCGCCGAGCCGCCCAAGTGATTCGCGTCGCGTGCGGCGAGCGCGATCCCGTCGAGGTCCTGCGGCGCCTCTCGCGCGGCGAGCGCCCGTTCCTGCTCGACGGCGCCTCCGACGCCGACGGGCTCGGCCGCTTCTCGTTCGCCGGCTGCGATCCGATCGACGGCCTCGTCTGGCGCCGCGGCGACGCCGGCCGCCCGCTCGAGCTGCTCGAGGCCGCCGCGCGCCGCTGGTCGGCCGGCCCGATCGACGACAAGCCGTGGCCGCTCGCCGTCGGCTACCTCGCCTACGATCTCGGCGCCGAGCTGGTCGCGCGCTCCGCCGGCCGCACGCTCGCCGCCCGCGACGAGCTCGGCCTGCCCGAGCTCGACTTCGCGCGCTATGCAGCGGTTTGGCGATTCGACCGAATAAACCAGCACGCCGAGATCCTGGCGCTCGACGGCGAAGCGGCCTCGCGCCTCCTGCGCCGCTTCGAGCGCGCGCCGCCGCCGCTCGCCGCTCCGCGCGTCGGCGCCGTGCGCTGGGGAATCGCCGACGCGGACTACCGCGCGCGCGTCGAGCGCGTGCTCGACTACCTGCGCGCCGGCGACTGCTACCAGGTGAACCTCTCGCACCGCCTGTTCGCGCCGCTCGACGACGACGGCGCGCTGCCGCTCTATCTCCGCCTGCGCGCCGCCGCCCCCGCGCCGCTCGGCGCCTACCTGCGCACCGGCGCCGGCGCGCTCGTGTGCAACTCGCCCGAGCTGTTCCTGCGCGCGTCGCCGTCGTCGCTGGAGACGCGCCCGATCAAAGGCACGCGCCCGCGCGGCGCCGACGCCGAGCGCGACGCGTCGCTCGCCGCCGTCCTGCGCGCGTCGGAGAAAGAGAACGCCGAGCACCTGATGATCGTCGATCTCGAGCGCAACGATCTCGGCCGCGTGGCGGTGACCGGCAGCGTGCACGTCGACGGCTACGCGCGCCTGGTGACGCTGCCGACGCTGCACCACCTGGTCTCGACGGTGCGTGCGCGCCCGCGTCCCGGCGTCGGCCTCGGCGACCTGCTGACCGCGACGTTCCCCGGCGGCTCGATCACCGGCGCGCCCAAGCTGCGCGCGATGGAGATCATCGACGAGCTCGAGGGCGTGCGCCGCGGCCCCTACTGCGGCGCGCTCGGCTGGCTCGGCGCCTCGGGCCACCTCGATCTCGCGCTCGCCATCCGCACCGCCGTCGTCCGCTCGGGCGAGCTCATCCTCTCCGTCGGCGGCGGCATCGTCGCCGACTCCCTCCCCGACGAGGAATTACTCGAGACCCGCGTCAAAGCCGAAGCCTTCCTCCGCGCGCTCGCGTAGAGCCGACAGAGGATTGAAACGCCATGACGCCAGCAGACGCCAAGAAGATTCAGAATATTTATATATTTAAAAATACTAATATTGGCGTCTGCTGGCGTCATGGCGTTTTAGTCTTCCGGCGTTACGAGCGCGGTGGGAGGAGGAGCGTGGTGATCGTCACCGCGCCGGGGCGGATGGGGAGCGTGAATTGGTCGCCGGCGAGGGCGCCGTTGGCGGGGGCGGCGAGGGTGAGGACGAGCTGGCGCGGCGGGACGTCGAACCAGGCGACGACGCCGCGCGCGCCGGTGGTGTTGCCGAGCTCGAGCTCGTTCGCGGCGCCGCCTTCGTAGAGCGGGCCGACGCCGACGCCGCCCGCCGCCTGCGCCGACGCGCCCGCGACCGGCGTGCCCTGCGCATCGACCGCCCACGCCAGCACGATGCCGCGCGTCCCGTCGACGGAGAACCCGTTGAGCGCCGCCGCCTGCTGAAGCGCCTGCGCGCCGGCGATCGGCAGCCCGACGCCGTCGGCGGCGCCGCCGCGCAGCGCCACCATCACGATCGTCGGCTCCGCCGCGCCCGTCGGATCGACCGCCGCCACCGTCGCGAGCTCGAGCGACGTCGAGAGCGGCAGCACGAAGTTGCCCATCGCGTCGGCGGTCGTCACGTCGCGCGTCTCCTCGACGCTCACGCGAAATCCGCCGCCGTGTCCGGTCATGCAGCTGCGAAAATCGCGCAGGTCGGCGAGCGCGCAGATCGACCCGGCCACGTGCGGGCCGGCGGTGCCGCCGTCGGGGAGCGCGCCGCCGTCGTCGATCGACGCGTCGACGTGCCCGCCCGAGAACTCGGGGAACAGCAGGTCGCAGCCGCCGAGCGCGAGCAGCCCGATCACCAACGCGCTTCGCCTCATGCGCCGACGCTAGCACGCGTTTTTCAGACGCGCGAAAAAGCGCGTTGCTGACGGCGAAACAGCACCGCCAGGCCGATCGCCAGCGGCACGCTCAGGAGCGCGATCAGCTGCGACGTCGAGAGCCACGGCGCCACGAACTTGCGCCCCGCGTCGCCGCGAAACAGCTCGACGACGAAGCGCAGCGCCGCGTAGCCGGCGAGGTACGCCACCAGCACCTGTCCGTCGTAGCGCTTGCGGCGCGCCAGCCACGCCAGCGCGAAGAACAGCAAGAGCTCGCCCAGCGCCTCGTAGAGCTGCACCGGGTGCAGCGGCGGTGTGGCGCCGGCCGCGGAGTCGAGCCGCCCGTCGGTGACGTACTGCTGGAACACCAAGCTCGCCGGCGGAAAGCGCATCGCCCACGGCGCGCTCGACTCGCGTCCCCAGCAGCAGCCGGCCGCGAAGCAGCCGAGCCGCCCGAAGAAATGTCCCAGCGCCACCGACGGCGCCAGCACGTCCGCCGTGCGCGCGAAGCTCATGCCCCGCCGCCGCGTGAACCACAGCGCCGCCAGCACCGCGCCGAACAGCCCGCCGAAAAAAACCAGCCCGCCCTCCCAGACGTGCAGCGCGCGCGTGCAGCCCCACAGCGCGTCCCTGAGCGAATGCTCGGGCCCGAGCCCGACGCGGCAGCTCTCGGCGAACGACGGCAGGTTGGTGACCACGAACAGCAGGCGCGCGCCGAGCATCGACGACACCAGCAGCCAGAAGCACAGGTCGCGCACCGACTCCGCGTCCTCGCCGAGCCGCTTCGCCGTGCGCGCGCCGATCCAGATGGCGACGATGAACGCCGCCGCGATCGCCACGCCGTAGCTGTGCACCTCCGCCTGCTGCCCGAACGCGCGAAGGCCGAACAGCACCGGCCGCATGCTATGCGCCCGCCGCCACCGCGCGCCGCTGCCGTGCGAGCCACCACAAGAGCGCGATGCCGCCCGCCGCCAGCGGCAGCGAGATCAGCTGCGACGTCGACACCCAGCCGCCGAAGAACACGCCGCGATCGTCATCGCGGAACACCTCGCAGATCGAGCGCGCCAGCGCGTAGAAGATCAGCATCGAGGCGAACACCTGCCCGAACGCGCGCCGCCGCGGGCGCACGACGTAGTAGAGCAGCGCGAAGATCGCGAGGCACGCGACCGACTCGTAGAGCTGCGTCGGGTGCACCGCGCGCGCGGCGTCGCCGGCGGCGATCACGTGATCGTCGAGCTGCGCGCGCCACGGCGCCGAGCCGCGCGGGAACACCACGCCGATCGCGGACTGCGTCACTTTGCCGTAGCAGCAGCCGTTCAAAAAACAGCCGATGCGCCCGAAGAACAGCCCGAGCATGATCCCCGGCGACGCCAGGTCGGCCGTCTTCCACCAGCCGAGCTGATGCTTGCGCACGTACCACCACGCGAACGGCACCGCCGCGAGGAACCCGCCGTAGTAGGCGAGCCCGCCGCGCCAGATCTCGAGCGCCGCGAAGCAGTCCTTGGGCGGATGGCACGTGTGAGTTGCTGCGTTGCACAAATAATCGTACCCGCACTGCGCCGCGGTCGCGCACCACGAGACCTTGGCGTCGATCGCCGGCACCAGCTCTGGCGCGCGGCACAGGTTGACGTAGTCGTGAAAGTGCCCGTCGGCGACGAGGTGCAGCACGCGCGCCCCGATCACGCCCCACACCACCATCCACAAATTGGTGTCGAGGATGCGCTGCGGATCCTGCCCGAGCTTGCGCGACTCGCGCACGGTGAGGACCATCGCCAGGCCGAAGCCGATCGCCAGCAGCGTGAAGTAGGCGGGGAAGGTGACTTCGCCGAGGATCGGAGCGTGAAACGCGAACAGGACCGGTTTCACGTGCGGCGCTTTTGCGCTTTCGACGCCGCGGGCGCGTTTTTCTCGTCGGGGCGCAGGTCGAACAGGAGGCCGATCACGCCGAGCACCAGCGCCGCGTCGGCGACGTTGAAGGTGGGCCACTCGTGCCCCGCGACCTTCCACACGATGAAGTCGGTGACGCGCGAGAACGCCGCGCGATCGATGATGTTGCCGATCGCCCCGCCGGCGAGCAGCCCGAGCTCGACGCCGAGCCGCCGCTGCTCCGGCTTGGCGCGCCGCAGGTAGCTCGACACCACCCACAGCGCGCCGATGCCGACGACGAAGAACAGGTAGCGCGCGTAGGGCAGGCTGCGAAACAGCCCGAACGCCGAGCCGGTGTTCTCCGAGTAGCGCAGCTCGAAGAATCCCGGGATCACCGTCACCACGTCGGGATATTTCGGCTTGAGCGAGTGGCGCGCCCAGATCTTGCTGCCTTGATCCAGCGCCAGCGACAGGAGGATCGCGATCAGGAAGGCTTTGTACTTGGCGGCCATGAATTACGTCTCTCGGTTTAGCGCGCGCGTGCAGCGACGGCAAATCGGCGCCTCGGGCGTCCACGGATCGGCCGTCCACTTCCAGCAGCGCGCGCACTTGTGGCCGCTGGCGTCCTCGATGCGAATCGGTGTCGCGCTCTTCGGCATCACGGTGACTTTGGAGACAATGAACAGGTCCGCGAGCAGCTCCGGACTCTCGTTCAATGAACCCATCTCCAATATCACGTGCGCGTCGAGCGAGCTTTTCTTTTGCGCGCGAAACGCCTCGAGCTCTTTTTGCACGAGCCCGCGCAACTCCAGCAGCTCGGCGTGAGGCTCGCCGATCGCCGGCGGCTCGTCGAAGAGCGCCAGGTGCACGCTCGCCGGATCGCCCGGCCGCTTCTTCAGGTGCGACCAGATCTCCTCGGCGGTGAAGCAGAAGATCGGCGCCATCGCGGTGGCGACCACGCGCAGCGCCGCGTAGAGCACGTGCTGCGTCGCGCGCCGCTCGGGCCAATCGGCGCCGTCGCAATACAGCCGATCCTTGCGCACGTCCAGGTACAGCGACGAGAGATCGCCGGCGCAGAAATCGGACAGCGCGCGGAACACCACGTGGAACTCGCTCTGCTCGTACGCCGCGCGCGCGCTTTGCGCCAATTCGTGCGTGCGTTTTTGCAAATGGCGATCGAGCCAATCGAAGGCGCCCGCCGGCGGCGGCGCCGCGCCCGGATCGAAGTCGTGCAGATTACCGAGGAGAAAACGCGCCGTGTTGCGGATCTTGCGATACGACTCGCCGAGCTGCGTGAGGTGCGCGCGCGAATACGCCACGTCGTTGCGAAAGTCCGCCTGCGCCGCCCACAAGCGCAACAGCTCCGCGCCCTGCTGCTTCAAGACCTCCTCGGGCGGGATGTACTCGACCTTCTTTCCCTCGCGCCGCGCCTTCTCGATCTCCGACTTCGAGTACGGGCGCCCGCGCTCGTCGAGCACGAAGCCGTGCGTCAGCACCGCGCGATACGGCGCGTGCCCGCGCGTCGCCGCGCCGGTGAGCAGCGCCGAGTGAAACCAGCCGCGATGTTGATCCGATCCTTCCAGATATAGATCGGCCGGCCGCGGATCCGCCGGCGTCGACGCGTCGAGCCCCGGCTTGCCCTCGCACACCGCCGCCCACGACACGCCCGACTCGAACCAGACGTCGACGATATCCTGGCCTTTGGTGTAATCGCGATATTCCGGCCCGCCCAATTCCTCGGCCGATTTCGAATACCAGGCGCCCGCGCCCTCGCGCTCGAAGATGTCGGCGATGCGCCGCATCAGCGCCGGGCTGGCCGCCGGCTCGCCGCCCGACGGCGGATACAGCACCGGGATCGGCACGCCCCACACGCGCTGGCGCGACAGCACCCAATCGGGGCGATTCTCGATCATGCCGCGAATGCGATTCTTGCCCCACGGCGGAATCCATTCGGTGCGCTCGATCTCGTCGAGGGCAATTTGCCGCAGCTTGAATTCGCCGTCCATGCGCGCGAACCACTGCCACGTGGCGCGGAAGATCACCGGCTTCTTGCAGCGCCAGCAGATCGGATACGAGTGGGTGACGCTGGCGTTCGGCGGCGAGAGCAGCGCGCCGCTCTTATGCAGCTCCTCGACGATCGCCGGATTGGCCTTGAGCACCGGCTCGCCCTTCCACGGCCCGTCGGTGAATCGCCCGTCGTCGCCCACCGGCGCGTAGATCGGCAGGCCATATTGTTTGCCGAGCTGGTAATCGTCGGCGCCGTGGCCGGGCGCGGTGTGCACCAGGCCCGTGCCCTGCTCGAGCGTGACGTGCTCGCCCGGCAGCAGGCGCGACTCTTTATCGAGGAACGGATGGCGCGCCGCTTTCAATTCGCCGAAGCGCGCCACGTCGAAGCGCGCGCGCGGCGCGGTCTCCTCGAGGCCGCACGCTTTGACGAACGCGTCCGCCAGCTTCTCGGCGACGATATAACGCTCGCCGCGCGCCGACACGGTGACGTAGTCGAAGCGCGGGTGATAGGCGATCGCCAGGTTGGCCGGCAGCGTCCACGGCGTGGTGGTCCAAATGACGGCGAATAGCCCGGGCTCGGGCAATGCGAACTTGACGTAGATCGACGGCGAGACGTGGTGCTCGTCGTATTCGATCTCCGCCTCGGCCAGCGCGGTGCGGTCGGACATACACCAATGCACCGGTTTCAAATCGCGATATAAGAGTTTCTTTTCGGCGAATATCGCCAATTCGCGCACGATGGTGGCTTCGTACGAGTGATCGAGCGTCAAATACGGCCGATCCCAGGTGCCGAAGACGCCGAGTCGTTTGAACTCGTCGCGCTGCACGCCCACCCATTTCATGGCGTACTCGTGACAGGCCTGGCGGATCTCGACGGCGTTCAAATGCTGCGCGCGGTCGCCGTGCTCCCGTAATACCGCCAGCTCGATCGGCAAACCGTGGCAATCCCAACCCGGTTTGAACTCGACGTAGCGGCCGGCCATGGTGCGAAACTTACAAACGATGTCTTTCAATATCTTGTTGAGGATATGGCCGTAATGGATATGCCCATTGGCATATGGCGGACCATCGTGAAACACGTAGGGCGCGCTGCCGCGGCGCGCGGAGAGGATTTGCTCGTGCAGCTTTTCCTCGTCCCACCGTCGGAGAATCTCCGGCTCGCGGCGCGCGAGGTCGGCTTTCATCGGGAATTCGGTTACCGGAAGATTGAGGGTCTCTTTATAGTCCACGGGGCTTTTCCTGAAAGGGACGACACTATACCACGAGGTCCCGCCGTCGGTGGATCCCGTTTTTGACGGTTTGCCTAGTATTGTCGAATTAGCGCCATTTCATTACAACCTTGATTCATTTCTTGACTCGAAAACGACGGATATGGTTTACGTTTGCATATGGCTCAGAACACGCTCACGGTTGCAGAAGTAACGGCCTTTGCCGATCGAATCAAAGCGGCGCTCGCCAATGCGGAAGCCGATCGGCGCACGGTGCAGGCTTTGCGGTCGCTCCTCGGTGGCTCGGGGCGCGCGGTCAATCTGGGGCTCGGGCGTGGGCGCGGTCGTGGCGGGAGCGAGCAGGTCGAGGCGAAGGTGCTGGAGGCGGTGAAGAGCTCGAAGACCGGAATTCGTTTGGGCGAGATTGTCGACGCTTTGGGTTTGAATCGCGCGATGGCCGCGCGGGCATTGCAAAAGCTGCGGCAAAAGGGCGAGATCAAGTTGGTCGGGCATAAGCGCCTCGCGCGTTATCACGTCGCCTGATCAATCCTCAATCGGTTGAATCAATGCTGATCGGCGCCAATGTCGTTCGCCGGTCCGCGCGCATCGCCGTCAATATCATATAGCGGCGCGCTCACCGTGGTCCCCTGCGCCACGCACGCCGAATTCGCCTGAATGTGATAATCCCCCGCCGCCACGAACCCCGGCGGCGGATTCGCCCCGCCGAGCTTGACGATGTGATCGCCGCTGATGAAGGCCGCGGCGTCGTCGGTGGCGGAGTAATGATCGAGGCAGAAGCCGCTGGTCTCGGCGAGGACTTTGCCGGCGACCGGATTGGCGTAGTTCTGCCAGAAGATGGTGTTGTAAAAGCCGATCATGGTGCCGCCGCTCACGCCGAGGCACTGAATGCCGGCCGTTCCGCCTTTGCCGTTATTATCGGCGACGGTATTGTTATAAAACGTCTCCGCCGGCGGCACCGCCGAAAAGCTATAAGTAACCGCCTGAATATTCGCGTTCATATTCCCATTCCCAACAATGAAACTGTTTTGAATGGTCGATGACGTATCAACGATCTTTATTCCACCACCGCCGTTACCCACGCTGCCCGATGTGCTTCCGATGATTGATTGGTCAATCGTGAGCGTGCAGGGAGAATTCGCGACGACTCCCGTGTCGAAGTTTGAAGTCACCACGCTTCGAAAGATATCGAGGTGCGCACCGAAGCAACTGATTCCAAATCCCCCGGTTTGAGTGCCGCCTGAAACGACGACGCCATCGAGCGTGACGTGCGCAGTGCCGCCGACTTGAATGACTGCGATTCCGTTTTGCGAGCTTTGAATCGTCGCGGGCATTATTGACGGCGACTTGGACGGCGGCGCGTCTGCATATGGACCGATAATCGTTATGTCATTCATGATTGAAATGTTTTGAAGATACGCAGACGAGTTTCCTTTGATGACAATGTCTTTAATCGTGGAATCTCCTGCCGCGGCGGTGACGGCCGCTTGCAAAGTGCAGAACATCGGCGAACTGGGACTGGGGCATAGCGTCGCGTCCACGGTATAGACGTTCGTTCCGGGAACGCAGACATTCGTCCCTTTGTTGCAGACGCCGCTGGGGCAGTCGGCGTTGAGGCAGGGGCGGCATTGGTACGTGGTGCCGTCGCAGAAGGTTTTGCCGGCTTGCGTGCATTGGGAGCTTTTGGCGCATTGCTCGCATTGGCCGTTGGGCGCGCAAAAGGGCGTGGCCGGGTTTCGGTTCAGGCAGAAGCCGTCGTCGGTGACCGGCACGCACGCGCGGCACATCCCGCCGTCGCAGATCGGCTTGGCCGGGCCGCACATCGCGCTGGTCGTGCAGTTGGTCGGCGTGGCGTCGGCGCCGCCGTCGACGAGAACCGCCGCGCTCTGGCAGGCGTTCACCGTGAGATCGCAAAACGGCGCCACCTTCGGGCACTGCGTATTATCGGTGCAGAAGACGCGCGACTCGACGACACAACCCGCGAGCAAGATAGTCGAAGCCAAGGCGATCCATCGCATGACCCTTTTTACCACCGACCGCCGACGCTCGCATCATCGCCGCCGTCGCACGCGCACGCGCACGCCGCCGCGCGGGCGCAGCGTCATCAGCGGCTCGGCGTCGACCTCGCCCTCGGTCAGCACCTCGAGCTCCACGCGCTGCGCCAGCGTCGCCAGGATCAGCGCGCCCTCCATCAGCGCAAAGTGATTGCCGATGCAGATGCGCGCGCCGCCGCCGAACGGCAGGAACGCCGAGCGCGGCAGCGCCTTCTCCGCCGCCGGCTCGAAGCGCTCGGGTACGAACCTCTCCGGCTCGGGGAAATAGTCGGCGCGGTGGTGGATGCCGAAGATGTTCACCATCACGGTCGTGCCGGCGGCGACGCGGCGCCCGCCGAGCGTGAGGTCGCGCTCGGCGACGCGGCCGAGCAGGTACGCCGGCGGATAGAGGCGCATCGACTCCTTGAGCACCTGCGTCGCGTACGGCAGGCGCGGCAGATCCTCGAACGTAGGCGTGCGGCCGGCGAGCACGCGGTCGGCTTCGTCGCGCAGCCGCGCGTACGCCTCGGGGTGGCGGCCGAGCAAGAGGCCGGCCCACGCCAGCGCGTTGGCGGTGGTCTCGTGGCCGGCGAGCAGCAGCGTCATCGCCTCGTCGCGCACCTCGGCGTCGGAGAGCTGGCTGCCGTCGTTCTCGTCGCGCGCCAGTAGCAACATCGAGAGCACGTCGCCGCGATCGACGTCGAGCGCGCGGCGGCGGGCGATCAGGCGGTAGACGATCTCGTCGAGGCGCGCCACCGCGCGGCGCAGCTTGTGGTTGCGCGGCGTCGGCCACGCCAGCGGCACGTGCACCAGGCGCGTCACCTCGTCGATCACGTGCTTCATGGCGATGGTGAGCGCCTCGCCGATGGCGGCCGCGTCCTCGCCGACCTCGGCGTCGAACAGCGTCTTCGAGACGATCGCCAGCGTCAGCCGCATCATCTCGTCGGCGAGCTCGAGCTCGGCGCCGTCGTCCCACGCGGCGGCGGCGCGCTCGGTGTAGTCGGCCATCACCTGCGCGTAGCCGGCGATGCGCTTGTGCTGGAACGCCGGCGCCAGCAGCCGGCGGCGGCGGTGGTGCGGCTCGTGCTCGCTGGTGAGCAGCCCGTCGCCGAGCAGCGGGCGCGCGAACTGGCCCAGGCCCGCGCTCTTGCGCAGGACGTCGGCGTGCTCGGTGAGCAGCTCGTGCGCGAGCGGCGCGGAGCTGACCATCAGCACCTTGATCGGCCCGAGGCGCAGCCAGCCGAGATCGCCGCACTCGGCGGCGAGGCGCCGCTGCAGCGCGATGCGGTGGTTGCGGAACTCGAACAGGTTGCCGACCAGCGGCCGGCCGGAGAGTCGCGGGATGGTCGCGGTGGTTTGCATGCTTGCTATAATGCGAGCGATCGCTCACATTGACTACTCGCATTGCCGTAACCGCGCCGTAACCGCGGCGCAACCACGAGGAGCCATGGCGAAGGCCCGCACCGCACCGAGGAAGCTGCCGACGCAGGCGCGCTCGCGTGTGACCATCGACGTCATCCTCACCGCCACCGCTCGCATTTTGCAGCGCGACGGCTTCGATCGCGCCAGCACCAACCGCATCGCCGAGGCGGCCGGCGTCAGCATCGGCTCGCTCTACCAATATTTCCCGTCGAAGGAGGCGCTGGTGGCGGCGCTGGTCGAGCGGCACATGGAGCAGATGTCGCGCGTGCTCGTCGAGGAGATGGACGCGGTGGCGCGCGCGCCGCTCGGGACCGCGGTGCGGCGCATGGTGGAGCTGATGCTGCGCGCGCACGCGGTCGATCCGCGGCTGCACAAGGTGTTGATCGAGCAGGTGCCGCGCATCGGGCGGCTCGAGCGCGTGCACCAGGTCGAGGCGCACATGGCCAAGCTGGTGCGCGCGTACTTCGAGGCGCACCGGCACGAGCTGCGGCCGAAGAACCTCGAGCTGGCGGCGTTCGTCGTGGTGCAGATCGTCGAGTCGCTGACGCACGCGGCGACGCTGCACCATCCCGAGCGGCTCGCCGACGGGCACCTCGCCGACGAGATCACGACGGTGGTGCTGCGCTACCTGCAAGACTGAGCGAGCGAGCTGCGAGAACGGATTGTGCTCGTTCGAACGCGCTGCGTTTCGCGCGCGGGCTGCGGCAATTTGCCGCCGTGCTCAAACATTCTCGGTCGCGCAGACGCGCCCTGCGAAACTGCGCGCGGCGGCAAATTGCCGCAGCCCGCACG
>Ga0070741_10003198_pt1 | contig 41328 bp, 43 predicted proteins | sample Coa_R1_4_FD_66440 | JGI IMG/M metagenome (GOLD analysis project Ga0070741, IMG submission 66440) | Surface soil microbial communities from Centralia Pennsylvania, which are recovering from an underground coalmine fire - Coalmine... | ecosystem: Environmental > Terrestrial > Soil > Unclassified ... | reverse complement strand
CGGCCCGACGGCACGAGGTACCGGCCCGGACCGCCCCCCTGGTACGCGCTCGGGCCGCGGGGACAGGAGCTTGCTCCCCTTCCCGATCCGCCGCGGCCGCTCGTCCCCGAGGCTGCCCCGGGCCCGGGCTGACCCGTTCCTGGGCGTCAGTCCCCGCTGCTATGGTCTCGACATGCTGGCGGTGACCTGGACGGCACTCGGTCTGCTGGCCGCCGAGATGCGCGCCGGCTTCGCGGCGCTCGGGGCCCGGATCGACGCCCAGTCGGTACGCCCAAACGTCAAGGGACGCAGGCGATCACGACTGGTCCTGCTTCGCGGCGCACCAGGCCGCGGAGAAGGCGGTCAAGGCGCTCCACCTGCTCGACACCTTCTACATACCCGCCCGATATCCGAACAGCCACCCCGAGGGCCCGCCGTTCGAGCACTACGGCCCGCTCCAAAGCGAGGAAGGCATCCGGCATGCCGGTCAGATCGTTGCGTTCGTCCGTTCTCAGATGGCCTGATCACACGACGGTCGAGGCCGCCGCGCGCGCGTGGGCGGAGGCGATCGGCGCCGAGAGAGCGGAGGTGCGCCGCGTGGGATTCTTCGGCTCCTACGCGCGCGGCGACTGGGGAGTGGGGAGCGACGTCGACCTGATCGTCGTGGTCGAGCGCGCCGACCTCCCGTTCGAACGGCGCGCGATCGCGTTCGACACCACACCGCTGCCGGTCCCCGTGGATCTGTTCGTCTACACGCTCGAGGAGTGGGACCGGTCGGCCGCCCCGGCGCTTGCGGGTGCGCTCCGAGATGAGGTCGTCTGGGTCCTGCGTCGCTGAGCTCGGCGCTCGGGAACCGCTCCGGGGCAAACTCATATAGACGATCCATGCTCGCGGATGGTTCCGCCGAGCTCGGCTTGATATCTCACGATCGTTTCTCCTAGAGTCGACCTGCCCGCGTTGGAGCGCACCGCGTTCCCACTTGGACTGAAGGGGGGCTCATCGTGAGCGCTCGGGAGACCTTTCTGAGGACGTTCGATCCACTCGTTCGGCCGGCCAAACGAATCGGTGCCGCCGTCTTCGCGATGACGCTCGCGGTCTTCGTCGTGGGGTTGATCGCGATCCCCGCGTCGGCGACCGTCGACTGCAACTACAACGGCTCGAACACCGCCGACGTAACGATGAATGGAGCCGGGGACTCTGCCACGGTCACCGTCGGCGCGTCGCACGCGATCACGGTGAACGGGTCGAACTGCCAAGCGGCCACCACCAACAACACGACGACCATCACCATCACCGGTGACGCGAGCAACAACCAGTCGGCGACGATCGATCCGACTCTCGTTACGGACTCGGGGAGCACGGTCTCGACGATCACCGTGGACCTCAAGGGCGGGAGCGGCGCCGCGTTCGTCATCAACGGGACGGGCGGCAACGACGACATCCGCCTCGGGGCGAACGGATTCAACCTGAACGGCGCGAACACGGTCCAGGGCACGATCGCCGGCGAGGAGAGCGACACCGTGAACGGCCTCGGCGGCAACGACTCGATCACCGGCGGGGGCGGCGGGCTCGGAGGAAACTTCGCGTCCGCGCTCACGCTGAACGGCGGAGCCGGCAACGACTCGCTCACCGGAGGGAGCGGTGCCGACACACTCATCGGCGGCGACGGGGACGACACGCTGAACGGGGGCCCCGGCGCGGACACCGCCGACTACTCGACCGCGAGCGCCGCGGTGACGGTCAGCCTCGCAACGACGGCCCCGCAGGGCACCGGCGGTGCCGGGACCGACACCATCAGCGGGAACGTGGAGAACCTGACGGGCGGCTCGGGCAACGACACGCTCACGGGCGACGTCAACCCCAACGTGCTGACCGGAGGCGCGGGAGACGACGTGCTCCGCGGTCAGGGCGGGGCCGACACGCTCGCGGGCGGCTCGGGGTCCGACACGGCGAGCTACGCGGGTTCAGCCGCCGGCGTCACCGTCACGGTGAACGGCGCCGCGTCCGGCGGCGATGCGACCGGCGACACGATGACGGGGATCGAGAACCTGACCGGCTCCTCTCAGGCGGACACGCTCACGGGTGACAGCGGGCCGAACGTGATCAACGGCGGCGACGGTAACGACACGCTGAACGGCGGGACCGGAACCGACACGCTCGACTACACGGGCACGAGCGGCGCGGTCACGGTCAGTCTCGCGATCACCGGGTCGCAGAACACCGGCGCCGCCGGCACCGACACGATCTCGGGCTTCGAGAACCTGACCGGAGGATCGGGCAACGACACGCTCACGGGCGACGGCAACGCGAACGTGATCAACGGCGGTGACGGCAACGACGTCATCCGGCCCGGCCTCGGCAACGACACCGTGAACGGCGGCAACGGCACCGACACCGCCGACTACACCGGCACGACCAACGCCATCACCGCCACGACCACCTCGGTCACCGGAGGCGCCGGCACCGACGCGCTCTCGAACATCGAGAACCTCACCGGCGGCAGCGGTGACGACACGCTGACCGGCGACGGCGCGAACAACGTCCTGAACGGCGGCGACGGAAACGACACGCTGACCGGCGGCCTGGGCGACGACACGCTCACCGGCGGGAACGGCGTCGACACCGCGAGCTACGCCACCTCGACCGGCACGATCACGGTGAACCTGTCGACGGGCGGGGCCCAGAACACGACCTCCGCGGGCAACGACACGATCTCCACCATCGAGAACGTCACCGGCGGGGCAGGCAACGACACGCTGACCGGAGACGGCAACGCCAACACGCTCGTTGGCGGGGCGGGGAACGACGTCCTGAACGGCGGGTTCGGCGACGACACGCTCACCGGTGGCGACGGCGTCGACACCGTCACGTACGCGGGCGTCTCGGGCGGCGTGCGGGCGAGCCTCGCGACCGGAACCGCCTCCGGCGCGGCCGGCAACGACACGATCGCCACGGTCGAGAACTTGACCAGCGGCTCGGGCGGCGATCACCTGACCGGCGACGGCAACGCGAACGTGATCGACGGCGGCGACGGCAACGACGTGATCGACGGGGGCGGCGGCAACGACACCCTCACCGGCGGGAACGGCACTGACACCGCGAGCTTCGCCTCGTCGAACGTCTCGGTCACGGCGAACCTCTCCTCCGGCACCGCCTCGGGCGCCGGCTCGGACACGCTCTCCGGGTTCGAGAACCTCACCGGGTCCGGCAAGGCCGACACGCTGACCGGCAACGCGTCGGCCAACGTGATCAAGGGCGGCGCCGGCAACGACACGATCCTCGGCGGGGGCGGGAACGACCGGCTCCGCGGCGGCGACGGGACCGACAACGTCCAGGGCGGACAGGGCAACGACACGATCGTCGGCGCGGCGGGCAACGACACGATCGGCGGCGGGATCGGCAACGACGTCGTCAAGGGCGGCAGGGGCAACGACGGCATGACCGGCGGGCCCGGCAACGACCTGCTCACCGGCGGGCCCGGCAACGACGCGATCAAGGGCGGCCCCGGCACCGACACGTGCAAGGGCGGGCCGGGCACCAACACGATCTCGAGCTGCGAGGCCTAGCCGACATCGCGAGCGTCGGTCGTCGAGGGTTGCAGCGCAAGGGGATCGGCCTCTTCGGGGGCCGGTCCCCTTCGTCTGCGTCCTCCGGCGTGAGCTCGAACCGTCGGCTACCCCGGCTGGTCGGGGTCCGGACCGGGTAGGATCAGCAGGGCGCTCGCGATCGAGCGCTCGTTCCCGTCCGAGGGCCGGTTCACGACCTTGCCCCGGACCACCATCGTGCTCGAGCCGCCGCCGTCGAGGTTCAGCGCGTCGACCGCTCCGAGGCGCCGCATGATGCCGGCGAGCTCGTGAAGGGTCGCGCCGACCGACCACCTCGCCTGCCGGCCGTCGACGACGACCAGCAGCACCTTGCCGGTCGCGGTCACGCCGACCGCGGTCCTGGGGTTGCGACCGCAGAGCGAGGTCGCGCACTCGCCGACCACGTCCTTCCGCTCGTCCAGCAGGAGCGGGTAGCCGCCGATCGCGTCGTACACGTTTGGCCAGCCGAGCGACCACGTGATCACGACGTTCGACCCGGTGGCAAGCGACAGCAGGCGCGCGGCCTCGTCCGAGAGCGGCTGCGCCGAGAGCACGATCCCGCCGCTTCGCTCGAGCGGCGCCTGCGAGCACGCGCTCTCGCCGACCACGAAGGTCTGCGACAGCCCCGGGCCGCTCGCCGCGGGCGCGATCGGGCCCGAGGGCGTGAGCCGCACCGAGCACGAGGCGGCCGGCGTGGGCTCGAGCGATCCGCCGGCCGGCGTGAACCCGGCGACCTCGCCGACGCCGGGCGGTCCGTCGTTCCACCGCTCGATCGGCCACGTGAGCCCGCTCGCGTCGGTCGCGGTGACGAGCTGGTGGGGGACCGCGACGTGGACCTGCGTCTCGTCGCTCGACCACGCGAGCTCGGCGCCGGTCTGCGTCGAGCTGTGGATCAGGTGGCCGTCCATGGCGAACGCGTGGGCGAGCCCGCCGTAGGAGGAGCCGAAGTCGCCGTTCACGGCTGCGATCGCGCCCTCGCGCTTGGCGATCGCGCTCGTGTGGCGCTTGGCCGGAAGGCGGTCGCCGGCGAGCGCCGTGTCGAGCGTGATCCGCGTCCGCAGGTCCGCGGTGAGCACGAAGATCCGCCACGGCACCTGCTTGACCTGGATCACCTTGAACGTGAGCCCCGGCGCGAGGCGCTTGGACGTGATCGTCTTCCACGCGCCCGGTGTGGTGAGCGCGTGTCGCGCGGCGCGTGCGATCGATCGCTCGCTCCGGCCGGACCCGCCCTGGGCCGGGCCCCTGCCCGCGGGCCCGGCCGGGGGGGCGGCGGCGTCGGCGGCCGAACGGCCCGCCTGCGGCGTCACGACCGAGCCGAGCAGGGCGAGCAAGACCGCGAGGGCGAGGAGGAAGAGGGGGCGGGCCCGTTTCATGGCCGTACATCCTATAGAGTGAACGGATGACCCGCGCCCGTTTGGTCTTCCTTGCGCTCCTCGTGATCGTCCTCGGCCTGTCGCCGGCGTCCGCGCCGAGCGCGGCCGTGCGTCCCCAGGTGTGGCCGAGCACGAACGGCCTGCTCGCGTTCCGTTCGGACCGAAACGGTTCCGCCGACGTCTTCGTCACGAACCTCGTCCAGACCCAGCCGACCAACCTCACGGGCACCCCGAAGGTGGCCGAGATGGACCCCGCCTGGTCGCCCGACGGCACCCGCATCGCGTTCTCGCGCCGCGCAACGCTGGGCGGCACCGCGGACCTGTTCGTGATGAACGCGGACGGGAGCGACCCCACGCCGCTCCGCGTCGCCGGCGTGGCCGAGCGACAGGCGGCCTGGTCGCCCACCGGCGCGGTGCTCGCGTACACCGCCCGGACCGATCCGGGCGGGCCGTCGAGAATCTTCACGATCCACGCGGACGGGACGGCCCGCCGTCTGCTCACCCCGGAGGCGGGCGGCGCCTACGACGTGACCCCGGCCTGGTCGCCCGACGGGACGCAGATCGCGTTCGCCAGCAACCGGGACGGCGGCTTCCCGGAGATCTACGTGATGAACGCCGACGGGTCGAACCAGCGGCGGCTCACCTCGAACGCGGTCGTCGACACGCACCCGACCTGGTCGCCGGACGGCACGAAGATCGCGTTCGTCCGCTGCTGCGCCGACGGCTCCTCGGAGATCTACGTCATGAACGCGGACGGCGCGGGCGAGGTGGACCTCACCAACACGCCCTCGCTGTGGGAGTCCGATCCCGCGTGGTCGCCCGACGGCACGAGGATCGCGTACACGGCGTTCCCGGCCGGCGGCGGAAACATCGACGTCTGGGTGATGAACGCCGACGGCTCGGGGCAGACGCGCGTCACGAACAACCCGGCGCCCGATCTCTCGCCGTCCTGGCAGCCGGTGCCGGCGTGCACGATCACCGGGACGGAGGGCAACGACTCGATCACCGGCACCGAGGGCAACGACGTGATCTGCGCGGAAGGCGGCGACGACGTGATCGACGCGCTCGGCGGCGACGACCTCGTGTTCGCGGGGCCGGGCAACGACGTCGTGCAGGGCCGGGTCGGCGACGACCTGCTGATCGGTGGAGACGGCGACGACCAGCTCGTCGGCGGGCTCGGGTTCGACGGGCTGCTGGGAGGCGCCGGCACCGACACCTGTCTGAAGGGCGGGAACGGCGGCGCGCCGGTGGGATGCGAGATCACGTGAGCCGACCCGCGTGAGGTCGCGGGCCGGGTTGATAGGATCGCTGCTCCCGCGACCTCGCCGACCCCAAGGAGGCGGCTCGATGACCCGACCAACGAGCACCGCCGGATCCCGCCGCCGTCGGAGCCCGGCCCTGGTGGCCGGCGCCCTCGCCATCGCGCTCGCGCTCTCGGCCTGCGGCAAGGGCGGGACGGCCCCGTCCTCCGGGTCCGGCGCCTCGCAGGCCACCGGCGGAACGTCGCCCTCGCCCGTGGCCTCCGGCGGCTCCGGCGGCTCCGGCGGCCCGGGCGGCTCGCCCTCGGAGACCTCGACCCCCTCCGGGAGCGTCGCGCCGTCGGCCTCGCCGACGGGGAGCGGCACGACGACCACGCTCCAGCCCGCCCAGGACCTGTGCCCGGTTCTGAAGCTCTCGGACCTCGTGGCGGCGACGGGGCTCCCGCTCCAGCCGTGTCGGTACGCGGGCCGGACCTCCACGTGGCAGACGAAGGGCGCGACCGGCGTGCTCACGGTGAACCTGCAGAGCGGGGAGGGCGTGTTCGACTACATCGAGCACCTGAAGAGCGGTGCCGGGACCGCCGTCGACGTCGCCGGGGCAGACGACGCGGTGGCCGTGACGACGCCGGCCGCGAACGGGGGCTCGAGGATCTCGCTGATCGTGCTGATCGGGGACGTCAGCCTGAACCTCGGGCTCACGGCCAGGCACGCGACGATCGGCAAGGCCGTGGCGGTCGCCGAGATGGTCGTGCGCGCCGGCCGGTAGCCGAGCCCTCAGACCGGCAGGCCCTCGAGCGGCCGTCGGGCGCGGCGCTCGCCGCGGGTCAGCCTCCGGTACAGCACGACCGCGAGGCCGATCGCGAGCGTCGAGGCGAACAGCGTCACGCTCGCGAGCGCGTTGAGCGAGGGGAGCGGGCCCCGGCGCGCCGACCCGTAGATCAGGATCGGGATCGTCTGGCACGAGGCGTCGGCGCAGAGCTGCTGCGAGATCACGAAGTTGTCGATCGCGGCGGCGAACACGATCGCCACGCTCGCGAGGATCGCGGGCGTGAGCAGCGGCAACAGGACCCGGCGGAGCGCCTCGACCGGCGAGGCGCCGAGGTCCATCGCGGCCTCCTCGTACTCCTTGCCGATCGAGAGCAGGCGCGCCCGCACGACGATCACCGGGTAGGCCATCTCGTACATCGACAGCCCCAGCACCTGCGCCGTGAACCCCGTTCCGATCCTGCCCACGAGCTGCGTGAAGAACAGGAACAGGGCGACGCCGATCGCGATCTCGGGCGTGATGAACGAGAACAGCATGAGGAAGTTCTGGGTGCCCGAGCCCCGCCCGCGCCAGCGGTCGAGGGCGAGCGCGAACGCGACTCCGAGCGGGACCGCGATCAGCACCGTGAGGGTCGAGAGCTTCAGGCTCTGCAGGAGCGCGGAGCGGAGCGCGGGGTCGTTCCAGACCGAGCTCACGTCGCCGCCGTACCACCGCGTGGAGAACCCCTGCCACGACACGAGCGAGCGCGTCGCGTTGAACGAGAACAGCACGGCGATCGCGACCGGCAGCAGCGTCCAGAGGACGTAGGCGATCGCGACGACCCACAGGAAGCGGGCCCTGGCCCAGGGGTTCGCGAGCCACGAGCGCGCGCTCACGCGCCGAACCCTCCGGCGGCCGCACGCGAGGTCGAGCGCAGGTAGAGCAGCATCGGCACGATGAGCAGGGCGAGCAGGATCAGCACGAGCGAGGCGCCGGTCTGTACGAGCGAGCTCTGCATCGAGCCGACGATCAGGTTGCCGATCATCGCCGTCCCGCGCGTGCCGGCGAGCAGCGTCGTCGTGAAGTAGTCGCCGAACATCGGGAGCGCGACGATGACCACCCCGGCGAGGATCGCCTGTCGCGACAGCGGCAGCGTGACGCGCAGGAACGTCGAGAGCTGGCCGGCCCCGAGGTCCCGGCTCGCCTCCAGCGTCGAGACGTCGATGCGATCGAGCGAGCCGAACAGCGGCAGGATCATGTACGGGACGTAGCCGTAGGTGAGGCCGAGGATGACCGTGATGGGCTTGCCGTTCAGCCACAGAATGGGGTCGTGGACGAGCCCGAGGCCCTGCAGCACGCGGTTCACGTAGCCGTTGGGCTGCAGGAGGTTGATCCAGGCGAGCATCCGCATCATGTAGCTGATCCAAAACGGCGCGACGAACGCGACCAGGAACGGGGTGCGGAAGCGCCCGGCGTGCCGGGCGATGAAGTACGCGACCGGGTAGCCGATCGCGAGGCAGAGCGCGGTCGCGGTGCCCACGAACAGCGCCGTGTGGACGAACGCCGCCCGGTAGACGGAGCCGCCGGCGACGATCTGCGAGAGCACGTCGCGGAACGGCCCGAACGCCCACCGCACCGGGTTGTAGACCGGGACGGGCGTGAGGAAGATCGGGTCGAGGCGTCCGAACGCGATCGACAGGATCACGTAGAACGGCACGACGAACAGCAGGATCAGCCAGATCGTGGCCGGCGCCGCGAACGAGGGCCAGAACCACCGGGGGAACCACGACCCCCTGGTCCCCGAGCCCGAGCCCTCAGGCACCGCGTCTCACCTGCCGGCGAGCCGCAGGGCGCACGGCCTCACGTCCGGCCCGCGCTCACGCCCCGCCGGTGACCTCCTGGTAGATCTGCTCGTAGAGCTGGTTGACGGCGGGGGCGAGCTCGAGCTCCTGCGTGCCCAGGCCGAAGTCCGACTCCTCGATCAGGATGTTGGCCAGGCTCTCCGGCACCAGGCCCTGCTTCAGGATGGTCTTCGGGGTGAGCGAGGTGATCGGCGGCTGGTATCCCTCGTAGCCGTAGTTGGTCGCGGCGTTCGTGGGATCGAGCAGGAAGTCGATCATCTTGTGTGCGAGCACGGGGTGCGCCGCCCCTCGCGGGATCGCGAAGACGTCGTTGCTGATGAGCCCCGGCGCCGGCTGGAGGTCCTTCGGCGGCCACACGTAGCTGAACGCGGTGATCGGAAGCCCCTTCGGCAGGTAGTACTGGTAGTACGAGACCTGCCCCGACCAGGCCTGGTGGATGTCCCACTGGCCGAGCTCGTTGTAGTCGGTGTGGTCGAACTTCCAGTTCATCGAGCGGACGCCGTCGAGCAGGCTCTGCTTCGCGTCGTTCAGGATCGTGCGGTTGGAGGTGTTCACGTCGGCGCCCATGCGAAGGAGCGCGGCGGCGAGCACGTCCCGGGCTCCGTTCAGCAGGTGCACCTGCCCCGCGTAGGTCGTGAGCCAGAACGCGTTGTACGGGTTCGTCATCGCGTCGATGTGCTCGGTCACGACGTCGTTTCGGTACGCGATGCCGGTCGTGTAGACGGTGTAGGGGACCGTGAACCGCGCGCCGACGTCGTAGAAGGGGCTCTGGAACACGCGCCACACGTTGGCCAGGTTCGGGATGTAGCTGTGGTTGAGCGGCTGGATCAGCTTGCCGAACGCGAGCTTGCCGACGTTCTCCAGGGTCACCGAGACGATCAGGTCGAAGTCGGACCCGCTCGACTGCATCTTCGCGACCATCTCCTCGGGCGTGTCGAACACCGTCCACTCGACCGAGGCGCCGTACTGCTCCTTGAACGCGTTCAGGACCTTCTTGTAGATGTAGTCGCTGTACCCGAAGATCTTGAGCGGCCCGGCCTCGGGCGGGAGCCCGTCGGCGATCGGCGGGTTGTCCTGGACCGGCAGCGTCACCGGATGATCGGGCCTCGCGAGCTGGAGCCCCCCAGACGTCGAGCCGCCCGAGCTCGAGGCCTTCCCGCACGCCGCCAGGACCGCGGCCAGGCTGGGGAGGGCGAGACCCGCGGCCCCGGCGCGGCGGAGGAACTCCCGCCTGCTGAGCGGTGACCTGCGATCCTTCGGGTGCTGCAGCATGCTCGCCTCCTCGCCACGCCGATGCAGGCAAGCTAACCCCAACCGACCGCCTTCGCGACACACACGGGACTGACCGAAGGTCACTCGGGACATCGTGCGGAGGTCGAGTCACGACCCCCGCCGGCCGATCTGCTCCGCCCGCGCCACCACGTTCTCCGCCATGCGGATCGACGCGGCGTCGATCAGGCGGCCGTCGAGCGCGACGGCGCCGCGTCCCTCGGCCGCCGCCTCGCGCATGGCCTCGATGATGCGTCGGGCGCGCTCGACCTCGGCCTCGGTCGGCGTGAAGACCTCGTTCAGCGGCTCGATCTGCGAGGGGTGGATCGCCCACTTCCCCTCGCAGCCCAGGGCCGCCGCGCGCCGGGCCGACGCGAGGAGCCCCTCGCGGTCGCCGAGGTCGGCGTACGGTCCGTCGATCGCCCGGAGGCCGAACGCGCGGGCGGCGGCCACCATTCGCGACAGCGCGTAGTGCCACTGGTCGCCCCAGTGCCGTTCGCGCTCGCCCGCGTCGTTCGGGTCGGTCAGCACGGCGTAGTCGGGGTTCGGCCCGCCGATGCTGGTCGTGCGCGCCCGGACCGAGGCCGCGTAGTCGCCGGGCCCGAAGACGAGCGCCTCGAGCCGGTCCGGGCTCGCCTGGGCGATCTCCTCCACGTTCACGATCCCGAGGGCGGTCTCGATCAGGACGTGGAGGTTGACCGGGCGGCGCCCGTGGGCGCGCTCGACCTGGCCGCAGAGCGTGGCCACGAACTCCACGTCGCTGGCGCGACCGACCTTCGGGACGAGGATCGAGTCGACGATGTCGCCGGCGCGCTCGATGACCTCGACGACGTCCCGGTAGCACCACTCGGTGTCGAGCCCGTTGATCCGCACCGCTACCGAGCACCGGGACCAGTCCAGCCGCCGCAGCGCCTCGATCGCCTGCTCCCGGGCTCGATCCTTGTCGTCGGGCGCCACCGCGTCCTCGAGGTCGAGGAACACCACGTCGGCGCCGAGTCCCGGAGCCTTCTCCATCGCGCGGAGGTTGGTGGCCGGGACGGCGAGCTCCGTGCGGTGCAGTCGGTCTCGAACGGCCATCGCGGTCGGCCGCGATCCCGCCGCTTCAGTCCTCGGCGATCCGGACGCGTTCGAGGACCACGTCGCCGGCCGGTCGGTCCTGCGGGTCCGTCGGCACCCGCGAGATCGCCTCGACCACCTCGTAGCCCGACGTGACCTCGCCGAAGATCGTGTGCTTCCCGGTGAGCCAGGGCGTCGGCGCCACCGTGACGAAGAACTGCGAGCCGTTGGTGTTCGGCCCGCCGTTCGCCATCGCGAGGAGACCGGGGCGGTCGAACGCGGGGCCGTCCGGCGGGCACTCGTCCTCGAACCGGTAGCCGGGGCCGCCGGTCCCGGTTCCCGTGGGGTCGCCGCCCTGGATCATGAACCGCTCGATCACGCGGTGAAAGACCGTCCCGTCGTACAGCGGTTCCCGGCGGGCACGACCGTCGCGCGGGTCGGTCCACTCGCGCCCCCCGGTCGCGAGGGCGACGAAGTTCTCGACGGTCTTCGGGGCGTGGTCCGGCATGAGCCGCACCGTGAACGAGCCCATCGAGGTCTGGAACGTCGCCGTGGTCATGAGTCCACCCACCTCCGGTCGCCGGACGCCGTGAGAACGAACGCCCAGTCTACGACCCGTGGAGCAGACCCCTGGCCGCGTCAGCCCTCGACGCCGAGAGCGGCGAGCGCGTTCGGGACGGTGTCCTCCGGGGCCACGTTGTACCAGGCCTCCTCGATGCGGCCCTCCTCGTCCACCAGGAACGAGGAGCGGATGATGCCCATGACCTTCTCGCCGGTGGAGCGCACGCGCTCGCCCCACACGCCCCAGGCCTCGGCGACCGCGTGGTCCTCGTCGGACAGCAGCGCGAACCCCAGCGAGTACTTGCGATCGAAGGCGGCCTGGTCTCCCGGCGGGTCGGGGCTGACGCCGAGCACCTCCACGCCGAGATGGTTCAGCCGGTCCCTGGCGTGGCTGACCGCGATGGACTGGGTGGTGCAGCCCGGCGTGTCGGCCTTCGGGTAGAAGTAGATCAGGACCTTGCGTCCGCGCAGGTCCGACAGGCGGACCTTGCCGCCGGCCTGTCCGGGAAGGGTGAAGTCGGGCGCCGGATCGCCCCGTCGAAGCTCGGACATGCCCTCAGGGTACCGCGGGGTGGCGCGGACGTGGAGTTCCGGGGGAACGCGGCTGGGGGAGGCGCCATGGGATACGGACGAACCGTCCCGATCGACGACCCGGTCGCCGAGGCCGTCGCCAGGGTCAAGGAGGCCCTCAAGGCGCAGGGGTTCGGCAGGTTCACCGGGTTCCCGGCCGAAGTGCTACCTTCATGTACATGAAGAGCACCGTTGGCATCGCGGAGCTGCGTCGCAACCTCAGTCGGTACCTTCAGCGGGTGGAGCGCGGTGAGCGGCTCACGATCACGGACCGGAACCGGCCCGTCGCCGAGCTCGGCCCCCCGATGAGCGACGGAACGGCGCTCGACCGGTTGATCGCGGAGGGCCGCGTGTCGAGGCCCACCCGTCGTGGCCTGCCGGAGGCGCTCCGCCTCGAGGGCGATCCGTACGCGCTCAGTCGCGCGCTCGACGAGGTTCGCGGCGAACGCTGACCGTGGCGCTGTTCTACGTGGATGCGTCGGCGCTGGTGAAGCTCGTTCGGGACGAGCCGGAGAGCTCCGCACTCCGCGCCTTCCTCACCGATGCCGACCTCGTCTCGTGCGAGCTGGTCCTGGCCGAGGTCCCCCGCGCGATCAGGCGGGCGGCCGCGCGCGATCCGCGCCTCCCTCTGGACCTCCTCGTCGACCGGACCGCCGACCTGCTGGACGCGGTGGCCCTGATGCCGCTGGATCGGTGGTTGCTGGCGGCGGCGGGAGCGCTCGATGAGCCGGCGCTGCGCGCGCTCGACGCGATCCACCTCACCGCGGCGGTCCACGCCTCCCCGATCGACGCCTTCGTGACCTACGACGAACGTCAGGCGGCGGTTGCACGGCTGGCCGGCCTGCGGACCGCAGCGCCCGCCTAAGGTCAGCGGCGCTCGAGGAGCTGGTCGGCGAGCGCCGCCGGGTCGGTCACGGGGAGCTTGCAGGCGAAGCGCTCGCAGACGTAGGCCGTCGGCAGGCCGTCGACGGCGACCCGATCCCGAAGCAGCGGCACGGCATCCCTCGAGGCTCGGTCGTCGGGGGCCGCCACGGCCAGCACGTGGTTCGGCACGAACCGCTTCACGGTCACCTCGTCGACGAGCGCTCGGGTTGCGCGCGTCGAGGGGTCCCCGACGACCGCGACCTCGCGCGCGCCGGACAGGTACAGGTCCAGGGCCGACAGGGCCTGCCCGAACCCGGTCGGCGCCGAGGTCATGCCCTCTCGCACCAGCCGCAGCGCGGAGGCGGCTGCCCGCTCGTCCTCCGCGTCTCCGGTCAGGTGGGCGATCCGCAGCAGCACGTCGGCGGCCGCGGAGTTCCCGCCGGGCGTGGCGGTGTCGAACAGCTCCTTCGGCCGGATGACCAGCGCCTCGGCGTCCGAGCCCGTCTGGAAGAACCCGCCCCGCTCATCGTCCAGGAACAGCCGGCGGAGCTCGGCGGCAAGGGCGCGGGCCTCCTCGAACCACCGGAGCTCGAACGTGGTCTCGTACAGCGTGAGGCAGGCCTCGGCCATCAGCGCGTGATCGTCGGCGTACCCGGGCCCTCCGGCGCGCCCGTCCCGCCACGAACGGCGCAAACGCCCCCGGCCGTCGCGGAGGTGGGTGAGGACGAACTCGGCCGCGCGGACCGCGGCCTCGACGTAGGCCCCGTTCCCAAACGCCCGCCCCGCCTCGGCCAGAGCCGAGATCGCCAGGCCGTTCCACGCGGCCAGGACCTTGTCGTCGGTCGCCGGGCGGGGGCGCCGTTCGCGAGCCTCGAACAGCCGCGCCCGCGCGAGCTCCAGGTCGCGCTCGAGCCCGAGCGGGTCCAGGTCGAGCTCGTCGGCCACGGCCTGCGTCGGGTACGGACGCCACAGGACGTTCGTGCCCTCCCAGTTCCCCTCGCGCACGGCGCCGAACGCGGTCGCGACGGCCTCGCCGACGAGCCCGACCAGCTCGTCCCAGGACCACACGAAGAAGCGTCCCTCGACGCCCTCGCTGTCGGCGTCCTGCGAGGAGAAGAAGGCGCCCTGGGGGTGGCGCATCTCGCGCAGCAGATAGGTGCAGGTTTCGTCGGCGACCCGGCGGTAGCGCTCGACGCCGGTGACCTGCCACGCGCGCGTGTACAGGCGCGCGAGCTGGGCGTTGTCGTAGAGCATCTTCTCGAAGTGGGGGACGTGCCACCACGCATCGGTCGAATAGCGATGGAAGCCGCCGCCCACCTGGTCGTAGATCCCCCCCGCGGCCATGCGGTCCAGCGTGATCGTCAGCATGTCCAGGGCGTCGGGCATCCCGCGCAGGTGGCACCGGATCAGGAACTCGAGCGTCATCGGCTGTGGGAACTTGGGCGCGCCGCCGAACCCGCCCCACCGCAGGTCGAACGAGGCCCGGAGCCCGCCGAACGCCTCCGAGAGGATCTCCGGCGAGAGCCGGGAGTCCGCCGAGCCGAGCTCGGTCGCCTTCTCCACCACCCGGACGATGGTGCGGCTCATGGTCTCGACCTCGTCCCGCCGGTTCCGCCACGTGTCGGCGATCGCGCGAAGGACCGTGCGGAACGCCGGGAGGCCGTGGCGGTCCTCGTTCGGGAAGTACGTGCCTGCGTAGAACGGCCTCCCCTCGGGCGTCAGGAACACGGTGAGCGGCCACCCCCCCGAGCCCCGCATCGCCTGCACCGCGTCCATGTAGATCGCGTCGAGGTCGGGGCGCTCCTCGCGATCCACCTTGATCGAGACGAAGCCCTCGTTCATGAGCGCCGCCGTCTCGGGGTCCTCGAAGGACTCGCGCTCCATCACGTGGCACCAGTGGCAGGCGGCGTAGCCGATCGAGAGCAGGATCGGCTTGTCCTCCCGCCGCGCCCGCTCGAGCGCTTCGGGGCCCCACGGGTACCAGTCGACCGGGTTGTCGGCGTGCTGCAGGAGGTACGGGCTCGTCTCGCCGGCGAGGCGGTTCATGAGGCCAGTCTGCCGGTATCGGGCGGAATCGACATCCCGGCTCACCCGCCTGGGGCATCCACGCCCTCGAGATCGGCTCGCGCCCCAAGCGTCGCAAGGGCCTCTCGGGCTCGTCCGAGCGGTTCAGCCGCGGCGTCCGCCCGACCGGTCGCGCGCAGACATCTGCCCTCGCCGGCCAGCGCGAGCGCGTGCTCGAGCGCGGAGCCGTAGGCGAGCCAGCGCGCGCCCGCCTCCGCGTACCGCGCCCCGGCGTCCTCGAGGTCGCCCCGGGCCTCCGCCAGGATCGCGCGAGCCGTGACCAGGTCGATCCGGTGGCGCACCGAGACCGCGAGCGGCTCATCGGGGACGAGCGCCGCTCCGCGGTCAAGGCGGCCCAGGGCCGCCAGAACCCGGAGCACGTCGGGCAGGTAGTGGAGCCGGTAGCTCGGTGTGGCCTCGGTCGCGCGGGCGAACTCCTCTACGAGCTCGAGCGCCTCGGGGCCGCGACCCAGCGCGGATTCGATCTGCGCCGCGACCGCGAACGCGGGCGCCGTCACCTCCGCATGCTGCACCGCTCTCGCGAGCGGGAGGAACCGCTCGCGTAGGGCCTGCGCGTCCCCCATCCGGCCGCGGCGCACGTGCACCATCGCCGGGTAGAGCATGGCGAACACGCCGACGCGCGCGCCCCCGACCCGCCGTTCGGACTCCTCGATCTCGGCCGCGGCGTCGAGCAGCCCGTCCCAGCGGCCGAGGTCGAAGAGCACCTCGAGCTGACCGGCCTTGGCCCACAGCATCATGCTCGCGAACCCGCGCACGCGACAGAACTCCTCGGCAGCCTCCAGCACCTGGAGAGCGATCGCGGGGCCGTCGCGCAGCCAGAGCTGGTACGCGAGGTTCGAGTAGGTGACCGCGGTCTCCTCGCCGACGCCGAGATCCAGGCCCAAGCGGAGGGCTCCCCACAGGTCGGCCAGCCCGCCGTCGTCGCCGAGCTCGCAGCGCGCCGCCCCGAGGTACTGCCGTGCGCGCACCACCTCCTGCTCGAGCCCGAGCCTCTCGGCCAGGCCGAGCGCCCGCTCGGCGAGGCGCCGACTCTCCTCCCAGCGCGCCGCGAGCAGCGCCGCCCCGGCCTCGCGGCTGTAGGCGCGCGCGAGCTCCGGACCGGGCGGCTCGCGCTCGAGGATCTCGACCGCCTGGCGAAGCAGCGCGCCGGAGCGTTCGGTGTCGCCCATCTGCGAGGCGGCGCGCGACCAGAGCGCGAGCGCCTCGCCGAGCCCGAGGGCGTCCTGGGCGGCCCGAAACCCGTCGATCGCCTCCGCATAGAGCGTGTCGGCCTCCCGGAAGCGCCCGGCGAGGGACACGGCTTCCGCCGTCCGGAGGAGCGCCCCCGGGCGCTCGGGATCGCCGGGCGCGAGCAGCTCCAGCGCCCGGCGGTAGGAGGCTTCTGCGGCCGGGAGGTTCAGCCGCAGGGCCCGGTCGCCGGCGATCCGCAGGTACCGCGCGGTGGCGCGCTCGAGATCGGGGACCTCCTCGGCTTCGCCGACCGTGCGCGCGAGCTCGAGCGCCCGCCCGTAGTGGTGCGCGAGGGCTTCCGCGCGCTCGGAGACCCGGTCGCCCACCAGGCTCTCGATCCACTGGGCGGCGACCCGATGCTTTCGTCCGCGCTCGGCTCGCGGGATCTGGCCGTACGCGACGTCGCGGACGAGCACGTGCCAGAACGAGTACTCCTCCTGGTCCTCGACCGAGCTCGTTCGCACCGAGCGAACGAGCTCCTTCCGCGCGATCTCGTGGAGGCGGGACCGGACCTCGGCCTCGTCGGTGCCCTGCATGAACGCCAGGGCGCCCGACCAAAACACGGTTCCGAGCACCGCCGCGTCGTGGAGGAGGCCCTTGCTCTCGGGCGGCAGGGTGTCCAGGCGTGCGGCGATGAGGGCCTGGACCGACTCCGGCACGGCCACCTCGCCGTCCGCCTCGCCGCCGGGCGTCCACCCGGTCTTTGGCGACCCGCGGTCGGCCAGCATGCGGACGAACTCCTCCGCGTACAGCGGGTTGCCCCCGGCCCGCTCGAGGAGCGAGCGCTGCGTCTCAGGCGGCAGGACGGCCCGGTCGAGCAGTCCCGAGATCAGCATGGCCGTCTCCGTCTCCGAGAGCGGGGGGAGGGCGATCGTGGTGGAGTTTCGCTTTCCGCCGCCCCAGCCCGGGTTGCGTTCGTACAGCTCGGGGCGCGCCGCGCAGATCACGAGGAGGGGCAGCGATGTCGCCCAGTCGACGAGGTGCTCGAGGAACTCGATCAGCGCCGGATCGGCCCACTGCAGGTCCTCGAACACGAGGACGGTCGCGTGCTGCGCGGCCATCGCCTCGAGGTACCGTCGCCACGCGTTGAACGACTCGGTCCGGTCGGCGCTGGAGACGTCCTCGCCGAGGCCGACCAGCGGCGCCAGCCGGGCGAGCAGCCAGTCGCGCTCAGCGGGGTCCTCGACGAGCCTCGCCACCCCGCCCGCCAGCTTGGCCCGTGCTTCCTCGGGAGGGTCCGAGTCCAGGAGGTTGGTCTCGGCTTTCACGATCTCCGACAACGCCCAGAAGCTCCCGCCGTCGCCGTACGGCGGGCAGCGCCCCAGCCGCCAGCGGATGATCTCGGGCACCTCGTCGAGGTAGCCGGCGAGCTCGGCGATCAGCCGGCTCTTGCCAACGCCGGGCTCCCCGGTGATCGTGACGAGCTGGACGGAGGGCTCGGCGACCGCGCGGCGGAAGGCCGCCCGCAGCATGGCCGACTCCTCAGCGCGGCCGACGAACGGGGTGTGGGCGGTCTCGCGGACCAGTCGGCTCCGCGTCTCCACGGCCCGCCAGGCGGAACGGGGCGCGTCCCCGCCCGCGGACGGGAGCGGATCGAGCGGCTCGTAGACGAACAGGTCGCGCGTCGCGCGATACGTGGGCTCGCTGACGGCCACGCCCCCGACCGGGGCGGCGGCCTGGAGCACCCAGGCCAGCCGCACGACGTCACCGGCCACGCGCTCGCCGAGCTGCGGCCTGGGGCCGACCAAAACGGAGGCCTCGCCGGTCGCGACCCCGATCCGCACCGCGAGGGCGTGACCCCCGAGCTCCTCGCTCAGCGGGACGAGCGACTCGAGGATCGCGAACGCAGCCCGCACCGCGCGCTCCGGGTCGTCCTCGTGGGCGACGGGGGCGCCGAACACCCCGACGGCGGCATCGCCGACGAACGTGTCGAGCGTGCCCCCGGTCTTCTCGAGCTGACGCCTCAGCATCGCGTGGTAGGGGAGGAGCATTGCCTTCACGTCCTCGGGGTCGGCCCGATCCGAGCGGGCCGTGAAGCCCACCAGGTCGCACACGAGCACGGTGACGGTCTTTCGTTCCTCCGCCGCGGCGCGGGGGGCGAGGGGGGCGCCGCACGCCAGGCAGAAGCTGGCCCGCTCGGGGTTGCGCTCTCCGCAGACGGGACAGGTCTGCACGGTGGGAGCAGTGTACGGATCGCGTGGGACCGCCGCGATTCAGGTCCGCGGCTCGACCGGCCGATGGTGTAGGCACATGGCCGATCCGGTCCGGGTGCTGGTCGTCGACGACCACGAGATGTTCGGGGAGGCGCTCTCGCTCCTGTTCGAGCGGGAGCCGGGACTGGAGCTCGTCGCGCGCCTGTCGAACGTGGAGCGCGCCGTCGACGTGTGCCGTGGCCGGCCGCCCGACGTGATCCTCATGGACGTCGACATGCGGGACGCCGGCGGGATCGCGGGGCTCGCGCGGCTTCGGCAGGCGTGTCCGTCGGCCCGGGTCGTGGTGCTCACCGCGCCGGGCAACGCGGCGCTCGTCGCGAACGCACTGGCGGCGGGAGCGAACGGCTACGTGCCGAAGGATCGCTCCCTCGACGAGCTGGTCGGCGTCGTCCGCCGCGCCGCCGACGGTGAGATCGTGATGCCGGCGAGCGACCTGGCCGGCGTGTTCGAGCACCTCCGCGGCCGGACACGCGGCGGACCCGCAGACGGCCTCGCGATCCAGAGGCTCACCGGGCGCGAGACCGAGATCCTGCGCGCGCTGGCGGAGGGCAGGGCCACGCCCGAGATCGCCGACGGACTCGGCATCAGCCCGCTCACCGTCCAGAGCCACGTGAAGAGCATCCTGGCCAAGCTCGGCGTCCACTCCAAGATCGAGGCGGTCACGCTCGCGTGGCGCCACGGTTTGGCGGAGGCCCCCCACCACTCCTGAGCGCGGTCGTCCGCCGCACGGCTGCTAGGCTCGCTCTCGCGATGAAGGTCGCGTACCAGGGAGAGCCCGGCGCGTTCAGCGAGACCGCCGTGCGCGCGGTGTTTCCGGGGGCCGAGCCGATGCCCTGCGACACGGTTCGGATCGCGTTCTCCCGTGTGACGAGCGGCGAGGCCGACTTCGGCGTGGTTCCGGTCGAGAACTCGCAGGCCGGGTCGGTGAACGAGACCTACGACCTCCTGCTCGACAGCTCGATGGTCCGCATCCGGGGCGAGGTCGTGGTACGGGTGGACCACGCGCTCCTCGCACCGCCCGGCGCCCGCCTCGAGGGCATCGCGCGCGCGTATTCGCACTGGCAGGCGCTGGCCCAGAGCGAGGACTTCCTGGCCGTCCACCACATCCAGCCGGTGCCGGTCCACGACACCGCGGGCGCGGCGAGGCTGGTCGCCGAGGGCGGTCGGACCGACGAGGCGGCCATCGCCAGCGTGGAGGCGGCGACGAAGTTCGGGCTCGCCGTGCTCGCGGAGCGCATCCAGACCTATCCGGACAACTTCACGAAGTTCGCGATCATCGGGACCCGGGACGCGGGGCTCGGAACCCCGGACAAGACCTCGCTCGTGATGGCCGTACACGACCGGCCCGGGTCGCTGCTCAGCTCGCTCCGTCCGTTCGCCGACCACGGGATCAACCTGACGAAGCTCGAATCGCGCCCGCGCCGCGGCGCGCCGTTCGAGTACCTCTTCTATCTCGACGTCGAGCGCGCGGCCGAGGACCCGGAGCTCCGGGCCGCGCTCGACGAGGTCCGTCTGCACACCTCGATGCTGAAGGTCCTCGGCTCGTATCCGGGGTCCAAGGGACCCGTCTGAGGCGCTCGGCGAGCTCCCCGGTTCGGACCGATCCCCGGCTAGGATCGGTCGATGATCCGGCGCCGGGGGCGTCACGCCGCGCGGGCCCGCGTTCCGTTCGGACCCGTGCTCGTCGTGCTGGCCGTGGCGACGACCTCGGTCGTGGCCTGGCGACTCGGCGCCTTGCCGGGCGGGAGATCCGGTGAGGCGGCACCGTCCTCGAGCTCGTCGCCGACGTCCGTTCCGAGCCCGTCTCCGACGCCCTCGCCCCCGTCGCCGACGCCCTCGCCCCCGTCGCCTACGGCCGCCACCCCGGGCCCGATCAACACGTCGTTTCCGGGCCTCACCACGTTCCGCGGCAACGCCTCTCGGAGCTACTACGGCGAGGGTCCGGTGCCGGCCCACCCCGAGATCGTGTGGCGGTACCCGACGAGCGGCGGCCTCTGCATGCAGTCGAGCGACCAAGACGGCGTGCGGACCTGGTGCGGAACCGGATGGACGGGGCAGCCGAACGTGATCGAGCACCCGGACGGGACGATCGAGGTTCGGATCGGCGCGTACGACGGTCACTACCACTTCCTGAACGGCGTCACGGGCGAGCCGACGCGGCCCGACCTCGTCACCGGCGACCTCGCGAAGGGCTCGGCAACCTCCGACCCCGACGGATACCCGCTCTACTACGCCGGCTCCCGCGACAACCTCTTCCGGATCGTGGCCCTGGATCGCCCGCAACCGACGGTGCTCTGGTCGATCGACGCCACCACCAGCGTCCCCGACCCGATGTGGAACAACGACTGGGACGGCGCCGCGCTCGTGGTGGGCGACTACCTGCTCGAGGGGGGCGAGAACTCCTGGCTCTACGTCGTCCGGCTGCACCGGGGCTACGACGCCGCCGGGAAGGTCACGGTGCATCCGAGGATCGTGGCCACGATCCCCGGATGGGACGATCGCCTCCTGTCCGACCTCGGCGACACCGACGTCTCGATCGAGAACTCGGTCGCCTTCCGGGGTGGCGTCGTGTACTTCGCCAACTCGGGGGGCCTCGTCCAGGGCTGGGACATCTCGAGCCTCCTGCGCGGGGGAACCCAGTACCGCCGCGTGTTCCGGTTCTGGGACGGCGACGAGACCGACGCCTCGATCGTGATCGACGATCAGGGGTACCTGTACGCCGCCCGGCACCGCACGACGAACGTCCCGTCCCGCCCGATGACCAGGGAGCACGAGGTCGGTGACCTGATCAAGCTCGACCCCCGTGACCCGAAGCATCCGGTGGTCTGGTCGGTCCAGCTCGGCGGATTCGAGCCGGACGGCGGTCTGCTCGGGACGCCGGCCCTGTTCGACGGGGTGGTGTACGCCACCTACACCGAGGGCGGGGTCGCCGCGGTCGACGCGACCACCGGCAGACTGCTGTGGAGACGTGCGCTCCCCGGGCCCACGTGGTCCTCGCCCGTCGTCGTCGACGGCCGGCTGCTCGTCGGGGACGGGGCCGGGTACCTGAGCTGCTTCGACGTCTCCCATCGCGGGCGGCCGCCCAGGCTCCTGTGGCGGCTCCAGCTCGGCGGGACGATCGAGTCGACCCCGGCCGTGTGGCGCGGCTGGATCTTCGTCGGCACCCGCGCCGGCGGCATCTACGGGATCGCGGATCCGAGGACCGTCGCGCGGGCGACGCGCGGGGGATCGGCTACGACACCTCGACCGTCACCTTGAAGGGTCGGAGTGGAACGTCCCCACCCAAGCCGTCCGACGGGTTCTCCGGGTCCTCGCTCGCCCGGTTGCACGGCGCCGCCACCGAGCCACAGACCGTCTTCATGATGACGAGCACCTGCCCGGCGCCGGGCGCCTCGGCGGCGAACTCGAACCGCCCCCGGCCGAGATCCGACGAGACGAGCGAGAGCACGCCGCGAGGATAGGCGGCCAGGGTCCACCGGCCGGTTCGCGGCGGCGCGCCGAGCGCCACCAGCACCCGGTCGCCCACCCTCACCGAGACGGTGGACCCGGCGTCGGACGCGCCGATCCGCACGGTGCCGGGTCCCCCAGCGCTCGACCCACGCGCGCACGCCGTGAGGAGCACGGCGAGGACGAGGGCACAGGCAGCGATCCTTCGCATGGGGGAACCTCCCGACCGCCTGACCACCTTAGATGAGCGGACGAGCCCCCGGCGTTCCCCGGCGCCTCGCCGGGTTCCCGTCAGAGCCCGAGCTGGCCCCGCAGCTCGCCGGTGCGCCAGATCACGAGCGCGATCCCGAGCGCGACGAGCGCTCCGAGGCCGACCAGGCGCACCACCGCCCGCTGCCGGGAGGACCCCCACCCTTCGGCGACGAACCCGGCGGCCACGCCCGAGACGAGGCCGCCCACGTGCGCCCGCCAGTCGATCGTGGACAGGCCGAGGGCGAGGAGCGCGTTCAGCACGATGAGCAGGACCGCGGTCCGGAGGTTGGCGGCGGCCATCGCGAGGTGACGGCGGCGGTAGTTGTAGGCGATGAAGGCGCCGAACACGCCGAAGATCGCGCCGGACGCCCCGACGCCGAGCTCGCCGACCGGGCCGAACGCGTACGAGGTCACGCTCGCCAGCAAGCCGGTCACGAAGAAGATCAGGGCGGTGGACAGCGAGCCGAACTCGTCCTCCACCACGTTGCCGAACAGCCAGAGCGCGTACCCGTTGAACGCGATGTGCAGCAGCCCCGCGTGCAAGAACATCGCGGTGAAGAGCCGCCACCACTGGCCGAGCGCGACGGCCGGCGGGTACAGCGCCCCGAGGTCGAACAGGCGCTGCGAGCTCGGCCCCTCGACGAGCGCGCGCGGACCGCCGGTCAGCACCTCGAGGGCGAACACGGCGACGAGGGCGAGCAGCAGGGCCCGGGTCACCGACAGCCTTCGCCTGAAGGACGCGGGCCCCCGGCGGAACTCGCGCCGAGCCCGGCCGACGCAGTCCGGGCACTGGTAGCCCACCGGGGCCGGGATCATGCAGTCGGGGCAGATCGGTCGCCCGCAGCGGGTGCAGTGCACCCCCGTGCGGATGCCGGGGTGCCGGTAGCAGTACTCGATCGCCGGGGCGGGAACCCCGGCGTGCTCGTCGTGCATGGCGCCATGGTACGGGCTGCGGGCGGGTGGACGGCGTTTCGGCGGCGGGGAACCGCCCGCCCTAGGTCCATGGACGGTCGGTCGCGGAGCCCCCGGCGCCGACCTTTGGAGTATGGCGCCGGGTCGACGGGTGAGAGTAGACTCGCGGCCGAGGTGATGGCGCCGTAGCCCAGCCCGCCGACAGCGAGGCGACCGCACCCATACCGCGGAGGCTGGTGGCGGCGCAGCAACCGCGCACGGGGCGGAGGGGCATCCCGGCAGCGCGGACGCCCGGATCGGGGCAAGTCGACCGGAACCGAACTGAGTCGATCCATGGAGGAGCGGGTGGCGGCAAAGGACACGGCGGCGCTGGTCGGCGGTCGGCTGCGGACGATCTCGCCGGCCGTCCCGAAGGAGTCCGCCCGCGCCCAGTACCGCCGCCTCTATCAGCTGATGGCGCTCAGCGACGGGCTGGCGGTCGCCCTGTCCGTGGCGGCCGGCTACTGGATCCGGTTCGGGGTTCGGCCGCTGCGCTCCGGCGTCGTGCTGATGATGATCGTGGCGCCGGCCGTCACGATCGCGATCTTCGCCGCCTTCCACCTATACGACGCGCACCGGGTGACCACGGCCGAGGAGTTCCGCCGCGTGATTCTGGCCGTGAGCGTCGAGGTCGCAGGTCTCGCCACGGTCGCCTTCTGGTCGGACGCGTCCACCTCCCGCCTCGAGGCGCTGTTCGCCTGGGCGCTCGCCCTCGTGCTCACGCTCGCCAACCGGCGCCTGTGGCACGGATACGTGCGGAGGGCACGCGCCCGCGGGCGGCTCACGTTCCGCACCCTCGTCGTCGGGACCAACGAGGAGGCCGTCCAGCTCGCCCACGTGATGGAGAGCGAGCGGCTGGGCTTCGCCCCGATCGGCTTCCTCGGAACGGCACAGGGCTCCTGGAGCGGCTACGGGCCGACCGTGCTCGGGCACATCCGCGACCTCCGCGAGCTGATCCGGCGCGAGTCCGCGGACTGCGTCTTCGTGGCCTCGAGCGCCGTCTCGGTGGACGAGATGAAGGACGTCGCCAAGGCGGTTCGACTGGAGGGGGTCGAGGTGCGCGTCACCGCGACGCTTCCCGAGGTCCTGGCCTCGCGTCTCTCGGTCCAGCCGGTGGGCGGGCTCATGTCGCTCTCGCTCCGTCCGGTGCGTCTGTCGGGAACCCAGGCGGTCGCCAAGCGCGTGTTCGACATCGCGGTCGCCGGGCTCGGCCTGATCCTCGTCTCACCGCTCATGATCGCGATCGCGGTCGCGATCAAGCTGAGCTCCAGGGGCCCCATCCTGTTCCGCCAGTGGAGGGTGGGACAGCGGGGCCGGCCGTTCGTGATCCTGAAGTTCCGCACGATGGAGGACGGCGCCGATGCCAAGGTGGAGGCTCTCCGGCACCTGAACGAGTCCGACGGGCCGCTCTTCAAGGTCCGGCGCGACCCCCGCGTGACGAAGGTGGGCCGCGTCCTCCGCCGCTGGAGCCTGGACGAGCTGCCGCAGCTTTGGAACGTGATCCGCGGCGAGATGAGCCTGGTCGGCCCCCGGCCGCCGCTCCCGGAGGAGGTCCGCGAGTACGAGGACTGGCAGTTCGACCGGCTGGAGGTCCGGCCCGGCATCACCGGGCTGTGGCAGGTCAGCGGGCGGAGCGACCTCTCCTTCGACGAGTACGTGCGGCGGGACCTCTTCTACATCGAGAACTGGTCGCTCGCCTACGACCTCTACATCGTCGCCAAGACCATCCCGATCGTCCTGTCGCAGCGCGGCGCCTACTGACCATCCCGTCAAGGTTCCCGGCCCGGGTGCCGATACCGGTCGGGATGAAGCTCGAGCGGACCATCGAGAAGATCTCCACCGTGTTCGCTGAGGCGGTTGCAGCCGGCCGGTTCGCCGAGGCGGAGGGCTGGATCGCGGTCGCCCGGCTGGCCGCCGGGCGCGACTCCGGGCTCATCGCGAGCACGAACGTGCTCGTGCTGGAGCCGGAGCCCCGGCCGCCGGCCTAGGCCGAAGGGCGAGATCTCGGCCCGGGAGCCTCCCCCTGCTTGCCTTGGTGCCCCTGCATGCCCTACACTCGGGGCTCCCCGAGAGGGGACGACGGGCAGAAGGAGCTCGTGCATGAAGAGGCTTCTCGCAATATTCGTGGCGGCACTCGCGTTCTGCGCCGTCGTGGCGGCGCCGGCGTTCGCCGGTTCGGAGATCCCGCCCCCGGGCGGGCCGCAGGTCAAGGGTACGGTGGTGCACGCGGGCGGCACCGCGTTCACCGGCGCGAACATCTCGCTCGGCGTCTTGTTCATGGTGGGCCTCCTGCTCGCCGGGGTCGCGATGCTCGTGATCGGCCGCCGGCGGGCGAGCGCCACCCGCTGATCTCGAACCGAACCTCGAGCCTCCGCCCCTCGGGCGGGGGCTCGTTTGCGTCCGGCTGCCGTCGCCTCAGCCCTGGAGCCACCCCTCCAGCCTGAGCAGCCACTCCTTGCGCCACTCGCTTCCGCCGTACCGACCGACCCCGCCGCTCGCCGGAACGACCCGGTGACAGGGGACCACGATCGGCACCGGGTTGTCGTGCAGGGCGTTTCCGGCGGCACGGGCCGCGCGAGGGCTGCCGGCGCGCTTGGCCATCTCGCCGTAGGTCGACACGGTCCCGTAGGGGATCCGGGCCGTTTGCTCCAGGACCCTCCTCGAGAACCCCGACGGCGCGAGGGACCAGTCGACGCGGGTCTCGAAGCGGCGCCTCCGCCCCCGGAAGTACTCCTCGAACTGCCGGCGAACCGCGTCCATCCCCCGGGGGTCGGCGAGCACCCTGGGCGAGAGATCCGCGGCCAGCTCCTCGAGCACGGCCTCCTCCGGCTCCTCCGGGAAGGCGACGCGCACCACCCCGCGGGGCGTGGCCGCGACGAGGAGGGTCCCCACCGGGGAGTCCACGGTCGCGACCATGACGTCCTCCAACCGTTCGCGCCGGGCGCGTTCGACCACGCGTTCCGCGGCAAGCCGCGACGCGCGGTCCACGTCCGCCCGGCGAACCGGGTCGAGCTCTTGGATCACCTCGCACCTCCTGTCGCTTTCGGGGAGCCGTCGGGGGACAGCATCTCCCGGAGCTTGCGCCGGCCTTCGTACGCGCTCGCCCTCGCCGCCTCCTGCGAGCACCCGAGCGTCCGGGCGATGTCCGCGTAGGGCAAGTCCAGCACGTACCGCTGCAGGATCGCGGCCCGCTGTCGGGGCGGGAGCGACCGGACCGCGCGCCAGACCTCCGGCTCGCCGTCGGGCGACTCGGGCGCGCTCCAGTGGGGAAGGCGCTCGACCGGCACCGGGCGCCTGGCCCTCGCGCGCTCGTGGTCGATGACCTTCCGCGTCGCGATCGTGAGGACCCAGGCTCGCAGGTTGGAGTCCTCCCGCACCCGCGGGTAGGCGCGCAGGGCCGCCAGGAACGTCTCCTGGAAGCAGTCGTCCGCGTCGTGCGGCCCGACCGCGGCCAGGAGGAAGCGGTAGACCTGAGCGCGGTGCTCCTCCAGGAAGCGCGCGAACGGCGGAGGGCTCATCGCAGAGGAGAACGCCGGGAGCGCCCAGATCGTGAGACCCCGCTCATACGGCGGGCCAGGGGTAGGGACGGCCCGGGCCGGGTTCAGGGAACCGGCCCACCGCCAGCAGGCGCTCGAGGCGATGCCCAACGGCCGATTGCTCGGCCGGGCTGAGCAGGTCCTCCAGGGCCCGCCCGAGCCCTCCACGCCGCAGCTCGCCCGCAAGGCCCTCGAGATCCTCCAGGAGCGGCTCGGGGACCGGCTCGCCGGCGAACTCCCAGATCACCGTGCGGAGCTTCGGCGCCTCGTGGAAGCACACGCCGTGGTCGATGACGAACAGCCGCCCGTCCTCCGAGAGCAGGCAGTGCCCGGCCTTGCGGTCGGCGTTGTTCACCACGACGTCGAAGAGGGCGATCCTGCGAAACTCGTCCCGGCGCCGCCCCTGGAGCGTGAAGTAGTGCTGGGCCGGGTCGAACGGCACGAAGAGCTGGATCGACCCCGGTCCCTCCGGTCCGTCGCGGAGCGTCGTCGGTGGCACCCACGGCCAGCCCAGCGCACGGGCGACGAGGTACGCGGCCGTCTCCCGGTTGCAGAGCGTCCCTTCGGGAAAGTCCCAGAGCGGAGCCTCGAGCGCCCTGGGCTTGTACACGGCGAGGGTCTCCGAGCGGCCGTCGCGCACGCGCGCGAGGAACGTGCCGTTCGAGGACCTCGGCAGCAGGCCGAGGATCTCGATCTCGCCCGCGGACAGGAGCGCCAGGGCGTCCTCGGCCGAACCGGTCAGGCCGACGGGCGACCGTGACCGTTCATCGCCGGACACGTGTGACCTTCCGGGTCGATCGGGTTCCCGCAGAACTGGCACCGCGGCCGGCCGCGCGCGGCCACCGCGGCGCCGTGTCGGGACAGCGCCAGCATCTGCTCCCTCGTCGCCCACAGGCGGATCCGCTCGGCCTGCGGGAGCTCCGACGGCGTCTCCGCCTCGTCTTCGTCCTCGGGAACGAGCTCCTCGAGCTCCAGCATGATCAGGTCCCGGTCCTCCTCGTAGCCGATCGAGAGACGTCCGACCTGCCACACCGGCTCGAGGGGCTCCTCGAGCTCCAGCTCCTCCTCGCTCGGTCCGCTGGCCGTCTCCTTGTCGATGCGGGAGAGGATGTCCAGGATCGAGGCGGCGAGCAGCTCCACCTGCTGCTTCTCGATGAGCACCGTGAACATCTCGGTTCCGCTGCGTGCCTGCAGGTAAAAGGTCCGGTGCCCGGGCTCTCCGACGGCTCCCGCGGTGATTCGATCGACGCGCTCGAGCTCCATCCGGCTATCCTCCCACCTTCGCCCGGCCCGCCCTCCGCCGCCTGCGCGGCTTGAGCGCGGAGAGGTCGCCGGTGTCGTTGACTTTGTGGATCACGCGGGGCCCGTCGCCGAGAGCGACCACCGACACCGAGGCCGGATCGACGACGAGGCGCTGGAACAGGTCCGGATGGATTCCCGCGAAGTGGGCGAGGAGCAGCCTGATCACGTCGGCGTGCGAGACGACCGCCACCGTGTCCCGCGGGTGGGCGAGCGCGATGCGCTCGACCTCGCGGAGCGCTCGGTCCTGGACCTCGAGGTAGCTCTCCCCGTCGGGGAATCGCACGGTCGAGGGGGCGGTCTGCACCGCCCTCCAGAGCTTGGTCCGGCGGAGCTGCGCGAGAGTTCGATCGGTCCACGCCCCGAACCGGATCTCCCCCAGGTCGTCCCGGCCCCGGACGGCCAGCCCCCGCGCCTCGGCGAGCGGGCGTGCGGTCTCCAGACACCGCTCGAGCGGGCTCGAGTAGACCGCCGCGATGGGGACGCCGTCCAGGCGCTCGGCCAGGCGCTCCGCCTGCTCGCGTCCGCGATCCGACAGGTGGACGCCCGGCAGCCAGCCGGTGAGCCGCCTGCCGGCGACGTCGGTATGCCCGTGTCGGACGAGCAGCAGGAGCGTCATCGACGCAGGATAGCGCCGGGTGGTGCCCGCGGCCTCAGGGCGAGGGCGGTCAAAACAGCACGCAGCAGCGAGACGGGTCGGGGCTGAGCTCGACGCGGAGGGCGTCCGACCCCAACCCGGAGAGCAGGGCCGTCGCGGGTTCGCTCCCCGAGCGTTCGAGCGCGACGGCAAGCAGTCGGGCCAGGAAGCGGTACCGCCTGGGCGGGAGGGAGACGTCCATCTCGAGCGCCGAGCGGCGGTGGAGCCAACTCGGTGCCTTCGCGGGAACCGCGCTCGCGATCCCACCGGGCTGCTGGACTGGCTCGCAATGGTGCCCGGCTCCCGAAAGCGCCGCTGGGCCACCCGGCACAGCTCGCCCAGGTGGCGGCGCTCGCCGTCTTCGTGGTCGACGCCGTCGTGCGCTGGTCCGGACGCGGGCGGGTCCTCACTCCGATCGGAGGACCGGCAGGCGCACGACGAACGTCGTCCCCCGACCGAGCTCGCTCCGAACGTGCACGGTGCCGCCGTGGTTCTCCACCACGTGCTTGACGATCGAGAGGCCGAGCCCCGTGCCGCCGGTCTCCCGAGACCGCGCCCGATCCACCCGGTAGAAGCGCTCGAAGATGCGGGGGAGGTCGCGGCTCGGGATGCCGATCCCCGTGTCCTCGACCGACAGGACCATGAGCCCGTTCTCGGAGCCGACCGAGACCTCGACGGCTCCGCCGGGCCTCGTGTACCGGATGGCGTTGTCGACCAGGTTGCGGATCAGGAGCGAGAGATCGCGGGGAGACCCTCGGACCCGCCCCACCGCCTCCGACCGGATCGAGAGCCGGATGCCGCTCTCCGCGGCCGCGCGCTGGAACCGCTCCGCCTCCTCGCGGAGCAGCGCGTCCAGCGCCACCTCCTCGTCCAGGTCGCTCCCTCCCTCGAGACGGGACAGGTCCAGGAGATCCGACACGATGCGCGAGAGCCGTATGGCCTCGCGCTCGAGCTGCTCGGCAAAGCGCGGGACGGCCGCGGGGTCGTCCCGCGCCGACGTCCTGAGGGTCTCCGCGGCCGCGCGGATGGACGCGGCGGGCGTCTTGAGCTCGTGGGAGGCGTTGGCCACGAAGTCGCGGCGGATGCTCTCGGTCCGCCTGGCCTCGGTCACGTCCCTGACCACGAGCAGGACCGAGCCGTCCCCGACCGGGATCGCGGAGGCCCGGAGCCAGCGGCTCGGCGCTCCGGTCTCGAGCTCGAGCGAGTGGGTCTGGCCGTCGGCGGCTGCCCCCCGGATGATCGCCTGCAGCCCGAGGGGCGTGAGGCCGGATAGGGTCGCCGGACGCGTCCCCAGGTGGCGTTCCGCCGCCGCGTTGATGAGCCGGATCCCCCCGACCGGGCTCACGAGCAGCACGCCCTCCTCCATGGAGGACAGCACGGTCTCCATGGCCCGCCGCTCCTCGTCCAGGTCGGCGAGGCGGTTCGTCAGGTTCTCGACCCGTCGGCCGAGGGTCTCGGACGAGCGCCGGGCGCGCTCGGAGGCTCGGAGCTGGGTGACGGCGAAGCCGAGCGCGAGGATCGCGAGGACCACGGCCACGGCGAGCAGCTTCTCCACGTCTCCAGTATGAAGAGGCGGACCCCGCCCCGACCGGCCCCGGGCGGAGGCCGCGCCGACCCTTCCGAGCCCGTTCACCTCCCGTTCATCCACGGGCCAGCGGCCGGACAACGAGGCTCACTAGCGTGAGCCCCGATGACGGGCACGACCTGCAGGTCGATGACGGGAGAACGGCCGGCGCCCCCTCTCCGGGCCGTTCTCCCGTTCGCTCGTCCGGTGGAGCCAGGTGGAGCGAGGAGGAGCGATGGGTAGGAAGGGCAAGTGGGCGGTGGTGGCGGCCCTCTCGGCGTTTGCGGTCGTCGGTGCCGCGTGTTCGAGCAACAGCGACGCCGCATCGGGCGGGGGTGGTGGGAACGGCGGTGGATCCAGCCCGTTCGAGGGCGTCGCGATGACTGGCGCGGGGGCGACCTTCCCCGACCCGGTGTACGAGTACTGGTTCAAGACCTTCCAGAGCATGGAGCCCGGCGCCAAGATCAACTACCAGGCCATCGGCTCCGGTGGGGGGATCGAGCAGCTCCAGCAGAAGACCGTGGACTTCGGCGCCTCCGACGCCCCACTGCAGAGCACGGACATCACCGGTTTCGGCAGCACGACGATCCTCCAGTTCCCCACGGTGCTCGGCGGAGTGGCCGTCGCGTACAACCTCAAGGATGTGAGCGATCCGCTCAAGTTCGACGGGTCCACCGTGGCGGACATCTTCCTCGGCAAGGTCAAGAGTTGGAACGATCCGGCGATCACGTCGCTGAACCCCAGCGTGACCCTCCCCGACAAGCCGATCCAGGTGTGCCACCGCGCCGACGAGTCGGGCACGACCTTCGTGTTCACCAACTGGCTGTCGCAGGAGAGTCCCGAATGGCAGTCCAAGGTGGGTGCCGACAAGGCGGTGCAATGGCCGGTCGGCAACGGTGGGAACGGCAACGACGGCGTGGCTGCCTGCATCTCCCAGTCCGACGGCGCCATCGGGTACGTGGAGTATCAGTACGCGGTGACGACGGACCTCGGGGTGGCGCTCATCAAGGGCAAGAACAGCAGCGACTTCGTGGCGCCGTCGGTCGAGTCGATCAGCGCCGCGGCCGGGGGGCTCACGCTGCCGATCCAGCCGACGACGAACGTGCTGAACTCGGATGCCCCCGGGGCCTACCCGATCAGCTCCACCACGTACCTGTTGGTCCCTCAGGATCTGACCCCGCTGGGCAGGGACAAGGCCCAGACGCTCGTCGACTTCCTGTATTGGGCGCTCACGAAGGGCCAGTCGCTCGTGAAGGCACTCAACTACGCCCCGCTTCCAGACGCAGTGGCGCAGGCAGATCTGAAGCAGCTCGACCAGCTCGAGTTCGACGGGAGCACGCTGGCGCCGTCGGCGTCCGTGACGAGTTGAAGGATCCGCAGCGGACTGGGATCGGCAGTCCCGTGATGGGCGCATCCGACGCGCCGATCGTCGAGAAGGCGGGTGCGCCGGCACGCCGTCGCGGACGCACCCGCGTCGGCGATGCCGTCTTCAAGGGTATGACCAGGATCGTGGCGTTCGGCCTCGTGATGTTGCTCGTACTCATGATCGGGGTGCTCGCCGCCGACGGCGTGCGGCCCTTCCGCGAGTTCGGGTGGCGGTTCCTCATCGGTCGCAACTGGAACCCGGTGGCGGGTCGCCAGAGCTTCGGGGCCCTTCCGTTCATCTACGGAACGGTCGTGACCTCCACCATCGCCATCGTCCTCGCGGTCCCTGTGGCCGTGGGTCTCGCACTCCTACTGAACGAGGTCGCGAGAGGGTGGCTTGCGAACATCGTCGCCGTCCTGGTCGATCTACTCGCGGCGATCCCGAGCGTCGTGTTCGGGCTGTGGGGGGTCTTCGTGCTCCAGCCGGCGATGGACCGGACGATCGAGCCGTTTCTCGCCAACACGGTTGGCAAGGTACCGCTTGTGGGCCCGTTGTTTCGGGCGAACGTGAGCGGGGGCTTTCAGGGCGGCGATGTGTTTACGGCCGGCGTGATCCTTGCGGTCATGATCGTGCCGATCGTGACCGCGGTGGGTCGTGAGGTCGTGTCCACGGTTCCCCGGGACCTCCGTGAGGCGGCCCTGGCCCTGGGGTCGACGAGATTCGAGATGGTCCGGATGGCGGTGCTGCCGTATTCGCGGAGTGGGATCGTCGGCGCCTCGATGCTGGGCCTGGGTCGAGCGCTCGGCGAGACGATTGCCGTGGCGATGGTGGTCGGCAACTCGCTCGGCATCCACGTCTCGTTGTTCAACGGCGGCTACACGATCCCGGCGGTCATCGCCAACGAGTTCAGAGAGGCGAGCAGCGAGGGGCTGCACAAGGCCTCACTCCTCGCCCTGGCGCTCATCCTGATCGCGATCGCGCTCATGTTCGCAGCGCTCTCACGGCTGTTGGTGCGGCGCTCGGCGGCGTTGGTGTCGGGAGGGCCGGCGCCCCCGGCGACCGAGCTCGCCCGGCTCGAGGGGGCCGCGTGATTCCCGCGGCCGGCGTCGTCCGTTCGCCCGGGGTCAGCCGCGCACGCAGGATCCGCGACCGCGCGTTCACGGCGGGCGTCTGGGCCTGCGGGGCGATCGCCCTGCTGCCGCTCATGCTGATCTTCGCCTTCGTGATCGGGAAGGGAGCTGCCGCTCTCAATCTCGACTTCTTCACCAAGGAGCCCAATCCCCCAGGCGTCCCGGGCGGCGGCATCGTCCAGGCCTTCATCGGGACCGGAATGATCATGGGGCTCGCGATCGCGTTCTCGGTTCCGCTTGGCCTGCTGACGGGCATCTACCTCGCCGAGTACGGACGGGGGAGGACGGCGGGCTTCGTGCGATTCATTGCCGAGATCCTCCTGTCCACCCCGTCGATCGTGGCCGGCGCTTTCGTTTGGGCGGTGGTCGTCGTGGCGATGGGGACGTTCTCGGCGATCGCCGCCTCGATCGCGCTGACCGTGCTCATGTGGCCGATCCTCACGAGAGCGACGGAGGAGATTCTCCGCCTGGTGCCGGACGACCTGCGCGAGGCGGGCCTGGCCCTCGGTCTGGCACGGTGGCGGGTCATCCTGAGGGTGGTGGTTCCGACAGCCGGCTCCGGCATCTTCACCGCGATCATGCTCGCCGTCGCCCGCGGGATGGGCGAGACGGCGCCGATCCTGCTCACGGCCCTGGGGAACGACTTCGTGAACACCAATCCGGGAGCTCCGACCGATGCCGTCCCGCTCCGCATCTACTTCTACGCGGGCTCGCCGGTCGTCCAGTTCCACGCGCTCGCCTGGGGCGGCGCCATCACCTTGCTCGCCGCGGTGCTGGTACTGTCCATCACGGCTCGAGTGCTGTCGCACCGACAGCTGAAGAGGGTCCACTGATGGAGAGAGATGGTTCGATGACCGATTCCGTGGTGATGCGGGCGAGCGACCTCGAGAACTGGTCGACGGGAGCGCCGGACGGCGCGAGGGTGCGAAACGCTCCTGCCGGCGACATCGAGGTCGTGGACCTGAATGCCTGGTTCGGCAATCATCGAGCGCTGAGGGACGTCAACCTCTCGATCAATGGACGCGCCGTCACCGCGATCATCGGACCGTCTGGCTGCGGGAAATCCACTCTCGTCCGGTGCCTGAACCGCATGCACGAGGAGGTGCGGGGAGCCCGGGTCGAGGGCAAGGTGCTCTTCGACGGGCGCGACATCTACGCACCCGACGTCGACCCGGTCGAGATCAGACGACGCATCGGCATGGTCTTCCAGCGTCCGAACCCGTTTCCCACGATGAGCGTTCTCGACAACGCGGTTGCCGGGCTCAAGCTCGTGGGCGGGCTCAGCCGATCCGAGCTCCGCGAACGCGGGGAGTGGGCGCTCCGTGCGGCCGGTTTGTGGGAGGAGGTCAAGGATCGTCTGCACGAGCCGGGTGCTCGCCTGTCCGGAGGTCAGCAGCAGCGTCTGTGCATCGCCCGCGCGCTCGCGGTCGAACCGGAGGTGCTGCTCATGGACGAGCCGGCCTCGGCGCTGGATCCGGCCTCGACGCTTCGGATCGAGGAGCTCGTCCAGGAGCTGAAGGAGCGGTACACCGTCGTGATCGTGACCCACAACATGCAGCAGGCGGCTCGCGTCTCGGACTGGACGCTCTTCATGCTGTACGGCGAGGTGGTGGAGTTCGGGCCAACGTCGAAGCTGTTCACCCGACCCGACGACCAGCGAACCGAGGACTACGTGACGGGGCGGTTCGGCTGATGCCCGCGATCCGGAGCCACTTCCACGAGGAGCTCGACGCCCTGGAGCTCGACATCCTCGCGATGGGCGAGCTCGCCGAGCGGTCGGTCGGCCGGGCCGTCGAGGCCCTGGCCCGGAACGATCGCGACGAGGTCGAGGCCGTCGTCGCCGGCGACGACGAGATCGACGCCAGGTACCTGTCCGTGGAACAGCGCATCGTCGAGCTGCTTGCGCTCCAGACGCCGGTCGCGAGCGACCTCCGGCTCATCACGTCGATGCTCCACGTCAACCTGCACCTGGAGCGGATCGGCGACATGGCCGTCAACATCGCGAAGACCACCCGCTCGATCCTGGACCTGCCGAGCTCGGGAGCCATCCTCGCGCACATCCAGGAGATGTCGGACGTCGTCCGTCCGATGATCCGAACGGCCATGGAGGCGTTCCGGACGCGCGACCTCGACCTGTGCCTTCGCCTGCCGGCGATGGATGATCCGGTTGACCGCCTGAACCTCGGCATGTACAAGGAGGTCGCGGCGCTCGCCGGGGATCCGGATGCGCTCAACTGGGGGCTCAGGATGATCCTGATCGCCCGGCAGCTCGAGCGGGTGGGCGATCACGCGGTCGATATCGGCGAGCAGATCGGGTTCCTCCTCACCGGCGAGTTCAGGGAGTTCACGGATGCCTCGCACCCCGTCCACCTCACTCCCGACGCCGGCTGAGACGGCGCGCATCCTGGTCGTCGAGGACGAGGAGTCGTTGGCGGACACCGTCCGCTACAACCTCGAGCGCGAGGGCTACGCCGTCACCGTCGCCACCGACGGACGCCGGGCGATCGAGCGCTTCCGGGCAGAGTCGCCCTCGCTGATCATCCTGGACCTGATGCTGCCCGAGATGTCGGGGCTCGACGTGTGCCGGGTGATTCGCGCGGAGTCGACCGTGCCGATCATCATGGTCACCGCGAAGGACTCGGAGGCGGACAAGGTCGCCGGTCTCGAGCTCGGCGCCGACGACTACGTCACCAAGCCGTTCTCGGTGCGGGAGCTGATCTCGAGGGTCCGGGCCAACCTGCGCCGGGCCCGGCCGCAGGCGCTCGTGCCCGTTGCGGAGGAGCAGCTCGAGAGCGGTCCCGTGAGGATGGACGTGACCCGGCACGAGGTGCTCGTGCGCGGGGAGCCCGTCGCCCTTCCCCCGAAGGAGTTCGAGCTGCTCGAGACCTTCCTGCGCCGACCGGGACGCCTGCTCACGCGGGACTTCCTGATCGAGGAGGTCTGGGGCCCGGATTACTTCGGCGACACCAAGACCCTCGACGTGCACGTGAAGCGTCTCCGCCAGAAGATCGAGGTCGACCCGCACCACCCCGAGCACCTGCTCACCGTCCGGGGCCTCGGGTACAAGTTCGTCGCCTGAGATCGACGGCGCCGTGCCGGTCGCCTGAAGGTTCACCCACGGACGCCCTCCGCGTTCCCTCGCCGTCGGGTCGCGGTCACCTTGGATCTCTCGGACTCTCCCGACGGGCGGTGCACCGCCGCCCCCGGGAGAGAGGAGGCTCGGATGGGAAGGTCGCTCTCGCGCTTCCGAACGAGGACCCGATCTCCGATCTCAGCCGCTTGTCGCGGGATCGGTCTTCGGTCTGAGGCTGGGCAAGAACGGGAGCGCTCCCGGAGCCGACTGCCGTCAGGGGACCAACACCGGGCCTGGGACGTGGGTCGCCATTCGCAGCTCGCCCGACCCCGACTCGCGAGCCGCCGCCGCCTCGCTCGGCCTGACGGAGGACTACCGCCCCGAGGACATCGAGGTCGGCCGCCCCCCGCTCTCGGCCGGCAAGGCAACGGAGGCTCCGGGATGACCCGGGGCCTTTGTTGCGTGTGCGTTCCCCCGCGAGTGGACAAACGGCCGCGGCCGCCGATAGGTTGCGTCCGGCCGCCGAGCTGCTTCGGTCGAGGGACCGGGGCCGCCTCGAACGACAGAGGGGGAGCAGCGGATTGCCGTTCCGGGTCATCCCGCGCGAGCAGGCCTTCTACGACCTGTTGGAGCAGGCCGCCGACGGTGTCGCGGCCGGGGCCGAAGAGCTTCTGGCGCTGGTGGACGACTTCGACCATGCGGAGGCGCACGGCCGGCGAATCCTGGAGCTCGAGCGCGATGGCGACGAGCTGACGCACCGCATCATGGGCCTGCTGAACACCACGTTCGTCACGCCCATGGACCGGCACGACGTCCACCACCTCGCGTCGTCGCTCGACGACGTGCTCGACGGCCAGGAAGCCGTCTCGGACCTCCTGATCCTCCACCACGTGCGGGAGCCGATCCCGCAGCTCCGGCAGCAGGCCGAGATCCTCCTCGGTGCCACCAGGGCGGCAGCTCGCGCGGTGCGCGAGCTGCGGTCGCCGCACGCGACCGGGCGCCCGTGGGTCGAGATCCTGCGGTACGAGCGAGACGGCGACCACGTCTTCCGGCGCGCCGTCGCCGCCCTGTACTCGGGCGACTACAAGGCGATGGACGTCCTCAAGTGGAAGGACATCCTCGAGGAGATGGAGTCGGCGATCGATCGATGCGAGGACATCGCCAACACCGTGGAGTCCATCGTTGTCAAGCTCGCGTGAGCCCGCATGAGCGCCGCCGTCGTCCTCATCATCGCGGTGGCGCTCGCCTTCGACTTCTTCAACGGGTTCCACGACGCGGCCAATTCGATCGCGACCGTGGTCTCGACGCGGGTGCTGACGCCTCGGCTGGCGGTCGCCTGGGCCGCGTTCTTCAACTTCGCCGCGTTCGTGATCTTCGGCACCGCGGTCGCGAGCACCATCGCCAAGGACGTGGTGCTCCAGAGCGTGCTGTCGAACGGCGTGATCTTCGCCGGGCTCGTGGGCGCGATCGCCTGGGACATCATCACGTGGTGGCTTGGCCTGCCCACCAGCTCGTCGCACGCGCTCGTCGGGGGGATCGCCGGCGCGGCCGTCGCGCGGGCGGGGTGGAAGGCACTGATCGGCGTCGGGCTGCAGAAGATCGCGGTGTTCATCGTGCTCTCGCCGATCGTCGGCTTGCTGCTCGGCTTCACAATCATGGTGATCGTGTTCTGGCTGTTCCACCGGTACCGGAAGGTGGACCGGCTGAACCGAGCGTTCCGGCGCACGCAACTTTTGTCCGCGGCCGCGTTCAGCCTCGGGCACGGCGCCAACGACGCCCAGAAGACGATGGGCGTGATCCTCGCCCTCCTGATCGCGAACCACGTCGTCCCGGCCACGTCCAGCGTGCCGCTGTGGGTGGTGCTCTCCGCCCACACCGCGATCGGGCTCGGCACGCTGTTCGGAGGCTGGCGCATCGTCCACACGATGGGCTCGCGGATCACCAAGCTGAACCCCGTCGGAGGGATGAGCGCCGAGCTGGCGGCCGCCTCGACCCTGTTCTTCACCGCCCACGCGGGGATCCCGGTTTCGACCACCCACACGATCACGGGGGCGATCGTCGGCGTGGGGACGACCCAACGGCTGGCCGCCGTCCGGTGGGGGATCGCCGGGCGCGTGGTCTGGGCCTGGATCCTCACGATCCCAGGAGCCTTCGTGGTGGCGTGGCTCACGTACCTGCCGGTGAGGGCGCTCGCGTGAGGATCGGGCGCCGGCCGCTGTTCTTCCTGGGCGTGGCGGTCCTGTGCCTGCTGCTCAGCCCGGTGACGCCGGCCGAGTTCCGCTGGCTCGACTACGCGATGGCCGGGCTGGCCGCGTTCTGGGCGCTCGCCCTCGGGCTCGAAGAGGTCGTGACCTCCCGCGACGCCGAGCGCCGCCGCCGAATGGGCGGGTGAGGCGCGAGGCCCGGGAGGGTTCGAGGGCCGGGCGCCGCACTACGCGTGCTTGAGCACGATCGACTCGATCACGTTCGCGACGTTCTCCAGCCCGTCGAGCGCGTCCTCAAGGTTCTCGATGACCTCCTTCCAGCGGAGGACGTCCATCGCCCGGTACTCGCCGGAGAACAGGTCCGCCACCGCGTGGCGGTAGAGCTGGTCGCCCTCGTTCTCGAGCGTGTTGATCTCGATCCAGTAGGGCTCGAGGTGGTCGCGGTTCATCTTCGGCAGGAGCTTGAGCGCCTCCTCGGTCTGCTGCGCGGCGCGCAGGAGCACGTCGATCTGCTGCTTCATCTGGGGGAGCGGTTGCTCGATCTGGTGGAGCAGGAACAGGTCGGACACGGCCTCGATGGAGTCGAGCACGTCGTCCAGGGCGGTCGCGAGCTGGTAGATGTCCTCGCGGTCCATCGGCGTGATGAACGAGGTGTTCAGGCGCCGGATGATGGAGTGAGTGACCTGGTCGCCCTCGTGCTCGCGATCGGAGATCCGTTTGGCCTTCAGGTCAACGTCGCGATAGTCCTCGACGAGGTCCTTCAGCAGTTCGGTCGTCTCGCGCAGGTTGCGGGCCGACTCGACGAACAGGTCGAAGAACTCCTCCGCCCGCTGCGAGATCTTGAGCTTCACGTCGCCTCCTCCGGGCTTGCGAGCCCGCCCGGCCCGGGTTCGTCGGGCCGGTGCGCCCGCCGCAGATCATACGGGGGTATGGGATCCGCGCGTTGGCGCCGGCCGTCGGGAGGGACAGGGCCCCTCAGATCGCCCGGAGCGTGCGTCGGGGGCCCGCCAGAGCCGGAGCAGGGGCTCGAACCCGTGAGGGCGCGGAGCCCTCCGACGCCCTGCGGTAGGCTCGCCGCCGATGATCACCTGCCGAACCTACCGCGACGGCGGGCTCGAGGGCGAGCGCCCGTTCGACCCGACGGCGATCGAGCGCGGGAGGGCGGAGGGACTCCGGCTGTGGCTCGATGTGGTCGACCCGACGACGGATGAGCTCGAGGAGCTGCGGCGGACCTTCGGGCTGCATCCCCTGGCCCTCGAGGACAGCCGCAACTGGGGTCAGCGGGCCAAGGTCGAGTTCTACACGGAGGCGGGTCACCTGTTCGTTGTGGCCCATGCGCTTCCCATGGACGAACGGGGTCAGGTGGTCGACCGCGAGGTGCATCTGTTCGTCGGGCAGCGCTCCTACCTGATCACGGTGCGTCGGGAGCCGGCCTCCGCCCTCGTCCTGTACGTGCTGTTCAAGCGGCGGGATTGGCTGTAGCGATGTGCCGGGCGCTCACGGTGCTGTGCGTCGCCGAGGACGCGGAGTCTCTTCTGGCGCTCAAGCGCGCGGCGGTCTCGGCCGACTGGGAGCTCGCCCCCGGGGCGTGCTCGGAGGCCGAGGCGCTCGAGCAGCTCGAGTCCGAACACCCGCACGTCGTGGTCGTGTTCGGGGCGTTCGGGCCGCTCGTCGAGGCCATCCGCGATCGGGTCCCCTACGTCCGGATCGTGGCGGACCGGGACCTCCCGGGCGCGAACGCCGTCGTCGCCTCGCTCGCGGAGGTGCGGGCGGCCGTCACGGGTCTCCCGCGCCCGGGCGGTCCGGTCCGTGGGGGGTGAATCAGGCGCACCCCCAGGCGCCCCAGCCGTCCTCGTGGGCCATCCGGATCGACACGATCACGTTCGCACGCCCGTTGAACACGGACCGCTTGGGGAACCCGTAGGACGTGGCCCGTTCCGGCCAGTAGCGGGTCGACTGCTGGAACACGCCAGCGTATCCGCCGGTGTTGTAGGCCTTCGGGTTGAGACCGGACTCGCACGATGCGACGTCGACCGCCTTGGCCGGGCCTCCGGAGACCTTCCACCGGTGCGCCGCGCATCGGATCAGCCGTTTGACCTGGCCCTTGCCCCGGCGCCAGGGATAGTCGCAGACCCACCCCGGAACCGTGCGCGCGGAGCTCGATCGGACCCGGGCCGGTCCGCTCCCGAGCCCACCCGTGGGTCGTGCCGCCCCCGCGGCCCCGATCGGGAACGCGAGGAGCGCCGTGAGCGCGAGCGCCGTGACGACGGCGCGGCGCCGTTGGTTGGAATGTGCCATTGGTGGTCTTCACCCCCGCGGCGGACCGTGACTGGCGGCCAGGTCCCGTCGGCCGGAGCGGGCGCGCCCGGCCGACCCGCGGCAGGTCGCGGGTGCTCCATCACCTCCTTGGGCTCGTGTGTCCTCGACCCGTGACCGCTCGGGCGCTCGGTCCCGGCGCCCGCCGCCGGGCGTGCGCCATCCGCTCCTGGGCTTGGAGGGAGGTCGCACCGGGACGGCGGGAGGATCGGATCGAGCGTCCGATCGGTCGGGGCGAACCTAGCAGCGGCCGCCGACACCCGAGAACGCACCGAAGGGCAACGCCGCTGACCCCGGGTCAGCTCGACGGCCGGGTACGATGGGACGGTGCCGACGAAGGTCCTGCTTGCGGCTCCGCGCGGCTACTGCGCCGGCGTGGAGCGCGCCGTGGACGCGGTCGAGCGCGCCCTGGCCGCGCACGGGGCGCCCGTGTACGTGCGCAAGCAGATCGTCCACAACCTGCACGTCGTCCGCGATCTCGAGGCTCGGGGCGCCGTCTTCGTGGAGGAGTTGAGCGAGGTCCCCGACGGTGGGGTCGTGGTCCTGTCGGCCCACGGAGTCGCGCCGGCCGTCCACGAGGAGGCGCGCGCTCGGCGGCTCGCCGTGCTCGACGCGACGTGCCCCCTCGTGACCAAGGTGCACCTCGAGGCGCGCCGGTTCGCCGAGGCCGGACGAACGATCCTGCTGATCGGCCATGCCGGGCACGAGGAGGTCGTCGGCACGACCGGGCAGGCGCCCGAACGAACGATCCTGGTGCAAAGCGTCGAGGAGGCGCGCACCGTACAGGTTCCCGACCCCGAGCGGCTCTCGTATCTCACGCAGACCACGCTGTCGGTCGACGAGACCGAGGAGATCGTGGCGGTGCTTCGCGAGCGGTTCCCCGGGATCCAGGGCCCGCCCAGA